>WNGK01002467.1_pt1 | contig 32610 bp, 25 predicted proteins | sample 5400601 | NCBI WGS metagenome assembly WNGK01 (sample SAMN13153376, study PRJNA577476) | soil metagenome | isolation source: 60 cm soil or saprolite under Garry oak tree replicate 1 | place: USA:California | collected 2016-06-15 | reverse complement strand
CCGATCAGGCGAGAACCATCCGCCTTCCGGTGCACATGATCGAGATGGTCAACAAAGTGACCCGCACGTCGCGTGCTCTGGTCCAGGAGCTTGGACGGGAGCCCACCAGCGAGGAGATCGCAAAGCGCATGGACATTCCCGTATCGAAAGTGCGCAAAGTTCTCAAGATCGGGCAGCAACCAGTCTCGCTGGAAACGCCGGTTGGTCAAGAGGAAGATTCACACCTTGGTGATTTCGTCGAAGATCGTGGCGCGGTTTCACCCGCCGACGCGGTCATCAATATCAATTTAAAGGAAATGACAGAGCAGGTGCTGAACACACTGACGCCTCGTGAAGAGCGCATCATCAAGATGCGGTTTGGACTGGAGGACGGCACCGAGCATACGCTTGAAGAGGTCGGCCAAAACTTCGGTGTCACCCGAGAGCGCATACGGCAGATCGAAGCAAAGGCTCTTCGCAAACTTCGTCATCCCAGCCGCAACCGCCGCCTGCGCGCATTCGTCGACGGAACGAACCGAGATTAATCGAGATTAATACGATTACGGACATCCAAACAATAAACGAGTAGAATTTCACGACGTACGAACGGAGATCACGAGTCGGGCCTGGATCATGCGATGAACCGCTTCTTAGTTCGCCCCGTCGGACGCACCCCAATAAATTGAGAAATCCGTTGTAGATGATTTCGTAGATGGAAGGCTTCCTCAGGTTCAACACGAACCCGCAACTTTCCGCAAATGAGCCGCAAGAGATTCGAATGAAATCAGATAGTGGACAACGCAGTTCAACAGATGTCAATAACCTAGTGTGATGGGACTTGGGAGCAGGTTGTTGGTTCAAATCCATTCGCCCCGATTAAGCAAATCATCAATTAGGCGGGTCATTTGTCCGCCCTTTCTTCATGTCCACACCGGTCGATTCCATTCCCAGTTCATACCGGGTATGACTCGATCAACGCGCAGCTGAAGGCTCCAGCGAACTGACCAGTGGAGCCGTCGCCGGGCGGTCGCTTTCACATATCTCTCCCGTTATCAATGCGATGGTGGAACCATCAAAACGATGGGGGCAAAATCAAACAAAGCACCGCTGGGCTCGTAACGATTCATGGAACTCACCAACGCAAGGGACCACTGAATCAGCAGCTTACCTCCTTGGACGATCGCTCTGTATGCGCATTGGCTGAATGGAGGGCTGGCTGCGTTTAGAGGGATGACTGGGCGGCAGCCCAGTCGAAATGAGAAGCGAAGGAGAACAAAAATGATAATCAAGAGATCACGATTGAATTTAGCAACAGCGATCCTGATGATTGGGATCGGGCTCGCGGAGCCGGCGTGGGCTGAACATTTTTTCTTCAGCACCGGCAACCCGGACGGTCGGCTCGGGGCGCTGTCCCGGCGTCCCAGCCCCGAGACCACAGTCATTAGCCAGGCCGTTATTACCGGGCTAATTGTTCCCAACACAATGGCGCTGGACAGTATCAGCCAGGTCGAGGTCGAGTTGTACCATGTCTTCCCCCTGGACTCGGACCTGTCTCGCACAATCCGTGTGCCCACGCGGGTCAATTCGCCCGCGGATGTCGAAATCGACACCGCCACGCGCGATCCCCTTGCGAGAACGCTTAGCTTTTCTTCAACCCTGTTGAATCCGAGCTTCACGGTCGCGAATAGTGTGGTAAATGGCATCAATGCCTCACCAAATCAACTGACGCACGGCGAAGGGCCACAGAGCGGCGAAGAGGTCGCGATCACCATCAACTTCACCACCCCAATCATTTTGCCGGCGGGTCACTATTTCTTCCGGCCGGAGGTCCTGGTGAACGGTGGCGATTTCCTGTACCTTTCGGCCCCGAGGCCGATCGTGCCGCCCGGGACGCCGTTTCCGGCCGGTGTGACAGACTTACAAGCGTGGATCCGCAACGCAAACCTGAACCCGGATTGGCTACGAATCGGCACCGACATCATCGGCATCATACCGCCCGCCACCACAGCGCCCACGTTCAATATGACGTTTTCGCTGGCCGGTGACACGGTTCCCGAGGCCGGAACGCCCGGGCAGGCGAACTGCCACGGGAAGACGATTTCTGCACTGGCCCGACAGTTTAGGGGCATTAATGCGGCTGTCTTAGCACTTGGAGCGTCCAGCGTGAATGATTTGCAGGATTCTGTAGGGCGTTTTTGCAATCCGTAGCTCGCGAAACGATGGCCGGTTTCGCACGTCCTGAATTGCAAAAAAGAAGAATTGCTGAACCTGCGCAAAAGTCTCTTTTCCGCTTGGCCTCTGTAGAAATCCAAACCATGCCGGTATCGCAAAATGCGATAGCAAACAACCCCGCTCCCAGTTAGGGGGAGCGGGGTTTCGTCTTAGATTTCAGATGAGGATACGCGGAAAGCCGCGAAAGTTTCGATCTCCCGAAAGATATTGTCCTGTTTTTCGATCGATTCCAACCATTCCTGGTCCACCACGCCGCTCTCGACTTGTTCTTTGAGCCGGTGAAAATGCGCCAGATGGCTCTTGATTCTCCGGCTGGCATAGTCTTCCATTTGCCCGGAGCTGATCATGAATGCCCAGTCGCTGGCCTGCGCCAGCAGTAACTCTCGCGCAGCCTGGTTGAGCGTGCGTAAGGCTGATCCTTTGGGCGCGGGATAACGGGCGGCGAGATCCTCGATCATCAGACCAGCCGCATGGAGGTGGGGATAGATCCAGTCATTTTTCCCGTTAAGCCAAACTTCGTTGTAGCCCTTATAACCCCAGCTTGAGTCGCACGGAGTGCAGGTCTGGTTTACCGGATGCTCACTCAGATAATCGGAAGGTGTAACAAGGCGAATGACGTCCTGGCGCGCAGCGGTTTTTCGGATAAGATGATCCAGCCATCGCGGACCTTCAAACCACCAATGTCCGAACAATTCTGCGTCATAAGGAGCAACGGTTAGCGGCTTCCGGTCCATCAGACGCCCTGAACACTCAATTTGTTTTATTTGTTCATCGAGAAAATGCTCGGCGTGAATTTCGGCTTTTCGCTCGGCCCGTTCCGGTACATATGGGTCTTTGGGATCGCCTTTTCCGGTGATGCGATGATACTTGATGCCGGTGTCAATGCGGACGCCGCTCGGGAGAATATATGGCTTGATATAGTCGTGATCCAGATCGTAGCCAATGTCGCGATAGAACTCGCGGTAATCGTAGTCTCCCGGATAGCCGTCCCCCGCACTCCATACCTGCCTGGAAGAATCCGGATCACGCCCGAACGCGGCGACCCCGGATGGGCAATGCACCGGCGCATGAACGCCGTAGCGGGGCCGTTCGTGCGCACGTGTAATCCCGTGTGTTTCCAGGATCGTAAATCGAATTCCCACCTCATCGAGCAACGCGTCCACGCCGGAGAAGTATCCGCACTCCGGGAGCCAGAAACCGGCAGGCATTCGTCCAAAACTTTGCCGGTACTGCTCCACGCCGACTTTAATCTGCGCCCGTACCGCCGCCTCGTTGACCGCGAGCAAGGGCAAATACCCGTGCGTCGCGGCGCTGGCAATGATCTCCAGATAACCAAGTGTCTGGAGCCGATGGAATGCGCCAAGCAGGTCTTTTTTGTATCGATGGACGAACGCCTCGTGAATGCTTCCAAACAGCGCTTGGTACATGCGAGCAAGCGGGGCGAACTGCGGATCCGTCCGCGTGCGTGTGACTTCCTTGTCCGTCAGTTCGATTAAGCGTTCGAGCCTGACGAGATAACGCGACTGGAGCAGCGGATTGCCCAACATCGACGCCAGCGTCGGCGTAATCGAAAACGTCAATCGGAAATCGATGCGATCGCGGATCAGATTATCGAAAACGAGCAGAAGGGGAATGTAAGTTTCCGTAATAGCTTCAAAGAGCCAGTGCTGTTGGAGCGAATCGTCATCCTCGATTTCACGAACAAACGGCAAATGCGCGTGAAGCACGAGTGCCAGATAACCCGGTTTCATTCTTCATCCGATTGCTTCTTTGTGTGGCTGCTCTGAAGCGCTCCGGAAAACAATCCAGTCGTGAGTTTCGTCTCATCCATGGCGGTCAGATCCACGGCCGTCAGATCCGTGGCTGGTCTTTCGGTTGGAGTATTCGCTGTACGCGCGGTTTCGACTTCGAATGGGTCCCAACGCCACTGCCGAGAGGCATGGGCCGTCTTGAGTTGCTCCAGGGTGATCTGTGCGGAATCGATCGGCGTTGGTGGAATCGGACTAGCATCGAGTGAGTTGGACAGGGGAGCGATCGTTTCTTGCTGCGGATCTTGTTGCGGGGAGGGCACGGGAACCGTTTCAGCACGCCGCTCGGTTGGGTCCACTCTCGCCGGCCGTTGGTCGATCTCGGGGGCAGGCAAAGAGCGGGGCATAAGGACAAGCTGCGATGGGACCAGCCGAAAGAGTGTTCCGTCACTTCGTTTCAGGCCCAGATCCACGCGGTAGGATTCCTCCACACTCCAAAGATGCACATACCAATTGCGAGATTGAAGATCGATGTCGATATCGAACCAATCTGCGTACTCGCCTTGGTTGGTCCTCTTGTAGAACCGGAGCACGGCTTTGGTATTTCCCGAATGCCGTTTCGCTTCATCGAGCTCAGGCGGGGCAATCTCCCAATAAGCATGAATCAGATACGGATCCACGGCGAGCACGACCAGGCGAGTTTTGCCATATGACTCCGGAAGGTTGTACTCATCCATAGCGCTTCGAGTTTTCAAGAAGCCGAAGCTCACGCCGCGAATGAACACCGAGTCGTTACGGACGCTTCCGGCGATCCGCGTCGATCTTCTTTAACCTCTCGAGCTCCATGTTTAATTCCAGGACGATCTCACTTGTGGCCTTGGCATCCTTAGCAAGCTGGTCGGCACGAGAGCGCAGGGAAAGGATCAACGTCGCTTCCGGCCGTAGAGGGCTGTCCGGATGTTCGTTTACCAGCCGCCTTAGACTCGCGGTAGCGCGCGTCCAGTTTGCGGGCGGTTTGGTCCGTAATACATAGGCCATCCCGACATGGAACAGCACCTGGTCGGTACGATCGCCGTTAGGAACCGATAGCAGGTAATTTTCGTAATCCTGGATCGCGGCTTCATAATCGCCCAGGGCGAAGGCGAGTTCGGCTTGTTCGAACAGGCCAGCCCCCGGAGGAACAGGCAAAGAAGCGGGAACGTCCAGGGGAACGGGAACCGGGGCAGCAACAGGAACGACAACATGAACAACCTCTGCCGGAGGCGGAGGCAAAGGCTCAGGCACAGCGACCGTTGCCTGGGTACGTCTATGGCAACTGGAGAGCAGTATACCGAGGGCGATAATCGTTAGGCGTTTCACATTCGAGAGGCCCTTGGTTAAGCGTTCAATGTTTCGAAAAAATACAACCCGTAACTTAAGGAGATCGGAATCGATTATACCGGGTTCTGACGACGAACAAGCGAAAAGTGTTGCTCATTCCGAGCTTCCGCTATAATGCGCACATTCCTGATCACTAAGGGGTGATTCATGAGAGGCAAAGTCTGGATGCTTGGCGTACTGGTTATCGCCATAGTTGCGATTGCGATTGTCCAGCAGCATGCGAATGGGCAGGCGAGCCGGACGGAGGTGCCACGATTCGAGCCGGATCCGCTCTGGTCGCAGGCGCTACCGAATAAATGGGTGAACGGACAGGTCGGTGGAACCGCTGTCGATTCTCATGACAACGTGTGGGTCTTCCATCGGCCGGCCACAATCCCTGACGGAGAAAAAGGCGCTTCGCTGAATCCGCCGCAATCCGAGTGCTGCATACCCGCGCCGCCTGTGCTGGAGTTCGATACCAATGGAAAGTTTCTTCAGGCGTGGGGTGGTCCCGGACAGGGCTACGAGTGGTTTGCGTCCGAGCACGGCATCTTAGTCGACTCTAAGGACAACGTCTGGCTGAGCGGGAACAACAAAGAAGACAATCAGATCCTCAAGTTCACGAACAAGGGAAAGTTCCTCATGCAGATCGGGCACGCGGGAAAGAATCGCGGCAGCAATGATACGGAGAATCTCGGAGGTCCTGCCGGTTTGTTTATCTACCCGAAGACAAATGAATTGTTCGTGGCTGACGGGTATTTCAATCATCGCGTCATCGTCTTCGATGCGGACACCGGCAAATACAAACGGCATTGGGGCGCCTACGGCAAGAAGCCCGATGATAGTCTCAAGTTCCCGCCGCGCCCGCAGCTTGTTCAAGGTGCCGCACCGGAGGGTTTCAACAATCCTGTTCACGCGGTCCTGGTAACAAACGACGATCTTGTCTATGTCGCCGATCGTTCGAATAATCGGCTCCAGGTGTTCAAGCTGGACGGGACATTCATCAAGGAAGTATTTATCTCGAGAAGCACGCTCCAGAACGAGGGAACAGTACACGCTCTCGCCGTCTCACCGGATAAGGAACAAAAATTCCTGTACGTCGTCGACGGCTCCAATAAAGCCATTCGAGTGCTGAACCGGCAAACATTGGAAATCGTCTCCTCCGTTGGCGGACACGCAGGGCACAACGCAAGAGAATTCTTTCACATTCACAGCGTGGCCATAGACTCGAAAGGAAATCTGTTTCTCGGCGAGGTTAACAACGGAATGCGCTATTACAAGTACGCATTCAAAGGCATGGCGAAATGAAGAATCAAAAGATCGGCGCCGTCGTCCGTGTCTCGTTGGGGAATTTCCTCGAGATGTACGACTTTATGGTCTTCGGCTATTACGCTGCCGCGATCGGGCGCGCATTTTTTCCCACTCAGAACGAATACGCGTCGTTGATGTTGTCGTTCATGACGTTCGGGACGGGATATCTGATGCGCCCTCTGGGAGCGGTAGTGTTGGGCGCCTACATCGATCATCACGGCCGGCGCAAAGGTCTGCTGCTGACGCTTTCGTTAATGGCTGTCGGTACGATCTCGATCGGCATCATGCCGGGATACGAGCGGATCGGCTTGTTCGCTCCTTTATTAGTTGTCGCCGGCCGCCTGCTGCAGGGTCTGTCGGCAGGCGTCGAAGTCGGCGGCGCAAGTGTTTATCTGGCAGAGATCGCCACTCCCGGGCGCAAAGGATTTTATGTAGCGTGGCAATCGGGCAGCCAGCAAGTAGCGGTCATGTTTGCAGCGTTTCTCGGTTTGATTCTCTCCGGCACGCTTCGTCCGGAGCAGATGGTCGGATGGGGATGGCGTGTCCCGCTGCTGATCGGATCGATGCTGGTCCCGTTTCTGCTGTTGCTGCGCCGCACCCTGGCCGAGACCGAAGAGTTCAAAGCGCGGAAGCATCATCCCAATGCGTTGGAAATCTGGCGCACGATTGTCTCCCATTGGTCTTTGATTGTATTAGGGATGATGTTATCGCTGACGACGACGGTGACGTTTTACCTGATTACCGCCTATATGCCGACGTACGGAACTAGTGTTCTCCACCTCGCTACCAGTTCCAGCATGCTCGTGACGCTACTCGTCGGTTTCTCGAATTTGTGCTGGCTACCCATCATGGGCGCATTATCGGATCGGATCGGTCGCCGGCCTCTGCTCCTGCTGTTTTCCATGATGGCCCTGCTCACTCCCTACCCGGTTCTGTTCTGGTTGGTCAGCGATCCCTCGTTCGGACGACTGCTATTGGCAGCACTCTGGTTATCGATGATTTTCGGCAGCTATAACGGCGCGATGGTGGTGTTTCTGACTGAAATCATGCCCGCCGATGTGCGCGTTTCGGGTTTCTCGTTTTCATACAGCCTTGCCACCGGTATCTTCGGCGGTTTCACGCCTGCGGTCTCCACCTGGCTGATTCACGAGACTGGAAACGCGGCCATGCCCGGCGCCTGGATGGGATTTGCCGGACTCGCGAGCCTGGTCGCAACGTTAGTGCTGACTTCGCGCGGTTTCCAGCGCCGAGCGCAAGAGCGCCGCCCAGCGATAGATGCCATGCACGAACTTCCCGTAGGGCAGCGTTAGACATAAGCCAAAGACGACGCCCAGGTGAATTCTCAGAAGCAGTCCCATGGCATTGGTTTGGCGCAACCCGAGCAATAGCAACCCCGTCATGCCGGTCAGGAAAAGCAACATCAGGAATGAAACGTCCATGCTGTCCTGCTTGGCGTCGATGATCGCCGTGTCGCGCCGCTGCTTGAGCCGGTAAAGACCTATGGGGCCGGCAAGCAACCCGGCGCCGCCCAGAGTTCCCAACACAACCGGCAAGCTGAAATACGGATACGGGGCACTCCATCCCATGACCGAATGGTAAAAGGCAGCGACGCTGGTCGATGCTGTACAGAGCAGAAAGCCGTAGAAAGTCAAATGATGAAACCACCGCCTCGCCTGTGAATGGTGCTCATCCGGATAGGTGCATCCTGCGCCGTGACTATCTAGATTTTTCAACGAAAGGCCATCACGTAATGCGTTCAACAGGACGGCGGGCGTGAAAGCTTCCGATAGTTTCTCTCCCGAGTCGCGCCAGAAACGTAAAAATCCTGCAGCCTGCACCAGGATAATGACGGCAAAAACGGCGGCAAATGCACCGACCATCACGTCGTGAGAAATGACGCCGTAGAAATCAGCGCCCGTTGTGGCGCGCCTGCCCGCGAGCGCGGCTGTAACGATGATTCCAGCCATAACGGCCCAGGTCGCACTTACAGGCCAGAAGCGGGGCCACGCGTTCTTCTCGTAGGATCGCGCGCGGATTTCCGCTAAAACCTTCGGTACGTTGACGCCAAATTCGTGCGGCGGCGCGTACTGGCAAGCGTAGTAACATTCAGCGCAGTTGTGGCACAGATTCGCCAGATAATCCATGTCCGCATCGCTGAACGTCAACCGGCGTTCCATGGCGGGAAAAACGGCACAGTAGCCTTCGCAGTAACGGCAGGCGTTGCAGACGCTCATCAGGCGCTTGCCCTCGGCGATAATGTCAGCAACCTGCGGCACGCGCAGCCTCCCGTCCCGCGATTCGTCCGAACACAGATCCGATGGTCATCCCGAACCCCGCCAGATAGCCTCTGCCAAGAACATTACCTGCCATGATCTCTCCGGCCGCGAAGATATTTGTGTTCCTGCCCAGACCCTGGACTTCCGCTCGCTCATTCACCTTTACGCCCAAATAGGTGAAAGTGATTCCCGGCCGCAGCGGAAAACCGTAGAAGGGACGCCGGTCGATGGTTTGTGCCCAGTGAGATTTCGGCGGATTGAGGCCTTCGGTGCGGCAGTCATCCAAAATCTGATGATCAAAGCGGCCCGGCCGCACGGCTTGATTAAATTCGCGAACGCTGCTGTCGAGTTTCTCCGGCGGCAGGCCGAGAGCCGCAGCCAATTCTGTGATACTCGAGGCGGCAATCGGGGGAAAAACCGATGGCATAAAGCGGCCGATTACTTTCGAATCGAAAATGGAATACGCGATCTGATCAGGTTGCTGGGCGACCAGACGTCCCCAGATGGCATAGCGCTTGGGCCAAAGATCTTCGCCCTCATCATAGAAACGTTCGGCGTACCGGTTGACGGCGATCCCTAGCGGCACACAATCCAGCCGCGTCACAATGCCTCCGTCAAATTTGGGCGCCCGGCCGTCGATTGCGACCGCGTGACACTGCTTTGGATCGCCGACCGGTTCGGCCCCGTGATCCAGAAGCAGTTTCAGGATCTTGCCTTTGTTGTACGGTGTTCCGCGAATGATGAAGTTGCGCGCCGCTTCGCCCCACACTTTCTCGAGCCATTCCAAATTCGCTTCGAAGCCGCCGGAAGCGACGACGAGAGTCTTCGCGCGGAATTCGGCAGGTTGCCCATTGAGAAGCATCTTGCCACTTTTGAATTTGCCGTCGCATATGTGCAATTCCTCGACCTCGGCATTGTAGAGGACGCCAATACCGAGTTTCAGTGCCGCGGAGTAATAGGCATTCATCAACGCCTTGCCTCCACCAAGGAAGAAGGCGTTCGTGCGGCCCAGGTGAAGCGTTCCCTCCAGAGAGGGTTGAAAGCGGACACCGTATCGTGTCATCCACAGCGTTATCTCGACTGAACCCCTGATTATGAGCCTTGCCAATTGTTCCGACGTATTTCCGCCGGTGACACGTTGGAGATCTTCCCAATATTCCTTTTCCGTATAGGCATCCGTCAGCACGCCGGTAGGAGCGTTGTGCATGCAGCGCATATTTCGCGTGTGACGGCTGTTGCCTCCGCGATACTCGACCGGAGCGCATTCGAACACCATGACGGAGGCGCCGGATTCTCGGGCAGCCAGGGCAGCGCACAAGCCGGCATTGCCTCCGCCAACGACGGCCACGTCCGCTTCCGGGATTTGTTCTCTCACGGCCTGCAATCGTATATCATTTGCCAACTGTAGCGGCGGTCTATGACCGCCGACGATGTCACGCGCGATGGATCGCGGGCGGTCATAGACCGCCCCTACAGAGGGAGGATTGCATGGCGGCAAAGAGCAAGATGGAACGGCGGAAATTCCTCAAGGGTGGAATGCTGGCAGGCGCGGCTGCGATCGCCCAGCCGGTGATGGCACAGCAATCTCCAAGCGCTTCGGAGGAGGCTGAGGTTCTGATCACGGACAGTTGTGGTTCCGATTACATGGTGGACGTGATCAAATCGCTCGGTTTCGAATATGTTTGCGCCAATCCCGGATCGAGCTTCCGCGGGATGCAGGAATCCATTATCAATTACGGCGGCAATCGCAATCCCGAGTTCATCACGAATTGTCACGAAGAGTCGTCGGTGGCCATGGCGCATGGTTATTTCAAAATCGAAGGCAAGCCGATGGCAGTCCTGGCCCATGGGACCGTGGGGCTGCAGCATGCCTCAATGGCGATTTACAACGCGTGGTGCGATCGCGTCCCGGTTTACATCATGGCCGGCAACTACGTGGACGCCGCGATCCGCAGGCCCGCAGAGTGGTACCACGGTGTCCAGGATTGTGCGGGGATCGTCCGCGACTTCACAAAATGGGACGATCAGCCGGCCTCGTTGATCCACTTCGGCGAGTCGGCAGTCCGCGCGTATAAGATTGCGATGACGCCCCCGATGGCGCCTGTCCTTCTTGTGCTCGATGCCGGTCTGCAGGAAGGTCCGAACGAAAGCAGAACTAAGTTGTCCATTCCCAAATTGACTGTGCCCGCGCCGCCGCAGGGAGAAGCGGGCGCCGTCAACGAGTTGGCGCGGCTTCTGGTCGCGGCAGAAAATCCCGTGCTTGTTGCCGACCGTCTGGCACGGACTACTGCGGCGATGCCGTTGCTCATCGAGCTTGCCGAGACCCTCCAAGCCGCTGTCATCGATCAGGGTGGGCGGATGAATTTCCCTTCGCACCATCCGCTCAATCAGACGCAGCGTGCTGCAGCTGCGGTTGGAGAAGCCGACCTTGTCGTCGGCCTCGAAGTGGCCGACTTCTGGGCAACCGTCAACGCGCTCCGGGATCAGGTGCATCGGTCGACCCGCAAGCTGACGAAGCCAGGCGCGAAGCTGGCGACGATCACGTCCGGCGATCTCTACATCAAGTCGAACTATCAGGATTTTCGCAGGCTTGCCGAGGTCGATTTGGCAATCGCCGCGGATGGCGAAGCCACCTTGCCGGGGTTGATCGAAGCCGTCAAGCGTTTGGCTACCGGTGATCGTCAGCGCGTCTTCCAACAGCGCGGCGCGAAACTGGCTGAGGCAAGCCGTACAACTCGCGAGCGAATGCGGCAGGCAGCGACCTATGCTTGGGATGCCAATCCGGTGAGTACAGCCCGCGTCGCTGCCGAGCTGTGGGCCGTAATCAAGAATGAAGACTGGTCCTTGGTTTCGAATTACTACAGCGAGGCTGGAATTTGGCCTCGGCGGTTATGGGATTTTAATAAGCCGTATCAATGGCCCGGACATGCCGGCGGCGGCGGAATCGGCTACGGTGCACCATCTTCGGTTGGGGCCGCGCTCGCGAACAAGAAATACGGGCGGTTCTCAGTGAGCCTGCAGACGGATGGGGATCTGATGTATGCGCCGGGCGTCCTATGGACTGCGGCCCATCATCGCATTCCTCTATTGAGCGTAATGCTGAACAACCGTGGCTATCATCAGGAAATCATGCACGTGCAACGGATGTGCAACGAACGCAACCGCGGAGTGGATCGCGGAACGATGGGCTCGACGCTCACGGATCCCCATATCGATTTCGCGAAGATCGCACAAGGTATGGGCCTGCATGCGGAAGGGCCTATCACTGATCCCAAAGACCTTGGGCCTGCACTCCGTCGCGCCGCAGCCGCCGTCAAGCGTGGCGAACCGGCGCTGGTTGACATTGTGACGCAAGCGAGATGAGACAAGAAAGATGATGAGGAGAATATTAAGTACAGTTGCGGGTTTCGTCGTAATCGGAGTAGCCAATGCGCCGGCGCAGCAACCGGCGTCTTCTGCGCCCGCCGGCAATGCTAAAGCCGGACAAGCCCTCTTCATGAAAATCGGATGCTATGAGTGTCACGGCAATGAAGGTCAAGGCGGCGCGGCAGGTCCGCGTATCGGCCGCAGCCCCATGCTGGCATTTCGAAACTTCATTACCTATATTCGAGCGCCGCGCGGGGAGATGCCGCCATACTCTGCCAAGGTCATCCCGGAAAAAGACGTGGCGGATATTTATGCATATCTGGCTTCACTGCCGCTGGTGGGCGAGGACGTGCCACGCTTTTTCGGCAACGACACTGCCGGCCTCAAGCGGCGGCAGACCTGCGGAATAAATATTGGAAACAACCGTGTATTCGAAACGGATATCCGGATTGTTGCTGTACGCGGCCGCTTTGTTCTGCGCATCGGCATCGAGCAGTTGATAGACCAGGTAGGCCGAAAGACTTCGCGACGCCAGCGCGTCGCCACCCGGGCGTTCGCCGATCAGGAGTATCACCAGCCTCGCCTTTAGACGTTCGGCGATGTCCTCGGCTACTTTGACGCGGCCGTAACGGACAAGGATCGGCTGGCTTGTGGTCAGGTGTCTGGCATCGAGGCCGTCCGTGAGTACGGGCAGCAGTTCCGGGACATTGTGGTGAACAGCCTCCGCACTCAGACCGTCGGAGACCACGATCTGGACATCGCGAAATTCGGGACGAAGCGTGCAGGCGCTGTCGGCCGACAAGCGGGCGCCGAGATGCGGTGCGTTCAAGTGGCTCTCTTTGTCCTTGGCCTCGGTCGTCAGAACCCGGAAGGGGGCAACCTTGTCGAGTTCGCCGGTCCGGAGTTCGCTATAGATGGCCTGCCTGGCGATCGCCTGATTCAATTTCAGGTCCCGCGTTGTTTGTTCGGATGGGCGCGGCCCGGCATGCTCCAGTCCATACAAGGCGGGCGTGGCCCGGAAGAGTTCTTGATACTCCAGGTCTGATTCACAGAAGATTCGAGGCTTGCCCCAATTTGCCCCGCGAACGGCGCGGCCATCGGCCGCCCTCCGCATAATGTCGCGTTGCACCGCCCATTCCATGAATTCGGGAGCCGGATTCTTGCCGTAAATCTCGCGTAGCGTCTGGTCGTCGTGAGCGCTGGTGTCGAAATAGGCCAGCATTCTATCGGTGTTCAAACATACATCCATGTAGTAGTTCGCACCTGCGGCCGCAAGCATCTCCGCTGCCATCTGCTGACCTTCCAGGGTGATCTTCGAGTGGAGCGTGTAACATGGCGCCATGCCCATCGGGACGCCCAGGAGCTTGCCCATGAGATGATCCTGCAGATTGGAGATGATCATTTCGAAGTTGTCCAGGTGCGTTTCGGGCCCGATGAAGCCGGTGACGTTGTTCACCATGAACGGATCGTATCGCCGGGCCAGTCCATAGCAGAGCGCTTCGGTCGTCGTCATATCGATGCCGTTGTGTTTGCGATACGTGAATTCGCTCCCCTGCCCCGTCTCGAAATACATGAACTGTTCGGCGACATTGCGCAACGGCCCGCGGGTAGCCATCGTGCGATAGGCCTCGTCGAGAAGATCGATCGTGATGTCGAACTCTGTCAGGTTTGTCCGTTCGGTCCCCGCCAGGCTCTGAAACATGATTTCTACGGGGGCGCCGGCAACCAGGCAAGCGAGTTGCGTCTTCACGTGTGCCAGCACGCAAATCTGAGTGGGGACCCCCGTCCGTTTTCGCAAGCTGTCGAGGTGAGACAGAATCGCCGTGACATTTTCCACGCTGTCGATTGCCGGGTTAACACCGATCAATGCGTCGCCCGCACCCAGCGATAGACCCGCGTAGATCAGGAAAGTGATGCCGCGAAGATCATCCACCGGATGGTTCGGCTGGAGTCGTGACGAGAGCGTGCCGGGTAAACCCAGTGTTGTCCGCGCCCGCGTGACGCAATGGCACTTTCTAGCCACGAAAATCAGTTCGTGCGTATCAAACAGCTTGGCCAGAGCGGCCGCCATGACGCCGGTCAGCGCGCGCCCCGTCTGCATGACTTCGTCATCGGAACAATTGAGCAGATGATTCTTGAGTTGACCCAGAGTCATCGGGGCGAACGATGCGAAGGTCTTAAGGTCGATATCGTAGTTCACACGCATCACCGAGTCCACCCTGCCTGAATCGTCGGTCAGCGGGTGGTCGTAGAGATGTTGCAAGGTAAGCGTGGATAGAATCGAGCGCGCGACTTCCCGTTCGGCCTCGTCACGGGCAGCAAGCCCCGCGTTGCGATCACCGGCTTTGCTGTAGTCTGCAGCACCCAGCAGACCTTTCAATCCCGCGAAGGAGAACTGCCGGCCAAACTTGTGCGCCGTGTAGCACTCGTCATTTGGCGGCCGCGGAACGACAATCTCGTCGCAACCCGACAGGTTTTTCATTTACTGCATTCCATAAAACGAGACGGGCACCACGTTGTCTCTCATGGCGCCCAGGCTGACGAAACGGGAGTTGCGGCTTGACAGTTCGTCGATCACGATCAGTTTCACCGGCAACCGGCCCCAGTCGGAGGCATAGGAGCCGACAGTCTTTCCCACATTCTGTGGTACGAGCAATACCACGGAACGGTCCGCGGGGAATCCGGTTTTGCGCAATGCAGCTGCCAGGTTGGTGCCTAACTTCTTGACAGTTCCGAAATCTGTGCCCGCCCCATCGATCTCGATGCAGCCACCACGCATTCCGCGAGCGGCCATATCGACGGCTTGCTGTACATTTTCGGCTGAGGCGTCCATCCGAAGTCTGGCCACAATAGGCAAATCTCGCAGCGGCAACACAGCAGGGTCGGGCAAGTAAGGCGTTGCCCCGGACACCTCGGTGCCGTGGAGGCTCAGCCCGTAAACCGTCGCATGCCCGAAGTTCATGGGCACGTGGGTTCGCAAGTGCTGCGAAAGCACGGGCGACTGAATTAGTCGCCTGGCCAGGTCGATGCCGAGATCGCCAAAGGCAGTTGTCGGCGGCAGTGGCCCGCCGCGAATATGGCTGTAGACCAACTCACCGACTCCTCCCGAGAGCGTGATCACTGGCGATACATCATCCCTCACCGGTACAAAAGGCATCTGCTCATGATAACGAAACGGATCTTGATTCAGGAGCGATCGATCCGCACAAACGGTTGCCTCGATGAGGGCGGCGTAGAAATCCACGATGTTCCGAAGCTCATCTTGCGAAAAAGTGTCTCCGATCGACCGGTCAATATGGAGATCTTTGAGCAACCGGACGGCGTAGGACGACAACGCATTAATTCGATAAGTTCCTGGGACAAACTGAAAGTGCCTTGCCCCCGCGTACAAACCACCGCAGCGGAGGACTTCGCCATTGATACCCATGGCCAGGTTCGTCGTGCCGCCACCAATGTCCAAATTGAGAAAGTGCGCTTCCGGTTCGGCCCAGCTCAGCGCGAGGCAGCTTCCCATGAAGGCGAGCCAGGACTCCAGGCAGGGATCTTCCGCGACCGCGAACAGCGCGTCGCCGACCCGTTGCTTCACAAGGGCCTCGATGGCCGCGACATTGGCCTTCTGAGCAGCTAGGCCCGTGATGATCACTCCGCCCGACGTGAAGGTTCCGGGGGTCACACCGGATTCACGGAGCCATCGATCCAGATGCCCAGCCAGAATTTGTTCGTCGATCAGGTTGTTTGTAAAAGGGGTGAATGTCAGCATCGAGCGGTAGACGACCGACCGCCGTCCGAGTTCGAAACGGCCTGTGGAGCAATTACGCAACACATGAGCCTGGGAAATAATGGCGCTGCTCGTTGTTGAACCGAAATCGAGACCTATGAGAAGGAGCTGATCCATACTTCCTGCGGTAGGCCACAGAGGCCACAGGCCAGGCACGCGGAGGATTTAAGCCAAGATTTCCGGGCGGGCGGCCGGGCCTTCAGCGCGTCCCCGTCGCCGCTTTGATTTCCACCTTGGTGATGGCGTCGACCTCGCTGTCCGCCAGCCACAAGCTCCCGTCAGGCCCAACCACCATGTGGCGGACAACGCCACCTCCCGACGGAAGAATCGGCCACGTCTGGAATTTCTCCGTCGCCGGATCGAATCGCACGAGCATGTTGGGGTTGGCGTTGCCTTCCACGTACCAGACGATCCTGCCGGAAGCCGTGATGGCATAGGGCTGCGAGCGCGCGCCGCTCGGCGACGTCCACTCCTTCGTCCGCCCGGTCGCGGGATCGAGGCGGCCGAGTGTTCCCCGGGCGTAGTCCGTGTAATAGATGATGTCGTCGGGCATCACCGCGAGCCGCCGCGGACCGGTGCCCTCTCCCAGGAAATACTCACGAACCTGCATCGTGACCGGATCGATGCTGCCGATGCGGTTCCCCATCAACTGCGTGAAGAACGGGACGCCCTTCGAGTTGATCACTAGGCCGTACGGCTCCGAGTTCGCAGTCGGCATCGTCACCAGCTTGATCTCGCCCGTGGCTGGAGTCAGCCGGCCAACCATGTTCCCCTGCTGCATGGTGAACCAGAGCGTGCCCTTCTGGTCGAAGATCGGCGTGTGCGGACCACCCGCCGATGGATTGGGGATCTTGTATTTGGTGACCACGCCCGTTTTGGGATCGAGCTTCCCGAGGTGTCCGTCCATCTGGCCGGTATACCAGATGTACCCATCCTTGTCGGCCACGAGCCCGTGCGGCCCCACGCCGTACGGCAGCTTTGTGTTATCGGGCCGGAGTGGATAGTTTCTAACTTCACCGGTGCTCGGATCGAGACGACCCAGGCGGCCGCTCGCCTGGCCCGTATACCAGACGGCGCCGTCGGGCGCGACCGCGGGATCGTGAGGCCGCGTGCCCGGTGTGACCTTCCACTCTCTGATCGTTGCCTCGATGGGTCCCGCCATCCGTACACCTGTCGGCCGCGCGGGACCGGCCAATGCCTTCGTCAAATACGCGGTGACGATGGGCACCTCCTCCTTCGTCAGCGTCAGGCCATAGGTGCCCATGAAAGTCATGACGCGCTGCCATTCCTCCGAGCTCTTGCCCGGCCCGAAGGCGGGCCAGTGGCCGCCATCCGGGCCGGCGAGTTTCTCCGCATCATGGCAGCGCATGCAGTGACGCTCCACGAGGTCCTTGCCCCGGCCGTCCGGTAGGCGGAAGTCCTGACTCGAGGCTGTGCGCGCAGACACAAGGACGATCGCCAAAAGCATCCAGGTTCGAGCTAGCCATCGCATGTCAACCTCCAGCGCAGCCGCAGTGCACGGTGGGTCCCACTGATTACGTCACACCGAGGCAGTGAGGCCCTGAGGTACCGCAACCACGAAGGTCAAAAAGATCCACGCCCGCCTCGGCGAGCGACGCGGGAACATCGCCTCCCGAATGAGGATAGGCGATTCAAAGGCGGTCGTCAAAGTATGTCGCCGGCCTGATACTTCGAGGCTGTCGCCATCAATCCCGTAATATCCAAATATTGGATTCGGGCACATCTGTTCTCCTCACGCCGCGTCTCGATTTTCCGATCCGGGTAATACGTCAACTGAGTTGGATGGCTCCGAGGGCTTGAATCCCTTGTTCATGGTTCCAAGTAACGATTACCATGGGCTATGACCGCCAGAAATTTCGATCTGAAATTCGGCTCGGAATTCCTGGAGTCACTTCCCGGCTCTCCCGGCGTCTACCTCGTTTACGACCAGCAAGACGAGTTGATTTACGTCGGAAAAGCGAAGAACCTGAAACGGCGCCTTTCGCAGTACCGCAACAATTTGCAGCGAAAAAAGCATCGCCGCATGCGCCGGATCGTGAAGGAAGCCACCCGGATAGAGATCCAGCGTGCGGAGACCGATCTGGACGCGTGCCTCACGGAAACGATGCTGATTCAGAAATATCGGCCCCGCTGGAACATCGTGGGCGCGTACTCGTTTCTCTATCCGCTGATCGGGATCCGACCCGCGAACGGCAACATGGAGTTCTGCATGACGACGACTCCGGAGGCCCTCCTCAAGGAGTGTCCCGGCTTCGAGTTTCACGGCGCGTTCCGCTCCAGGCGGATCACTGGCGACGCGTTCTTCGCGCTGATGCGGCTCCTGAAGTTCGTCGGTCACGTCAATCCCTCGAATCGCCGCAGCCGCATTCCCGTGCACAGCTACATCTTCAGCTTTAGGAGACTGCCTTCGAACTGGCCCGGAATCTGGGCCTCCTTCTATAAGGGTGAGTCGGCACTCGCCATGGAAGAGCTCATCCTCAACCTGGTGGAAAACACTGGGGCGCGGCTCAGGCCGGGCAAAGTCCAGAAGCATCTCGACGAACTCAAGCATTTCTGGAAGCATGAGGTTTTAACTCTCGCCAAGGCTCGGAAGGCGACCGGCTACACCGAGTGGCCGGTTCCCCAATATCAGAGAGATTTAGTCTTTCTCTGTTACAAGGCCGGGGTCACCTCAATCGAAGACTGCGTCAAGTCACCCACCGTCGTACCTGGTTTGTCGGCATCCAGAAAGTGGAGCCCGGTGATCAGCAAGGCACGCCGTCCGTCTTCATGAACGTTTGCGCTATGCGATCCACCAGCGCTTGCGGCGGTTTGTCTGCGACGAACCGTTGGGCGAGCGCCTTGGAAATGAATTTCGCGCCAATGGAATGGTTGCGCCGAAATCTTCACCGCACTTTCGATAACGAGACTTGAAGGGAGCCGCTGGCGTTTGCGGCGGACGCGGGGGTTATGGAGAAAGTACGGGAATGCGAGTTGATATTTTCACATGTGAGTGCGAATTGTTAAATCCCGGGGATTTTCTGCATTTCGCAATCTTGTTACGATTCGCCGCATGCGGGATCTGGTTCTACTTTTCCTCCATCTCATTGCCATTCTAGCGCGGTTGCTCGGGCCGGGTGGCGTACGCTCGCCGATTGCGGAGTCCATTCTCGTTAAGCACTAACTGCTCATCCTGAATCGGTCCCGTCAGCGATCACCGAATCTCCGTGCATCCGATCGCCTCATTTCCGCGCTATGTTCGCTGTTCATCCATTCACTCGCCTGATCTGCGCCGCAATCGTGCTGCGTTCATGATTTGAATTATGTTTTTACGTTGACTGACACCAGTTGTAGCTGCATGCTACGTGCATCTTTCAGATAAAGATTCGGCTAGTACTGAGAGCGTGGGCAAGCTGAAAAAGGGACATATTGCTCGAGATCTAAGAAATGAGGGACGGACGATGAATACAAAACGTAACCGGATTTCCAACAATATCCGACTGGCTGTTCTCGGAAGATATAGCTGGTGCGTTCCGGCAGTCACGTTAGCTGCGGCTCTTTCCCTGATGTCCCATGCTGGCTGGCAGGGGATCGCAATTTCGGCCTTTGCCCAGGAGCAAGAGGCCGCGCCTGCACAAGGAGCACGTACGACGGCAGCACAGACGAATTTGATGCCTCCAGAGCGGGAACTGGCGATGAAGATCAAGGCCCCGTTCACTTTGGTTGCTGTCGGGGACCTCATCCTTCGAACGCCAATCGCACAGATTGCCGACTCGGCTTTCCAGAGTCTCGTGAAGCACATGCGGGACGCCGATGTTACTTTTGCGAACCAGGAAGGGCCGATGATCGATCAGGACAATTACACCGGCCCGATGACCGGCGCGCCAAAGTCAGCCCTGGCTGACATCAAGGCCATGGGTATCGATATCGTGGGTACCGCCAACAACCACTCCATGGACGCGGGCGAGAAGGGAATGCTGGAGACCATCCGGCTGCTGAATGAAGGCGGAATTGTCCACGCCGGTACCGGTAGAAATCTGCAAGAGGCCCGGGCACCAAGATTTCTGAACACGCCCAAAGGCACGATCGGGCTGGTGTCGGTGTATGGAATTGATCCCTATAGTAACCCTGCGTTATCCACGCAGAGCGGAGCGACCTATCAACAAGGGGCCCGCGGTGGTTCCCCAGGCCTGAACCCGCTGCATTTAATCCCTTTCTTCGTGGTTACGGCAGACCAAATGGAGCAACTGCGGAAGATTCGCGACTCCGTCTATGCACGCCGCGGAGAGGTTTTTGCCCCAATCCCTCCAGTGCCGGCAAATGAACCGAAGGACCGTGTGGGGCTGTTTGGGCAGTCGTACAAGGTCGGTCCCAAGCCGGGAGATGTCACCTATGAGATGAATCCCGGGGACCTACGAGAAATAGCTCGCAGTATTCGTAACGGCAAGGAATACGTGGACTTCATGATCGCGACCGCTCACATCCATGAGGGCAACTACGCTTTCCAGACATATACGTATGACAATGACACGCCGGACTTCCTGGTTGATTTCGCGCACAAAATGATCGACGCCGGAGCTGATGCATTCATCGGACACGGCGTGCACACCATACGCGGCGTAGAAATCTATAAAGGCAAACCGATCTTCTACGGAACGAATACGTTCATCTACCAGTATCAAAACTCACTCCCTCAAAATCCAGGCGGACAGTTGACGGATGCGGAGGCCACCATGTCGCCCGGCGCATTTGCAGGCGAGCGAGTGGTACAGCCTGAGCGAATGGAAGCTTTGCTTACGGAAAGCCGTTTTGAGAATGGACGCTTGGTTGAAGTGCGCGTCTACCCGGCCGATCTCGGCCAGGACTACACTCGGCCGTTTTCCCGTCTCGGAGTGCCGATGACGCCTTCTCCCGAAATGGCGCAACGGGTTCTCGAAAAGTTGCAGAGGCTGTCGAAGCCCTTCGGAACAAAGATCGACATCGAAAATGGCGTTGGCGTGATCCGCATCTCCGAGCAGCAGACATCGAAGGGGGATGTGGGCACAACAGGGACGACACGCCGCTAGCCAAACCTTCTATTCGTTAGAAGAGAACCTTGATTGCGAATTGAATCTGTCGCGACTTGGTCGAGGTTCCCGTAATCTGCCCTGCCGTCTTCAAGATTGCCGGCCCTTCGGGTGATCCGAACCGGCCCGAAGCGACTGTTCCTATGTTGGCATTACCCGGGCTGGACCAGATTGCGCCGGAAGGGGCGAGAAAATTCGGATGGTTGAAAACATTGAAAATTTCGGCTCGGAATTGCACCTTTCCCTGCTCGCCAAAGAAGGGAGCGTTCGTATCTTTGTCGATCGAAAAGTCGACATTCGTCAATTTGGGTCCGCGCAGTATGTTTCTTCCGGCGTTCCCCAAGGTTCCGGCGGGTTGCAAGGCAAACATCGTCGGATCAAACCACCGGTTGATGTCGCTCGTAATGACTTTATGCGGGTCGAAAGAGGCATCAAGGTTGGGCCGCGTCGAGATATTGCCGTTATTCTGCAACGCGCGGTCGACACCGAGGATCGGATTGATCGGGAGACCGGTCTGGAAGCTCACGATGCTTGAGAACCACCAGCCGCGCAATATCTTCGCGGCGAAGTTATCCCACTTAGGCTCGGGAGCGTGATAAATCAGGTTGCCTCGGACGTTGTGCCGGATATCCACGAATGACGGTCCTTTGTCAGTAAAGAGCTGATCCACGGTCTGACCGCTGACCGCAGTGCTGCCCGCGTCTGAATTGACCTTCTGCCCGTCATCGAGGCCTTTCGCATAAGTGTAATTCAATTGAGACTGAAGTCCGCGGTGGAGCCGCATGTTCAGCGACGTCTGAAGACCATGGTAATAGCTGTCTCCACCGGCGGTGTAATATTGTGCCCTATCAAAGACCGGGTTTGTCCTGGGCCTGAAGTTCGAATTTGCACAGGCCCCTATCGCGGTGTTGACTATTTGGCAGTAGTAGGGAAGACCCCTTGCCTCATATCCCAATGGAAGTGTCGGGTTTCCCTCAGTTGTCTGCTTGATGTGCCAGCCTTTCGTTCCGATATACGCAACGCTCAGTGCCATTCCCAAGGGTAGTTGCCGATCCAGCGAAAGGTTCCACTGCCCCATGCTCGGCTGGGCCATACGATAGTCGGCAACACGAACGGTTCTCTGGACTGCTGCTTGAAAGGCCGGACACATCGGCGTAAAACAATCGGGCGCTGCGGTAAGCGGGGCTGGCGCCGCTACTCCATTTATTGTCACAGTTGGAGTGGTGCCGGTGTTGGTGAGGTTTATCAGCTGCGAGAGCGTTGGATCTCCGGAGCCGTTACCGGCAATCTCGCTGCCAGGGTCGGCGATATCGTAATAGACTCCAGCGCCTCCCCGAAGCGCTGTCGTGCCGCGGCCGGTAACATCCCACGCGAATCCGAGTCGCGGACTGAAATCGTGCAAGGAGTTGTTGAGATACAACGTGCCCGGAGTCCCGGCGGGCGAAGTACGGATGTTCTCGACTGTATACCCGAGACCCGGTGGCGCCTTCAGCGTGGTCATGAATTCATAGCGCAATCCCAAATTTAGCGTCAGCCGCGAGACCACGTGATAATCATCCTGCAGATAAAATCCAAGCGTGTTCCAGTTCCAGAGACGATGCTGGTTTCCGTTCGCTGCTCTCCCCGAAACGGTTGACCAATTTCCTTTAAAGAAGTCCGTGATGCTGCTGAACGACACGCTTCCCCGATCGAAGATGTCCACTCTGTACAAACCCGTATAGTGATTGATTGCTGTTCCAAACTGTAAGGCATGCTTGCCCTTGGTCCAGAAGATGTCATCACTGATGCTGAATACATTTTGGAAGATGTCGCCGGTGGTGTTACCGCTTGTTCCCATGGCCGTGATGCCGCTACCGGGGCTGATGCCCGTGCTGGCGTCCTTGCCCGGGACGAGAACGCCGGACGTTAATCGGGGCACCGTGGGGATAGCAAGGTTGAGTCCCGTTCGGCTGAACGAAAAGTGGACAGTATTCAGCAACGTGGGCGAGAGGATGTGGGTTTCGGATATCGTCCCTATATAGGCGGCGCTTCGGTTTCGATTCAAAAAGGCTGGATAGTTTCCGGGAGTGAACTGCTCGACGGTATCTATCGTGTACCGGACAAACGCGGAGTCCTTGTCTGAGAAAATCTGATCAAAACGAATTTGTGAATAATTCTCGTTAGCGGGCTGCTTAAAAGGAAAAGTGTAGTTGAAGGTGGACAAACCTGTGACATTGGGCTGCGGAAATACGCTCGCCAGTTGCAAGATGAGCGGCGTTGGAGTGATCGAGCAGCCGGTGGTGGCAATGATGTTATTGTTGGGACAGCCTACGGTAATCAAAGTATTGGGGATGGCAGGTGAACCCACGTTCGCTCGCGGCACGCAGAGACCATAAGGATTGGAGTCACTATTGTTGATATACAGCGGTATATTGTTATTGAGTAAATCAGGCCCGCCCGGCGTGTTACGTCCATAGAAGCAGCCCTTATTAAACGTGGTTGCTGTCGTCGTTGGCGAAAACCGCTCTCGCAGTCCTTCGTACACGCCGAAGACGAACGTCTTGTCCTTGCGGATGGGGCCACCGATCGCGCCACCGAAGTTGTTACGATTAAACGGCGGTAGGCGCTTTCCGGGGAATGTCAGGCTCTTGTTGGTGCCAAAACCGTTATGGTTGGTGATGTCCAACGCGTCGAAGTAATTCCTCGCGTCCAATGCGGCATTCCGCAGGTACTCGAACACATCGCCATGCCACTGGTTCGTGCCACCCTTGCTGACGATCGTGGTCTGGCCGCCCATGTTGAGGCCGTATGAGGCGTTAGGCAGCACGGTGACGACCTTATATTCCTTTATGCCGTCAACACCCAGAGAGGTACCGATGATGGATCCGGCACTGACACCCATCAGAGTCGTCATGGGCGCGCCATCGAGCATGGTGTTGTTTGATCTGAGCGTGGCGCCGTTGGTGCTGTACATAGTTCCGTTCATCCCGTAAGGACCAGTGGTGATCGACGTTTGTGTGACGCCTGGCTGCATGATCGTCAGGTCCACGAAATTCCGCCCATTCAGTGGCAGGTCCGCGACCTGCTGTTCCGAGATCGTTCCGCCACTCGAACTGCTGGTGATGTCAATCTGTGGCGCCTCCGATATCACTGTCACCGTCTGCTGCGTAGATCCCACTTCTAATGTGAAATCGACGGTGGCGGTCTGCGCGACCTCCAAAGTTAGACCCTTGCGGTTCGCTGTTTGAAACCCCTCCTTCATGACCTGAACTTCGTAATGACCCACCGGCAATGCCGGGAAACGGTACGCTCCATCCTCACCGGTCATTACAGTTCGAGTTAAGCCAGTATCCGTGTTCCTCACGGTCACGGCGGTGCCTGGCACGATTCCGCCGTTGGTGTCTTTGACAACGCCCAGAATCGTCCCCGTTGGGAGTTGTGCGGCACCCGAAATCGAGACGATAAGTATCAGCGCCAATACAACCACCTCTTGGATAGGCCACCATCCAACCAATCTATTCTTCTTAGGCATGTCACTCTCCGTAGAAACCTGTTTGGCACTCGGGCGAGTGCGGACAATGCGGGCTTTCGGACACTAGTCGGCGGATGCTATTTCCCTCAAGATTTGAGTGTCAAGCTTATTCTGTGATTTCGAACGGCAGTCTGTAGTTGTTGGGGCGAGATCGATTCATGATTACTCATTCTTGGACAAATCGACCCGAGGGACAGCGGGTTGACGACGGTCCGGCGAAGGGAGTAGATTGCGTATCGCTGGCGGCTCTGTTCCGTTCGGTTGAGTTGACCCCGACGCCCCGCCAGCAAGATGCGACGGAGGAGACGACGATGAACAAGGCTCCAATTCTCCTTATGGCTCTGGGCTTCGTTGTAGTGACGTTCGCGCAGCTAGCCTTAGCTCAGAAGCCCGTCAACGTCACTGGGAATTGGGATGTGACGGTAAGAATGCCGAATGGCAACGTCACCGAGAAATGGACCGTTCGTCAAGTCGGCAACAAGCTTACCGGCACGGTCAAAAGTGCAGGGAGTGAGCTACCCGTCACAGGTGAAATGGTGAGCGGGGTTTTTCTCAGGGCATCTTTCAAAGAGGGCGAAGTTGAGCATTTGATTCGTGCCACAGCGGAAAAGGATTCCATGGATGGCTCGATCACGATAGGCCGGTCGGAATATCTGTGGTCTGCAAAGCGGTCGCAGTAGAGCCGGTAGGATTTTCTGCGGAGTTTCCGAACTATCTTGATGCCTACTTCAGACGCTTGTAATAGGTTGTTTGTCCGACCGTGATGGGGTTGTTGTTCGCGATGATGTTCAAGGACAACTCTCCATTTTCAATTTTCCATACTATTACTTGTTTGCTTCCGACGTTCCCGGGATTGTTATCGGACCGGCGGCTGATATTGAGCTTGTCGCCATCCACTGTGAAGCTTCCGTCCTGCGCGATGATACAGCGGAGGCGGTCGAGAGCCTGATCCTTGGTCATCTGCTGAAAAGGGATGTTCACTACATGGGTTCCGGCACACTGGCGGCCAAATGTGATCGAGTAAAAGCCATCCGCGGTGAAGATTCTGCGCATCCCTTCATTACCCCTTCCAACCTCACCCTTGGCATTCGTGCTGCGGATTTCTTCCCATACACCAACAAACGGGCCATTGGTCTTGGTCTGCGACGTCAGGCGCTTGTAGCGAGTCACTTGTCCTACGGGAGCCTGCCCCGTGTCTGACAAGATCTTCAAGGACAACTCTCCATTCTCGACTCTCCACTGCATCACCTGCTTCGTTCCAATGTTCTCAGGAGCCTGCGCGGACCGGCGAGTGATATTGAGCTTGTCGCCATCGACTGTAAAACTTCCGTCTTGCGCGATGACGCAGCGGAGGCGGTCTAGAATCTGCTCTTTGGTCAACTCTTGTAATGGCTTGTCCACTACCTGTGTTCCGGCACACTGGCGGCCAAATGCAATCGAGTAAAAGCCATCGGTGGTGAAGATTCTGCGCATCCCCGCGTTGCCGGTCTCCGGTTCGCCTTTGGCATTCGTCCCGCCAACTTCTTCCCACTCACCGACGAAGGCATTTTTGCTCTGTGCTTGGGCCGCGACGCCCGGCGCGAAAATCACGGCGGCCACAAGGAATAGCCGGCTTAGACGGCTCATGACACGTTTCTCCTTCGCTTGACTGGATGTTCGACCCGAAAGTTGCGACCTGTGACGGCCGCGGTGTGATTGCGCCGTCCTCTAAGAATTCACGATTTGGGCGCCGCCTTGACCGGTGCCTCGGCTGGCGTGGCGGGCGGATCGCAACGATGTCCTGAACAAAGGTACTTGATATCACGATCGTTTGGATCGGGCTTAATGTAATGGCTTTTCAGAAGCGCGGCAACTGCGCTGCCATCACAGAAGTAATTGACCAGATAGTCACCGGGCGCCGCAATATGGACGGTTCGCGGAGCCAGCACCCAAGGTTTGGTAAACATGACGGGATCCTCAACAGTGGTTTCGACGGTCAGTACGTCGCCCTGGCGCGTCCAGCGCTCGATGACGTGTTCTTTGTCGCTGTGAATGGACGTGTACATACGCCTTCCACCCACGTCTCCGCCCAGCCATGTCTCATCATTCAATCCGATCGTGTCCAGAACCAGCGTATTTCCTTCCCAGTGACCGATCGAATGTCCCATATACGAGGGTTCCAGGTCCGCCGGATGTGGACGCCCGTCGGTGTAAATGAGGCGATCCGTGTAGTCGCCCTTGACTATCGCGATGACTTGAGATGTTTGAACGATTTGGGTGTTGCCGATTCCGGCGCGAGGAAGACCCGCCGGTTTACAACTCTTATCCGGGTCCAGCGGCGTAGTGCCGCCCACCATCGTAGCCGCAATTTGCTTCACCTTCGCCATATATTCGGGTTTGTAAGGGGGCTGGTTTGGAGCTTGGCAGCTTTCATCCACGCAGAGTGGTTCCTTACCTTGATCCACGGAGAAATCAAACAAAATCGACCCATCTGCGGCTCTTTGGAACTGCTGGGCAGTCTGTGCGGGCGGCGTATTCCAAAATCCATTCAGATCTGGATGGCCATCCGCCGTCATAGGCGTTGTCTTGCCGTCCACCGAGCAGCCCAGGCACGGTGGAGCTGCCGCAGTTTCCTTTTGCGGAGCAGTGGGGCTGCACGCGACGAGCAGCACTGCAACGAGCGACGCTCCCCTGAACACAGCTATACCTGCCCTCCACTTGCTAAGCCAATACTTCATTTGGCACCCTTTCGATTTTCAACCGGCCACGGCCTGCCATCAAAGCCCCATTATCTATTCGGAGCCATTCCGATATACGAATACGTGTCCGTCCGAGTACTTGATCATCTGCATCCAACCGAGGTGTTTCGCTCCATCCTTGGCGGGTGCTGCCGTGATGGTCACCATCTCGCCGATCTTAAAATCGCTGACCTTCACTCCCGCCCGGTGCAAAGTAGTCGGCGGGCCACTAGCAAACGTATAGGTCACCGGCTTGCCAGTTTCATCCTTCGCATCCAAATAAATCGCAATGTGTGGGTTGATCCAATCGACTTTCGTAAGAATACCCGACACCACGAATTTCTTGTTTCCATCGAACTCCGCCACAAACGAGTGATGTGCCAAGGCCGGTAGCGCTGCCAGCAGCAGACCAAATACCGGAAGCATAACCCGGCCAATCTCTTGTCTCGCCATTATCTTGATCTCCTTGCGAGGGTAACTTGGGGAACTTAGGGCGGATTTTGCTGCCGGCAAATTTAATTGTCAAGGCGAAACGCTTTACTTCTCTTACTTCGCGTCATGGCGAATTCGCATTTATTCAGAGGTCGAAATATCGGCTTGGTTACCCGGCGTAGCGGTCAAGCCTGATAGATGGTGGAACCGCCGACCACCGTCTCGACGATCTCGAGCTCCTTGATCTTTTCCTTGGCTACCGTGTGCGGATCCTCCGATAGCACTACGAAATCGGCCAATTTGCCTGGTGTGATCGATCCTTTGATTGCTTCCTCATGGGAGTTATAGGCTCCATTGATCGTGCTGATCGGCAGTGCTTCATCCACGCTGATCCGCTGGTTGGCGCCCCATGTCTCTCCATTCCACCCGGTGCGCGTCACCATTCCCTGAATGGCCATACACGGATCGAAAGGCCCGCGACTGTGATTTTGGGCCGCGCGTCGGGTCGAGGGCATACGCGCTGGGCCCGCTCGAAAGCGGTACTTATAGGTCTTAGGAGCATGATTGGGCCGTTTTTGGCTAGGCGCGCGAGGGATTTAACCAGAATTGTCCGAGGTCTGGCGCATCGCAGGGCTTGCGCCCTAGCACCCGCTACAGGACGCAGCCGTCCGTGTCCCAGATCGCTCCAATTCAGGGTCGCGCGGCCGGCGGCTTACCAACCAGCAGTTCCGGTCTCGCGCCCGGCCTGGGCCGGAACTTCTGAACGCGTCCGTTGCCCACTTCAGCGATGTACAGGTTGCCATCGGGATCGACCGACGCGCCGTGCATGTTCAGGAAGCCGCCGGGGTAGTCGCTCAGCGAGCCCCATGCATAGAGCAGGTGTCCCTCGCGATCGTCCTTCACCACTTTCGCCGTTGGATCCTCGAACGCCCACACGGTGCCATCGCCGTTCGCATACACGAAGTTAACAGAGGAGGGATTGTTGAAGGGCCATTGATCGATGAACTTGCCATTCTCGTCGAATACTTGCATCCGCCGGTTCCCACGATCGCTGACGTAGATACGCCGCGTAACTGGATCGGCGGCAATGCCGTGGACGACGTTGAAGTAGTTCGGACGCGTCTCCCTGCCGCCAGGTCCGCCTCGCTCACCCCATGCGGTGACGAATTTTCCGTCCTTGTCGAACTTCACGACGCGATTGCCATTGTACCCGTCAGCGACGAACATCGAGCCATCTGGCAGGAATGCCATGAAAGTCGGCCGGTCGAAGTGCGTCGCGTCGGCGCCCTTCCGGCCGACGGTACCGATCGTCTGGACGAGCTGTTTGCCGTCGTGCGTGAACTTGAACAGCGCCTGATTGTGGTCATCGACGATCCAGACGTGCTTCTCGGGATCCCACGGGTTGATGTAGATCGCGTGCGGGTGTCGCAGCATCTTGTCCCACTGAGTCCACTGCTCGACGATGTCGCCCTTGGAGTTGAAGACGAGGACGAGGTGCTCCCAGCGCGAATCAATCCCTGGCCGGCCTTTGTACGCGTTGGCAGGATCGTCCGGATCGGCTCCCGGCGCGCCGCCTCCCGGCGGACTGGCGTACTGACCTTGCGACGCATGCCGGAACGGCACCTCGCCAACTGGGAACGAGAGACTAGGTCCGACGTCGGGAAGCGCGCGCACGGACGGACGCTGCAGCTTCGGTAACTCGCCAAGCTGAATGACCAATACCCGGTCTGCGCTCTCTGCGAAGACGGCCTCAGTCGCGCCCCATGTCCACTGCTCATGTCCGGGCAACTGAGACAGCGGCTTCGGCCAGTCGCTCACGACTTCATATGGCCCGGTGAGATCCCAGCCGCCTTTCTCTCCGGTCACGGCCGCGAATCCTGAGCCGGGTTGTGTCTGGCTTTGCACCGAAGTTGACGTCGTGGCGACGAACAGGCCGCCGCTGAACGCAACCGCTGTTACGAGTACCAGCGCTGAGTACCTGCGCATGAAATCCTCCTCACTGACTTGAAAGTTCGCGGCTCATGTCTTGCGCGGCATCGTGACTTGCATCACTTTTCGTACTACCTTGTTGCGCCGCGGCCGTAAGGCTCGACAGCGCGGCCAGATAATCGGCCAGTTCCGGAGTCCGTCCCGAGAAAGCCGAAGCGGTTCCGGCGGCCGATCTTATCCGCTGCGATCCTTAATGCGCCGCGCAATGAAGTAGTCCGGATTCCCCTTTCGCCATGCCTTCTGCTTCTTCTTGCGGCGTGCGGCTTGGCATTCCGGTCTTCGGCAAGCTTGTTGACGTGATCCGATTCGTGGGTCCGGACGGAACCAGCGGCGGCAAATACAGCAGGGTCTCTTTCGTGCGTCGGCCATGGTGACTGATCATCACCACGCCATCAATTAAGGAGGTCGTCAGTTCAATTTTGATTGGTGGGTCATTCTTGGAAAGCAAAGATGGGTCACTTCTGCCGAGCGCCGAAGTGAAAGATCGCGACCGACAAGGTCGGCTTGGTAGAACCGATCATAAAACACACTGATCGCGTGTTTTTGTAGCGCGCCTACGATTGCCTCCGCCGTAGAACGATCTTCGCCCGCGAATGATAAGGCACTATCGAAAAAGAATGATGGGTCCGCGTTATCATTGGACTCGTTCCTCGATCGTAGAGCTTTTCTGCTAGCGCGGCGCGCGGGAACTCGCTGCAGCTGTAGGCGCGCGCTAAGGAGGCGGTGAGCCTCCGCGGCCGCGAGCCTTGCCATAAGCGCGCAATCTCCTCAGACTCCCAAAGTTCCTCGAGAAGTTCCAAGTCGTCGAGCGTTCCGACAATCCCCAAGCTCTTGATCGCTGTTTCTCGAAGGTTTTAATTCTGGGCTTCTAAGGCGATGACTCGAAGCGCGATCGACCGAAGGAGCGGAGACGCGATATCGCGTAAAGCCACCATTGCGCTCCGACGGACTAAGAGACTGGGATGAGCGCTAGCCACATTGGCGAGAAACTCCTCGGCCACCTTTCTGTCGTCTTCGGATAACTTTATAATCCAAGGAGCTGTGACTTCATCGATCGAATGTCCAGCCGCCGTGACAGTACCAGCCTTATTCATTGCGACACGCTCACTTCGTTTTGGCGCCCACCTGGTTCCCAACAGGGCCGCAGAAGCGCCCCCGCAGAACCTCAGTCACTTCCGCGCCCGTTGTGGGGCTCAATATGCAGAGCGTATGTCAACTACCACCCAGGCGAGACAACGCTTGTGTCTCCAAGGGCAGAATGGTTGTCAGCAAAGCGTTTGCTTCAAGAGACCGCAGATCGCGAAGGCGATCGTGCCACCAACGTCAAGGAGAAAGAAAAGGAGAAAGAAAAAGTTACTCTCGAAATTCCACCCCATACCCAAGCACATCTTGGCAGAGTTCGGCTGAATTCGACCAACGCCAATCGCTAACGCGTCTACGATCGAAAAATTCTTTGAGTGCTTCGCGAGAACAGGTGTGAAAACCCGGATTCTTGCTGAATTTGGAATTCGCCAGGCGCAGGATTAGAGATTACAGTTCTCCGATCGACTTTAAAAACTGATCGTAAAGTTTCTGCGCGATACGAAATCGCAGTTCAAGTCGAAGCCTGTCAAGGAGCGGCCGGACTTCGGAAATCAATCGTTGGTGCTTTGCTAAGGAGAGAACGCCCAGCACTCCCATGTACGGTACTCCTGCTGCGGCCGCGGCAGTACGACCAGCCACTTCATCGATGAGAAGAGTTGCTTTCAGCTCAATAGCCAACACAATGGCTTGGGCCTCGCCGGTGTCAATCGTTTCGACGTACTTCTGTACGAGTTGCTGATCATGCGGTGTGCGAATTTCGAAATTAGGCAACGTAGACACATCAACAGGGCTGAACGGCGGACGTGGCCGAGCCAGTTCGTCCGCTACGATCGGCGGAACGACGACGGTTCCGAAAAGCTGATCCAACAATTTGATTTGTGCAAGGAAATGTAGGGCGCGGATTGGGGATGTGTCGCTTACGACAATCATTCGTCTCGCTAGTGTTCCAGAGTCTTGCCGCTCATCTCTAATTCGTGCTGCAGATACTCTGCATCGATGCGATACACGTCAATTTCGCGCGAGATCAATTCCGACTCCAACTCATATCGAGTTATTCCAGCGAGACGCGCGGCCTGGTTAAGGTGCAGTTTGCCGGCATCGAAAAGCCGGCAGGCGATCTCGATTAAAGCCTCTTTCTCGCTTAGACCAGCCTGTTTCAATGTTTCGTCAGGAATAACGACTGGCATTGGTACAACCCCCTCTGGTAGGTCATTTTGGTAAGCCGACTCCTTTATTGTAACGTAGCAGTGGTAAGGGGCTGCGATTTCACTGCCGTATTTAGGTGAGAGGCTAACCCACCCATTCACAATCTTCCGCAGACAGCGGCGCCTGCGGATCGCATTGTTGGACGAGTTGGGCCAAGGTATGTCGACTCTTGCAAGCAAGATCTTCTGATCGGTTAACTGTCGAAAACCAATCTTCAACATTTATGCCAGGTGCCGAAGCCTTCGCTTTCAGCGCTGCGGCTTGGTCGTCGGGAAGACCGATGTTCACCGTCGTCATGAAGAAAACTCCCTCTCCTGGTTTCTAATCAGTCATCCGACTTCGGATGAGTTGCAGCGGACGATTTGTGTGGGCGGAAAAACCCCCCCGGCATTACGGAGATTTTCTCGAGTAAGTCGATGAAAATAAAAAGTTTCATGCCGGAGGGGGGACTTGAACCCCCACGGGACTAGGTCCCGGCAGATTTTGAGTCTGCTGCGTATGCCAATTTCGCCACTCCGGCTAAGAGCGCAACTTCTGGAACGTAACATCTTTGGAAT
>WNGK01000801.1_pt1 | contig 32619 bp, 27 predicted proteins | sample 5400601 | NCBI WGS metagenome assembly WNGK01 (sample SAMN13153376, study PRJNA577476) | soil metagenome | isolation source: 60 cm soil or saprolite under Garry oak tree replicate 1 | place: USA:California | collected 2016-06-15 | reverse complement strand
AAAGAAAGTGCACTAATGGCATATCGACTCCAACACCCTTCCGAGTCAATATCCGACATAACGCGAAGAGGGTGATTGTGCGGCTGGATTTGCAGACTGGACGAGTTCTCACAGCTATCAGGGCGCTGCGTCCCTGGGTCGTGGTCGTCTTGCTGCCGATCCTAGCGAACGCACAAGAGGTGGGCCGGGAGCAACCGCAGGGCCGCCGCGTGTCCGTTCGGATCACGCATGCGGAGGTGCTTGCCGGCCAATCGTGGATCTTAATGGGAGATGCGCAGAATTTGCCGTACGGCGCGGAGGTTCGTGTGGCCGTTCGCGACGCCTCTGGAATGTGGCAGATCATTCCGTCTCCCGCCAACATCGAAGGTTCGGGGCAGTGGAAACTTGCAGGGTTGGATCTGCAATGCCGGCCATCCACTCCGCCGCAGGACTGCGAGGTCATTGCTTTCGTGGCCACTCAAGGGGTAGAAGCAGGTTTTCGTGACGACGCCTGGTTGCGCAGAAATTCCCTGCGCCTTTCAGATCCCTTGCGAGTACAAGACATTGTCGAGGAAGGCCCCAGAGCTGGGACTTTGACCATTGAGGCCATCGCCGAGCAGCCGGCAAACAGTGCGGGCCTGCTAAGGGTCCCAGCGATCTTTTCCGCACGTGGAAGAAGTGAACTTGTACGGCCTGGCTCACATGTGTGGATGGGCGCCGATTGTGGAGACGAGATTGGCGTGGTGACCCTGGCCGAGGCACTGGTGGCGCCAGATGGAACATGGAAATTTGGTTCTCTCTCGTTGCCGCTTTCCAAAACTGCGCAGGCCCGGCGTTGTTTGCTGATTGCGTTTGCGGCTACCAGATCACCTCCGGGCGGATCTCTCTTGCAGGAAGCCGACCGGTGGAGCACAGCCCATTCACTTTCGGTAGTGGTGGAGTCCAATGCTTATCACCTCCGCATCGTCCGGCTGACGGCAGCGGATGGACAGGTGATGAGCATGGATGAACCCCGTGGTGAAACGAAGAGTCTCACCAGCGTCAATACAAACATATCGGAGATCGAAGTTGTCAGCGATCCTCTTCCTTCGACTGTATACGTGGCAGCCCTGTGCCGGCCAGAAGGGAGAGAGCGATGGCTCTGGTGCGGCGATGCGCTGAATGAAGAAACGGGCAGGTGGAGAATTCCGAACCCGTGGCTGCGGCAAGTCACCGGGCCAATCGCTACGCGTTGGTCGGTAATGGCGGTCGCGACGTCGGAACCGGTCCGTGGCAGAGCTCTAACGATAGCGGACCTCGACCAGGTCCTGCTGGGAAAATCCGCACAGTTTCTTGCGGAGATTCGACTGGAGCGCCAACTTTGGGATCCCAAGGTTGCGTTCAAGTCTATTAATGGGACAGACACCGCCGATTCCAGCGGTGAACCGATCGATCTGAGCGCCGGCCTGCTCAACGCATGGTGCACGGCAAAGTTGCGGGCATCGGACCTGCACGTATTTCTGGGAATCCGTGCCATTGGCTCGGAGCTATGGAAATTCGAGCGAGCCGCAACATTCAGTGACGGAGACTGCCAGCTCCTCACGAGAGTACGGACCCAGGCGGATCCCGTGACTGCAGGACAACCCAATGGGGAGCTTGTCGTAGTTACCGCCGAAGAACTACCGGCCGGGGAGGCCCTGGAAACGGACTGGTGGAAGACCTTCACATTAACAGAAGCGAAACCATTGGGAGTTACTCTCCCCTCGCGTCCATGGTTTCGGCGCATGACGAGTTGGTTCACGGATTCCCGACGCGAGTCCGTTTTTCGTGGAGTATCGCAAAACTATAGACGCCGCTCGGAGGGAGTGATTATGGACACGTTCGACTTTGTAATTAGCTTGCTATGGCCGGTACTGCTCCTGACAGTCCTGGGCCTGGTTGTTTACCGCGTGAGCCGGAGCTTTAGGCGAATCCCGGTGATCTTCAACGCCCGGCGTGACGCTAACGGACTTCGTTCTGGACGGTTTCCCCGCTATCGGAACGTGATCGAAAGCTCAAGCAAAGCACGGATAAGGGCGATGGAGAGGAAATTTGATCGAAGGATCGAGCCTAAAAGGGTCACGCTGAGAGCAGAGCTGCAAAAGGCCAGCGAAATCTCGGCAAAATATGACGGTCTTTGTCTGCAGACTAAAGAGCAGACTAAGAACATGGTGGCGTTTGTACAGTTTCCCCGGTCCGTGCACAACAGCCTGCTTGCGATACTGACATTTGGAGAAGCCATTTTTAATTTCTTCGTCTTCGATGTGTTCCTCCAACCTCTTTTTTACACAGCCTCTATGTCGCTGGCGGTGGCCGTGAGCATTCCCGTATGGGCATTCAGCATCGGATTGTGGGTTCGGCAATGGACCCGGCCCTACGGCGCCAGGACTGTCAAGCTCGTTGTATCGCTGGGAATCTTGGCCGCGGCCTTCGTAGGGATTAATAAAGTGCGCATTGCGCATCTGATGTCGGTGGACCCGGAATTCCTGCTACGCCATCCGGATCTCAACTCCGCGTTTCTGCCGTTGAACGCATTTGTCCTTCTGGGTGCGGCAATGGTCACATACTGGGCGCACCACCCGATACCTGGCTTTGCCGAAATCACCAACGAGAAGGCACGCGTGATTCGGTGCGCTGTCCGCCTGGAACGTAAGATCGCCCAACTGGAGAGCGAGAAAAAAGCCATTTGTGAACGTGAGCGCGAAGTCGGAAACGAAATGGTCGCGATGTACGATACCGTTTACTACCGCCACGCCGACGTGGAATTGACGCCTGACGGACGCTCGATGGAAGACAGGCAGCGGAAGACGCAAGCGGACGTCCCGGCCATTCAGACTCTGGTCCGCATCCGACCCGGACTGACCATTCCGAGGGGGGTCGGCAATGACAAGACGTGAATTCCTGGCAACAGCGGCAGTGGCAGCATGGACCCGGCCAGGGGCGCCGGCGAAGCAGCAAAACTCTTTCTACTTTGTGCTGATCGATACCTCTCTAACCATTGTGAATTTTGACCAGTACAGGAACGCGTGGCGAACCATCGAGAACCGCTTTCAAGGTGGAGACCGTATGGTCATCGCACTTGTAAAGGGGCAGATTCCGCATCAGCCGGCGACAACGTTCAGAAAGATTGGCGACTGCCAGCTTGCTCCCACCGGTTGGCTGGATAATGGTCTAATGTTCGAGAAACACTTGAAGGAAATCCGCGGCCAATTGCGAAGCTCATTCGAAAAAGCATTATGTGAACCACGGTCGACCCAGACCGAATTGATCCGGTCGCTCAAGGAGGCTGGCAAGTTTTTCGCTGCGGACCGGGAGCGGAAGGGGACGCTGCTGATCCTTTCCGACATGCTCGAAGATTCTGAGGAATACAAATTCTCACGGACTCGGATTACTCCCCAATTCATCAAGAACGTGCTTGCCGAAACGAGGCAGAACCAAAGAATGGCGAGCTTGCAAGGTGTCCAGGTATACGTCGTCGGGGCAAGCGCAGCTACGGAGGCAAAGGCCGATGAGGTGGAAAAGTTTTGGGTTGCGTATTTGCAAGCGTGCGGCAGTAGCTTTGGAGCCGAGAACTACGGTAGCAGTCTGATTCAGATTGACTAACGCTCAGAATATAGACTTCGTTACTTTTTCAACACCGTTAACCAACTCCTCCACTTCCTGTGGCGTTGGTTCTGCCCCCTTGTTGCGATCACAAAGATTCCGGATGTTGTCAAACCTCTGGATTTGGCGCCAGGTCGGAACGTCAAAAACTTTATTGTTCTTCAGCAAGTCGTTGTAGTCGCTAATTGCGGGATGCTTCTTGCGAATACTGATGTTGTGATTCGCTGCGACCTGATCGAGATGCTTCTCCAGTACAACACCCGCGATGGCGCCCGCGCCACGCCCAAACCCTTGCTTCAGCAGTTCGCGAGCGGCATTAAGTTCGGAATCAAAGAGATCCGCCTGTACCATCTGACGGATGTCGAAGAGCGAGCTTTCAAAGCGTGCGCCAATGGTTTGAAGAATACTGAGTTGCGTTCTGAACCGCATACAAACTATCGCAAAATCGTCATAAGGTTTTTCACCCGTGTAGCGGTTAACGCCGGCGCCGACGCCGTTCAGCCAATCTTGAACGGTATACGTCGTGGCATTGATCTCTCTTCGCTTTCCATCACCCTTGTAGAGATTTTCAAACTCGAGTAAACGATCCGGCATCAATTGGCGGATGACCGCGTATGCCTCGCTATACCACCTCTGATAGTCCCGCTCGAAGGTGCCGTACAATTTTTCCGCAGCCGCTTCATCCTCCTTTTTGAGCGTTCCCTGGTCTTTAAGGTAGCGCAGCGTCAGATCGGCATCCATCGACCCACCGAGGTCGATAAGGACTTTCAGGTCCGCCTTGTATCTGTCCAGGTTCCTTGTCATTTCCATAGCAGGCCATGCGTTAGACGGCCACTCGGCTCCTTGGTGCTGAGACACTGTTCCTAGGCCGGGAACGCCACGAAAACTCAAGGTACAACGCCTTCGACATGTGGTCAATCGTGCTTAGGAGAGTTGTGGAAGGCCAGGGTGCCATATACTCGAATACATCGGGGACCACTGAAGACGTCACCATTGGATGCATGGTGCACTGGCATACGACGAGATAAAGAGATACACCTTGCTCCTCTCGGTAAGCAAGGGCGACCCGTCAGGTTCTGACTGGACTATTTGGTCAGTTCGTCGGTTGGTAATTGGGTTGTTGGACATCTACATTGGACACCCTTCATCCGGCAGAAGCGAGACCCCCTCGTCTTCAACCCTGGGAAACGGGTAGGTCTTAGCGGCAGCCGGCAAGACAGCGGGTGTTGCCGTCAAACTGCATCGTGACGCCGCTGAAAGGGACGTACACTGGAATCCTTCTTTTAGGTAGAAACCTATCGCGAGCGTCGTTGAACGGAGGCACGCCTGGCGATATTAAGTCGATGAACCTTGCGGTCCGCGAGTCGGCATTCACAACGCCACCGGTTGTCGCCAGTTCGTTCGCGTGGGACGGTATGACCGCTATGGGCCGGATCATGTTAAGTACGGCAAATGCGGCCTCCTCAGGGCCGGTTGTGAAGATATCGCCGATGTTCAGAACAGCGAGAGTCGCGCCATAAAGACCATTCACGATGGTGCTCATATCGCTCGTCAAGCCAGTATCTCCTGACAGGTACACTTTAAGACCATTCGTGAACGTGACCACAAAGCCGTTGGCAAGGCCGCCGTACGCGCTGAGACCATTCGCAACAAGGTTTGTTCTTTCGGGGTCGCTCAGGAGGCTTGCCGCCAACTCATTCGTGTGCTCGGCAGACACGACGGCGACCTGCACACCCTCGCTTGCCGAACTATTCCGGATCGTTCTTTTCGCCCCGATGCCCAGTCCCGCTGTGCACGGCGAGCTGCGCGGAACCACCAGCTCGTTCCCGAGACCGGCCTGCGGGCAGCCCGGCGTGCCCGGCGCTCCCAATTGAGCAGCGATCTTCACGCCAATGAACGTGACCAACGGGCCGCCGGCAATGACGGCAGAGTTCTTCGCGGCCGCGATTTCGGCGGTCATGGTGTTGGGCGAAGTAACCGTCGGAGGCCCTTGAGCACCAAAGCCACAGCTGGCGTTCGGCGAGTTGGGATCCTGATTCAGCCTTGCGGCGCCCAAATGATCGCCGTGCGCGTGGCTGATCAAAATCACATGAACATCGCCCAACCGCGCGTCTGTGGCGCTGGTTATCGTGAGTCCCGGATCGTAAAGGAGGCGGACGCCGGTAGGATCCTCAAAGAGGAGTGCCCGGTCGGTCCCGCAAAATTCACCCGTGCGCGCACCCACCGGCGTGATCTTGACATTCTGCGCCTTTGCCATGGAGACACCGACGTTCAGTATTAGGAACAGAAGAATAAAGGCTTGCCATTTCCATCTCATCGTTCGTCTCTCCTTCTTTGTGGTCTGTCTTAACGTCGGGCCCACCGTCCGGATCGCTTCGGTACATCGCTTCGCGACCTTTTCGACTACCGTCCGGTCCCCCCACGTCTGTCTTAACGTCGGGCCCACCGTCCGGATCGCTTCGGTACATCGCTTCGCGACCTTTCGACTACCGGCCGGTCCCCCCACGTCTGTCTTAACGTCGGGCCCACCGTCCGGATTGCTTCGGTACATCGCTTCGCGACCTTTCGACTACCGGCCGGTCCCCCCACGTCTGTCTACCTGGTTTTCGAGTACGTGTACACGACGCCAACGGTCAGTGTGCTTTGATGAGACAGTACCCCTTTATCGTTGCGTTCAAAGACCCGTCGGTCGGACCAGTCGTATCGGTATTCGCCCCGAACAAACATGCCTTCATTCAAGACCACTTCGGCTGTGAGGGTCCCCTCCTTTAGCGTCTGAGCCGTGCCGGTTGAGAAACCCTGGGGATCGTCGAACCATTCAATACGAGGCGAGATTTTGAATTTCGATATGGGAGTGACACGTCCATAGGCAGCGAAACCCTGCCAACGCACGCGATTCCCGCTTAACCGATCCATCCCGTAATCGTAGTTGCCCATGAGGCTCAATTTGGGAGTGACATCCACTGCGGCGACGCTGTCGACAAGGTGCCGCACATCATTGCTGCCAGGCTGTTCCTTCCCGACGATGTAGTTCTGAGTGAAGGTGAACTTTGGCGTGGGCTTGATGACCGCCTGCCCTCCGACGGTTTTTCCCTGATTGTTATCCGCAACATTGTTCCACCCATTGACCACGATCCCAGCCAGACTCCATTTATCGTTCGCCGTGTAGGTCACACGCGTCCCGAAATGGTAGTAAGGGATTGCCCAAGCGAACAACAAAGAGCGGGAGTAGTTCCAATTGTCTTTCGTCTCGATGACTTCTGCGCCGGCTGGCGTTACGAATTTTCCAAAATCGACCTGAAGCTTTTTGTGGGAGCCCGACAGATAAGCTTGCTGAAGATGTCGGTAGGCGTTCAAACCAGCCGGTTCTGACGTGTGGACCCAGGTAGCCGCGTCTCCAAATCCGATATCGGCCCTGAAGCCCACGGGGCCCGGTTTCTGCTCGATCGCCAGTTCGGCATAGTTCAGGCTGAACTGATTGTGGTTGAAATCGAAATTTCGGTAGAGATTTTTTCCGCTGGCGGGTTTGTTGAAGTTGTAGCCGTAATAGCCGTCGACGAATCCAACGAAGCTCTGGGAAAATGCGGCTCCCGCCAACAACAGAAAAACAACGAGAAAACGAGAAACCATAATCCGCCTTTCGTGTCTGCGCGCGGATCTAGCGTCCAGTCACAGACGAAGCATCTGCTCGGGTTCGCGTCCGCGTCGCTCATTTGCAGTGTGGATATGATCGAGTGATCCGTGTATGGTGCGGTCAGATCTTGTAGCGTAGTACCGGCCGCCTGTCAACCCTCAGAGGTATCGAAAATTTTCTTTGACAGGCATTGCGCTTCGGTAAACGCATTTCGCTTCAATGACCACCCCGTCTGCGCCTTTAAGGTGGCTTCGCGTCTTTTGCTCAATGGCGCAGCCACCCTCCGTTGCAAGGAGGGGAATACCGCAAAACTTAGGTTATACTTCCGCCTCATGTCCGAAGAATACCGTCAACGTTTGAGTCAATTGGATTCTTGCGTCATCTCCGATGTGCTGGACCGCCTGAATTTGCCCGGTCGGCGACGTCGATGAGAGCCGCGAGTTGGGTTTTCCCATTTTCGCGCGTGGCGCCGTCCCCGTAACACCGCGCGGCCGGGTCATCGAAACGGGCTTCAATGTTCCGGTGACCGTGGGCACGATCACGGTTGTTCCTGGGGACCGGGTCATCGCAGACGGCAGTGGAATCGTTTTCATCAAACCGGAGAATCTTTCCGCCGTGCTCGATGAGGCCGAAAAAATTGTGGCGCGCGCGGCCGGGCTCATCGCCGAGATCGAAGCTGGAGTTCCCGTGGGCCAGGTGAAGTCACGCACGTACGCACACATGGCTAAGAAATAAGGAGAGAATCGTGAGTAGACGCCGTAGCTTTGAGGTACCGGAGCTTCATCATGACAACCCGATCCCGATGGGCTGCCGAATAGGCCCGTTTGTGATGACCAGTGGAATTTTCGGAATGGATCCCGAAACACGAATGGCGCCGAACGACATCGAAGGGCAATGCCGGCTGATGTTCGCCAATGTCCGCCGCGTCATGGAGGTCGCAGGAGGGTCCACCGATGACATCATCAAGATGGTTGTCTGGACCAAGGACAAGTCCTTCAAAGATGTTATGAACAATGAGTGGCTCATGATGTTTCCGGACCCGCATTCCCGGCCCGCTCGCCACACCATGATGTATTCGAGTTTTTCCGGAAACTATTTGATCCAGTGTGAAATCATCGCCGTGCTTCCCTCAGACCGATAGTGCAAAGCAACATCGTTTCACCACCGCCATCCCTCTCAAAAGCTCACGACCCGTACGCGGCGTGGCGTGTCCCCGCGTTCCGTCGCTACTTTATTGGTAATGCCGTCCTGTTCGCGGGTTGGCAGATGCAAAAGGTCGCGGTCGGTTGGGAAATTTACGAGCGTACCGGTTCGGCTCTGTATCTGGGTTACGCGGGTCTGGCCCAGTTCTTCCCTCAGGTCCTCTGGGCTCTCGTCGCAGGGCACGTCACCGACACATTTAACCGCAAACGCGTTTTCATGTGCGCGCTGGCGTTCAACGCTCTGGCCTCGCTGGGACTGGCTTTGAACTCGGTGCGCGGTGGGTCGGTTTACTGGATATACGGCTGTCTCTTCGCCACAGGCACGGCACGAGCGTTTTTCATGCCGGCGAGGGCCGCGTTTCTTCCGCGGATCATTCCTATGGGGATTTTCAGTAATGCCGTGTCCTGGAACTCCACCGGCTTCGAGATCGCTTCAATGACCGGACCGGCCATCGGGGGACTGCTCATCGGATTTTTCCGGAGCGCGACGCTGGTCTATACGATAACCGCGGCGGGTGCTTTGACGTTTGTGGTTCTGCTGTCGACCATCCTGTACAAGCATCAGCCGCAGGACCGCCCTCCTCTCACGGTGGGCGCGCTTTCCGCCGGCTTCCGATTCATCTGGAAACAAAAGGTTGTGTTGTCGGCCGTGATGCTGGATATGTTCGGCGTCCTTCTGGGCGGCGCAACAGCCATGATGCCGATCTACGCTAAGGATATCCTCCAGGTTGGTCCCCGCGGCCTGGGTTGGCTGATGGCGGCGCCGTCAATCGGAGCCTGCTCGATGGCTCTACTTCAAGCGCATCGCGGGCCGCTTCGAAAGGCCGGAAGGACTTTGCTGTTTGCCGTGGCCGGATTTGGAACGGTCACTATCGTGTTCGGTATTTCGAGGCACTTCTGGCTCTCGATGGCCATGCTGTGCCTGCTCGGCTCCTGCGACAACATCAGCGTGGTCGTCCGCTCGACGCTGGTTCAAGTACTCACGCCCGATGAGATGCGCGGCCGCGTTTCTGCGCTGAATGGCCTTTTCATTGGTACTTCCAACGAGCTCGGCGCATTTGAGTCCGGCCTCGTGGCGGGACTTTTCGGTCCCACCTTCTCCGTCGTCTCCGGCGGCATCGGAACCATCCTGGTCGTCGCCGCAATCGCATCGCTATTCCCGCAACTACGCCGGTACGGCCGGCTGGACGAGGCGGCTCACTAGCGTACTGGTCACGAAGGATGTTTGAGATCCTCCAGGCGAACGCCAAGTCCTCTTCTTAGCGCGACGCGTGCTTCTTCAATCCGGCGAAGAAACTCTGGATGATGCTCCAGTCGATAGTCGAACCAATCCTCATCGGATTCGAATCCGATAAGAACGCCGGCGGGGCGCCCATGCCTGGTGATCAGGATCTCCCCTTGAGCGGCGAGGCGGAGATATTTCGAAAGATCATCTTTAACCGTGGCCAGGGCGACTTGCCGGATCCGGCGATCCTTCTTGTTCGAGCCACGCCTGCGCTTCGGCCTTGCTGATGATGGCGAGGACTTCGACTGTGATTTCTTGAATATCATAAAATACCCGAATGTCGCCCACGCGCAACCGGTATTGAGGCCGGCTCATACCCCTCAGACGCTTAATACGGCTTTTGCTGACCTTCGCCGGTTCGTGACGCAGATGGCGCTCAAGAGCATCTCGTACCTGTCCTCGGACGTGCGCGGGCAGTTCTCGCAACGCTTCCACGGCAGCCGGAGCCAAGATTATCTCATAGCGCATTCTGGCCAGAGAATAGCCAGATTCGGCAATCGGGGCAACTCACGGGCGGACTGGCCGGACTGGCCGCGGGAAATCACCGCTTGAGCGCCTCGAATCAGTTCGGTACATTGTTCTCTTATCTGTTGCTCTAGACTGGCTCGTTTCAGCGCCATGCCCGCCAGCATTGTTGCGCTGTTAGATACGGAGTGAGAAATGAAACTACTTTGGTCGATTCTCTTCGTAGCCTTACCCGCCTTTTCACAGAGCACGAACGCCACGGTGTCCGGTACTGTGCTTGACCCTGCGGGTGCCCGTGTTCCAAACGTTCAGGTCATGGCCGAGAACGTAAACACCAGTGTCGTGCTTACAACCATGACGAACGAAGCCGGAGTCTATGTATTTCCCAGTGTCCAGCCCGGCCAGTACCGCCTTACGGTGGAGTCGGCGGGATTCCGGAAATATGTCTTGAATGGTGTTACCGTCGAAGTAGCTGGGCGAATGACCATCAACATTCCGCTCGAGTTGGCCACAGGTAATGAGGTCGTGGAAGTGACCGCCGCGCCGGATTCACCGCAGTTCATAAGTACTGTCTCGGTTGGTGGAGTTATCAACGGACGAAAACTGCTGGAACTACCGCTGCCTGACCGCGACGCGCTTGGCCTCGTGTTTACCCAGGCTGGGTTGGTTGGCGACAACTTTGCAGGTGCGCGAATCGGCGCGCTAAACGTTACTCGCGATGGCATCAGCGTGATGGACCAAAGGATCAGCTCCGGCGTGAGTTCGGTGGTTTTTCCGAGCGTGGATGTGATCGAGGAAGTCCGCGTGATCACTTCTCCCGTCGATGCGGAGTTTGGACGCGGTTCCGGCCAGGTACAGCTTTCGACCCGTTCTGGAACGAATGAATTTCATGGCAGCGTTTATGACTTCCATCGCAATACCGCTCTCAATGCCAACAATTGGTTTAACAATCTCCGCGGCGACCCGCGCGATGCGTTGATCCTCAATCAGTTTGGTGGACGGCTCGGGGGGCCGATCCTCCGGCAGCGCACATTCTTTCATTTCGCCTACGAAGGCCAAAGGCTGCGGACGGCGAGCGCGGTAACCGCCAGCACGTACACGCAAACGGCGCGGCAAGGTATTTTCCGGTTTTATCCAGGAGCGCAAAACGGTAACGCCGACGCTGCCGTGCCGACGGTCGATGTCGTTGGTAATCCGGTGCGGCCTGCGAGCGCGACCGGGGAGCTGCAGTCTATCAATCTGTTTGGCCGCGATCCGAATCGCCAGGGTTTCGATCCGACTGGAACAGTTCGCAAACTTCTGACGGTGATGCCTCTTCCCAACGATTTCCGATCCGGAGATGGACTCAACAGCGCAGGCTACACCTGGAGAAGAAGGGAGACCGACGATTCCAATCAATACAACCTGAAAATCGATCACCTGCTTCATAATGGCCGCCATCGCCTCGCTTTCAGCTTCACACGCGAAGATTTCGATTCGATAAATGGTTTCATGCCGCAGACGTTTCCCAGTTCGCCTGGTGGGTCAGTGACCGCGCCAGTAAGCTTCTACTCGATCAGCATGACTTCAACGTTGTCCCCGACTATGCTCAATGAGTTCCACGCGGGGGCTCAACGCGCAAGGCTTCGCTTTAATGCGCCCTGGGAACTCCCCGGTGGCCGCGCGTTAATGCCGGTCATTAATGGGTACGGATATCTCCCGGTCTTCGTTCTCGCATCCGACCCCATTCCCACGGATAGCGATCCGCAAGGACGCATTTCACCGTTGTATCAGTACGGGGACACGTTTCACTGGATCAAAGGCAAGCACGCCGTCAAATTTGGAGGCGAATTGCGGTTCGCCAGTAGCAACGGCTTCAACTCCTTCGACGTCGTGCCGCGCGTGGCGTTTGGCTTCGGCGACGGGCCGCCGGTCGTTGGCGTCAGCAGCTCGGCAATACCCGGTCTCGGAGCGAACGAAGGCACGGCTCAGTCGCTGCTCGTCGATCTGAGTGGTTCGGTAGATAGCGTGTTGCAGGCCTTCAATGCTTCATCAGGTGCGAATCCGGTGTTTCGAGCAGGAGAAGGAAAACAGCGGACGTGGCGGCAACGTGAATTCAGCATGTTTTTCCAGGACGATTTCAAATTGAAACCCAGCGTCACGCTCAACCTCGGATTGCGGTACGAGTATTACGGTGTGCCGTGGGATGACCAGGGCCGGACCGCCGGACTTGTCGGGGGCTCCACAGGGTTGTTTGGAATCTCCGGCACGTCGTGGGCGGATCTGTACCAGCCAGGACGGGCGAAGGGGTCCCTCACTCAAGTTCAGCTCATTGGAAAACACTCACCAAATCCCAATACCCGCCTCTATAACGACGACTGGAACAACTTCGCGCCAGCCGTCGGGTTGAGTTGGTCCCTCCCTTACTTTGGCAAGGACAAGACGGTCCTGCGAGCAGGATACAGCGTAGGTTACGAAAGAAACGCACTGCGGCTGACAGACATCGTTGCCGGCGATCAACCGGGCCTCCGGGCCGAGAGTTTCTTTACGTCCGACAACTACCTGGATTTGACGCGCATCCGTTTGCCGCTCCTGCCTGATGTCGAGCCGCTGGAAACCGTCCCGTTTACGGACCGAAGTCAGACGGTCCGCGCTTTCGACAATGATCTGCGGACACCATACGTCCAGAACTGGAACTTCACGATCCAGCGTCAACTGCCCGGCAGCTTCACACTCGACGTTCGATATGTCGGAAGCAAAGGAACGAAGCTTGTCCGCACTGTGAACATCAACGAAGTAAACATCTTTGAGAACGGTATTCTCGAAGCGTTTCAGATCACGCAAGCCGGAGGGAATGCACTACTGTTGGACCGGCTGTTTAACGGCTTCAATCTTGGTTTGGGCCGGATTGACGGACGAACAGTCACGGGGTCGGCTTCGGTGCGCGCATACTCCCAAACGCGCGGATTGCTGGCAAACAACAATGTAGGAGGTTTCGCCGATTTCGTGAACACGGTGAATGCTGCGGGTGAACGCGGAGGGTTGCTCCGGCTGGCCGGCCTTCCCGAGAACTGGATCGCCGCCAATCCACAGTTTGGTGGCGCAAACTTTGTCGGTAACTTCGCCAACTCCACGTATCATTCCCTCCAACTCAACGCCAACAAGAGTTTCGCAAGCGGCTGGACGCTGCTGAGCAATTACACCTGGAGCCGGACGCTCGGTGAGGAAGAAGGCGATTCACAACTCAATCAGGAGATGCTGAATAGCTATCGAAACGGCCGGAACCGTCACCTCGACAAACGCCTGCTGGACTTCCATCGCACACATGTCCTCCGCAATAGCGGACTGTGGGAGCTGCCTTTCGGACCCAATCACAGGTTTCTCGCGCGCAGTAGCGGGGCGTTGTCACACCTGGTGGAAGGCTGGCACATCGGTGGAATTTTTAACGTGTTTTCAGGGGCGCCTATTGGACTTTCGGCACAGGTCAGCTCGTTTAATCAGCACCTCGACAACACGCCAACCCTTGTTGGTCCGCTACCGAAGAATACCGGTCACGTGAAGCGGACCGACAACGGCGTCGTCTATTTTGACAGCCTGAAGCAGGTGACGGATCCTGCAATCGTAAACCTCACACCGTTGCAGCTTCTAAACCAGCGGAGCAGCCTCAAAGCTATTACGGATTCCTCAGGCGGTGTCATCGCTGTAAATCCTGCACCCGGAACTCTCGGATCTCTTTCTCAAACTTATTTGGAAGGACCCGGATCATTTCGTCTGGATGCGAACTTGATCAAACGCGTCCCGTTCCGCGAAGGCAAGGAGTTCTTGTTGCGCGCTGACGCGATCAATCTCCTCAACAGCCCGCAGTTTGGGAATCCGAACACCGAGATCAATTCGACCAGTTTTGGGCGCATCACCGATGCAGGCGGCAGCCGGATCGTTGTGCTTAGCATGAGGGTGAATTTCTGAGGCACGGATTATTCAATTCCTGAGACGGGAGGGGTCTTGGCGCAGACGGGTGGTCATTTCAGATGAGACGTTTCGTCGAGGACTGACCACCCCGGCCGCGCCAACTTTGGGGCCTTCGGCATCATTTTCTCTATGGCGCGGCCAGCCGAAGTCCCCTCCTTGGACAAGGAGGGGTGGCTGCGCCCATTAAGAAAATGCTGCGAAGCCTCCTTAGCGGGGCGCAGACGGGGTGGTTGGTTCAAGCCACCGATTATCGGAAGTTGAACGAACCACCCCGGCCGCGCCTCCAAAGGAACGGGACCATTTACCTTGATGGCGCGGCCACCCCTCCTTTGCCAAGGAGTATCCAGAGCTGTCCTGCTGGCCAGCGCCAAAACACACAAGAAACTGCGCCCTCGAAAACAAAGGACTTATCGGCGCAGTTCCTTGAGAGGGGACTTCGCCTTTCCCGCCGGGTTGTCCCAGACGCCCGTGTCCAGCGGACGACTTGTGGGCAATGATCAGCCTTTGCAAGGAGGGGACTATGTTCTTGTTCAATATTCGTCTCACACTCCCCGGTCCAGCGCGAACTAGGCATTAGCGGCTAGTCCTCTGGCTCGGCCGTGTTCTGGATGAATTCAAATCCGAAGCGGCCTTTGATGCACAGGTGGCCGTGTGTGATGGTGACGTCGAGCGGCGATGTCACCTTCACAATTCGATTGTCTTGCGTGTGGAGGGTTAGAGTGCAGCCGACGCCGCAATAGGGGCAGATCGTGTCGGTCTTTTTCTGCCTGGCTTCGTCCCATTTGCCCGTCTGGCGCATTTCATGTTCGCTTTTGAACATGAGCGCGCCGGTCGGGCAAACGCCGATGCAGTTTCCGCAATAGACACAGGCGGAGTCCGGAAGGGGAACGTTCGCTTCGGTCGAGATTCGGGCGTCGAATCCGCGGCCTGCGACCGCGATCGCGAACGTGTTTTGAGCATCGCTGCCGCAAGCCTCGACGCACTTATAACAAAGAATGCATTTCGAGTAGTCACGGATGTAGAGATCGTTATCGACCTTGATGGGCTGGTGCACAGTTTCGGCGTGGCTGCCGTCCGGAATCTGGTGATGGCCAGGCTCGCACGCATCCCGTTCACCGGCGCCGGCCGGCGGGCCAGGCGTCCCGTAACGTTCAGGTCGTGCTTGATATCTGGCCATGTAAGTCTTTGTCTCCGGAGCAGTTGATAAATCGACGGAGGAGCCCAAAAACTCCAGAACCATCTTGCGCGCGAGACGGACCCGCTCGGAGTCGGTTTGAATGTCCATGCCCTGTTCTACCTTGCGGGAACACGCCGGCGCCAGGGTGCGAGCGCCTTTCAGCTCGACGACGCAGATCCGGCACACATTCACCGGGGTCAGGTTTTCCAGAAAACACAATGTTGGGGTGTCCACACCCGCGGACCGGCATGCATCCAGGATTGTCCAGGTTTCTAGCGCTTTCATTGGCCGTCCATCGATGACGATGGCGACTTGCTTCGGCGCGGACCTTTTCGGTGGCTCCGGCGGTTGACTCGGGCGGGGCGGCGGCGTAAACCAGATGGCGTCGGGAGGGTTCTTGTCTGAAGCGTTCATGCGCCGTTTCTCCCAGGCATTCCATTTAAATTGGCAAATGCGGACTCGATCGCACTTGAAGCCGTCTGACCGAGACCGCAAATGGACGCATCCCGCATCGCCTGGCCGATTTCCTTCAGCAATGCGAGCTCGTCGGCTTGTGATCCGAAGGTCCTTCCGGAGCGCAACCGCGCGAGCAACTCTTCCTGCCGAACCGTTCCTACTCTGCACGGCACGCATTGACCGCACGACTCGTCGCGGAAGAACGCGGCAATGCGCGTCAGGATGTCGGCCATGTCGACGGTCTCATCAAAGACCATAACGACGCCGGAGCCAAGCGTGGCGCCAATCGCGCGCGTTCCTTCGAAGGTTAATGGCACGTCCAGGTTTTCGGGTCCGATAAACATTCCCGCCGCGCCGCCCAGGAGAATCGCGCGAATTCTCTTCCCCCCGGGCACACCTCCCGCCATTTCTATAAGCTCACCGAGCGTGCGGCCGAAGGGTACTTCGTAGAGGCCGGGACGATGAATATGTCCACAGACGCAGAACAGCTTTGGCCCACTCGATCCCGAGGTTCCGACGCCTGCATAGGCGGCGCCGCCTTCCGAAACAATCAAAGGGACGTTTGCGAGCGTTTCAACATTGTTTATGACGGTGGGCTTTCCGAACAAGCCGACGTGAACTGGAAACGGCGGCTTGTTCCGAGGTTCTCCTCGCTTGCCTTCGATAGAGTTGAAGAGCGCCGTCTCTTCGCCGCAAATGTAAGCGCCGGCTCCCCGGCGCAGCTCGATGTCGAAATCGAAGCCGGTGCCCAGAATATTCTTTCCAAGAAGGCCTGCCCTCCGAGCGCCTTCGATGGCTGAAGCGATCCGGTCCGCGGCCAGTGGATATTCGCCGCGTACGTAAACGTATCCGCGCTCGCTGCCCGTGGCGTAGGCCGCGATGGTAATGCCTTCGATCACCGCGAAGGGATCACCTTCCATTAAGAGCCGGTCTTTGAATGTCCCTGGCTCGGATTCATCGGCGTTGCACACCACAAAGTGAGGCCGCGCGGGCGCCCTGGCGACGGCTTCCCATTTCCGTCCCGTGGGAAAGGCGGCGCCACCGCGCCCCACCAAATTCGAAGCGAGGACTTCCCGGACGACTCCCTCCGGACCTAGCTCGATTGCTCGCTTCAGCGCGGCATAGCCTCCATCGGCTCGGTACGCATCGAGCCGCTCTGGATCCACTCGTCCGATGCGGCCGATCAGTCGAAGCCCAGGTTGTCCGGCCTGGGGAACAGATTGCCGCAGCGGTTCGGGTCCCTCTCCGTTCGATGCTGCCGCATCCAGCTTCGACATAAGTTCCGCAACGGATGCCACCGGCGCCTGAGAAAACAAACGTGGAGCCTCTCCCGCCTGGCTCACAAGGATGGCGGGAGCGCGCTCGCATTGCCCGAGGCAAGGACTGCGCTTCCAGGTAATGCCCGTTTTCGATGCGAGCATTTTCTCCATTTCCGAACAGAGATGCTCGGCGCCATTGATCCGGCAAGCAATGTCGTCGCAGACATGGATCACGGCCGCAGGGCGAGGTGTGAGGGAAAAGAGATGATAGAACGTTGCAACTCCGAAGACCTCGGCCGGAGGAACTGTGAGCCGCCGGCAGATGTAGTTGAGCGCGCCGGGTGGAAGCCAGCCGAACCGCTCCTGGACGGAGTGAAGGGCGGGTAGGAGAAGATCGCGGCCCGCGCGCGCGGCGTGTCCGCCGAGTATCGAGGAGTGTCCTTCGGCCTCGATATCTCTTTCGCCGCCCACCCAGGCCGAGACGGGCGCGCCGAGCACGGCATCGACGGCGGCGCGCTCGGCCGCGTCAGCTTCAGGTTCGTGAATGCGAATATCCATAGGCTTGCAGGAATGAATGGGTCCAGGAAACGCATTCCCTTCCTGGAACAGAAGGGGTGGCTGCGCCATCCAGAAAATGCTGCGAAGCCACCTTTTAATCAGCTCATCTTTTCCACCCGAATCGCAGCGGCTTTGAACTCCGCGGTCCCTGACTTCGGGTCCGTCGCGTCGATCGTCAGGAGGTTCGTTGCAACATCGTCCGGAAAGTGTAGCGTCATGAACGTGAGTCCAGGCCGGAGCGACTGATCGCGGCGCACCGGTACTGTAACCGCGCCACGGCGCGAGTGCACTCGGACAACCTCTCCATCTTGAACCCCCAGGCGCTCCGCGTCCTCAGGCGAAAGATCGAGCGTCTCACCGCGGCGCATGGGTGAGCGATAGCCGGATGTTTGGACGCCGGTGTTATATTCATCCAAACGCCGGCCGGTCGTGAGCCGCAGAGGAAAATCGGGCGACAATCGCTCGACAGGCGGATCGTGCTCGACCGGAACGAATGAAACCCGCGGACCATTCAACGGGCGTTCCCAAAGCCGGCTATGAAGGAAAAGCTCACCCGGATGATTCTGGTCGTAACAGGGCCATTGAATGCCATTCAACGCTTCAAGCCGGGCGTAGCTCATTCCAGCGTGAACGGGGCTGAGCGCGCGCACTTCGTTCCAGATGCGCTCTGCGTTTGGCTGTCCCCAGTCGTGGCCCAGCCGCCTGGCTATATCGAACAGGATCGCGATATCGTCGCGAGCGCCCGGCGGCGGTTCCAGCGCCTTTCGCACGCGCTGAACGCGGCGCTCGCTGTTCGTCACCGTGCCTTCGCTCTCGCACCAGGCGGCAGCGGCCGGCAGCACAACGTCCGCAAGCTCGCCGGTCTTCGTCAGGAACATGTCTTGAGAAACTACGAATTCCAGCCCTTCCAGGAGGTGACGTGCGTGATTCTGGTCGGCTTCCGACTGGAGCGGGTTCTCGCCGATGACATATAGGGCGCACAGGTCTCCGCGTTCCATTGCTTCGAACATCTGAGACAGATGCCATCCTTTCTTTGGAGGAACCGCGTGGCCCCAATATTTTTCAAACTTGGCGCGAAGCGCGTTATTTTCGATGTGCTGAAATCCGGTCAGACGATCCGGCAACGCGCCCATGTCGCCGCCGCCCTGAACATTGTTCTGGCCCCGCAGCGGATTGAGTCCGCAGCCATAGCGCCCGACATGTCCCGTGAGCAGAGCGAGGTTGATAAGAGCCAGAACGTTGTCCACGGCGTTGTGGTGTTCGGTGATTCCGAGCGTCCAACAGATCATCGCCTTGTCGGCTCGAGCATAAGTGTGCGCCATCTCCCGAATAACACTTGCCGGCACACCCGTCTCACGTTCGGAATATGCGAGCGTGTAGGGCTCGACAACGCGCTGGTAGTCTTCGAACGCGGTCGTCGCATTGTTGATAAACTCCTTGCACTCCAGGCCCGCCACGATGATTTCACGCGCCATCGCATTGGCGAGTGCGATGTCCGTCCCCACGTCGAGGCCCGCCCACACGTCGGCCCATTGAACGGAGGTGGTTCGCCGTGGATCGACCGCGTAAAGGCGAGCTCCGTTTCGAACGCCTTTCAGGACGTGATGGAAAAAGATCGGATGCGTCTCCCGGGCGTTCGACCCCCAGAGAAGAATGAGGTCGGTCTCTTCGATCTCCTGGTACGAGTTGGTGCCACCGCCTGCGCCGAAAACCGTCGCCAGACCGACGACGCTCGGGGCGTGTCAAGTACGGTTACAGCTATCGATGTTGTTGCTTCCGATCACCAGCCGAGCGAATTTCTGCGCGATGAAATTCATTTCGTTGGTGCTCTTGGAGCAACTGAAAAGCCCGAAACTCTGAGGACCGTGTTTCTCAACTACAGCCACCAACCCCTGCGCCGTGCGATCCAACGCCTCGTCCCAACTGGCCGGACGCAGGGCGCTGTGGCGTCCTTTGTCACGAACCAGCGGCTGAGTGAGGCGGACATACGGCTTTGGCTTCGACATAGACCCTCCGCGTGGAAGTATACAAGAAAACGCGGATTGGCGGGTGGCGCGGGCTCTGTGAGCCGCGGGCTGGGGAAAGACGCGCGGTCACAGCCCGCGCAGTTGTGGCACAGTCCCGTCCGGTGAAACAGAAATTGAAAGTTTCTATTTGATTTTGTGGAACGCGTCGGGATTTGTGCGCTAAATTAGTCCATTCGTTTGTCAGGATGAATCTGATTTCGCGCTTGAGGAGGAGTAAGTGATCACTAATGAACCCGAAAGACAATCCGCCCCAGAATTTCGTTTGGATGTGAAACTTCGTGATGTCTTAACTTCCGGGCAGCGCGGTACAACGCAGGCGGCTCTCGCTGTTGAGGAAGGCTTACCGGAACCGATCTATCCGCAATTCCCAGAAGAGAGGTGGAAGACCGAGCGAGCCTACCACAACTTCAAAGCCTGGCGAACGTGGAAAAGCCTGGGGGCGCCGTACTTCAAACACCGGCTGATGCCGGGCGAGCTTCAGCCGCTGATCTCGTATCTGTTCACCGAATGGAAGTGCAATCTCGATTGCCATTACTGCTGGTCATACGACAACAGCGTGAAGGGCATGACGGAGCCGGTCGCCAGGCAATCCATCGATTGGCTGCATTCCACCGGCAACCGGCTACTGGCGCTGATGGGTGGTGAGCCGCTGCTGCGACCGAAGTTCATTCACAAGATCGTCTATTACGCGGCGAAAAAGGACTTCCTCGTGTACCTGCCGACCAATGGCAGGCTGATGAAACCGGATGTGATCGATCGGCTTGGTGATGCCGGTCTCGGAACGGTGAATCTGGCCGTCGATTGCATCGACGAAAAGCCAGGTCTGGCCAAGGCTCTGACGCCGATTCGCCCGTATTTCGAGTACCTGATAAAGAACATGAGGAAGTATTGCTACTCGGCATTTTTCAACGTCTGCATCTGCCGGACGAACATGGACGATGTGAAGACACTCACCGAGCTTGCTCACGATTACAACATCGGCATTGATTACCATATTGTCGAATCGCCTCTGATCGATGCGCCTCACTTTAAACATCTCGATCAGAACAGCACGTTCCTGACGCCGGCGGATTATCCAAAGGTGGATGAGCTCATCGACTGGATAGTCGAGAAACACAAGCAAGGCTACAAGATCGTCAACCAAAAGACGCGCCTGCTTCAAATGAAGGAATTTATGCGCGGTCAGATCGAGCCGTGGGGTTGCCGCGCCGGCCGGAACACGTTGATCGTCCGGACGGACGGAACGCTGGCGCCATGCTTCCCGATGTACTCCGCGACTCACGACTGGGGCGTTGTTGGAAAACCGAAGTTCGACAAGCACCAGCTCACCGAAATGAAGAAGGAATGTGAGCTGCACTGTTTCTCCACTTTGAACCACATCGTCAGCTACGTGTATAACAACGGCCGTGTGATCCGGTGGATCCTCCGCCACGCGAAGACCGGCTTCACGACCGCGCAGGGCACCGTTGAGTAGAACATAAACAGGCCAAGGTTCGCTCACGAATACTGCACACACGGTCAGGCAATCGAAGATGAGTCTCGTGCGGCTTCAAATGTCAAATGTCGGGATGTCCCATGTGCGATGTCATATGTAGATGTCAAACTACTAGATTACTAAATGATCAAATGGCCTATTTAGCCGAATCGAGAAATTAGGGCATTTGATCATTTGGTTAGTGTGTCGTTTGACATCTACATATGACATCGCACAGGGGACATCCCAACATTTGACATTTTCAAGACTAGCCCGCCCTCGTCACGCTACAGAAAGTATTTTGAAGGTCGGGCCCCACCAGCCGGCCCCTGTCGGTACACCGCCTTCGGCGCCTGAGAAGGCGCGGTCCTCTGCGAGGTGCTGTGCAGCTACCGCGAACCGAACGGTCTCGCGAGCCTGCGCCTCGATTTCGCTTCGATTCATTCCCTGCCGCAGCAGGCCCACTATTTTGTCCAACGCGCGTTCGGCGAGCAGCAATTCGCCGGTTGCGAGATCGGCGGCCCCGGCGCGTCGCGCAAGCCGGAGAGCCGTGAAAGCCTGTTTCACTTCCGTGTGCACTTTGCCTCTGGCGTGCTTGACGTGCTCGAGGGTTGCGCGCTCGAAGTTATAGACGCCTTCGAGCACCGGATACTGAATCCTGCTGCCACGCTTGTTGGGCCTGTTTTCCAACACGACGAAAGCACTTGGGGCGCGGACCAGGTAGTGAGGCTCCGCCGTTATCAATATGGCGAACGCCGGCAGGTTCGTCGTGGAGTGTAGACGGCTGCGAGTTCCATCAAGCACGAACTCGCCCAGATTGAGCATCTCGCGGTCTGGAGAGACGATCCAAAGCACGTACGTGTTGTAATCGCCGCCGAATAACGACGCGGGTTTCATCGCACCGATTTCGACTTCGATATCTGTGGTACTTCCCTTCCGTTCCAGTCGTGCTTTACCAAAACCATCCGGCAACCGTTCCGTGGAACGCAACGCCACCGTTTCACTGTGGCCCTCCAGACCCATGATCGTTGTAATTTCTCTTAAAGCGGCAGCCCCCAATGGGTCCCGCCCTTGAAACAAGAAGAGAACCAAGCCGACGACCAGGCTGTGACCGAATTTCATCCCGCTCCCCTGGTCTTTGACTCGCATATGGTCTTCCAAACGGACCGCAATGCCAGTGTATTTAAAACGCAGGTCTTATCGGTGAAATGAAGAACGTGGAGGGTGTACGGCTTTCGCATACGGGGAGTTTTTGGTGTGCCCTTCGCGTCATTGGCGTAATTGCGGCTGATCTGAGTATTGCCTGTTAAAACAACGGCAATTGCGCGGGTCCGGGACGGTGGAACGCCGCGACGGAAAGCTTCGGGCTTGCGCTGTTCAAGCCTGCCTTTCGGCAAGAAATTTCGAACAAGTCGGCAATCTGTTCGGCATAGGGGCCGCTGCCCCGCATTCGTGAGCCAAAATTCGGATCGTTCAGCCGGCCGCCACGGATGGCACGAAGGTGGCTGAGAATCTTGTCTTTCCGGAGAGGCCGATGCAGTGTCAACCATTCCTCAAAGAGCGGCGCCACACCATAGGGAAGCCGCAACGGAACGTATCCCGCGGCGAGCGCTCCCGCTTGGGCGGCAGCGGAGACGATGGCGGGCATCTCGTGGTCCGTCAAGCCGGGAATGACCGGCGCAACAAGCGCTCCGGTTGGAATTCCAGCCTGCGACAAAGCTTGGATCGCAGCCAATCTTCGCGCGGGCTGCGGAGCGCGGGGCTCCAATTCCCGCGCAAGCTCACCATCGAGCGAAGTCACAGATATGAAAACGAGCGCACCGTCGAAACGGGCGAAATCACGAAGCAGGTCGATATCACGAGTCACCAACTCGTTCTTTGTAATGATCACGACAGGGTTGCGAAACTCCACAAGGACTTCAAGGCAGCGCCTCGTCAATTGCAGACGGCGCTCCACAGGCTGATATGCGTCGGTCACACCGCTAATCGCGATGACCTGCGGTTCCCAATTCCGTGAAGACAGTTCGCGCCGAAGTAACTCCGGAGCGTCCTCTTTCACCAAGATCTTCGTCTCAAAGTCGAGCCCCGCGGAAAAACCGAGATACTCGTGATTGGGCCGCGCGAAGCAGTAAATGCAGCCATGTTCACAGCCGCGATATGGATTGATGCTAGCCGCGAAACCGACGTCCGGACTGTCGTTGTAATTAATGATGGAGCGCGGTTCATCTTTTAGAAAAACAGTGTGAGCAGATGGGTCGCCGGGCTCATCCCATTCTGAGACTTGATAGGAAGTCTTCTCAAACCGATTTGGAGGATTACTGGCAGCCCCTCGCCCTTGGATTCTGTTGGCGCTCACTGGGCCATTTTCGCATGGTTTCGTCCGGTCATGACACGATTACCGGTCCACTCATCGAGCGGGCATTCATCGTCAAGCCGGCGAATTTGTTGCAACTTCTAGCGGTATAATTCGGCATCATGACTTATCAAGCGGCCTCGGAACGCCTCGCGGATCTTGGACGGGAGTTTTACCGGCGCGGATGGGCTTTGGGAACGAGTGGAAACTTTAGCGCGGTCATCGACCGCGAACCGCTCCACCTGGCAATCACTGCCAGCTCCGTGGATAAGGGCCGCCTCACGGCAGATCAGATCCTTGAAGTGGACTCGACAGGTCACGTGCTGAAGCCCGGACAAGGCAAGCCCTCGGCCGAGACTCTTCTCCATCTCGCCGTAGTTGGCTGCGGGGCAGGCGCAGTCCTGCATACACACTCGGTCTGGAGCACGATCCTCTCGGATTATCACATGGGACGGGGTGGATTCTTCATCGAAGGCTACGAAATGCTCAAAGGTTTGGACGGCGTCGGCACGCACGAGCACCGTGAGTGGCTGCCGATCCTTGAAAACAGCCAGGACATGGAGGCGCTCTCGGCGGAGACCGCGCTTTTGTTGCGAGAAAATACAAACCTTCATGGCTTCTTGATCAGGCGCCATGGATTGTACACGTGGGGTAAAGATCTCGCCGAAGCCACCCGCCATGTGGAGATATTGGAATTTCTCTTGGAATCGGTCGGGCGGCGTCAGATGATGGAGCCGCAGTATTAGTGGACTCGTTTACGCTGGAGGAACATATGGCAGTAATTCGCATTCCTGAAAAGAGCCGCACGCTGGCAGACAAAGCCGCGATCACGGATTACTTGACCGGTATCGGAATCGATTATGAGGTCTGGGAAGCGGCGCATCCTGTCCGTCCGGACGCGTCTTCAGAAGAAATCCTCCAGGCCTACTCCGCCGAAATCGAAACGTTGAAGGCTCGCGGCGGCTATGTGACGGCGGATGTGATCAGCGTCAATCCGCAAACGCCTGGCCTTGATGAGATGCTGGCAAAGTTCAGCCGTGAGCATTGGCACGATGAAGATGAAGTCCGATTCATCGTTCAAGGAAGAGGCCTATTTCACGTTCATCCCGGCGACTCGCCCGTTGTTGCTATTGAGGTCGAAGCCGGAGATCTGATCCGTGTTCCGCGCGGCACATTGCACTGGTTTGATCTGTGCTCGAGCCGGCAGATCCGGGCCATCCGGCTCTTCCAGGATCCATCAGGCTGGGCGCCTCACTACACCAGCAGTGGTGTCGACGAAAAATTCGAGCCGGTCTGCTTCGGGCGCGCCTTCGCGTCGTGACGCCGCGCGGCATTCTGCTGGACATCGAGGGCACCACGACGCCAGTCGCGTTTGTTTACGATGTGCTTTTCCTTTTCGCCCGGCATCACGCTCGGGAATACCTCAAGTCCGCCAATCTGGAAGAGCTTCATCGCGAGCATGATGAAGACGTTCGTCAGGGACACAATCCGCCTCCCTGGTCAACCGAGCCAATCGCCTACGTTCTTTGGTTAATGGACCAGGATCGAAAATCAACGGCGCTGAAGAATATCCAGGGAGAAATCTGGCTCAAGGGATATCAAAGCGGCGAACTTCGCGGCGAAGTCTTTCCAGACGTACCGCCGGCGCTGGAACGCTGGTATCGGAAGAATATCGATATCCGTATCTTCTCTTCGGGAAGTGTCCTGGCGCAGCGCCTCCTCTTTTCCAGCACGAAGGCCGGCGATCTGACGAAGTTCTTGAACGGATATTTTGATACCACCACGGGCCCCAAGAACGAACCGGGCAGCTACAGAAAAATCGCGAAGAATTTCGGCATTCCCGCTTCCGGCATTCTCTTTATTTCAGACGTAACCCGCGAGCTTGATGCCGCGCGGCAGGCTGAGATGCACACGCTCTTGTGCGTTCGGCCCGGCAATGATCCCCAACCTGCGCACGATCATCCGGCGATAATGAGCTTTGATCAAATTGAGTAACCGCGGATTCCCCGGATGCCGCGGATTCAATCCGTGCAATCTGGCCAACCGGGGCTGGTTTATCGCGAATAGGACTTATCGATCTTCGCCGCCAGAATAAAGTCGCTCTCTGTCAGGCCGTTGATCTTGTGGGTCCAGATTTTGATCCCGGCCTTGCCCCACGCCAGGTAAATGTCCGGATGATGCCCCTGCTCTTCTGCAATGATTCCGACTCTGTTGACGAAATCGAGCGCCGCCTTGAAATCCGGAAACTTGAACTCCTTCTCGACGTGATGATTGTCCACAACATTCCAATGGTCCACTTGCGATGCCAACGGTTGGATTTCCGCTGCGGTGAGCGGAGGCACACCTCCTCGGCAAGGAACGCACGTTTTCTCAGACAGTCCCATGGATGAAACCTCCAGCGACAATCTTACCTGATAAGATACAGCCAGCTTCAGATCTCCTGATCTCAACAGGGAATTTATGAGCCAAACGCGGGCTAAAGCCCGCGACTACATGCATGCCTGCACGTTATCTCGAGCTTGTAGTCGCGGGCTTTAGCCCGCGTTCGGGTCGCGCTGAATGCATCCATTCTAGGTCAGTTCGATGGTTGCCCGGTGCGGTGGTCGCGCTTGACACCCTTGAGCACGACGGTTGCGGCGGCGTAGTTGTCCAGAGCGAGCGTTTTCGCTTGGCCGTCCGCGGTGATCTTGGTTGTCAGCGATGCCTTGCCTTCTCCCTCGCCTCTGCGGTTGAAACGCAGTTCGATCAGGGTGAATGGATAATCGGGCGAAGCCGCGTTCCCTACAGGTTTCCACAATTGTGGATTCCAACTGCCAAGGCGACGGTCGGTCGCAAATATGAGGCGCTCGCCCTCCGGCGTCTGCACACGATAAGCATAGCGCAGCGAGTATCCAGCGCTTTCGCTTGTCCATAGATAGCCGAGCGTAGGCGCTTTCTCGAGCGCAGCAGCCAGTTCCTTTTCGCTCTTAGTGAACACAGATAATAGTTGCTCGCGTTCGGCGTCGGTCGACCAGCGGAGCAGATCGATCCTCACCGGATCTCCGGCTCCAGTGACGTTCACGGACGTGGCCGCGATATGTTCGATCGGCCCGTTCGTTTTAGTCTGCGCATTGGTTAAAACAGAGGCGGCCACAGTCCCAGCCAGCACGAAGGCTAAGGCGGGGCCGCGTCGAATGATGTTCGAGTTCATCGGACCCTCCTCAAAAAATTTTCTCCGGGCCAATATTTTATTCAGCGATACGTGGCGCGACAAGCCCTGAGGTTAGTCGAGAATGAGGCGGGCCCGTCGAAACCGGGCGCGTGTGGCCATCAATAGGGCTGCGTCCGCAACGATCAGGACGACGCCGGCGACTATCTCTGCGCGGATGAGATTCTCGCCGGCGAGCGCGCCGAGGAGGATGATCCGCCACTCTCTGGGGAGAGATTGGAAGCCGAAGAAGCTTCCCCAGACAGTCACCATGAATCCCAAATTAAGAGTTTGCATGGCTTGACGCACAGTGGGAGCGCGCAATGAAACGAATACGCCGATGCAGCTTAGAAGCACAGCTAAAAGAAAATCATAAATGAGGGTTGGAACCAGACGGCTCATTGGAAACATGATCAAGCGTCCGTGGCCATACATGATATTGATTCCCAGTACAGCTACAGCCAGCGTGATGACGAATATTGCCCATGCGTAAAGAACAGCGGCCGTCACCTTTCCCAGCAGAATAACCTGATCGGAAAGGCGGGTGCCCAGTAGCGTCTCCAATGTATGACGTTCCCGTTCCCCAGCAAAGGAATCGGCGACCAGCACCAGGACGAAGAGGAGCGGCATCAAGGCAGGAACGACCAGTGCCACCGTGTTATCGACGTATGCTGGACCGGCCCGCCATGGAATCACGATGCCGAGCAGGATGACTGGCAGCAGTGCACTGATCAACATGGTTTTTCTCGAAGAGCCGCGCTGAAGAAAGAATTCTTTCCACTCTTTCCAGATCATCGTGCAGATATCGTCCATCATTGTTGGTCTTCCTCCATCAGGGTGAGGAACACATCTTCCAGGCTGGCCCTTTCCTTCCGGATTTCCTCAATTTCCGCCCCCGCGCCAACCAGCATCGAAACCAGAGGCGCCATCGGCGAATGATCCTGCATCTCAACCAGGAGTTGCCCGTTTTCAAGCCTGGCGGAACGAATCTCTGGACGGGCCTGTGCCATTGCAAGAATCTGTTCGCTGAAACCTCGCCCAAGGACCTGTGCGCGGTGGCCAGCCTTCTGTGCGCGCAGCTCTTCGGGAGATCCTTCCGCGAGGAGCTTTCCCCGACGAATGACCGCGACCCGCGAACAAAGTTTTTCGGCCTCCGGCAAATTGTGGGTGGTCAGGAACACAGTGACGCCTTCGCGGCGGGCAAGTGCAGCCAGGTCTTCACGCAGCGCTGCAGCAGCGACCGGATCCAAACCGGCCGTCGGTTCATCCAGAAAGATTAACGGCGGACGATGCAACAGAGCGCGCGCGACTGCCAGTTTCTGTTTCATGCCTCGGCTCCAGACGCCGGCCGCCTCCCGGCGCCGTTCCCAGAGTCCAAAAGTTTGCAACAGCTCTTGGATTCGCGCCCGCCGATCAAGTCTTGGAATTTTCCAGATGCGGCCGAACAACTCCAGGTTGTCCTCTGCCGACAGCCGCTCGTAAAGACCGGAATACTCCAGCAGGCAGCCGCTCCGCAGCCGGATCTCGTCGGACTGACTGGCCGCATCGAAGCCCAACACCGACACTTTGCCAAACGTGGGCTCCAGAAGCCCGAGCAGCATCCGGATCGTGGTGGTCTTACCTGAACCGTTTGGTCCGAGAAAACCGAAGACCGCGCTTCGGGGAACTTCAATACTGAGACCATCCACAGCTCGCGTTGTCCGGAAGTCGCGTGTGAGCCCTTCCGTGCGGATCACCATTTCAGCCATGGGCTAATGACTATACCGTGTGCACAGGCTGCTTCGAATGAATTATGAGGAAAACGTTACTGAGGCACGGCGAACATTTGCGGGTTCAGGCATGCAAGGTGGGTGATCTCAATGCGGGCCGGCTCTGATCCCAGCAAGTCGGCCTTTAAAGGGTGGTATTCGAGATGGTCCCACATCCGGCTTTCTACAGGGTTCTCGCCAAATACGTTGTGAAACGTCGTTCGGTCCAAAAGGCTGATGTATGTAGTGAAGGGTTTGTTGATTTCCAGCGGCCTGACCAATCCTCTCCAAACATTTTGATCACCGTCGTTGAAATTCAGCTCAATACCGCTCGGCCTGAACAAGTACGGATTTTTCCTGAATTTCAGCGCCATTTCCACACGTACGATTCCGCAGGCAGTCGCGGCTTCCAACTTGAGGATTCCGGACCCTGCCATTTGCCGAGGCACCGTGAAGGGCAAGTTTTCGTGGACAACATCCCGTGGCTGCGGACGTGCGTGAACGACATAATGGCTGTCCTGGTGTCCTTCGGAGGAGGCCAGTTCAAAGTTTCTGTAGATGTATTCGAAGATTTTTGGCGTCCGGGTAATGGCCTCAACGCCATCAACGGGTGCAAAGTCCTCTCTCTCGAGACCATAGATAATTTCCAGGCTCGCAGGCCTTTGTTTCTCAAGCGCATCGACGTAATACCGTTCCAGGGTTCCTGTGGACGCGGCTTGACTTTCGAGAATGGGGCTAAAGAGAGAGCGTTTCAATCCTATCCCGATATAGGTCTCTTGAGGAAAGACAAGCAAAGGGAGTTCACGCCGGTTCCTGAGCTCCCGGGTAAAGACGCTCGCCGGTAACAACTCGAGCGGCTTGGACGATCCCGAGATTTCTCGGATACGCGATTTTGCCGATACCTCTCCCCGAAGCAGCTTTAACAAATCCCCTGGCGCGCTGAAGCCCGCTACGGGCCAGGCAAAGAGCAGCCCCGAGGCAAGGATCACCCAGACAAGGCGTCCGTTGCGCGATTTCCATTCGCTCCACCCAATCAAAAGGAAAACAAAAACGATGGGACTGAATGCTTGAGCGATGTGTGCAGTGTCGCTGCGCACCAGAGCGGTGTTCAGCCATACCAACGAAGCGAACAGGAAACTCGCCAGCAGACACGCGTCCAGGGGCTCCGAGCTTCGTAGAGCCCGGAGGCAAACAACAACGACGTACAGCGCGAGTATGCCCAGAATAATCGTCTTCAACAGATCCAGTTCCCACAACAGGCCCATGCTCAAGTTGAAAGCCCGGATCATTTCCAACGCGTAGCCCTGATAGTCCAACAGCAACCCATAGCTGGATGACGTCAATCTAAACCAGATCACGAGACCGAGATTCGCAAGTGCCAGCGTCGCGACGAAGACTTTGATCATCAACAACACCATTGAATCTCGGCGGAGTACTGCACCAGCTACAAGCGTGGACACCACCACCACGGAGCCATACAACACGAGCTCGAACATGACCAGTTGAGCCACAAAGCACAACACTCCCGTTATAGCGGCCCACGCGACTTGCCGCTGAAGTGTTGTGGCAGCAACGGTTCGATAGGCGAATGCGGCAATCAACAGCAGCAGCGCCGCGGTGAAGTTCGGAATTTCCAGGAATAGATTCAGGAGAGCACCGAAGACGTAAACAATCGCGCATTGTTTCCAAGAGATCCTGCCGCAAACCAGCAGCACGGCCGCTACCAGTAGAACGCTGGCGGCGCCGAAGAAAAATCCGATCATCGCATACGCGTTGAGGGCGGACCGGGTCGTCGTGAACAGGGTTGCAGCCCACGCCAAAATCTGCGCAGCCGGCCCGTACGTGGAAAGAAAGTCGCGGCCGCTGACCGCGCCCTGCTGCAGCAATGCCGCGAGTCCCATGAACGATGTCGTCACGAGATCCTTTGGATTGGGTGACACCTCGCTGCGGACGAGAACGACCAGCAGCCAAAGCAAGGAAAATGTCAGGACAACGACAATTTTTGCCGTTTGGCTTGTGAAGGGGATTCGTGCAAGGAGTGCGCGGACTCTTTGCTTCTTCGTTTCGATACCGGCAGAGTTTGCCCCGTCCGTTTCGCGAGGTGACGGCAGCGTTGGTGTCTGGATATTCATGTGCAATGTAGTGCCCGTCCTCAACGAGATGCAGGTCTCCTTCAGAGGCCACGCCCCGGTCTGCACGCGATATACCAAACGAATGCGAAAAGTTAGCTCCCGAAACTAGAGAGGAAGGCTCGACAGCAGCGCAAGTTAGTCGGCATATCCATTCTCCAGGGTTGCCGGACTGTTGCTGCTGGCATGGAAATTTTGTTCAAAAAGCTATCTACTTGCTGTAAGCGTGATTTTCTCGAGTGTCTCCGGATTGAGGGAAGATAATACACGAAGTCGGGAGGACCGGCCGTGAATTCGTACATCGAGCGTCTCGTGAGCAAGATCCGGCCCGAGACCAGGATCACTGTCTTGACGGGCGCGGGTGTGTCCGCAGCGAGTGGTGTACCGACATTTCGTGGGCCAGACGGCATTTGGAAAAAATATAGACCGGAGTCATTGGCAACGCCGGAAGCATTTCAACGTGATCCCAAATTGGTCTGGGAATGGTACGACTGGCGCCGGCAGACCCTGGTCACCAAGAGGCCGAATCGTGCACACGAAGTTTTGGCCGCCTGGGGCGAGCGTTATCCGAATTTCATTCTGATCACGCAGAACGTCGATGGACTGCACGAGCGCGCCGGATCTCAGAACGTCATTCGATTTCACGGATCGATCTGGGAAGTCCTTTGCTGGAACAACTGTCCCTCGTCTCCGGAACGATGGTGGGACGAAACGGTCCCCTTTCCCGAAATTCCTCCCAAATGCCCGCACTGCAATGGCCTCATCCGTCCAGGTGTGGTGTGGTTTGGTGAAGGAATCGATCCTGAAGTGATGCGGCTCTCGATCGAGGCACTCGACTGCGATGTCTTTTTCACGATTGGAACCTCCTCGCTCGTCTATCCCGCTGCTTCTCTTGTTCACGAAGCAAAACGCCGCGGCGCCTTTACAGTGGAGATCAACATTGAAGCGACACCAGCCTCCGGTTTGCTCGACTTCGCGCTACAAGGGCCTGCCGAAGAAGTTTTAGAGCGTGTCGAGCGGATCATCGTTATGGGGCGGCAGAAAGACACTATCGATTAGTTGAAGGTCTTCATGATGTGAGCGTGCGCGACCGCAAACAGTACGCCTTCGATCTGCTGATGCTGACTGTTGTCATCATCTGGGGATTCAACTTCTCGGTGATGAAGCTGGTTTACCAGTCCGTTCATCCGATCGCGTTCAACGCTGTTCGATTCCTGATCGCCACCAGTACAATGACGCTCCTTCTGAAACTGTCCGGTGTGAGTATCCGCATCGATCGCGAAGATGTGCGCGGCATCGTTTGGCTGGGATTCGTCACGAATACCGTGTATCAGTTTCTGTTTGTCCTCGGCCTGGACCGGACCAAGGCCGGAAACGCCGGTCTGCTCATGGCCCTGACGCCGATTTTCGCTTATTTGATCGGCGTCTTCATGAAACGCGAGCGATTTAGCCCGGGTGTGCTCAGCGGAATCATTCTTTCGCTTGTTGGCGTATCCACGATCGTCTTCTTCGGATCGAGCCAAATCTCATTCGGTGGAAGCAGGAACGGTGACTTGATGATGATCGGTGCAGCTTTCTGCTGGGGCTGGTACAGCGCGAAATCGATTCGCTGGCTGCCCAAATACGGCGCGCTGCGATTAACCGTTACGAGCATGATCGCCGGCACCGCGATCATGCTCCCGCTTTCGGTGCCTTGGCTTCTGAGCCAGAACTGGTCCGGGATCGGACCGGCGGCTTGGCTGGGATTGGGATATTCGGCTCTTCTCTCGATCGTCTACGGTTATTTCGTGTGGGCTCATGCGTTGAACAGCATCGGCCTTGCCCACACGGCCGTGTTTTCGAACGTGACGCCCATTGTTGCTCTGGCCGCCGGCTGGATAGTGTTGGGAGAACGCCCGGTAGGGGCGCAACTCATCGGTGTGGTCCTGGTACTCACAGGTGTTTTCATGGTGCGGTCACGTAAACCGATGGTTGTTCCGGATGAATAGGCCCGTATTGCCCTTGTGGAAGAGTGGACGGTTCTGCACAGTTGTTCTTGAGCGAATCCTTAGAGTGAACCCGTCCGTTTTGCTTCATCCCGCACAGAATACCCGGGCCAACTCGATCAGCGCGTCCCG
>WNGK01000800.1_pt1 | contig 32621 bp, 30 predicted proteins | sample 5400601 | NCBI WGS metagenome assembly WNGK01 (sample SAMN13153376, study PRJNA577476) | soil metagenome | isolation source: 60 cm soil or saprolite under Garry oak tree replicate 1 | place: USA:California | collected 2016-06-15 | reverse complement strand
CGCGAGGTCAGCGCGACCTGCTCGAGGCTGTCGACGTTGTCGGGCCGCGGCCCCGTGCGGTCGACGAGGTAGCCGCCGTGGGGCGCGATCAGGTGCGGCTGCGTCTCGACGGCAGTCACGCAGGCACCTCGACGCGGACTAGGCCGAGTTCCTCGAGCTTCGCCACGACAAGGGCGGCGCTTTCCTCGGGACTGTGCCGCTCGCTGTCGAGCACCAGCTCAGGGGCCGAAGGCTCCTCGTACGGATCGTTGACTCCGGTGAACTCCTTGATCTCGCCTTTGAACGCTTTTTCGTAGAGCCCCTTGACGTCGCGGCGTGCACACTCGTCGACGGACGCCTGGACGTAAACCTCGACGAACGCGCCGAACTCCTCGACGAGCTCACGCGCGATGCGACGTGTTCTTTCGTAGGGCGAGATCGCTGCGGCGATCGCGGCCCCGCCCTGCCGAGTGAGACGCGACGCCACCCAGCCGACCCGCTCGATGTGTGTGTCGCGGTCTTCCTTCGAGAACCCGAGTTCTTTCGAGAGGTGGGTGCGTACGGTGTCACCGTCCAGGTACTCGACGACGAGACCGCGGCGGTCGAGCTCCGGACCGACGAGGTGCGCGATCGTGGTCTTGCCCGAACCGGAGAGGCCGGTGAACCAGAGCGTGAAGCCGCCGGCGCGGGCGTGTGTGGTCTCCGGGTGCTCGACCGCGTAGATGTGGTTGGTCATGTGCCTCCTATTTGGTTTCGACGTGAATGCCACATTCGAGCTTGTCCGAGCCGGCCCAGCGGCCGGCGCGCTCCTCCTGGTCGGGCGAGGTCGGCCGGGTACAGGGAATGCAGCCGATCGAGCGATAGCCCGACTCGTGCAGCGGGTTGTACGGAATCTCGTTGACCTGGATGTAGGCCCAGACGCGCTTCTCGTCCCAGTCGGCGAGCGGGTGGAACTTCCAGACGCCGTAGCGGTCCGACCACTGCAGCTTCGGCGTCGCCGCGCGGCTCGGCGACTGGTCTCGGCGGATGCCGGCGATCCAGCCCTCATACGGTTCTAGCGCCTCCAATAGGGGCTCGACCTTGCGGATGTGGCAGCAGCGGTCCGGGTCGCTTTCCCAGAGATTCGGGCCCTCGCGCTTGTGCTGCTCGGCGACCGTGATCACCTGCGGGCTCTGGAGCGTGAGCCCGTACCGCTCGACAAGCCGGTCGCGCGTCTCGTAGCTCTCGCGGAAGAAGAGCTGCGTGTCCAGCTCGATCACGGGGATGTCGAGCCCGAGCTCCGAGACCATGTGCACCAGCACCGACGACTGCTTCTGCCACGAACATGTCAGGCAGAGCTTGTCGCCGAACTCCTCGTACCCCCAGCGAAGGAGCTCCTCGGCCGGCATCGCCTCGAAGTCGAGCTCAGGTAGCGGGGGTGCGGTCGCCACCGAGCAGCACCTCCTTCAGCGTGTCTCCGCGTAGCCCGAGCCGGAGCGTCTCCAGCGGGATCACCTCGTCCGGCGGGATGTTCCCGAGGTTGACGTTCGGGCCGAACTCCTTCACGAACCAGGCCTGCGACTCCTTCGTCGGCGCCTCGAAAAGGAGGTCGGAGACCTCGATCTCGTGGACAATCTCGTCGACGAGGCCGGTGCGCATCTCTCCGGTCGGGCGATAGATCCCGGCTGTGCCACCTTCCCGGCCTTCGGTGATCACCTTCCAGGCGCCGGCGGCGAGCTCTTCCTTGATCCACTGGACCCAGAGATATGGGGCGTAGTTGACGTCCGTGTCCTTCGACCCGACCTCCGAGAGGACGACGAAGTCCTCCGCAAAGTCGGCGATCAGCTCGAGCTTGCGCTCGCGCGGGATCTCGAGCGTTCCGTCCGAGATCTCGACGTGGGAGAAGCGCTGGTCGCGCAGCCACTGCTTGAACTCGTCCAGCCGGCCGCGGCCGTACACCGCCTCGAACAGCGTTCCCCCGCACACCACCGGGGTCTCGAACGAGCGATAGAGGGCGATCTTCTTCTCGAGGTTGTTGGTGACGTACGACGTCCCCCAGCCGAGCTTGACGATGTCGACGAACTGCCCGCCGGTGTCGAACATGCCTTCGATGTCGCGCAGGTTGAGGCCCTTGTCGATGACGTGGGTCAGGCCTTCCGTGCGCGGCTTGCCGGGGCGCTGGGGCAGGTCGAGGAAACCGTCGTTAAAGGCGGGCATAGAGCTCCTTCAGCTTCTCGTGGGCAGCGGACTGAACGTCGTGGTAGAGCGAGTTGCCATGGGCGTCGATGCCGACGGTCAGCGGCCCGAAATCCTTGACGCGGAACTTCCAGAGACACTCGGGCATCAGCTCCTCCCACGCGACCTCCTCAATCTCCTCGATCTGGGTCGTCTCCAGCGCGGCCGCTCCGCCGACGATCGCGAAATAGACCATCCCGAGCTTGCGCATCGGCTCGATCGCGTCGTCCGGGAAGCCGCCTTTGCCGCAGATCGCCCGGACGCCGTACCGCTCCCCCAGCGGCTCGGTGAAGCGGACCATCCGCGCCGAGGTCGTCGTGCCGATACAGACCTTCTCGTAGCGCCCGTCCTCGAGCTTGCGGACACCGGGTGCCGTGTGGAGCAGGAAGGCGCCGCGGAGATCCATCGGCGGCTCGACCCCCTGGTCGAAGATCCGGATCTGCGTCCGGTCGCGGATGCCGATGATGTGGCCCTGAACGGTGACCTCGTCACCGGCGCGGAGCTTGAGGATCTCGCTCTCGTCGGTGATCGGGAAGGTGACTTCGTGCGTCGCCATCAGAACTCGCGGTCGAAGTCGATGCCGCCGTCGGCGGAGATGTGTGCGCTGGCGCGCCGGGCGGCCCAGCACTGGTAGTTGACGGCGACCGGGTTCAGGGTCATGTGCGTGTCCGCGTGCTCGATGTGGCACTGCAGCACGGTGACGTCCCCGCCGAGGCCCATCGGCCCGATCCCGGTCTCGTTCAGGAGGCCGTAAAGCTCCTCCTCGAGCTGGGCGACGATCGGGTCGGGGTTCCGTGTTCCGACAGGGCGGGCGATCGCCTCCTTCGCGAGGTACATCGCGTAGTCGGCCGAGCCGCCGATCCCGACGCCGACGATCCCCGGCGGACACGGCTTGCCGCCGGCGCCGACGATCGACTCGAGCACGAACTGCTTGATCCCCTTCACGCCGTCGGCGGGGACACACATCTTCAGGAAGCTCATGTTCTCCGAGCCCGAGCCCTTCGGGACGCACTTGACGTCGAGGCCGTCCCAGTCGGCGATGAACTCCCAATGGACGATCGGCAGCCGGTAGCCGGTGTTCGGACCCGTGTTTTCGCGCGTGATCGTGTGGACGGCGTTCGAGCGCAGCGGATGCTCGACCGTCGCGCGCTCGGTGCCGTGCTTCAGCGCCTCGTAGATTCGCGTCGGATGCAGGGGGAAGTGCTCGCCGACACGGCACGTGTACACGGCAATGCCCGTGTCCTGACAGACGAGGTTGTGCTCGTCGTCCGCGATCCCGACGTTTTTCATGATCGTCGACAGCACCCGCTGGCCCGAGATCGAGGTCTCACGCTTCTGTGCCTCGGCCAAAGCGTCGCGCAGGTCCTGCGGGATGTCCATCAGCGCCCAGACGTAGAGGTGCGCGGCGGCATCCTCGACAGCGTGCTGCAGGTCGGTGGCGACTGCGCTCATCCGCGCACCTTCTCCGCCGCCGCCGCGCCGGCGCGGCGGCCGAAGACCGTGCACTCGAGCAGCGAGTTGCCCATCATCCGGTTGCGCCCGTGCGTGCCCCCGGCGATCTCGCCGCACGCGAAAACACCCTCGAGCGTCGTCTCGCCTTGGTCGTCGATCACGAGCCCCCCGTTCTGGTAGTGGAGCACCGGATAGGTCAGGATCGCCTCCTGCAGAGGGTCGACCCCCGCGGCACGGTAGCGGCGCAGCATGTACGGCAGCGAGACGTCCGCGTCGGCCTCGGGAATCCGGGTCGTGTCGAGGTAAACGGCAGGCCGACCGTCGGGAGTCTCGACGCCACGCCCGGCCGACACTTCGTCGAAGATCGCCTGCGAGACCTCGTCGCGGGGACCGAGCGGATCCGTGAACTCCTCGCGCTCGGCATTCAGCAGCGTTGCACCGTAGGCGCGTGTCGTCTCCGGGATCGAGTAGCCCTGCATGTTCGCCGGCCAGGCGCCGCCGTTCGGGTGGTACTGAAGCGCGTCGAGGTCGCGGGATTCGGCGCCCAGGTCGAGCGCCATCTGCGTCACCTCACCGGTCGCTCCGGGGTGGTTGGTCGAAAGCTCGCCTCGCTCCCTGGCCTCGCGGTAGCAGCGGCCTCCGGCCGCCAGCACGACCGCGCCGGTTTCGATCACGTGCTCGCCGCAATGCGCCCGCCAGCCGTTCGCAGCCGGCTCGAGCGAGCTCAGCGGTGACTTCGTGAACGTCTTCACCGTCGAAGCCTCGATCGCATCCCGGAGCGCCGCCGTGATTGCATGGCCGGTGCGATCGCCGACCTGGAGCAGTCTTTTGCGAGAAGCGCCGCCGCACTTCGCGAGCCGGTAGCCGCCGTTCTCGCGCGTGAACTGAACCCCGAGCTCTTCGAGCCAGTGGATCGCACCCGGCGCCTCACCTGTCAGCACCTCGACGAGCCGGCGGTCGGCGGTCTCGTGCGAGCTCTTCCAGACGTCCTCGGCGTGCTGCTCGGGCGAGTCGTCGTCGCCGAAGGCGGCCTGGATCCCGCCCTGCGCCTTCGCCGAGTTGCAGGACTGCAGCGAGCCCTTGGCGGCGAGAGCGACGCTGGCACCCGCGCGGTGGGCCGAGACGGCCGCGGCGAGGCCGGAGGCGCCACTTCCGATCACGAGCACGTCGACAGACACGGGCGCAGCCATGGGCCCGGAGTCTACCACTCCTCTGTTAATCGCAGACATTAGTCTGGCTTATCGGTAATCAAGACTTCGGAGCGCACGGCCGATGACCGGAAGATGACCCGTGGCCTGGGAATCGTCTCGCTCGTCGTCAGCCTCGTGATCTCCCTGATGCTGTTCTCATCCCAGCTGACACGAGGCGGCTCGAAGCCCGCGAGCCCGAAGGAGAATCCGATCGTCCAGCAGGCGAGCTCCGTCGCCGCCGAAGCCGCGGCGATGCAAGCCGAGCACGAGCTTGCCGCCTACCAGGCCGATCGCGGCACCTTCGTCGGCGCGACCGTCACCGACATCGCGGGCGTCACTGTGCTGCACGCGGAGCCGACCACTTTCTGCCTCCAGATCGCCTCGAACGGCGGCGTCCTTTACGACGCGGGGCCCGGCGGCACGCCGACCCCGCAGCGGTGTTAAGAACACCGTTCAGAAAGGGCTGACCGGAGAGGCCTTGCCAACCGGGATGAGACGGACGCCCCGGCAAAGCCGGGACGTCCTTCTGGTCGGCGTCGCAAGCGAGCGCCTCAGGACCCCACGACGACCTGCCGGAAGGTCGCCAATTCAATTGCCTCGTCGAGCGTGAGGCTCGCCCCTCGTTCGAGCTCCTCTTCGAACCGGCCGGGCTCGAGCTTCATGCGGGCAGCTTCCTGGTAGACGTCGATCCAGGGCTGGCGCTCGGGCGTCCGTGTCGTCCCGACCGACTCGAGGACGGCATCGGCGGCCCCGAACAGCGCGGCCGCCCTCGCGCCCTCTCCTCCGGCCGCGGCGATGCCAGCGGCGGTCTCGAGGCACTCGGCGACGGCCCGCGGCTCGTTCAGGCGCCGCACGATCCCGAGGCTCTCTTCGACAAGTTCTTGGGCGCGGCCGAGCTCGCCGCGGATCACGATGGCCGAGGCAAGAGAACGCAGGCAGGCCGCGACAAGCTGCGGCGTCCCGCCGGCCCGCGCGAGCTCGAGCGCCTCTTCGCAGCGCTCGATCGCGGCCCCGACGTTGCCCAGTGCTAGCTCGATGAGACCAAGATCGCGCGCGACCGTAGCCGCGTTGAAGGTCGAGCCGAGCTTTTCGGCAAGCCGTGCGCCCTCGTCGTAGAGGTCCCGCGCGCGGTCGAAATCCTGACGGAAGAAGGCAATGTTGCCGAGGTTCGTCAGCACCGCCATCCTGCGCTCGTCGTCGTCGAGCCGGCGGGCGACCTCAAGGCTTTCTTCAAAGGCTCGCTCAGCGCCCTCGATGTCGCCGTCCTCCGCGGCGAGCACTCCGAGGCCGTTGAGCGCCTTCGCTCTCGAGACGAGCGGCGCGTCCGGCGCCGCGGCCAGCGCGGCCTCGAGCGCCGCCCGGCCCTCGCTCAGGTCGGCGTGCAGCAACCAGAGCCGCCGCAGGGCGCCCGCAAGCCGCAATGCGGTCAATCCGTCGCCGCTCTCGAGGGCGAATGCGAGCGCGGCTCGGAAGTTGTCGCGCTCGAGGTCCAGGCGCGCCGCCCAGACGTCCTGGCTCGGCCCGTTCAGCTCCGGCTCGCCCTCCTCTGCGACGCCGGCGAAGTACGCCGCGTGGCGCCTGCGAAGTTCGACCTCCTCGCCGGCGGCCACGAGACGCTCGAGCGCGTATTCGCGGACGATCTGGAGCATCGTGAACCGCCGCACGTGCGAGCCCGTGTCGACGACCAGGCTCTTGTCGGCCAGCGAACCGAGCACTGGAAGAACGTCGTCTCCTTCCTCGCTGTGGCAGACGGATTCGGCGGCCGCCAGCGTCCAGCCGCCGACGAAGACGGAGAGCCGGCCGAACAGCCGCCGCTCGGCGTCGTCGAGCAACTCGTAGCTGGAGTCGATCGCGGCGCGGAGCGTGCGGTGGCGTTCCGGCGCATCCTGGACGGCGGCGGGCAGCTCGAGCCGCTTGCCGAAGCGTGCTAGCAGCTCGCCGGGGCTCAGGATCTTTACGCGAGCCGCGGCCAGCTCGATCGCGAGCGGCAGCGCGTCGAGCGCGGCGCAGAGGGCGACGACGTCGGCGACGTTCTCTGCCGCGAGCTCGAAGTCGCGCTTCGCAGCCTGCGCGCGGGCGACGAAGAGCGCGACAGCGGGTGCCGCACGTGCCGCCTCGTCGTCGTCCCCTTCCCCGGGCAGCGCCAGCGGGCCAACCGGAAACTCGTGCTCACCGGTCAGATGGAGGACGGCGCGGCTCGTGACGAGCAGCTGCAATTCGGGCGACGCCGAGAGCAGGCGGCCGAGCAGCGGCGCGGCCTCCGTCAGCTGCTCGAAGTTGTCGAGCACAAGCAGCGGCGGCTCGTGCGCCAGGTGGTCGGCGAGCGCCTCCTCGACCGGCCGTCCACCGGCGCTGAGGTGAAGTGCGTTCGCGATCGTCGAGGCGACCAGCCCGGGATCTGAGAGATGCGAGAGATCGACGAAGAAGGCCCCGCGGCGCTCGTCCGACGCGAGCCGCCGTGCAACCTCCGTCGCGAGCCTCGTCTTCCCGATCCCGCCAGGCCCGGTCAGCGTCAGCAGACGCGCCCGTCCGGATTGCAGAACGTCGGCGGCCTCGGCCAGCTCGCGCTCGCGCCCGAGCAGCGGTGTCGGCGCGGCGGGCAGGTCGACCCGGCGCGCGGCGCCGCCCGCCGCCGCCAGGCTCTCGTCCTGGACAAGGATCGCCCGCTCGAGCGCCTGCAGCGCCGGCCCGGGCTCGATTCCGATTTCCTCGACCAGGGTCTCGCGTGCGGCGCGGTACTCCGCGAGCGCATCCGACTGGCGGCCGTCCCGGTAGAGAGCCAGCATCAACTGCGCCCGAGCGCGCTCCCGCAGGGGCTGAACCGCGACGAAGGCCTGGAGGGGAGGGATCAGCTGCTCGTGGCGTCCGAGCGCGAGCTCGGCATCCGCGAGATCCTCGAACGTGCTCAGACGGAGCTCCTCCAACCGTGCGGCCTCGTGCGCAGCGAACTCGGCATAGACAACGTCCACGAGCGCAGGTCCCCGCCAGAGAGCCTCTGCCTCGGACAGGAGCCGCGCGGCGAGCTCGGCGTCTTCGGCAAAGAGGGCGGCGCGGCCTTCAGCGGCGAGCCGCTCGAAGCGCCTGCTGTCGATCGTCTCTTCCGGCGCGTTCAACTGATAGCCGGTCGGGGTGGTCGCGAGCACCGCGCCGCGATCGACGCCGACCTCGAGCACGTCGCGGAGCCCGGAGACGTGAACCTGCAGGGCGTTCTTTGCCCGCGCCGGAGGGCGCTCGCCCCAGAGCGCGTCGATCAGGTGCTCGCGGGAAACCGAGCGGTTCGGCTCGAGCGCGAGCGCAAGGAGCACCTTGCGCTGATTGCCGCCCGCGACCGAAACGACGTCCGTTCCGCGCCGCACCTCGAGCGGGCCGAGAATCCGGTACTCGAGCCGCATTTCGATTGTTCCGCCTCCTTCAGTTCGGCGTCGCAAGCGAGCGCCTTAAGCGGAGCTTAAGCGGGTGGTGGGAACATCGCTTCGCCGTCAGTCAAGGAAGAGCCGCAGACCGTGAGAGGAGACCGCAAGTGCCGACCGAAGGCACAGCCAGCTTGAAGAGCCCGGTTCGGACGCGGAGCTTCTGCGGCGGAGAGGGGCGCGCGCAAGCGGCCGGGAGCCGTCACCCGGCCGCTCGTGCGTCAACCTGTGGCTCTGCCTATGCCCCGAAATCGCCAGATCAAAGGAAGGAGGCCGGATGATCGCCTCGAGCGCATTTGACGGCCATTAGTCCGGCCTCACCAGACGGAACGTAGGAGTTCGGCGACCTCGGCAGGCTCAGCTTGCCGGGGGTTCGCCTTTGCTCCACCCCGTTGCGACGCGGCGTGGCCCAGCTCGTCGAGGTCCTCCTCGGGCACGCCGAGATCGCGCAGGCGCTCGAATCCGCCGAGCAACGCCAGTTCTTGTACCCGCCCCACGGGATCGTCCGTTGCGAGGGCTTCCGCGAAGCGGGCGATCTCCTCGCCGGCAACCGGCCGGTTGAACCGCAGCGCAGCAGGGAGGCAGATCGCGTTCAGCGCACCGTGCGGCAGCCCATAGCGGCCGCCGACCGCCTGCGCCATGGCGTGACCCAGACCCAGCCCCGCGAGCCCGAGCGCATGTCCGGCGACATCGGCGCCCGCGAGCAGCTTCGTCCGCGCCTGCCGGTCCTCGCCGAAAGCGGCCACCCGCGGCAGCGCCTCGTTGATCGTCCGAGCGCCCTCGATCGCGAGCACGTCGGCCTGGGGACTCCGCCCTTTGACGTAGAGCGCCTCAGCACAGTGCGCGAGCGCGTTCATGGCGGTGCCGACCGTCACGTCGAGCGGGAGCCCGAGGCTCAGGTCGGGGTCGTAGACGATGCCGGCGAGATCCGCTCCCGACCCGCCGCCCTGCATCCGGCGCTCCGGGTCGCGGATCCCGAAGTTCGTGGCCCATTCGGCGCCCGCGTACGTCGTCGGCACCGAGACAACCGGCAGACCGGTTGCGACCGAGACGGCCTTCGCAAGGTCGATCGCGCTGCCGCCGCCGACCGCCAACAGCCCGTCGGCGCCCTCGGCAGCCGCGGCGATCTCGTCGATCCGGTGGCTCGGCACCTCGTTCCAGCGTCCCACTGCGGGCAGGTCGAGCTCCGACCAGCGCTCGCTCGCGATCAGGAACGGCCGCTCGATCCCGAGCTCCCCCAGGAGCCCGGGGAGCTCCCGAAGACCCCACCGAACGATCACGCCGGCTCCGCCGCACCCCACACCGTTGCGGCCTTGCAGCTGGGGTTTAGCGGCCGCGCCGCGCAGCAGGCGGCCGCACCGGCAAAGCCGGCGCGGCCTCTTTGACGGCATCGCAAGCGACGCCTCACGCCGCGAGCTTGGCCCGGGCGAAGTCGACGAACGCCTCGGCTGCTCGTGTCGGCGAGCGTCCGGCCGGTCGCACGAGCGAGATCTCACGGACGGGCTCATGGCCCTTGACCCGGGCCGCGGCCAGCGTGCCCGCCGCGAGCTCGGCCTCGACGCCCGAGCGCGAGATGAAGGTGACGCCGAAGCCGGCGGCAACCGCGCTCTTCACGGACTCCTGCAGCCCGAGCTCGAGCCGGACATCGAGATCGCGCAGGCGCAAGGGGCCGCCGCGTAGCTCGTCCTCGATTACTTGGCGGACGCCGGCGCCTTCCTGCATCAGGATCAGGTGCTCGCCCCGGAGCTCGTCGAGCGTCACCTGCCTGCCCGCGAAAGCGTGGCCGGGAGGGACGACGAGGATCACCTCATCGCGGAAGAAGGGCTCGAAGACGACCCCGCGGTGGCGCGGCGCGGCGCCGACGATGCCGAGCTCGAGCTCGCGTTCGGCCACCTGCTCGATCACCCGATTCGTGTCCGAAATCGACAGCGCGACACTCAACTCAGGGTTCGTGCGCTGGAACTCGCCGAGCAGCACCGGGACGACCGTGCCACCCGGCCCGGTCGAGGCGCCGAGCGCAAGCTCGCCACGCAGCACGTCGCCGTCTCCTGCGAGCTCGTCGAGCAGCTGCCCCTCGAGCGCGAGCATGCGCTGCGCGGCCCGGTAGAGGCGCTGCCCCGCCTCAGTCGGCTCGACCCGTCGCCCCGAGCGGTCGAGCAGCTTCGTCCCAAGCCGCTTCTCGAGCGAGCGAATCTGAAGGCTGACGGCCGGCTGGGTCACCCCGAGCCGCTCGGCGGCCTGCGAGAAGCTCTTGCGGTCGACGACTTCGCAGAAGGCGGAAAGCTGACGCGTATCCATAAGCGTTCATTATGAAGGAGGGCGTAGTGCCTCACGCGGTGATGCTGCCGAGTCTCTCGGTTGCGAGCACCAAGCCAGAGGCTGCCATCGTCCGCGGCCAAGGCTTGGAGCCTTGGCAAGGGCGAGGGTGGACTCTGGCGCCGCGTGATCGCGGGCGAGAGGCCGGCGTGTATCGCCGGGTGAGGCACTGACTATTGCGTTCAGGCAACCGCGAGCGCGGCGAGGACCTCCTCGCCGTAGCGCTCGAGCTTCGTCGGGCCGACGCCCGGCACCGCTGCGAGCTCCGAGAGCGTTCGCGGCCCTCGCTCGGCGATCTGCTCGAGCGTGGAGTTGTGGAAGACGACGTAGGCCGGCACCTCGTCGGCCTTCGCTCGCTCGAGCCGCCACTGCTTCAGCGTCCGGAAGGCCGGCGGTAGCTCTTCCTCCGAGCGGCGCGGGGCTGCTTCGCGGCGAGTCTCGACCCCGAGCTCGGCGAGGAAACGGCTCGGCCGGCGCGTCCAGGTCAAGGCGAGGTGCTTGCGGGCCCTTGTAATGCCGACGTAGAGCAGCCGCCGCTCCTCCGCGATCGCCTTGTCGTCGCCGAGCGCCTGCTTACACGGAAGCTCACGCTCCTCGATCCGGGGCAGGAAGACCGCGTCCCACTCGAGCCCCTTGGCGCGGTGCAGCGTCAGCAGGTGGACGCCTCCCTGGGCGCCGTGGTCGAAGCGCTCGCGGAGCCAGGCGATCCACGCCCCGATGTCGCGGGTGCCGTCGTCGAACTCCTCGGCCAGGAGGATCAGGCGCGCGAGGTCGCTCTGCCGCGTCAGCTCACGTTCTCCCAGGTCCGGAGGCGGCGTCTCCTCCCAGCCGTGCTCGAGGGCGAGGCGCCGGACTTCGTACGCAACCGTGCGTGACGTCGAGCCGCCGAGCGCCTTGAGCAGCTGACGGGCGGCGTCGCGCGTCAGCAGAGCCGCGCCCTGGAAGGGAATCTCCGCGTCGCTGAAGGCCTCCTCGAAGTCGACCGAGCGCGCGTTCAGGCGGATCAGCACGGCCATCTCCTCGAGGGGCGTGCCGGCGGCGTGCAGCTCGCGGACGCGCTCGACGACGAACTGCGCTTCGGCATCGCCGCCGTCGAAGCCGCGCAGCTCGGGCTCCGGGCCCGGCCCGTGCGTCTCGCGCAGATGCTTCTCGGCGCCGCCGAGCCGCGGGACGAGCCGGTTCGCGAGGCCGAGCACCTGCGGCGTCGAGCGGTAGTTGGCCTCCAGCCGAACGACGGTCGCATTCGGGAAGTGCTGCGGCAGCGCCAGCAGGTACTCGGGAGTCGCGCCCGTGAAGGCGTAGATCGACTGGTAGTCGTCGCCGACCGCGCAGAGCTCGTCGCGGTCGCCGAGCCAGAGCTCGAGCAGCGTCTGCTGCAGCAGGTTGACGTCCTGGTACTCGTCGACCGTGAAGGCGCGATAGCGCTCGTGCACCTGCGCGAGCGCCTCGGGCTCGTCCTCGAGCAGCTTGATCGCCAGACCGAGCAAATCCTCGAAGTCGATCGCGCCGGAAGCCTCCTTGCGCCGCTCGTACTCGCGGAAGACGCGGGCCATCAGGTCGTCCGGGATCGGCGGCTCGTGGCCGTTCAGACCACGGCGGTAGGTCTCGGGCGTCAGCCGCCGGTTCTTCGCCCACTCGACCTCGGTCGCGAGATCGACCGCGGGCCGGAACTTGTACGGCATCGGCAGCGTGTTGCCGATCTGCCGGAGCATCAGAGCTTTGGAGGCGAGGACCCGCCCGGGCGGCTCGCCGCGGAACCAGCGCAGCTGCGCGAACGCGGCCGAATGGAACGTCCGCGCGCGGACGCCGCCGGCGCCGAGCTGTTCCAAGCGGCTCCGCATCTCGCGCGCTGCCTTGTCCGTGAAGGTGACGGCGAGGATCTGGTCGGCTGAGAACGCACCCTTGGCGACCTGGTTTGCGATCCGCCGCGTGATCGTCGTCGTCTTGCCCGAGCCCGCGCCCGCGAGGATGCACACTGGCCCGCGCACCGTCTCGACGGCACGCCGCTGTTCGGGGTTCAACCCCTCGAAGATCGCCGACGCGTCCACCCGGCCACCCTAGCCCCGCCGCGTGACGGCGCTGTGGCGGATCTGCTTCAGAAGCGCGCTATTTCTTCGCTGCCGGCGATTCCAAGATGTCCTGCTGCTCGACGATCACGCGCGCCACGTCGACGAGCCGCAGATTCCGCTCTCGCGCCGCGAGCTGAAGCCGGCGGAACGCATCGGGCTCGGCCAGCCCGAGCGCCTTCATCAGCAGGCCCTTCGCGCGCTCGATGATCTTTCGCTCTTCGAGCGTCTGCTTCGTCTGAGCAAGCTCGGCCTGCACGCCCTCGAGCTCAGCGTGGCGAGCCGCGGCAAGCGAGATCGCAGCCTCGAGCTCCCGCGTGTCGACCGGCTTCGTCAGGTACGCGCCGGCGCCCGTCGCCACCGATCGCTCGATCAGGCCGCGGTCGTCGACCCCGGTGATCACGACAACAGGGCGGCCCAGGCCACGCGCGGTGAGCTCGGCGGCGGCCGCTAGCCCGTCGAGCTTCGGCATCTCGACGTCGAAGAGGTAGAGATCAGGCCCAGTCGCCGCCGCTTCGGCAACCGCCTGCTCGCCGTCGCCGACCGGGCCGAGCGGCTCGTGGCCGAGAGACCTGACCCGCTCGGCGAGAGCGAGGGCGATCACCGGATCGTCCTCGGCGATCAGGATGCGCATCAGAAAACGAGCTCCGCGCGCGTCCCGCCGCCGCTTCGCTCGACGAGCTCGAACGAGCCGCCGAGGCCTTCCTCGGCCATTCGCCGCACCAGCTCCAGGCCGAGCCCAGAGCTGTTGCCGTTGCGCGCCCCGCCAGCGTCCTCGACGCGCAAACGGGTTCGCGAACCGCCTTCGAGCTTGACGAACAAGGGCGGAGAACCGTGCTGAACCGCGTTCGTCACCAGCTCGTTGGCTACAAGCCCTAGTCGTTGGGCGGACGCAGCATCGAGGGTCACGGGCTCGGCGTCGAGGACGAGAGACACGTCGACGTCCTCCACGATCTGCGAGAGAAGCTGGTCGGCGCGAACGTGTTCCTCAGGCGTCTCGCTCAGCAGGCGATGCACTGCTGCGAGCGAGCGGATCCGTGACGCGGTGAGATCGAACTGAAGCCCGGCGCTGCCGTCGGGTCGTCCGAGCAAGAGCAGGTCGGCCGCGGTCTGGAGGCTGTTCTTGACCCTGTGCTCTGCATCCGCGAGAAGCGTTCGCTCCCGTTCCGCGCGTGCCGCAGCCTCGGCACCCGCCGCAGCTTCCCGCCGCAGCGCACGCGCGACGACGAGCGTGCCGCCGACGACCGCGGCCAGAATCGCAAGCCGCATTGCAGTCGCTCCGGCTGGCAGTGACACAACCACAGTGACGATCACGCAGGCCACGACTGTCGTCGCGAGCCACAAAACACGCCGGCGCCCCACCTGTACGACCGCAACGAAGGGAACCGCCAGGAAGAGAAGGAGCGAGAAGGACGAACCGCCGACGCCTACGAGCAGCACGACGAATGCGATCAGTGCGCCGGACCAGACGTCGAGCAGGGCAGACCCTCGCCCCTTACCGAGCCACTCCCGCCAGGGGACGACCATCGCGGCGAGGTTGCCGGCCGCAGCCGCGGCCGCGAGTGCGAGCAACAGCCAGCGGTGGCCTGCATCGACTCCGACGGCGATCCCAACGACGACGGATACGAGCGCCGCCCAGCCCAGCCACCAACCGACTCGGAGGGCGGACACGCGAAAGTCAAGCTCGAGACTCGCGGGCAGATTGTTCGCGGTCACTAAACCCTGGAGGTCTCTCCCCACAAGCCGATCAACGACAGCGGACGGGATCGTGTTCCCGCTGAAGCCGGCTTAACGCAAAAGCAATAGACGAACCGCCGCAGGGTCGGCAGCTGCTGCTACGGTCGAGAAGCGGCACCCACGAAAGGTGCCGGCGAGGCCAAGGTCGCCTCTTTCCCACGCGGAGCCTCGAGGGCTCACGCGGAGTCCTACGGGAGAGGCGAGATGGCCCCAGACCCCAAGCTCAACGAACAACAAGCCGGCCCGACGCTGGCGCCGATCGTGTTCGCAATCGGCGTCGCCGTCATCTTGGCCGGCCTCGTCGTGAACCTCGAAGTGATCGCGCCGGCCGGCGTCGCGATCACCGTGCTGGCAGCCGTCGCGTGGATTCGCGGCAGCGGAAAACGATCCCCGGCTCAGACCAAGTCGCTCGAACCCGCGACCAACGAGGGCGAGAGGTTCCCGCGCAGCCGTCTCCTCGAGCGTGCGACCCTAGGCCTCGGTGGCCTGGTCGCCGCCGGTGTGGCGCTGCCCGCGATCGGCGCGGCGGTCCTGCCGGCGTTCAGCCACACCAAGGCGCGGGCGATCGACCTCGGGCCGATCGGCGCATTTCCGGAAGGCGAGTTCGTGATCGCCACGTTCCTGTCCGACCCTCAGGCCGGCGAGATCTCTCGCCGGGCGGCATTCGTCCGGAACAACGGCTTCGTCGGCAAGTCGCCGAGCTTCACGATCATGTCGAGCCGCTGCACGCACGTCGGCTGTCCGACGCAGCCGAACGGACCGATCTTCGTCCAGAAGGAGGAGTTCCGGCGGACGAACGTCGGCGAGATCAAGGTCGTACCGACTCTGCCCGCGGGAGGCTTCGGCTGCCCCTGTCACGGCAGCCAGTTCGACACCGAGGGCAATCGCACGGCCGGGCCGGCCCCGCGGGCGCTCGATCGGTATCAGTTCTCTGTTCGCAACGGGCGCCTCATCCTCGGCCCGATCTACAGCGTCAGCCGGGTCGACGGCGCAGCCGGGACCGCGCGGATCCACAGCTTCAAACGCCTCGGCGACGGCGAGCCTGCGTCGGGGCCCGAGTCGCTCCTCTACCCGCTCGACCCGATCTCGTGAGCGTCTTCGAGCTCGACATCAGCTGGGCGGCGACGGCGCGCGAGCGGCGCTCTCTGCAGTGGGCGCTCGTCGCCTGCGACCAGGTCCGCGGCGTCTTCGTCACGGCGCGTGAAGACGTGCTCGCCGTGCTCTTCGACGGCGATCGGTGGACCTTCGACTCCTTCATCCGAACGCTTCAACCAGACCCGACCATCTACAGAAAAGGAGCTCTCCAGTGAAACGTTTCTCTTTCCGGCTGTTCGCCTTCGGGATGGCCCTCGGCGCCGTCGGGGCGGCAGTCGTCCTCGCCGCCAACGCTTATGCGCGCGTCGCACGGCCGACTCGTTCGACGAATGCACCACCCGCCACTGCCGCGCCGGCGACCTCACCCGACCAGGTGATCCAGTGGAACCGAATCCTGCTCGGAATCCTCAGGACCCCCGGCGCCCAGCCGGCGACGATCCACCCGACCCGCAGCATGGCGATTCTGCACGCGGCGGTCTACGACGCCGTCAACGCGATCGCGAAGACGAACGCGCCCTACGTCGTCGACCTCAGTGCGCCGCGGCACGCCTCTGAACCGGCGGCTGCCGCCGCCGCGGCACACGCGGTACTCGTGCGGCTCTATCCCGCCCAAGCAGCCATCCTCGACGCCGACCTCGCCGGGGCGCTGTCTCAGGTTCCGGATGGTAAGGCGAAGGATCAGGGCGTCAGGGTCGGCGAAGAAGCCGCCGCGGCAATCCTCACGCTGCGCGCCGGCGACGGCTCCGCAGCCACGCCGATCCCGTTCGTGCCGGGGTCGAATCCCGGCGACTACCAGCTCACGCCGCCCGCATTCGCGCAGCCCGTGTTCACGCACTGGCCCTTCGTGCAGCCGTTCGCGCTGCGGAGCGCGAACCAGTTCCGGCCCCCGCCGCCTCCGGCGCTGACGAGCCCCTCGTACACCGATTCATTCGACGAGGTGAAGTCGCTCGGCGCAGTGGGCAGCCTGACGCGCACGGCAGACCAGACCCAGATCGCCCGCTTCTGGGGGGCTCCGATCCAGAACTATTGGAACGAGATCGCCCAGACGGCAGCGCTGGCACACGGGACGGCCCTGGAGCAGAACGCGCGCCTCTTCGCCCTCCTCGACCTGACGCTCGCCGACTCGGTGATCGCCTTCTACGACGCCAAGTACACGTACCACTTCTGGCGGCCGATCACCGCGATCCGGGCGGCGGACAACGACGGAAATCCGGCAACCGCCGCCGACCCGAACTGGACGCCGCTCGCCACCACCGCCTTGGACCCCTCCTACCCGGGCGCACACGCGGTCGTCAGCGCGGCGGGCGCAGACGTGCTGTCGAGGTTCTTCGGCAACAACGAGGACTTCGCAGTCACCTCCGAAGTCCTGCCGGGAGTCGAACGCACCTTCACGAGCTTCTCCGACGCGGCCGACGAGGCCAGCCTCAGCCGCATCTACGCCGGGCAGCACTTCCGCTTCGACCAAGTGGCCGGCGAGCAGCTGGGCACGCAGATCGCCGACTACGTCACGACCAACTTCCTCCTCCCCCACGGGCGGGACCACCGCTGAGTCCTGCCCTCCCTCGGGCCCGCTTCCTTCCGGGAGCGGGCCCTGACTCCCCAAGGAGCCTCGAGCAAGTGAACGCCTACGAACTCACAATCCACGGTCTCGACGACGGAACCTCGTTCGCGACTGCCCGCTGGGAGCTCTTCGTCTTCCCCGAAGTGCATGGCCTGGCGCCGCGGTCGGCGAAGGATCGGTTCGTCGTCTTCTACGAGGGCGATTCGGCCGATCCGAACGCCTGGTGCCGGGCGCTGTCGGCGACCGGGCACCCGGCCACGCCGGTCGGGCCCGTCCTCCAGACGGGGGAGGCGGCATGAAACGCCGGCTCTTCCTTGCCTCCCTCGTGCTGGCCCTCGTGCTGCTCGCCCTGGGCGGCTGGGCCTTCGACGCGCTCCGGGGCGCCAAATGACCCGTCAGCCATCCTCAAATCCAAAGGAGGCCCACATGGCCACCAAACAAGCAACGCAAGCCGAGACAGCGCGCGACGTCGCGATGCACATCGCTCGGATTCAGCTCGCCTCGATCACGGCGGCGAGCAAGCTCTTCGCCGGCTGGGCCGTGTCTGCCGACCGCTACGTGCAGGCCGTCAACGGCGAGCTCCGCGCCCGACTCCAGGGAGAGACGGAGTCGACCGACCTGGCCTCCCATCTCGCAGCGGCTAGCAACGAGCACCTTCACGAGCTCACGGCTCTTCCCAACGTCGCGGTGCGCCACTTCAACCGGGAACTGGCGGCAGCGAACCACGAGAAGAGGAGCACATGAAACAACAGTCGTCCGGAGGCATGGAAGGGGACGGCCGCTCCCACGGGCCGTCTCCGACGGTGTTTCGCCAAACCGTCTTTGCCTAAATCGCTCCGGAGAATGTGTCGCACGCCGCCGGGCGGACAAGCCCGCCGCGGCCGAAGCTTCGCCCACGCAGATCTGTGACCTGACCGGGATCGAGAGGAGCGCCTCGGCGGAATCGCATCAGGCGTCCTTACCGCTCCGTGCCGCGCATTACTCCTGGGGCGGCGTCAGTGCAGTGTGTCTTCGAGAACCGCGCCCGGATCACGCACGACCACGTAACGCGGGTCGCGTGACATCGCCGCCAGGCGCGAGACGGCGTTGAGCGTCTCCCCGGCTTCGACCAGGCGCTCGAGCTCGCCCAGCTCGTCCTCCAGCCAGACCGGGTCGACGACCAGGCCGCTCACGCGGCGGATCTTCGGGTGGGCAGTGGCCACGACTTTCTCGTTCTCGCCCCAGAGCTCCTCATGCAGCTTCTCGCCGGGGCGCGCACCGACGAAATCGATCCCGATCTCGCCCGGATCCTTGCCGGAAAGGCGGATCATCTGCTCCGCGAGCTCGACGATCTTCACCGGGTCGCCCATGTCGAGGACGAAGACGTGGCCCTCGCCGCCGATCGCGCCGGACTGGATCACGAGCGACGCCGCCTCGGGGATTGTCATGAAGAAGCGGGTCATCTCGGGATGCGTAACCGTGAGCGGGCCGCCCTTCTCGATCTGACGGCGGAAGATCGGGATCACGCTGCCCGACGAGCCGAGCACGTTGCCGAAGCGAACGGCGACGAACCGCGTCGCGATGTCCTCGCGGGCGCCGTAGGCCTCGACGACCCACTCGCAGACGGCCTTCGACTGGCCCATCACCGTCTTCGGGTTGACAGCCTTGTCGGTCGAGACGAGCACGAAGCGGTGCGCGCCGTGCTCGACAGCCGCATCGGCGACGACCTTCGTCGCGAGCGCGTTGTTTCGAACAGACTCGAGCGGGTTGGCCTCCATCAGCGGCACGTGCTTGTAGGCGGCGGCGTGGAACACGACGCTGGGCTCGTAGCGTTCGAAGACCTGCCGCATCTTCGTCGCGTTGCCGACGTCGGCGAGCACGGGGACGGCGGCGGAGAAACCGCGCTCGTCGACGAGCTCGCGCTCGATCTCGAACAGTGCCGTCTCGCCCAGCTCGACGAGAATCAGGCGCTGCGGGCCGAGCCGGGTCAGTTGACGGCAGAGCTCCGAGCCGATGGAGCCACCCGCGCCCGTCACGAGCACCGTCTTGCCCTCGACGTATGGCGCCGCCGAGTCGAGGTCGACGTCCACGGGGTCGCGGCCGAGCACGTCCTCAACCTGAACGGGGCGGATCTGGACGGCGAGGTCGATCTCCCCCGAGATCAGCTCGTGCAGGCCCGGCAGCGTCTTCACGGGCACGCCCAGCTCGCGCGTCGTCGTCACGACCGCGCGGCGGAACTCACCCGAGGCCGATGGGACCGCAATCAGGATCTCGTCCGGCTTGTTGTCGCGCAGCAGGTGCGGCAGGTCGGCGGTCGTGCCGAGCACGCGGACGCCGTGGATGCGGATGTTCTTCTTGCGCGGGTCGTCATCGACGAGGCCGATCGGCGTGTAGCCGAGCTGCGGGTTGCGGTGCATCTCGCGGATCGTGTCGCGCGCCGCTTCGCCGGCTCCGATCACGAGCACCTCCTTGCCGCGCGCGACGAGGCGGCCCGGCGTCGGCCGCTCGAACACCGACCGCGCGATCAGCCGCGAGCCGGCAATGAACGCGAGCAGGAGCAGCCAGTCCATCACCGCAATCGAGCGCGGAAGGCGCACGTCGGCCACCGGCGAGGCGAAGTAGACGGTGACGTCGGCGACGAGCGAAGCGACCGTGACGCCGCGCGCCGCTCCCCACATGTCGCGGGTGGACACGTAGCGCCACCAGCGGTCGTAGAAGCCGAAGAGGATGAAGACCAGCAGCTTGATCCCCACGACGATCAGCAGCGTCCGCTTGAAGAGGGTGTCGTAATACGGCGGCACGCCGTGGTCGAAGCGCAGCTCGAACGCCAGCCACCACGCGGTCGCAACCAGCAAACCATCCGCAACGAGCTGCCAGATCCGGTGGCGGTTGATCGGGATCATGAGGCTGCCGCTCCCACGGTCGAAGCTTCTCGGACGACGCTGACGACGCGCTCCTGAATCTCGGCCGGGATGCCCGCCCACATCGGCAGCGCCAGGTTCTCGCGCGAGGCCTTCTCGGTCTCGGGCAGGAAACCCTCCTCGTGCCCGAACTGCTTGAGGGCCGGCTGCAGGTGCGTCGGGGTCACGTAGTAGGAGGCGTTCGCAATCCGGGCCGCGGACAGCGCCTCGGCGAGCCGCCCACGCTCGGGCGTTCGGACGACGTACATGTGGTAGACGTGGCCGGGCTCGTCCTCGGGGAGCTCGCAGAACTCGCCGAGCCCAAGCTCGGCGTAGCGCGCCGCTGCTTCGCGCCGCGCCCGGTTCCAGCCGTCGAGCTCACCGAGGAAGAGCCGCAGAGCGGCGGCCTGAAGCTCGTCGAGCCGCGAGTTCGTGCCCACGTACAAAAAGGTCTTCTTGTCGCGCGAGCCGTGGAACCTGAGCATCCGCACGCGCTCCGCCAGTTCCTCGTCGGTCGCGGCGACAAGGCCGCCGTCGCCCAGGGCGAACAGGTTCTTGGTCGGGAAGAAGCTGAAGGTCGAGGCGACGCCGGTCGTCGCAACTCCCTGGGCGCCAAAAGCCTGCGCAGCGTCCTCGATAATCGGGATGCCGAGCGGTGTCAGCGCCGCGAGGTCGGCCGGGCGGCCGAACAGGTGCACCGGCATGATCGCCCGCGTCCGCTCGGTCACCTTCGCGGCCACGTCCTTGGGGTCGACGTTCAGCGAGACCGGGTCGATGTCGGCGAAAACCGGCGTCGCGCCGGTTCGCATGATCGCCTCCGCCGTCGCGTAGAACGTGAACGAGGGGCAGATCACCTCGTCGCCGGCGCCGATCTCCAGCGCGTCGAGGACGAGCACGAGCGCGTCCGTGCCGTTGGCGACGCCGACCGTCTTCGGCACGCCGAGGTACGCGGCCGCTTCCTCCTCGAAGGCCTGCACGTTCGGCCCGAGGATCAGGGTGCCCGACTCGAGCACCGCTTGGAACCGCTCGAGGATCTGCGGAATCAGGCGCTCGTACTGCGCCCGCACGTCAACGAGAGGGACCGGCACGGCGAGCCAGTGTAGTCCACCAGGCTAAAGGAGCTACGAACGCTCGGAACGAGCCTCGGCCGCAGACGAGCGCCAGCGGAGGATCAGCCAGACGACGAAGGCGATCACGGCCGCAACGACGGCATATTCGACATAGGCGAAATCGTGATGGAAGCGTTCGTAGCTCGACCCGAGCGCCCAGCCCACGCCGGCGATTGCGAAGCACCAGATGGCGGAGCCGAGGAAGGTGAGCACCGTGAAGCGAACGATCGGCATCCGCACGACCCCGGCGGGGATCGAGATGAAAGAGCGCACCACGGGTGTCAGCCGGCCGAGGAACACGGCCCAATCGCCCCAGCGCTCGAACCAGCGGTCGGCTCGGTCGAGCTTCGCCCGGTCGAGATGGAACCAGCGCCCGCGTTCTTCTAGCAGCGGTCGGCCTGCGTAGGCGCCGATCCCCCAGCCGACCAGCGAACCGAGCGTGTAGCCGATCGTGCCTGCGAACGACATCGCCACGTACGCCCAGAAGTGCGAGTCGATTCGATCGCCGAAGAGAACGACGTGCTGGCCGGAGAAGGCACCGGCGGCAAGGGCGCCGGCGTAGAGCATCACCAGCTCGCTCGCCGCCGGAAAGACCGCGTCGACAGCCATCAGCACGAATACGGCATAGAGCCCGTGATCGCCGATCAGCGTCGTCACGGAGCTCGTCAGAGAGGCGAGCACCACCGATCCGAGTTTAGGTGCCGAGGGTTCGGTACATCATGGAGAGCCGAGTCGGGATTGAACGGCCGCGGCGGCAAAGCCGCCACGGCCTCCAGGTCGGCGTCGCAAGCGACGCCTCAGTGGAGGCTAGCGGTGCGCCAGGAAAGCCTGCGTCAGGTCGGTCGGTCCGAACTGGTTCTGCGCGCTGACGCGAAGGACGTACCGTCCGCCATAGACGAGATTCCCGCGCCGGTCGCGCCCGTCCCAGCGCACGCTTGCGGTGCCTGCCCCGATCTTTGCGCTCCCGAGCTTCCGGACGACGACGCCGTTCGTGCTCTCCAATCGCGTCGTCACCGTCGCCGAACGGGTGAGCTTGAAGGTGCCGAGCGTGAGCCGCCGGCCGGCTCGCACGCGCACGGTCCGCGGGACGCGCAGGTTCCCGAGCGTGTTGTTCAGCCAGAACGGTTGGTCGGCGGACGACTGGCGGCCCAGATCGTCGACCGCCGTCACGAGCCAATGCCAACGCCCTTCAGTGTCGATCGTGCCGTCCGTTTTCGTTCCGGTCGACGAGAACTTGTACGTGCCGGGTGCCTGAGGCCCGCTCTGCGTGAAACGTGCGACGCCGTCGGCGCCGACGATCTTCGCGGTCACGGTCGAGGGCCGGACGATCTTGTAGCTGAGCTGCTCGCGGTCGCCGACGCCGTCGCCGTTGGGCGAGAGCACGGGCTCCGAGGGAGGTGGCGCGTACACACCCGCGTAGGAGACGAGCAGGGCTTCCGAGATCGCGCGCTCCCCGCTCGGATCCGAAGGCCGGTTCAGCAACTGGCCGTCAAAGGCCATCGTCGTCGAGTTGCCCGGCTCCAGGCCCGAGCCGGTCAAGCAGCCGAGCCGGACAAGCTGCTGCGCGAGCTCGTAGTTCGTCAGGCCGACGCTGTAGCCGACCTGTCCTCCGTCGACGGCGACCAGCACGATCGACCCGTCGCGGCGTTGGCCGACCGCCGAGCGCGCCAACCGCGGCGCCAGCACCGTTGCGGAAAAGTCCTCGAATGCGCGGAAGACGGCCTTGCCGTTGCGGACGAGCAACGGCCCGCCCCCGAGTGCGTCGATGTCGTCGGCCCAGCCGGAGCTGAGCACGTACCGGATAACCACGCGCGCCCCCGGCGGCGCCTCGGCGTCGAGCTTCTGGGCTGAGCCGCCCGTCGCCGAGAGAACCGCCCCGCCCGCTGGAATCGGTGTGTTGCCGCCCTGGGTGAACTGGACGACGTTGCCGCTCACGTCGCCTCCGGGCGTCAGCGCCGGAAATGGGTAGATGACCGCTTCTGTGGCGCCGGCGGCGGGCGGCGTGGCAGGTCCCCAGACCGGCGTATAGAGCGTGATCCCGCCCTGGTTTGCGGGCTCGTTCAAGCCGGTCAGGGGCCGGCGCTGGCCGCGTCCCTGCCAGAAGGCGTTCCAGGAAGCGTGGCGGATGTCGAGCGTTCCGTTCGGCTCGATCCCGATGCTCGAGCGCCCCGAGTTCGGAACCGAATGCAGGACGCGGTTCTGCATCACAATCCCGTCGGGGCGGCCGTCGGCGGCGTTGAAGAAGTCGCCGTTGATGCCCGCCACGGTCGCGGATGGCGAGGCCACGCGCTCGATCCCGGTCAGGCGCTGCTTACCGGAGATCGCGTTGTCGGAGAGCACCGGATCCAGGCTCCACAGGCCTCCCGGCCGCGGCGCCACCAGCACGTGGACGACGACGGGCCCGTGGGGCGTGAACAAGAGCTGGCGCGAGTAGTTGAGGCCCGGGATCAGCGTCTGCGAGGACGCGTCCGCCGGCGCGGCGAAGACGCCCGCCAGCAACACTGCGATGAGGACCCGGCGCAGCAAGACTTGACCCCGCAGGAAGGTAGCGCAATTCCATGACCGACAAGATTCCTCCTGTGGCGAAGTTCGCGGTCCTGCTGGCGGCCGTAGTCGCAGTCACGGGGTGCAGCTCCGCGAGGCAACAGAGCGCGGCGCCCACCACGGCGCAGGCGACGAAGCCGGCGCCGCGACGGCAGGCTCCGGCGAAGCCGCGAATCGTCCGTCCGCACAATCGCGCCGTGCCGATCCTGATGTACCACGTCGTCGGCACGGCCCCACCCGACCCGCCGTATCCCGGTCTCTACGTCAGACGCGCCGACTTCGCCGGGCAGCTCGCGTGGCTCCGTGCCCACGGCTACCACGCAGTCTCGCTGCGCCGTGTCTACGACTACTGGAAGCACGGCTACGCGCTGCCGCAAAAACCGGTCGTGCTGACGTTCGACGACGGCTACCGCGAGGACTTCACGAACGTGCGACCGCTGCTGGCACGCCGCCACTGGCCAGCGGTGCTCAATCTCGCCGTCCGCAACCTGCTCGACGGCAAGCTGACGACTCCCCAGATCAAGCTGATGATCCGCCAGGGCTGGGAGATCGACGCGCACACGATCAACCACGTCGACCTGACGACGCTCAGCTCCTCCGACCTCCGGCACGAGGTCGCCGGCTCACGAACGTGGATCCGGCGGCGCTTTCACGTCCCCGCCGCGTTCTTCTGCTATCCGTCGGGCCGCTATGACGCCCGCGTGGTCGCCGCCGTTCGCGCGGCCGGCTTCTTCGGCGCGACGATCGAGGGCTTCGGCCCCGCTTCGCCGCGGGACGGCCTGCTGACGCTGCCCCGGATCCGGGTCGACGGCTCGGACGGTGTCTCGGGCCTGGCCGCGAAGCTCGCCGCCTATGGTTAGGTTTGTGGCGTGAGCAAAGCCGCGATCACCACTCGCACCGACCTCGTCGAGGACCTGATGGCACGGTTTCCGCACATCCCGCGCGAGGCGGTGCTGAAGGAGGATCTGCTGCGCACCGGCTTCGCCTTTGACGAGTCCGCGCTCACCGACAACCTCGAAGGCGAGGTCAAGCCGAAGTCGTACTTCATCTTCTCGTTCGACCAGAAGCCGTTGGCCGAGCTCGGCGAGGCTGCGAAGCGCCGGCCGCCCGAGGAGGTCGCGCTGACCGGCGGCCCCTACGGGCTGCGCCGGACGATCGTCTCGGTCCGGGTCAACCCGGCATCGCCGTACCGGATCTCCGGCCAGGGCGGACAGCTGACCCTCTCGCTCGAGGGCCGTGAGATTGCAGGCGTCGGCCTGCCGCCGATGCCCGAGTACTACCGCCATACGCTCGCGAACGGCAAGACCGTGATGGAGACGGCACCGACGATTCAGTGGGGCTACCTGATCTACCTGACCGTGCTGCGACTCTGCCAGTACTTCGGCGCACACGAGGAGTGCGGTTTCTGCGACATCAACCACAACTGGCGCCAGCACAAGCGGGAGGGCCGCCCCTACACCGGCGTCAAGCCGGTCGAGGACGTGCTCGAGGCGCTCGCGATCATTGACCGCTACGACGACGCAAAGGCGAGCAAGGCTTACACGCTCACCGGCGGCTCGGTGACGAGCACGGTCGACGGGCTCCCCGAGGCCGACTTCTACGGGCGCTACGCACAGGCGATCGAGGAACGCTTCCCGAAGCGCTGGATCGGCAAGGTCGTCGCGCAGGCGCTGCCGCGCGAGGACGTGCAGCGCTACAAGGACTACGGGATCACGATCTACCACCCGAACTACGAGGTCTGGGACAAGCGACTGTTCTCGCTGATCTCACCCGGCAAAGAGCGTTACGTCGGCCGGGAGGAGTGGCACCGGCGAATCTTCGACGCCGCCGAGGTCTTCGGCGCCCGCTACGTGATCCCGAACTTCGTCGCGGGCGTCGAGATGGCAAAGCCGTTTGGCTTCGAGACCGTCGACGAGGCGATCGCGAGCACGACCGAGGGGCTCGACTACTTCATGAGCCGCGGCATCACCCCCCGTTTCACAACCTGGTGCCCCGAGCCGACGACGCCGCTGGGACGCGACAACCCGGACGGCGCGCCGCTCGAGTACCACATCCGTCTGCTCGAGGCCTACCGGGACACGGTTGAGAAGCACGGCCTGAAGCCGCCGCCGGGCTACGGCGTCGCCGGCGCCGGGAACGCGGTCTTCTCCGTCAGTTCCTTCATGGACGCGCTCCCGGCCCAGGAGGCGGTGCCGGCATGAGTCGGATCGGCGTCGACGAGGCGAGGACGCTCTGGGAAGAGGCCTCCGACGAGGAGCTGAAGCGCCTCGCCCAAGGCGTGCGCGCGCGCTGGCACGAGCCCGACCGCGCCACCTACATGGTGATGCGGATCATCAACTACACGAACGTCTGCGTCGCGCAGTGCGACTATTGCGCCTTCTACGTGCTCCCGAACCAGGACGGCGGCTACGTGCTCTCGCGCGAGGACGTCTTCGCGAAGATCGACGAGCTGGTCGAGTTCGGCGGCGACCTCGTCGCCTTCAACGGCGGCTTCAACCCGCGGCTGCCGCTCGACTACTACAGCGACCTCTTCGCCTCGGTGCGAGAACGCTACGGCGACCGGGTCGAGTTCTATGCGCTGACGATCGCCGAGTTCGTCTTCCTCGCCGACCGCGCGGGTTTGAGCTACGCCGAGGCGGCGGCGCGGCTCCGTGATGCCGGCGTCCACTGGGTGACGGGGGGCGGGAGCGAGATCCTCACCGAGGACTTCCGCGCCAGGCACGCCAAGTGGAAGTACACGGTCGCCGACTACTTCGAGGCTCAGCGTGCGGTCGTCGAAAGCGGCATGAAGACGACGGCGACGATGGTGATCGGCTTCGACGAGACGCTCGATGAGCGCCTCGAGCACCTGCAGCGCACGCGCGACTTCCAGGACGAGACCGGCGGGCTCTTCTCGTTCCTCTGCTGGACGTACAAGCCGTACGGAACCGCGTTCGGCGGCCGCGAGATCGTGCCGCAGGAGTACTGGCGGCACATCGCTCTCTCGCGGATCTTCCTCGACAACATCCCGCACATCCGCACATCGGTGCTGACGCAGAACGAGGACGCGTTCCGCGCCCTCGACTACGGCGCCGACGACTTCGACCTGCCGATCGAGGACGAGGTGACCCAGAAGGCCGGCGCGACGATCGACCTCGACCTCGAGGGCCTGCTCGCGATCCCGCGCGCGCTCGGCTACAGGGTCGAGTACCGCCGCGCCGAGCGCCCCGCCGCGGTTGCTTCATAGGAGTTGCCGCTCGACCGAACCGGCAGGACAATCGAACCGTGGACGCTCCGATTCGCTATGCGAAGAGCGGCGACGTCAACATCGCCTACCAGGTCACGGGCGACGGGCCGTTCGACCTCGTTCTCGTCTCGGGATTCGTCTCACACCTCGACAACGACTGGGACCATCCCGCCTCTGCGCATCTACTCGAGCGGCTGAGCGCATTCGCTCGCCTGATCCGATTCGACAAGCGGGGGACGGGCCTCTCCGATCGAACGGTCGGGCTGCCCGATCTGGAGACGCGGATGGATGACGTCCGGGCGGTGATGGACGCGGCCGAGAGCGAAACGGCCGCTTTGTTCGGGTACTCGGAGGGCGGCCCGATGTCGATGCTGTACGCGGCGACGTATCCGGAGCGGGTCAGGGCGCTCGCCCTGTACGGGACGTACGCCAAGCGGGCGGATCCCGACCAGGACTACCCCTGGTGCGAGACCTGGAAGCAGCGCCAAAGCTACGCGGAAGCCGTCGAGCGCGAGTGGGGAGTCGAAGCGGACATGACCCGGATGGCCCCGAGGGCGGACGAGAGCCTCGCGCGCTGGTGGATGGCGCGAGCCCGAGCGTCGGCCAGCCCTGCGGCGGCCCGCGCGCTTGTCCTGATGAACTCGCAAATCGACGTCCGCAACATCCTCGCGAGCATTCAGGCGAAGACGCTGGTGCTCCACCGCCGCGACGACCGCGACTCGAAGATTGAAGAAGGCCGTTACGTCGCAGAGCACATCCCCGGCGCGAGATTCGTCGAGTTGCCCGGCGAGACACACGTTCCCTGGTGGGACTCGGACGACCTCGTCGACGAGGTGCAGGAGTTCCTTACCGGCGTCCGCCCGACGCGCCTCGAGAACCGCGTTCTCGCGACCGCGCTATTCACGGACGTCGTCGACTCGACCGGCCAGGCGCAGACACTCGGCGACCGCGCTTGGGCGGAGTTGCTCAGCCGACACCACGAGCTCGTGCGACAGGAGATCGAGCGTTACGCCGGTGAGGAGATCGACACCGCCGGCGATGGCTTCTTCGCCCTCTTCGACGGACCGGCTCGCGCTGTTCGCTGCGCGGCCGGCGCCCGCGACGCGGTGCGGTCACTGGGATTGGAGATCCGCGCTGGCATCCACACAGGCGAGGTGGAGCGGCCGCCGGGCGGGGCGCCTCGCGGGATCGCCGTCCACGTCGGCGCCCGGGTCGCCGCTCAGGCCGGCGCGGGCGAGATTCTCGTCACGTCGACGACGAGCGACCTCGTAGCCGGCTCGGGGCTCGAGTTCTCAGACCGTGGCGAGGTCGACCTGAAGGGAGTCGGGCCAAGACGCCTCTACGTGGCGCGCATGTGACCAACCGCCCGACTCCACGGGGATCGACCAGCTCGCCGACTAGAGCTAGTCGTCGGAGAACGGCGCAGCTCGAGCGCACGCTCGAAGGCGTCTCGATCGCGGAGTGGCTCTCCGTGCGAGACGATCACATGCTCGAACGGGAGCTCGAGCAGCGCACGCAGCGCAGGGAGGACACGTTCCTGGTCCCACGGAGTCGCTGCGAGGTTGTTCTCTGCCCGTAAGGCGCTTGCGTACAGCTGCTCGGCGTGAGCGCGGGCGGCCGCCGCCTCGAGCAGAATCCGCGCCTCAGCCAGCCGCCCCTGGTTGAGCAGGACGATGGCTTTGCTGCTCCGTGCTTTACGCCTAGGCGATAGCAGGTGCGGTGACGAAGCGGAGCTCAGGCACCTGGTCGAGCTCTCCGACGTCACGCGCCAGCTCCAGGAACGTCAGCAGCCCAGCGCGTTCGCGCGGGCCGAAGCTGTAGCGAAGCTTCTCGAAGTAGCGGGCGAGGAAGCCGGCCGGGTAGCCGTAGCGCTTGCTCGACTCGTGCGCGAGCCGCTCGGGCTCGGCGCGGGCGAGCCGGACCGAGGCAACGAGCGCGTCCTCCAGCTCGGACAACCCGGGCAGCGGCTCGTCGGGCGCGGCCCAGACGGCGAAGACCATCGGCAGGCCGGTTCGCTCGAGCCAGAGGCGGCCGAGGTCGTGGTGCGGGGTCGGATCCTCGAACGCCGACTTGAGAGCCGCGTCGCCGATCAGCAAGGTCGCCTCGGCCTCCTCGCCGAGCGGGACGTGCTCGGCCTCGGGCAGTAGCACCTTCGTCAGCACGACCGAGGTCGCGCTCTCAGGCGTGACCGCAACCGTGCGGATGTGCTCGAGCGGCGTCCGTGAGACGAGCTGGATCGAGTCGACCGCTCCTTCAGAGCCGACGCAAAGGCGCGGCAGGATCCGCAGCCGATCAGCGTTGCGGGCGTACTCGATCGACGAGATCGGCGCCAGGTCGCACTCGCCGGCGAGCAGCGCGCGGTTGAGGTCGGTCGGGACGCCGACGAGCTCCTCCACCTCGGCGTCGAGCCGGTAGAAGACCGGCGCCATGTTCACGTAGCCGATGCGCCCCAGCCGGATCACGTGCGCCTCTCGACGACGGCGTAGGTCATCGCCTCGAGCTCGTCGCTGTGAACCTCGCCGTTCAGGCACACGCGGGCCCGCTCGGCGTACTCGAGCGCGACCGTGCGCGAACGGTCGAGCGCGCCGGTGGCCGCGACCCGGACGAGTGCGCCGTCGAGCGAGCCTCCCGCGAGCGCGCGGTGGACGACAGGATCCTCCCGTGCGGCGAGCAGCAGGGGCAGCGTCGGCGTTCCCTCGCGTAGATCCGTGCCGGCGATCTTGCCGGTGTCGATCGTCTCGCCGGTGCAGTCCAGAATGTCGTCGGCGATCTGGAAGGCGATTCCGAGCGCCAGGCCGAACTCGGCCAGCTCGCGTGCCTCGTCCCTGTTCAAACCGGCGCCGAGCAGGCAGGCGGCCTCGAAGAGCTTGCCGGTCTTGAGCGCGCAGCGCTCGAGGTAGCTCTCGACGGACGTTTCCGGATCGTGCGTCTGGGCGCGCTGGAGCGCCTCGCCCCGCGCGAGCGAGAGGCATGCCGAGGCGAGCGTCGAGACGGCGCGCTTGTCGCCGGTCGCGGCGAGCTCGGCGAACGCGCGGGCGAACAGATAGTCGCCCGCCGCACGTGCCGGGCCCGGCCCGAAGCGCGCCCAGGCCGAGGCCCGGCCGCGGCGGTAGCCCGCGCGGTCGATCAGGTCGTCGTGAACGAGCGTCGCCATGTGCACGAGCTCGACGGCGGCGCCGGCGACGTAGGGCGGCTCGCGGTTGGGCGTCGCGGCGAGGAAGACGAGCAGGGGCCGCAGCCGCTTGCCGCCGGCCGCGAGCGCCTCCGCCCCGACCGTCGCCGCCAGTCCCGGATGGCAGCTGACCGCGTCGAGCAGCCGTTGCTCGATCTCCTCCAGGTACTCATCGAGCCCTTCGGTCTCGTGGATCGTCGTCAGTGCCCTCATGCTGCAACTCCAGTGTGCAGTGCGACGATCCCCCCGCCGAAGAGGCGGTAGTGCACCTGATCGAATCCCGCGGTCTGCATCAGCTCGGCGAGCTCCTTCGCTCCGGGAAACCGGCGGACGCTCGCCGGCAGATACGTGTACGCCGAACCGCCCGGCAGCAGTTTCCCGGCAAGCGGGACGAGACCGTCGAACCAGAGCTTGTAGAACGGCCGCAGCAGTCCGCGCGGCCGGGTGATCTCGAGGATGCCGACGCGCCCGCCGGGCCGGAGGACGCGCCGCAGCTCGCGCAGGCCGCCTTCCAGATCTTCGAGGTTGCGGACGCCGAACCCCACCGTAGCGGCGTCGAACGAGCCGTCCTCGAAGGGCAGCGCGAGCGCGTCGCCCTGAACCCACTCGACCTGGTCGGACTTCGCCCGCGCCCGTTCCAGCATCCGTTCGGAGAAGTCGAGGCCTATGACCTTGCCGCCCGCCCGCTGTGCCGCGATCGCGAGATCTCCGGTCCCGCAGCAGGCGTCGAGCACGCGGTCGCCCGGCGAGACGACCGCGCGAGCAGTCTCCGCCCGCCAACGCCGGTCGAGCCCGGCCGTCATCGCGCGGTTCATGACGTCGTAGACCGGCGCGATCCGGTCGAACATCCTCCGAACGGCGTCCGGCTCGAGCCTGCCGGTCTCGACGGTCATTCTCGGTCCTGCCCCCAGCGGGCGGTCTCATGCTCGATGCCGAGTTGGTCGAGGCACCGAGAGACGACGAAGTCGACGAGCTGGTCGACCGTCTCCGCTCCGTGGTAGAAGCCGGGCGCCAGGAAGAGGATCGTGGCGCCGGCCTGTTTGAGCTCGAGCATGTTCCGCAGATGGATCTGCGAGAGCGGCGTCTCACGCGGGCAGACGATCAGCCGGCGCTCCTCCTTCAGCGCAACCGAGGCGGCGCGATGGATCAGATTCGACATCGCGCCCGAGGCGATCGTCCCGAGCGTGCCCATCGAGCACGGACAGATCACGTAGGCGTCGACCTTCGCGGAGCCGCTCGCGTACGGCGATTTCCAGTCGCGCTCGGAGTAGACGGTGATGCCGTCCGCATCGCCGATCAGCCGCTGCGCAATTTCGTCCTGCGGCAGCGAGACGTCGCGGTAGAGCTCGGTCGCGAGCACCTCGTAACCCGCGCGCGAGATGCAGAGACCGACCTCGCAGTCCGACGCGGCCAGCGCCTGGACGAGGCGTGCCGCATACGGGGCGCCGGAGGCGCCCGTTATGCCGAGGAAGACGCGCAAGGCTCTATTTTGGCCCTTTGGAGGCCTCGAGGAAAATCGCGAGCTTGCGCAGGTTTGCCTCGCCGAAGTCCGCGAAGGACGGCATCGGCGAGCCCTTGTTCACACAGCTTGGGCATTTGAGGTGCGCGATCTGGAAGGCGATGCCCTTGTTCTTCGACCCTTCCGCACTCAGGTCCGGCGCGCCGAGCTGGGAGCCGCCGGCGCCGTTGTAGGTGTGGCAGTTGAGGCAGCCGGAGGTAGCGAACAGCTTGGCGCCGGGGACCGCCTGCGGCGGCAGATTCTCCGCCTTCACCCAGTTCGGAACGTCCGCCAGGAGCTCCGCCCCAAGCGGCTCCTTCGCAGTGGCGCCCTTGTAGGTGAGAACGCCCATCGAGAGCGCAACCAGCACCGCTCCCACGATCGCGATCGGACGCCTCAGCAGCCGGCGCTCGCGCCGCACGTCGATGAACGGAATCACCAGGAGCAGGATCAGCAAGATCGTCGGAATCCCGACCGTCCCGAGGATGACCGAGTTCGGCCATTTGAAGATCCGCAGCAGGTAGAAGAGAAAGTAGAAGTACCAGTCCGGCCGCGGGACGAAGCTCGTGGTGCCCGGGTCGGCCTTCGCCGCCAAGGACGGGCCGAGCAGCGACGTGTAGTGCCAGATGAAGGCGAGCCCGGCGATCACGCTCACGACGACGAGGCTCATCACGGTGTCGTGGAACATGGCGTAGGGGTAGAACGGCTTCCCCTCACGCTTGACGTCCTCTTTGTACCGCTGGTAGGCGCTACGGCGTTCTTCCAGGCGGCGAGAGGCCATCAGTGGCTCCTCCGATGACGTTCTCCCGTTCCTCGGTCGCGAGTTGCAAGCGAGGGTAGGACGCAGGGAGCGTCAATATCCGTAGATATTTGCGCGACTGAGGACACCCCCTCGCGCCGCAAATCGCGGGCGAGGGACGCTCTAAATGTTGCCGGAGGAGCCACTAATCAGGCCTCTTGGTAACGCCGCGAGGAGCCGGGTTGACGAGCCCGCTGCCCGGTACCGCCGGCGCTTCCTCGCGCTCGCGCCCGGCCGCTTCCTTCGACCACGGCGGCGAGGACACGCCGAGCCGGACGATGAGGTAGAGGTGCAGGCCGATCAGGCCGAGGATCGCACCCGGAAGCAGGAGCATGTGGATCGAGTAGAAGCGGGCGAGCGTCTCGGGTCCGATC
>WNGK01002492.1_pt1 | contig 32624 bp, 37 predicted proteins | sample 5400601 | NCBI WGS metagenome assembly WNGK01 (sample SAMN13153376, study PRJNA577476) | soil metagenome | isolation source: 60 cm soil or saprolite under Garry oak tree replicate 1 | place: USA:California | collected 2016-06-15 | reverse complement strand
CTCGCCGATGGAATGCCGAGTTCCCGCGCCGAAGTGAATAGATCAGAAATGAGCTGATCAAGGGTGTGCCCACCTGAAGGCCGCGCCCCGGCTTTGCCGGCGCGAACAAACACCCCGCTTCCGCGCCGAGATTCAAGCCAGCCCTCGCTCTCCAATTGCCGGTATCCGGCGCTGGCGGTGTTGGGATGCGGCTTGAACCGCCGCGCCAGTTCCCGCGTGCTGGGTAGGCGCTGTCCGGGGGCAAGGTCACCGCTCAGAACCCCCAGAATGACCTGGGTGACGAGCTGCTCGCGGATGTTGACTTCACTTGCGCGGTTGAACCAGAGCTGCATGTCCTTCATCCGAACCTCGCCGCCGGATTCAGCGGTGCGACGGCGAGATGGGTGCGCGACGTAGCAGTGGAGCTTAAGCGCGGCGCGCCTCCCAGTAATCCTCAAAGCGACCACTGAGCCAGCAGCAACGCAGAGCGATGGCGTTGGCTCCGCGAACCGTCCAGAACATTCCGCATTGCTTGAGGCGGCAGCCGATCACGGTCTTACAGCCAGCTTCCATGACGCCCGTGCCGACAAACACGTTGCAGGCCCGCTCGGTGCCGGATTCGCTTGCCGGCTGGCTTCCCGCTCCGCAGAACGCCCTAGTCGCGGTGGCATCGCAGTGGCCGGGCTTTCTGAAGTTGGGACGAACCATGCTTCTGGCCTGCGGCTTTCATCCTGACACGCTGGTTTTTCGCGACGCCCGGAAGAAAAACTGGCAGCGCGGGCTGCGAGAGATGGCAGCCGTGGTCTCTGACTGCGTGACCGCTGCCGACCTGCGCAATCCACCTCGGGTCGTTGTCTTTTCCCTACTCTCCGAGGCTTCGATCCGGGAACTTCAGGCGCATGTGAAATTCCTTCGCGGTCTGTGACCGCTAAAAGGCGGCAGCGCCTGAAGGCGCGATCCCGTCCAATTCCTTGGCACGCCTAAAGGCGTGCCCTGATACGAAACCAATTGGCGCTGCTTGTCTCGGAGCACAACAACGAAGCAGGTCGCTGGGTGATATCATTTGTGACCACCGCCATCATCCATGCGATTCCGGCGAAAACTTCCTGTCCTGTTCGGTTTTCTGATCTTTGTGGCCACAGTGGCCGCAGTCGTTTTCTTACGCAAGCACGCACCGCCTGAGCCCGCCCGCCTGCTCCCCACAGCCGACGGATTTGTCTATGTGGATCTCAAGTGGATGCGCCACACCGACATGGCCAGTCACCTGCCTGCGGTGGCGCACGATCCCGAGTACGAGCAATTCATTCAAGGCACGGGATTCCAGTTCGAGCGCGATTTGCAGGAGGCCGCGCTGGCCATCCACTACGCGAGCGCGCAGACCGGCGGCGAAACTCGGTTCTCAGAAGTTTTTGTAGCCAGGATTGATGGCGACCGGCTGCGTGCATATCTGAAGAAGCTCGCATCCTCGGTAGATACCTACCGGGCGATTGACGTGTACAACATCCCGCTGGAAAACCGCGTTCTGCGGGTTGCAATCCTGGGATCCGACACGGTGGCGGCTTCGAATCTTAATGATCCTTTGGTGATTCGCGGCATCATTGACCGTTCGCGCAAGGTGGCATCGCCCTTTGGCGGGCCGGCCCTGCTGCGGCAGTCATACAAGCACGTGCCGCTTACTAGCCTGGCGTGGGCCATTTTCAAGCTTAATTCTGCCAACCCGGAACCGTCGGCCTTGGTCTTACCATTCTCCGGCCCGGCGATCCCGGTCGCCTCGGTGGTAGTTTCAGTGCGGTACGTGCCGGTGCTCGGCGAAGTCCATTTGCGCGCTGAGGCTTTTACCAGGAACGATCAGGAGGCGGAGCAATTGACCTCGGAGGTGAACACCTTTCTGGCGATTTTTCATTCGGCTGAAGTCTCGGTATCGGGGCAGACTCCCGATCCTGACATCAGAAAAGCTTTCGATAGCCTGAAAGTCGAGCAGCACAAAGACCGCACCGTGCTCACGGCTACGCTGCCCGCCGGACTTCTGCGCAAGATGGTGGCCGAAGCGCCGGCGCAGTTGGCCCCAAGAGGTCCCGCAGAACCCGTAAGATAGCGCGTCTTTTGACCTTGATCCCGTTCGGGCATCAGTAGCTGCATAGGTCCAGCACTGCCTGGTTACAGGTACAATAATCCCGAATGGGTAACCTTCCGCTTCCGATTGCCGCCTTCGTGGCCGGCTTGGTTTCCTTCCTCTCGCCTTGCGTTTTGCCGCTGGTGCCGGGCTACGTATCGCTGATTTCAGGCGTGGGCGTCGAGGAGCTGCAGCAACCCGACGCATCGCTGTTCCGCAAGGTCATGCTGAATTCCATCGCTTTTATTATTGGCTTCAGCATCGTGTTTGTGATGCTCGGTGCGATTTCAACTGAGGCCGGCCAACTGGCGGCGAGGTATAAGTCCACACTGGCCCGCATCGCCGGCGTACTGATCATCGTTTTCGGGCTACATCTTACCGGCATCATGCGCATCAAGGCGCTCTACGCCGACAAACGCCTGCACAGTATAAAAGGCGGCAGCACGGCGTGGGGAGCTTTCGTGATTGGATTTGCCTTCGCCTTCGGCTGGACTCCGTGTGTGGGGCCGATTCTAAGTGTTATTCTGGGTTTCGCTGCGGCCCAAAACTCTGTCGCTCAAGGAATTCTGCTGCTGACGATTTATTCGCTGGGCCTGGCGGTACCGTTTCTTCTGACTGCGCTCGGAATCGGACGCTTCCTCAAGTTCTACGGCCGTTTTCGGCGCCACCTGCACGCCATTGAAATCGCCAGCGGAGGTTTGCTGATCGCACTCGGGATCCTGCTGGCGTTTGGAAAATTCACTTTGCTCGCGCGCTATTTTTCGTCGCTGAACCGCTTCGTCTTGTAAAGGAGTTTTGTGAAACGCGATCCCGTCGTCCTTATTATTGTCGCCATAGTGATTTCCCTCATGCTGGTATTCGGCATCCAGAAAGCGCGCAACAACCACACCTCTGGTTCCCTGGGCGGTACCAGCAAACTGCAAGGCCAACTCGCCCCGGATTTTTCTCTGCCTGCGCTCGACGGCAAGACAGTTAAGCTGTCGGATTTTCGCGGCAAGGCCGTCCTGCTTAACTTCTGGGCGACCTGGTGTGAGCCCTGCAAGATAGAAATGCCTTGGTTTGTGGACTTGCAGAAAAAATATGGCCCTCAGGGGCTGCAAGTGCTGGGCGTAGCCATGGACGACGCCAGTCCCAAGGAGATCTCCGGCTTCGCACAGAAAATGAGCGTCAACTACCCGGTCCTGATTGGGAAAGAAGCGGTGGGCGACCAGTATGGCGGCATTCCGTATCTTCCTTCCACCTTCTACATCAGCCGCGACGGCAAGGTCGTGGACCGGGTGTTTGGCCTGGTTAGCCGCTCTGAAATTGAAAACAATATTCAGAAGGCCCTCGGACAGCAGGGCCAAGTGGCGCAAAAGTGAAGGTTTCGGGATGAACTTCGGGCGGATGAGCTCTAAGCAGATGAGCCTTAAGCGGACGAGCGGTAAACGGATGAAAGCCCCGCGCGCTCTGATTGGTGCGGGCCTGTTCGCGCTGTTGGCTGTTGGACTCTCGGCCAGCGCGCAGGATATTCCCAGCGGCAGCCGGGCGCCCTCCGTGACCATGCAGCCGCCGGAGACTGCTTCCATCTATCGCGGTCACCCGGGCACGGTGCAGTTGCAATTCCGCATCGCTTCCGGATTTCACATCAACTCGAATCAGCCGAAGCAAGAGTATCTAAAGAAAACTGAGCTGAAACTCGACGCTCCAACCGACATCGCCATTGAGAAGGTCATCTATCCCGAGGGAGAAGACCGCAGTTTCCCCTTCGCGCCGGATGAGAAGATCAACGTTTACAGTGGCGACTTCCCAATCGAGATCGTGGTTCGCCCGCTCAAGACCGTTATTCCGATCAAGTACGCGATTCACGGCAAACTGTATTACCAGGCCTGCGACAACGCCGCCTGCTATCCCCCGAAGCAGCTTCCCGTGAGCTTCGAAATCAAAGTGCTAAAGAGCGCCAACGAGCACAAGAAGAGAATTCCGCCGCAGAGTCCGCACACGCATAGTTAGAGTACCCATGTGGATCGGACATTCCTGTCCGACGCCTTTGACTGGGTACGCACTCCTAGTATTCCATCCAAAACTTCCACAGAAGACATTCACCTTCGTCTGGTGTCTAATTCCGTAGCTCTGGTTTCTGTGACAGATGAGGTTTGACCTCGGAGTGACATGCAAGAGACTTTGCAGAACTGGCAGCCGGTGTACAACCATGCGCCGATCGCGTGGAAAGCCAGGTTGTTTGTGTTGTACCTGCTTCTTGATTGTAGCTTTTTATTCCTGCGAGGGATGAACTTAACCCGGGCTTTGTGGCGTACGCGGAAATCCCGGGCGTCCGACGGCTCTCAGCACTCTGAAACCACGTTCCTGAAGGAATGGAGCTTGTGCTCGATTAAAGTAGCATCCATCAAGAGAGCTGCGGTGTTAACTTTCATCTTGTCCCTCTTGGCTCTTCTGGACGGGACCATCCGAGTCCTGATCTCCGTTTCGACGGAGAAGTTCACAGCGCCCGCATTTCTCGCTGAGTCGACTGCCGAAGTCCTGGTGTTATTTGCGCTTGGAGTCTCAGTTTGCGCCGCGCTGTATGCGGCGTTCAGCGTATTCGAAGAGATACTTTCACGCCGCAAAGTAACCAGGGATCACTAGGGCATTTTGGTTACTGCGACTTCAGTCCCATGATTCCTCGCAAGTCCCCGCCCTGCGCACGTTCTCCACATAGGACCGGAAAGACTCCTCTCCTTCCGAGTCCGCTACGGGAGGGTTCCATGAAGAAACTGTTGGGGGTGTTGCTGGGCGTCACTGTGTTGGCGCTGCTGCTGGTCCTTAATTTCAAAGTGTGTCACGCTGCGCCGGCTGCGGCGCAGGAAAAAGAGAAGTCCGCCGACGATAACTCCACCGCACTTACCATCTACAACCAGAATTTTTTCGTGGCGCGCGAGCATGTTCCGCTCGATCTGAAGCCGGGGGTGAACCAGGCGGAATACGCTGGAATCGCGGCGCATCTGGAGCCGGATTCGGTTATCCTGCGTGATCCCAACGGGCGCGCGCTGCAGATTCTAGAGCAGAATTATCGAAACGATCCGGTGTCGCCGGAGATGCTGCTTTCGTTTTACGAGGGCAAGACCATTGATTTTGTTGTCGGCAGAAACGCTGACGGCAGCGACGTCAAGCAGAGAGGCAAGATCATCCGCAGCGGATACGTTTCGCCAAATTACATTCAAGGCTTTCCGCAGCCGGCGTCCTCGCAGCCCATCGTCGAAGTGGATGGCGTGCTGCGCTTCGGATTGCCCGGCCAGCCCATCTTTCCCGCGCTCAGCGCAGACTCCATTCTGAAACCGACGCTGAGCTGGCTGCTGCAGACGGACGCGCCGGGCAAATTCGACGCAGAAATTTCCTACGTCAGCGGCGGCATGAACTGGCAATCCGATTACAACGTCGTGGTGCAGGACCAGCCCACCGGCAAGACCGACTTGCTCGACATGATTGGCTGGATCACCATGCGCAACTACAGCGGCAAGACTTTTGAAGATGCGCGCATCAAGCTCATGGCTGGCGATGTCAGCAAGATTCAGCAGCCCACGCTTGCCGGGCGGGCGTATGCGGCCTCCCAAGTTGTCGAGGTGGACGCCATGGCACCGGTGGTCCGCGAAAAGGCTTTCGACGAATTTCATCTCTACACTCTGCAGCGTCCCACCACTCTGCGCGATGAAGAAACCAAGCAAGTCGAATTCGTGCATGCTACCGGGATTCACGCCCAGCGGCTGTTCATCTACGATGGCGCGCACACCGACCAGAACGCCTACTACAATCCCGAACAGATTCGCCAGGACGTCAACTACGGCACCGCTTCAAATCCAAAAGTGTGGGTGATGGAAGAGTTCAAGAACGCAGAGACTAATCATCTGGGCATCCCGTTGCCCAAAGGCAAGCTGCGTTTCTATCGCCGCGATACCGATGGACACCTGGAGTTCGTCGGCGAGAACGTGATTGACCACACGCCGAAGGACGAGACCATCCGGGTTTACACCGGCAACGCTTTCGATGTGACCGGCGAGCGCAAGCGGACAAACCATCGAGTGGATTCGAACCAGCGCTGGATGGACGAGTCGTTTGAAATCCGCCTGCGCAACCATAAGAAGGAAGCGGTTGAGGTCCGCGCCGTCGAACACGTGTACCGTTGGACGAATTGGAAGCTGAGCGAGCAGTCTGCCCAATTTCGCAAGACGGAAGCCCAGACCATCGAGTTCCCCGTGACCATTGCACCAAACGGAGAACAGGTCATCACGTACACGGTTCATTATTCCTGGTAATGGCTGGTGTAGGGGAAGGTGTCGTCACCTGCCTCTACAACCCTGAAAAGTTCCCTCGCACAAAGATTACACTCCCCATGGCTCTCGGGTACTACCAGCAAACAGCAAGTTCCTCGCTACACGGCTCGCTTGCGCGATCCGTTTCGCTCGGAAATGACAGGGTTGTTTTAAGGGAGCAGTGTTGGGATACGCTGCAGGCTCTCCTCTGCGTACTTCACGATTCACTCTCCACGTGATAAAACACTCGCTTCCGCATGGGAAAATTTCTCGGCCGCGAGCGTTTTGGAAAGCCGCAGGTGCTCGCCGGATTGCTGCTACTGGTTTTCGTCTCGGAGTGCTCGTGGCTGGTTGCGCACTCTGCTCCCAACATGGTCAGCGAGCAAGACACTGCCCGCGTGCAGGAAGGACTCGAGCAGTGGCACGGCCACGGCACAGCCGGAACTCCTGCGACCCAACGAGAGACCTCGTCCGAGTGGGTGCGGAATAGCGACTACGATCCCGACCATTCTCCCCTGTGGTACCTGACCGGCGCGGCTCCGCTGGCGGTGCTCGGACCGGCACCGATTTCTGCGCTCGGGTTGTGGCTGGCACACTTCCCCTACATACTCTTCGGGGTTTTGCTAGGCGCTTCGGTGTGGTACGTTTCCCGGCGCCTCTACGGAAATGCCGGAGGATACATTGCGCTGGCGCTTTACTGTTTTTCTCCGGCCGTGGTCCGAAGCAGCGCGCTGTGGTTTGCGCCACCGGACATCGGCGGGGCCTGGGGCACATTCGGCGCCGTGTTCACAGCCATCGCGGTATCGCACACTCTCTATGCGCCGCGAGAAGTTATTTTGTGGAACTGGCGCCGAATTGTGCTGTTGGGAATCTCGCTGGCGCTCGCCGTGGGATCGAAGTTTTCGCTGGCGCTGATCATTCCCGTGCTCATGGTTTTCATGATGTATCTGGCCCCGGGGCGAAGATCTGCCGCGCTGGTGATTCTGTCTGCGGCTTCTGTAGTTGGCCTGGTGCTGCTTCTTGCCGCTTACTTTTTCCATCCGGAGATTTTCTGGCAGAGTTGGAAACACGCCCGTCTGCTCACCGCCAGCCCAGTGGCCCTGGGAATGAAGGGAGCGTATCTGCAGATGCTAAAGGAAATGCGCGCCAGTGGTCCGGTACTGGTGGTATTGGTCCCAGTTGCTCTGGGTACCTACACCCTCTGGAGTAGAAGCCGCTATTTCGGCAACACTGCGCCGCTGTTCATGGGCCTTCTGTTCGTTGCCCTGCGCGTGGCCTCGCCCCATGACCCGGATTCAGTGTTCTCACTAATCGGTGTGGTTTTTCTCTTCGTATTTGTCGCCGGGATCATGGCTGATTTGCTGGAGACTAACGCTCGGGCACTGGCCGGGGCGGTTCTAACCGGTCTCATTGCCGCGAACGCCCTGTGGAGCCTGATTGGACTGGTAAGAATCAGGTGATTTGGGATCGGGCCATCGGGCGATCTGAATATCACCGGCCCAGGCGACGTTCGGATCACCCGATCACCCGATCACCCGATGATTTGACAAAAATATCGCAACCCTTCCGGGCTCCCGGCGTTCTAAACTAACAAGGGGGTGCGTATGCGTACCCGAAGGTTCCAAAGAATTACGTTTCCCGCTCTCTCATTAATCGCGATTTTGGCCGTATGCCTTTCTGCGGCGGCTCAGGGAAATGGAATGTCGAATGGGTCGAGCCCCACCATTCACGGAGTCCCTCCCAGCGTGACTTCGTTCGGATTCGGCGGACAGCCCGGATTCCACGGCGTACCCGCCAGCGTGACTTCGCTCAACTTCGGCAACTCGCCCCTTCGAATCAATCGCGGATTCCATCAGGGGCCCTTTTTTTCGCCGCATCGCCACCACAATGCCAGTTTTGTCAGTCCCTTCTTTGGAAATGTGGTTGCCGTTCCCTATGCCTATCCGGTGTATGTGACTGACCCGGGCGTGGATGACTCCATGGAAGAAGAAGATTATCACGGCGCCCCGACTGTTTTTGACCGTCGCGGCCCAGGGATGCGCGATTCCGCGCCCGAGCTCCGAGAACGCGCTGGACGAAACCAGGATGAAGAAGACTATCGCGTAGCAACAGCACCTTCAGGGCCCGCTCCGCAGCCGGAAGTCACCAATCAGCCCCGCACCGTGCTGGTCTTTAAGGATGGCCGTCGGCTCGAACTCTTGAATTATGCCATTGTCGGATCCACTCTTTACGACCTGAGCGATGGACTAACCCGAAAAGTCACTCTGGCCGAGCTTGACCTTCCGGCCACCGCGAAGCAGAATGACGATCGCGGAGTGGATTTCCAGCTCCCCGCGGGAGCGAGGTTGAACTGACCGGTGGAACTGATGGCAATATCCAAGCATCTCGCAGTGCTGCTGGCGGTTTTGGCGCTTTGCTCATCCAGCCTTTTCGCACAGAATCACGCCGGGAGTCCCACGCGCGGGATCTTTGGCGCCGGCGGGCATCGCTCCTCGGTGGGAATCGGGTTCAGCGAGGGCATGCATCGTCGGCCCTTCCGGCGCGCACCGTACTTCTACGGGGCACCGTACTTCTATTCCGACTACGAGCCGTATGAACCCGAGTACAGGACACCGGCGCCCCGGCCGCAGCCGGCTCCGGTTGAACAGGTGAAACCAGAGCCGCTGCCCGATCCGGTATTATTGGAGTTGCGCGGAAATCAGTGGGTGCGAGTGACCAATTTCGGCGCGGCGTCTGACCAGACTCCGGTCTTACCTGCCCAAGTGGCACCGCAAAAAGAGATGCTTCCCGCTGTCCTGATTTATCGCGACGGTCACAGCGAAGAAATCAGCAGCTATTCCATCATTGGCCGGCTGATGTACACCAAGTCCGATTACTGGACGAGTGGCGCCTGGACGCGGACTATCCAGATTGCCGATCTCGATGTTCCCGCCACTCTCAAGCAGAACCAGCAGCGCGGAGTGAAGTTCGACCTGCCATCAGGGCCGGATGAAGTGGTGATCCGTCCGTAGCTAAGCTCCTAATACGTTTCAGTGTGAACTCGGAGCCTGTGGGCCGGAGATGCCGGCCGAGGCGACGGGAGCAGGATATGGGATATTGACCGATCCTATCCGCCCGCTGGAAAGATCCTTCGCCGGCACGCGAACCATGGCGGTGCCGGGTCCCGCAGAGATCACAAGATTGTGTGGCACGAAATGCTGAGCCAGCAGCGTCTTGTATTCGTGATCCGTTAGCTTCTGCTCAATGGGGTCTTGCGTCAATTGAAGCGGCTTGCCAGCTTTGTCGAAGGTGCATGCCGCGACCATCAAGTTGAGTCCACGTTCGTTTCCGCCGGCGTCGGGAAAAGTGATCGTCTCGGGATCGACGAGCACCCAATATTTCACTTGCTGAAGCGAATCCGGGGGGAGCACTCGCACCGCCAGAGTCACGGAAGTCGCGGTCAGAAAATCCTCGCAAGCCGCCTGCTGAATTTGCGCGGTTGCCGTTTTGGGGTCGGAATTTTCGCTGCCGTCCGGTCGGGCGAAGTACCCTTGACGATAAGCGAGGTGGACGCCAGACTGCTTCGTCTTCACAATAATCTTGTGGAACTCGCCGTGCCAGTCGGACATCTCAGGATAGTATGCGATTTCGTAGAACGCGCTGCTGTCGTTGACGGCCTTTTTCACGCAGTACCCGAGGTCGTTGTTGTCAGTGCAGATTTGTCCGCCGGTATCGTCGGCAAGAATCTCCGTCGTCGCCTGCGAATTCATCTGCATCTGTGATTCGCGGCTGATGGAATCCGCTGAACCGCCGCTGAATCCTCCTCGAGAGCGGCGATTGGCCTGCATTGTCGAGAATGTTTGAGCGCCACCCGGGTCTATCGGATAGACCGCAATTTTTGCCTCGCCCATTGTATTGGCTAGCTCCTCCATCTGGGAACCGTAATCGCGGAAAGATTGAAAACCGTTGATGTCCGGATTGATCGCGATGGGGAACGATGAGGAGATCCACAGCAGGTTCTTCCGTCCGGGGTAGCCAGCGACGTGACGAGTAATCGAGCGCAACGCCTCAATCGTTTCCCGTACTCGAATATCCATAGTGAAAGCGTAGGTTTCCTGTTCGAAACGCTGCAGCGCGTCGGGAGATACGCCTGTCATTTGCTCCTCGAACGATGAGAGCGAATCGGGGTCATCGCGGGGATCCATCTGCCTTAACCCGCTCGCTTCAATGGTGGATGCCTTCCGCACCGCGGCTTTCAGCAACTTGGGATCGGTAGTGAAGCTTTGAAGCATGCGTAAGCGTCTGCCGAGGAGGAAGACTGCAACCGGCACGTGTTCGGGGAGCGAGACTAGCATGCGCACCATCTGTTCGTGCACCTGCATCTGGGCTGTAATGTCGGTGTTGAGTCCATCATTCTTCTGTAGAGTAACTAGGCTGGTATAAACACCGGCGGGAACTTGCAGGGTATCGTTGTCCTTCGAAACAAAGTCAGTAATGCCGAGAGCGCGAAAAGCTGCGATCTTCTCCTCCTTCTTCCTTCTCCTTGTGGAATCCGGAAGCCTGATCGAATACCTGAAAGTCGGCGGCAGTGAGACCGGTCGCTGGATGACCGTGATGGTCTCGGGCAACGACTTCGACCATCGCCATGCGAGTGGAGACGTGCAGGGTGAGCGATGGTGTCCCTTGTTCCGGGTGAGCCGGTGGCGGCGCAGAGCTTTGAGCCGTCAATGGCAAAGTGAATAGGCAGGTCAGGGAACTCATCAACGCGAGCCAGTAGTAGCGCAAAGAGGGCCCTCCAGCGGAGAAGGTAGCAATTCTGTACGATATTCAAGGTAAGTACAAGTGTCAGAAGTGAGGGAGCGGCACGCTGGTTGAGCTTTTGCTGAAAGTGGTTCAATTCCAACTCGACCACACTTGTCCGTGCTATAATGTTTGTCTCCAAATGTAGAAGTAACCCTTTATAGTGCAGTTAGTTACGGGCAGATGCGGCCTCTGCAGATCAAGGTTCCGGAGATCACAAAGCGCTAGCAGGCTAACAGCTTAAGAGCTTCTTCTATGGCAGACGATCAAAACCCCGAACTTCCTTTAACTCCTCCTCCCGGTGACGGCGGCCCGGGCGCGGCCAACATTCAGCCGGTCAATATTGAAGAGGAGATGCGGCGGTCGTATCTCGACTATTCCATGTCGGTAATCATTGGCCGCGCGCTGCCAGACGTGCGTGATGGATTGAAGCCGGTGCATCGGCGGATTTTGTACACCATGCAGCAGATGGGCCTGCAGCCCAATCGCTCCACTCGCAAGTGCGCTCGAATCGTCGGCGAAGTCATGGGTAAATACCATCCGCACGGCAACCTCGCGGTTTACGACGCGTTAGTGCGATTGGCGCAGCCGTTCGCCATGCGCTACCCACTGGTGGATGGCCAGGGCAACTTCGGTTCGGTGGACGGAGATCCGCCCGCAGCCGACCGTTACACCGAAGCCAGACTCACCCGAGTAGCATCTGCGTTACTCGAAGATCTTGATAAGGATACAGTCGATTTTCGTCCCAACTACGACGGCAACGAAATCGAGCCTGACGTTCTTCCCACTCGCATTCCTAACCTGCTGGTAAATGGTTCGGACGGGATCGCGGTAGGCATGGCGACAAAAATTCCGAATTGCAACTGCACCGCCTAACCCGCCTTTCGATCGACGAAATCTCGAACGAATTGAAGCAGGTGCGTGAGAACATCACCGAGTTCGAATCCATTCTGGGATCGGAAAAGAAGCTGCGCAGAGTAATCGTCACCGAGATTCCCTATCAGGTGAACAAGGCAAAGCTAGTAGAGCGGATCGCTGATCTGGTGAACGATAAGACCATTGAAGATATTTCCGACATTCGCGACGAGAGCGATCGCGACGGCATGCGCATCGTCATTGAACTGAAGCGCGGCGCAGAACCTCAGATCATCTTGAACCAGCTATTCAAGCACACCTCGATGCAGGAAGGTTTCAGCATGATCTTCCTGGCCGTGGTGAATGGCCAGCCCAAGGAGATGGGGCTGATTCAGGCGATTCAGCACTTCATTGATCATCGCGTGGATGTGGTGCGTCGCCGCACTGCGTACTTGCTGCAAAAAGCGAAGGATCGCGAGCACATTCTTGAAGGCTATCTCACCGCGCTCGATCATCTCGATAATGTGATCGCGATCATTCGCGGAAGCACCAACCGTGCCGATGCCCGTGAGAACCTGGTCGGGTACTTCGGCGGCAAGAAAATCGAGATCAACACTACAGGAAGATCGCCCAAGCTCGATCCAGAAAAGCCGTTTACCGCGATTCAGGCTGATGCGATCCTCGAATTGCAACTGCACCGCCTACGAATTGCAACTGCACCGCCTAACCCGCCTTTCGATCGACGAAATCTCGAACGAATTGAAGCAGGTGCGTGAGAACATCACCGAGTTCGAATCCATTCTGGGATCGGAAAAGAAGCTGCGCAGAGTAATCGTCACCGAGCTGGAAGAGATCAAGAAGCTTTACGGAGATGGGCGGCGCACAGTCATCGAAGACGAAGCTGCAGAGATCAAGCTGGAAGACTTGATCGCCGACGAGCAAGTCGCAGTGACCGTCAGCCACAGCGGATACCTGAAGCGGACGCCGATCTCCACGTATCGCCAGCAGCGCCGCGGAGGCCAGGGCCGCACCGGCATGAAGACGCGCGACGAGGATTTCGTCGAGCATCTTTTCATCGCCTCGACCCACGCCTATATTCTGATCTTCACCAACACTGGACGCGTGTTCTGGCTGAAGGTTTATGAAATCCCCGACGTGGGCGCTGCGGGCAAGGGCAAGCACGTGGGCAACCTGGTCTCGCTGCAACCGGGCGAGACGGTGCGCACCATGCTCGCCGTGCGCAACCTGGAAGAAGAAGGCCGGTTCATTTTCTTCGCCTCGCGCAACGGCACGGTGAAGAAGACCGAGTTGAAAGATTTTTCCAACGTGATGTCGCGCGGCATTATTGCCATTGGGATTGATCAGGGTGACGAGCTGGTAGGGGTGACGCTGACCGACGGCAGCCAGATCATTTTCCTGGCTTCGCACGATGGCCAGGCCATCCGCTTCGACGAAGCCGACGTTCGACCGATGGGCCGCCCGGCCTACGGTGTCCGCGGCATGAACCTGGACAAAGGCGATTACATCGTCGGCATGGCGACCACCCCGAAAGACCCGAAGAAGGCTGAAGCTGAACTGGAAAAGGCCAAAGCCGAGGCGGGCGTGCCAGAGGCCACCGCCACCGACGCAACGATTCCGATCAAAGGCTCGCTGATTCTTTCCGTCACCGAGAACGGCTATGGCAAGCGCACTCCCGCAGACGAGTACCGCCTGCAGGGACGCGGCGGTTCTGGCGTGATCAACGTCAAGACCACGGCGCGAAACGGCAAAGTCACCGGCATCTCGCAGGTGTCAGAGAAATCCGAGGTCATGCTGATCAGCCAGTACGGCAAAATCATCCGCATCGAGTCCAAGACCATCCGCGAATCCGGCCGCTCCGCCCAAGGCGTTCGCCTGCTGAATATGGAGCCGGGGGATAGGGTGGCGGCGGCGGTGGTGATTCCGCCAGATGAGGAGCCGAACGGGAACGGGACGCTGATTCAGTAATCGGATTGCAGTTGAACTGGGTGAGAGGCTTTCGGCTCTGGCTGGAAGCCTTTTGCTTTGACCGGAGGAGAGTATGGCCAGTCATCTCGCACTCCAAAGGGAGTTTTTCGCAATTCTGGGTGACTTCTTCAAGAATGCAACTGGAGAGAGTCCGGATGATTTTGCCAACGTCGACGAGTTTGGCGACGCCGTTCATCGGAAGGGTAAGCAATTTGCACCGCGAGCAATTAAGGCTTTCGAAAAGGCTGCCGGTGATCTGAAGATCTTTTACGGTAAGGGCGGGGTCACAACTTTTCAGCAAGCACGACGTCGGCGGGATGAAGCTGGTGCTTGGAGGAGGCAGTCGTTTCACAAGTTCTCACTTGGCTTCCGTTCGAAAGATGGCTCTGTACGCGGACACAATTCTGATACCCGACCCGGTACTGCCATGGCTCGAGGTAGATCGGACAGAGGAACGATTTCGCCATGCAACCTGCTTCAAGCAGTCTTTTTTCTCCTCAGGCTCAAACCTCTAGTCGACGCAAATCTGATTTACCCGGCAGTAATGGTCTTTCAAAGCTGGGAAAAATCACTGGAAACGAATGACGCCGTGACAAGAGAGCGGATTGAGACCTTCATCGCAGCTTTCTTCTCTCGCTTCCTGAACAAGCAATTTGCCGACGGGAAGGAAGTTCTCAAGTACATTCGCTCCTCGCGATCAGAATTCCTGGACGCTGTTGAGCGCAATCGGATTTTTATTGCGCCAGGCGGAAGCCTCGGTGAACCTTTGGACAAGGCAATTCCGCGATACAAGAGCGAAATTCAAACTTGGCGATCCAAGGAGATGAATCAACAACTTTCACGGTACTCGGACGCAGAGCTGGTATGGCTCGGGATTTCTGAGCGCGTCGCACCGCAGTACCATCTTTTGGAAAATGCGGAAGAGCTTGAAGCCCAACCAATGCTTTGCCTGCAGCCACACTGGCATTACTACAGCATCTATCCGTTTGTCATGGAACCCAAGCCGAACGAACCGAGACTGATCCTCATCAATCCGGGCGTCGGTTTTGGCAAACCAGTGATTGCGGGCACTGGCATCTCCACAGCGGTGGTCGCTTCCAGATTCAACGCACGGGAATCCATAGACGACCTCGCCTCTGAATATGGCGTCAAGCCACAGCAGATCGAAGAAGCAATCCGCTCTGGGAGCAGAAAACGGCCGCTGTCGCTGCCTGAAGACTTCGTTCTGTATCTCGACGAGAATCTTCACAACTGCAAACCGATTCTGAAGGCGCTCGTCCAGCGGGGAGTGAGGCACGAGCGTCACCTGCAACACCTTTCAGCCGGGCACGGAAGACTCGGTGTGGCTGCCCTTCGTCGGCCAGCAAGGCTGGATTCTCCTCACCAAGGACAAGCGCATCCGCTTTAACCAGATGGAGAAGGCTGCTGTTCGCCGATATCACGTGCGCTAGTTTCACTTTTCGTCGGGAAACTTCACCGGGGCCGAGATAGCGGAAATCCTTGCGTCGGCCCTGCCAGAGATGGCAAAGGTTTGCCGGAAATACGATCCGCCGTTCATCGCGAGCATATCGAAATCGGGAAAGGTCAGTTTGCGATTCGAGTAATTCGACCCTGTTGAAATCCCCTTCCAACCGCGCACCGGTCTTTCGGCATCTTCATATCTGCACAAATAACTAACAAAACGGAGGCGCCACCATGAGATTACGTAAAGAGAGAGTTTTGTGGAACGTACTGCTGGGGACCAGTGTCTACCTGTTGGATTCACTGAGGAACCGGATGAGCGAGGGCATTGATGACCTAAGTGACCGCGCGCGTGACACTTACAGCGAGGCATCGCGGCGGGCGGGCCGAGCGGTGGAAGTGGTACGCGGGGAAGATCATAGCGGCATGAACGCTGCCGCCGCTTTGCTAATCGGCGTCGGGGTAGGAGTCGGCGTCGGAATGCTGCTTGCTCCCGCCAGTGGCCAAGAAACCCGTAGTTCGATATCGAACAAAGTCCAGGAGTTCGGCGACCGGGTACGCGACAAGTTCTCAAGTGAGAAGGGCGAGCCGGGCACCGGAACCTACGGCGCGTAAGCGTTACACCTGAGCACAGTGGCTGATTTGGCGCGAACCATTTGGGTCGCGCACCTGTCCGACGCCTTTGGCTTGCTTCGTCTCGTAGTCGAGCATTGCACTTTCCGCCCCCACGGGAGCTGCATCCTTAGAAGCAGCTCCCGACAAAGAGCTTCCGATCCGCATGGGTTCCATCCACTCAGCTTCTAGCATCTTTTCCCAGCTCTGATACATTTCTAGCTGATTGAACCTTCCCTACTTCAGCCTTCCGAATGCTGCGTTGCTGTTTCTCGCTGCGGCCCTGGGCGGGGCATTGAATGCCGTCGCCGGTGGGGGCAGCTTCGTTGCGTTCCCAGCGTTGCTGTTTACCGGCGTACCTGCCATCCCCGCGAACGCCACCAACACGGTCGCTATGTGGACAGGACTCACTTTCAGCGGCGGGGCCTTCCGGCATCACTTGAAGGTAGGGCGGGCGGTTTTTATATCTCTGGTGAGCGTCTCTATCGCGGGCGGCGTCGTCGGAGCGTTGCTGCTGCTACGCACCCCGGCGCACACTTTCTTGAGGATCTTGCCCTGGCTGATGTTGGTGGCCACTCTGCTCTTTATTTTCGGGCCCAGGTTGACGCGGACTCCTGGCCGGGTCGTTGACAGCCAAAGCACCCGGGCCCTCATCGCCGCTTCATGTTTCCAGTTTCTGGTCGCGGTCTATGGCGGCTACTTCGGTGGAGGAATGGGATTCGTCATCCTCGCTATGCTTACTGCGTTCGGGATGGCCGACATTCACGAGATGAACGCGCTCAAGATAGTCCTGAGTGGCGCGACCAATGGCCTGGCGGTGGTCGTGTTCATCGCCAAGCAAGCCGTGTATTGGCCGCAGGCGCTGGTCATGGTTTGCGGGGCGGCGCTGGGCGGATATTTCGGAGCCCACTACTCCCTGCAACTGCCACGAGCGTGGGTACGATGGTTCGTAATCGCAGTCGGTGTGGGCATGACAGCGTATTTCTTTGTGCGAGCGCACTGATCGGGCCAACACCGCGGCGCTTGCGCGACCAAATATTATGGAACAGGAACTCAAGCGAACGGACACAACCCGGTTGAAAACTCGAGTCATTCTTTCTCCGTATGATTCCGGCCACTGCCGGAGGCGCATGGGTTGTGGCCCGGAGCGGATTTTCGAGTCGGGGCTGAAACCCCTGTTCAGCCGGATCGGTGTCGAGTTTGATAGCGAAGAAGTCGCGCCTGGCCATCCGTTTCCGGCTGAAATTAGTTCAGCGTTTCAGCTTTGCGGCAAAATTTCCGAGCGTGTCCGCGCCTGCCGCGAGGAGGAAATCTTTCCTATTGTGCTGTCGGGAAATTGCAATGCCGCTGTGGGAACGGTGAGTGGTTGTGGCCCGGAGAATACCGGGATCGTCTGGTTCGACGGCCACGGGGAGGCGACTACGACGGAAACGACGAGATCTGGGTTCCTCGACGGCATGCCTATCAGCATTCTGGTTGGACGAGCCTGGCACACCCTGGCGAAAAGCGTTCCCGGATTCTCTCCATTTCCCGGCGGTCGCATTTTGCTTTTTGGAGCGCGCGATCTCGAAGCCGCCGAACTCACGCTGCTTGAAGAATCCGGAGTGCAGCAGCTGGCAACTGTCGAGCAACTGAAAAGAAGTCTGTGTAGGTTGACGGAAGAGGTCAAGGGTGTCTATGTTCATGTTGACCTCGATGTGCTTGATCCGAAAGTGGCGACGGCTAATCAATGGACGCCGCCAAATGGAATCAGTCTGGAAGTACTGATCCAGGCGATTAGGGAAGTCAAGAATCATGCCTGCATCGCGGCGCTGGGGATCGCTTCGTACGATCCAGAAGTGGATCGCGATGGACGAGCTTTGGCAGCCGCAGTGGCCGTGACCGAGGCCGTGCTGGCAGAATAACGCTGCGGGGTTTGACCATCTTCTCTCCAGCACGTTAAGATAGTTGAGTTTGCCTGTACTTGCGGCCCTGTTCTGGGGTCGTCCGCAATTGTTGGCAGGGGCCGGCGCGGAAAAACAGCAAGCGCAAAGATCATTGAGAGTCCACGGCTTGGCGGGCCGACGGCACCCGCCCCACACATAGCTGCACTCAAATGTGCGGGCCGGGAAACAACAACGGAGGCAGGAGTATGTACGCGGTCATCCGCGCTGGTGGAAAGCAGTACCGAGTGGCGCCCGGAGACGTGCTTCGCCTGGAGACTCAGGCGGGGAACAAAGACGGCAAAGTCGAGTTTGGAGACGTGCTGGCAGTCTCGGCAAGCGCGGGAGAGATTGTGCGTCCGGAGTCGGGCGCGCTGGTGACTGGGCAACTACTAGGGGACGACCGCGCCAAAAAGATTTTGGTCTTCCACTACAAACGCAAGAAGCAGTACAAGAAGATCGCCGGGCATCGCCAGCCGTTCTCTTCGGTGCGAATCACCGAGATCGCGTTCAACGGACAGAAGTTCGCCGCCCCTGAATTGCCGAAAAAGGAAGCCAAGCCCAAGAAGCAGGCGGCTGCCCGCGAAGAGCCCAAGGCGGAAGCCAAAGCCGCAAAGCCGGCAGCCAAGAAGAAAGCGTCCGTTCCGAAGAAGAGCGCGGCGAAGAAAAGCGGCACGGGTAAGAAAAAATAGAGCAGGTTGCTCGCCGCTGAAGCGGTTCGGAATGAGATCGTTTCTTGTTTGACGAGACTTGTGTATGAGATTTGGCTGAAAGCTTTAGGCTAAGAGCTGACAGCTTTAGGCTAAGAGCTCACAGCTAGGAGCTGATTTCCATGGCGCATAAAAAAGGATTAGGCAGTTCCCGAAACGGGCGCGACTCGAACGCCCAGCGGTTGGGATTCAAAGCGTTTGGCGGGCAGGTTGTCCCCGGCGGCACCATCATCGTGCGCCAGCGCGGCACGCGGGTGAAGCCCGGGTTGAACGTCGGGCGCGGCAAAGACGACACGCTGTTCGCCAAAATCAGCGGCCGGATCGTGTTCAAAGACCGCGGTTCGATGGGCAAGTTCGTCCTGATCGAGCCGCTCGAAGCGAAGTAAGTCAGCTATCAGCCGTCAGCAATGAGGAGACAAAAGACACGGACTGTAACTGCTCCGGCTGTGAGCTGGAGCTTTTTTTGTGCTTGAATGGAACCCAGGTTCCCCCTCGCCTCACATGCTCGGCGAATCGGAATGACAAGGTCTCGGGTCCTGCTGACGGCTGATTGCTGGTAGTTATGTTCATTGATGAAGCCACAATTCGGGTAAAGGCTGGGGACGGAGGCAACGGATGCCTTGCGTTCCGCCGGGAGAAGTTCGTGCCCCGCGGAGGGCCTTCCGGCGGCGACGGCGGCAAGGGCGGCGACATGATTATGGAATCGAGCGAGCGTCACAACACGCTGGTTCATTTCCGTTTCAATCCGGAATACAAAGCCCAGCGCGGGCGCCACGGCGAAGGATCGAACAAAACGGGGCGCGAAGGCGACGATATTCTGCTGAAAGTTCCAGTCGGAACGATTGTTTACGACACCGACTCCGGCGAGGTTGTTCATGATTTTTCACGCCCAGACGACCGGATTGTGATTGCAAGCGGCGGACGCGGAGGACGCGGTAATGCGCGGTTTGCGACTTCCGTCCACCAGGCGCCGCGCGAGCATGAAGACGGGCGTCCGGGAGAAGAGCGTGCGCTGCGGCTGGAGTTGAAACTCCTGGCCGATGTTGGACTCGTTGGCTATCCGAATGCGGGCAAGTCTACGCTTATTTCGCGCATATCTGCAGCCCGTCCGAAGATTGCAGACTATCCCTTCACTACGCTCGAGCCGAACCTGGGCGTGGTCGCAGTGGGCGATCCGCTGCAGGGCAGAAGTTTTGTGGTGGCGGATATTCCCGGCCTGATCGAAGGCGCGCATCAGGGAGCAGGCCTGGGAACGCAGTTTCTGCGCCACATCGAACGGACGCGCTTGCTGGTGCATCTGGTGGATGTGTCGGACGCGAGCGGGCGTCCTGATCCGGTGAAAGATTTTGAAGTCATCATGGACGAACTCAGGAACTTCGGGGCTGGCCTCGAAACCAAGCCCGTGATTCTGGCCGCGTCCAAGTGCGACGTGGCCAACAAGTCTAAGCTGGCGAAGTTGAAAAAATACGCGAAGGCACACGACCTGGAGTTGTTTGTGATTTCTGCCGTCACCGGCGAAGGGATTGAAAAGCTGAAGTACGCCATGGCAGATAGAGTCGAGCAAGTCCGCCGCGACGCACAGGTGGAAGCAAGAGTATAGCAATCAGCTGTCATATTTCTGAAAATGAATATCGGCCTCTTCGGCGGCACCTTCGATCCCATCCACAAAGGGCATCTCGCGCTCGCGCAGGCGGCCCGGGAACGATGCAGGCTGGGGCGGATTTATTTTGTGCCGACAAATGTGCCTCCGCATAAGGCTTCGCAACCGGTCGCGGCTTACTTCCATCGTTATGCGATGACGGCGCTGGCGACGCAGAGTGAAAAGACGTTCCTGGCTTCCCTGCTCGAGGCGCCGGGCGAATTCATCCTCCACGACAAGAAAAGCGCGCGAGGATCGGTGGCTTCCGCTCCCAACTACAGCATTGATACCATTCGCCGGTTGAAGCAGTCGCTTAGAAAAAGCGACCGGCTATTTTTTCTGATCGGAGTTGACGCGTTCAAGGACATCGCGAAATGGCGTGACGCTGAATCGCTGTTTACAGAATGCGAATTCATCGTGGCTAGCCGTCCTGGGTTTTCGCTTGCCGACGTCGCCGCCGCATTACCGGAGAAACTGCGCCCGCGGCCGGAAGCCGCCAAGCCGTTTGCCAGGCAGCCGGCTAAAGGAGACTTGGCCCTGCCTGGAGTGACGTTGCGCCTGCTAGATGAGGTGAATCAGAAAATCTCTGCCACCGGGATCCGCGAAGCGGTTCGGGCTAAGCGCCCGATCAAGAAATTCGTGCCGGAGAGTGTGGAAGAATACATTAGGAAAGCAGGGCTGTATGCTTGAATAGCAATAGCTTCTTCAGTGCCGGGGCGAGGACGCCGGTCGCTCCACAATCTGCTCTGACCACGAACAAGGCCTAATGAAAAAGACCGACCTCAAGAAAAACGATCTTAAGAAACAAGTCTCGGAAGCCATTCATGCCTGCCAGGAAAAGAAAGCGGAACAGATCACGGTGCTCGAGTTGGAGCAGGGCTCCGGGGCTTTTACCGATTACTTTGTAGTTTGCAGCGGCACAAATCCGCGGCAGATTCAGGCCATTTCCGATGAAGTGGAACTGCAGTTGAAGCGCGCCGGTCAGTACCCGACCAGTATCGAGGGATACAAACAGGCGGAGTGGGTGCTGCTAGATTACGTGGATTTTGTGGTCCACATTTTTTCGGAAACGGCGCGCCACTATTACGATTTGGAGCGGCTCTGGAAGTCAGCGAAAAAGCTGGAGCCTGCGGAATTGGTTGCGAAGCCACGCAGAGCGGCCGCCGGGAGAAAAGCCGCCAAGAAGCGAGTGTAGAGAGCGAGCGTAGAGAAAGAGAAGCACGGGCGAGGGGGCCCGCGCCACACAAGCTTCGTGAAACTCACCATTGCATGGATCGGCAAAACCAAGACCTCCGCGATCCAGTCCCTTACCGATGAATATCTGAAGCGGCTGCGGCAGTTCGCCGTAGCCGAAGGGCTTGCCCTCAAAGATGAAGCCGCCCTTCTAAGGCTGTGCGATAACCGGAGCGGGAGGCGCAGGCTAGTGCTGGTGGATTCGCGCGGGAAACAGCTCTCATCCGAAGAATTGGCCAGTTTTCTGCGTGAGCATCAAGACCGTAACCCCGCGCCTCTGGTGTTTGCGGTTGGGCCAGCCGACGGCTTCAGCGACGAACTGCGCCGAAAAGCCGACCTGGCGCTTTCGCTCGGACAAATGACTCTGGCGCACGAAGTGGCGCGGGTGGTCCTGCTGGAACAGGTGTATCGGGCGTTCACTATCCTGAGGGGGCATCCGTACCATCTCGGACACTGAATCCAGGCCTGTACCTCTGTGACGTTTCCCTGATCGCCGCCGCCCCGTAAAGTGCTTGCAGGATTTGACCCGCCGAGGAGATCCCTGCATGAAGGACCCAACCGAAGTGCTTCGCCGAAAAGAGGCCGAACTACAGCAATTGCAGGAAGAAGTCGAAGCCCTACGCATGGTTGGCAAACTGCTCTCTGGAGGGACGACCGACCCCGAAAAGCAGGAGAATCGCGGTAAAATCCTGCAAATGCCGGGCTTTCCCGGCAACCTCGCCTGAACCGCGCTTCTTATCAACCGATCCGTGTAAATGTGGGGACATTCCGTCAGTGTGGGGATAGCTGCCCTCGGCTGTCCTGGCGCGCTTGCTCGCCATTTTCTGTCAGAGCAATCCTGATTTCGCAGTTCCATCCATCAACTTTGTTTAGGCTGTCCAGAGCATTGCCCTTACAATTCCAGAGCAAGAGCGGAGCTATGCTCCGCGGACAGCCGAGGGCGGCTGTCCCCACATGTAGGAGTAGTTTTTCTGCAGCCTGCCTAGTCCGGTAAACTCCTGACAGTGGCCTTCGCTGACCAGCTTGGATTCAGCTTCAAAGCTCCCGACCGGCGCGTCTGGCTGGTGCGAGATCTGGTGGCCGCTGTGCGCACCAGCCTGGAGCGGGAATACAGCGATATCTGGGTGGAAGGCGAAATTTCTAATTTCCGCGCGCACGACTCTTCCGGCCACTTGTATTTCACCCTAAAAGATAGCGACTCGCAGATTCGGGCCGTAATGTTCCGTTCGCAGGCACGGCTGTTGCGCTTCCGGCCCGAAGATGGAATGCACGTGGTGCTACGCGGACGCGCGACCATTTACGAAACTCGCGGCGAGTTGCAGCTTTCCGCCGAATATCTGGAGCCGAAGGGCGCCGGCGCTTTGCAGATCGCGTTTGAACAGCTCAAGGCGAAGTTGGAGGCCGAGGGGTTGTTCGACTCCGCTCGCAAGAAACCGATCCCGGCGCTGCCCCGTTGCATTGGTATTGTGACCTCGCCGCAAGCTGCCGCGCTACGAGACATTCTGAACATTCTGCGCCGCAGACATCACTCGGCGAACCTGCTTATTTATCCCGCGCAAGTGCAGGGCGAAGCTGCCGCGACCGAAGTCAGTGCCGGAATCAATTATTTCAATCGCGCCAAAAACGTGAATGTCATCATCGTGGCGCGCGGCGGCGGATCAGCCGAGGATCTGGCCGCGTTCAATCACGAAGGCCTGGCGCGAACCGTCGCGGGTTCAAAGATTCCCATCATTTCCGCCGTGGGTCACGAAACCGACGTCACCATCATTGACTTCGTCGCCGATCTCCGCGCGCCAACCGCGTCGGCCGCCGCAGAGCTTGTAATCCGCTCACGGCAGGAAATAGAAGAGCAAGCCGAATCGTTGCAGTCGCGGCTGGCACGTGCAGTCCGTTACCGGCTCTTGATGGCGAAGCAGGCGTTGACCCAAGCCGCGCAACAAGGCGCTTTCGCACGTATGATGGGCGGGATCAACCAGCGGCAGCAGAAACTGGACGACCTGATTTTTCGTTTGGATAAATCGGAACGCAGGCTGATCGAGCAGCATCGCCGGCGCTGGGAGCGTGCCTCCGCCGCCGTCCGTCACTACGATGCCCGGCGCATGCTGGCTGGAATTCGCAAGGATCTTACCACTCACACCTCCACGATGGCAGCCGCAATGCGCGCCGCCTTGCTGCGGCGAAGGTCACGCCTCGACCAGATTCAACATCAATTGAAAGCTCTTTCTCCGCTGGCGATTCTAGAGCGCGGATACGCGCTGGTCTTCGACTCCTCAGGCAAGCTGGTGAAAAATTCGGCACAGGTCCAACAAGGAGACGAGGTTTCCGCAAGACTGGCTCACGGGACATTCACGGCTCGGGTAGAGAAAAAGCGCTAGCGAACCTTTATCCCTCTAAGAGCTTCGAACTACTTTCCCGCTGCATCTGATACACGCACCCTGTTTAACTTCGCCATAAGGCGAGATGGGCCATGAGCATCAAGACTACCTTGAATAGTCCTGCCTACCGTCTCAGCAGATTTCTCGCAACAAACCAAAAGTTCGCGGGGCGCTCGGCCAGCCGCCGCATCAGGTAGGGATACCACTCCGTCCCAAACGGAACATAGACGCGCATGCGCCATCCCTCGCGCACCAGCGAGTGCTGCAAGTCGCGCCGGATGCCGTACAACATCTGAAATTCAAAGGCGTCGCGTGCAATATTTTCTCGCGTCGCAAAAGCCTTGGCCTCACGAATGATTTTTTCGTCGTGGGTGGCAAGACCATGGTAGATTCCGCTTTTCAGCAGAATCTTCATAAGCTTTATATAGTTCGCATCCACTTCCGGCTTGGCTTGGTATGCGATCTCGGCAGGTTCCTTGTACGCCCCTTTGCATAGCCGGATTCTGATACCGTCCTGGAGCAGCCGGGCAACATCGTCTTCCGAGCGCCGCATGTAGCTCTGGATTACCGCGCCCACGGCTCCCTGGTTGTCTGCTATCCCATTCAGTTCATGCACAAAATCCAGCGTGCGCTGGGTGTAGGCCGAACCCTCCATGTCAACGCGGACAAAATTACTCGGTTGCATGGATGCGGCCTGCGCTACCAGGGTACTCACGTTGTCATGAGCGAGCTGCGGATCAACATCGAGGCCCATGTGGGTAAGTTTCAAGCTGACGTTGGCGTTGAGGCTCCGTCGCGAGATTTCTGCCAGCAACTGCCGATAAAGCCCAGCGCTCTGCAAGGCCTCCTCAGGCGCAGCGACGTTCTCGCCAAGATTATCAACGGAAACGCTGAGCCCCGCGGTATTGAGTGCCTGCGCGACGCGAAGGGCATCTTCCACCTCCGTGCCGGCAACAAACCGGCCGGATATACGCTTTCCTACGGCAGAGCGTTCGGCGAGCGCGCGCAGCCAGCGGCTTTCAGAAAGACAGATAAAGAACGCTCTCAGCACGGTTCTCCAGCACAGGAGAAGCTACCGGCGCCTTGGTCCAAACGGAAGATCACAGGAATTTGTATCACAAATTCGAGCGGGCCCACGCAGCGACGAGCACCGGAAGAAACTACCGCCGGCAGTTACGGGTTGAAGCGGAACTGCACTTCTTCCGTGGACTCGCGGTCGGCCTTTTCCCACTTCCATCCGTGGACTGCGCTCTGCGCCGATTGCGCGAGTAAAGGATTGCCGCCCTTCACCTGCACCGACTTGACGCTTCCATTGGACTGTACCAACACTTCCAGTTTGACCGTACCGGCCAGGTTCAGGCTGCGGGCTATTTGCGGATACGCGGGCACAACTTTGTTGATCACCTTGCGCGTGGGGGCATTCTGATCGTCTTGCGCAGAACACGCCTGCGGTTGGACACCGGCCAGGACGGCGAACACAATCAGGATGAAAAACGGGGAATACTTCATAGTGCTGAAAGACTAAGGGAAGCGGGCAAAACGGGAAAGAGTACCGAAGCGATTCAAGCACAGGCACTAAAGTAACTTCGCCAGGGGAAAGCGCGCTCCCTCAGTGCCCTTGGTCTTCCAGGAATTTTTCGACTTCGAGTGCCGCCATGCATCCCGAACCGGCGGCGGTCACGGCCTGGCGGTATCGTCGGTCCTGTACGTCACCACAGGCATAAACACCGGACACCCTGGTAAACACGTTATTGGTGGTTTTCAAATATCCATCCGGGTCGGTGTCCAGTTGGCCTTCGAAGATCTTGGCGTTGGGAATGTGGCCGATACCCAGGAACATTGCGCTTGCTGGAAGATCCCAGACCTTGCCGTTGCTGGTGTCGCGAAGTTTCAGGGCAGTTACTTCTTTCTTGGAAGCGTCATAGACGTCTTCGACCACGGTGTTGGTGAGGAACTGAATCTTGTCGTGCTTCTGCGCTCGCTCCAGCATGATCTTCGAGGCCCGGAACTGATCTCGGCGATGGATCAGCGTGACTTTGGTCGCGAAACGGGTCAAAAAAATCGCCTCTTCCATCGCCGAATCGCCGCCGCCGATGACCGCAATATCCTTGCCGGAAAAAAAGAACCCATCGCAAGTGGCGCAGGAGGAAACTCCGTGTCCGATCAGCGCTGTCTCGTTCGGCAACCCCAGCCAGCGTGCCGAGGCGCCGCTGGCAATGATGACTGTGCGCGCCTGAATTGTCTCCTTACCGACCTGCAGCGTAAAGGGACGCTTGCCCAGATCAGCCGCCGTCACATGCGCCTGCCGGTACTCCGCTCCGAAGCGCTCTGCCTGGTGCCGCATGTTGGCAATCAGTTCCGGCCCGAAAATCCCTTCGGGAAAGCCGGGGAAATTTTCCACCAGCGTGGTCAGAGAGAGCTGGCCTCCGGGCTCGTGCCCTTCAATCACCAAGGGGTTCAACTTCGCGCGGGCGGTGTACAGTGCGGCCGTGTGTCCGGCGCATCCTGATCCCACGATGACCACATTTCGTATGTTGTCCATCGAGCTGTATTAGATTGCGAAAACGGAATTCGGTTTCAGCAGCAGGATTCGCAGCTTCACTTGTTACTCGCGGAGCCCGATTTCTTTGCCGACGGCTTCGCTGCCGATCCAGCATTGCCGATTCTCACCAGTTCTGCTGGGACCATCGTCTTGGCTCCCAGAATCTTGCGGTAGTCGGACAGCAGCGAAGACGCCGAGGCAAATAGCGGTTCGTACGCGCTCTGGTCCAGAGGCGGGCCCCCGCTCTCCCCGGTACAGCGCGCCAGCACCACCGACGATTTTCCAAAACGCTCCAACCTGATCCGGGTGGCCGGCGTTCCCGCGCCCAGCATTACTGCAGCCGTGGTGACCGACGAGGCGCTGTCTTCGATCGAGATCTGCAACAGCTCCTTCGGGTCCCGCACGCGAAAGACCAGCGTCTCCACCATTTGTTGGCTATCCCGGCTGAAGGAGTATTGCACCGTGGAAAAAACTGACTGCCCGGTGAAGTCATGCCGGATGCGGACAAAGTCGGCGCTGGCGGTGTCGGCAGTCACGGGCGCAGTGCTCCCAGCGATCAGGGGGTTCGCAGCGGGATCAAGCACCGACCGGCCACGGTCCACTTCGAAGTCTGGGGAGAAAGCCGGTTTCGCCGGAAGTCGCGCCAGCGCGGAAGTGATCTCTTGCCGTTCCTCCGTGGAAGGAGCGCATACGTTCAGCATATTCACTTTGACTTGCGGCTTCGGCGGCGCGCTCGCTTCCTGCGCCGAGCAGAAAGATGCGCCCGCCAAAACCGCGCCAACTACGAGAATCTCCCGGAGCACAGCGAAATTGTAACAGCAGGCCCGATCGTGCAGGGGCAAGCGTCCTCAGCTGCCCACTGAGCGAAGCTCGGGACAAACAGGCGAGCAAGGCTCGCCAGCCCACCGGGCCGTCTGCGCCCACACGATTCATGCCAGTACAATGGCAGGATGGCCAACCTGACACTGGTTTACGGGCTGCGGCTTCTGCCCTCGGAGGAAGTCACCGAAGTGACGGATGCAACACTGAAATTGAAGAACGGGCGCGAAGCGCACGTCACCATGCATGTGCTCGAGGGCAGCAAAGATCAGATCGAGAAGCAGCTCAAGTCCAGCCTGGACGCCTTCTTCGATTTTTATCCCGAGATCTGATCACCGCCGTCCCGTGCTTGTCTTCTCCTTTTTTCTTGAAAAGGCAGAGCATGCCATGAGGACGATGAGCTGCCGATTTTCGCCGGACGCCTTACCATCCCCTTGCAGACGTTCGATCTATAATTCAGACGGCATTCGATGCGTTCCCGTCTTCGACAACTCCGCGATTGGCTGGAGAGAAACGGCTTGTACCCCAAGGGAAAGCTCGCCTTCATAACCTGGTATCTTCTCGCTCTGGACGTGCTTCTCTTCGTGATTCAAAAAGTGGCGGATCTCTTTCGCAGTTCTTTCGGGAAATCTCTTGGAGGCTGGATCACTTTTCTCAGTCTGCTGGTCATTGTTTTTTTGGTTGTGCTCGCCGCTCGCTGGCTGTCCGGTGGGCTGCTGTGGCGCCTCCGGAATCGGCTCATCGTTACCTACATCTTCATCGGGGTCATTCCACTGGCGCTGCTGATCACGCTCGCCTTAGGGGGATTCTATTTATCCGCCGGACAGTTTGCCACGTTTATCGTGACTTCTAGGCTGGATTCGGAACTCAATAGACTGGAAGCCAGCAATCTTGTGATCGCTCACCGACTCGCCGCTGAACTGGGCGCTGGACGGCAACCCAACACGCTTCGGTACGATAACCCCAACGCGTGGGGTCAGTCACATGTTTGCGCTTGGCTCGATGACAAACTCTTGCTCAATAACTCAGACGCGCAAGTGTCCCCAGTACCGCCAGGATATCCTTCCGCGCAGTTCGCACAAGTAGTACGCGATCAAAGCACGTTTTTCTTACGCGCCGCGGCAACTGTCGTGACCACGAAGGGAAAGCTGACGGTAGTTTCAAGCCGTCCGCTCGACCAACGCAGGCTAGTGGGCCTGGCAACTGATCTGGGTCAGGTCACTCTTTTCTCACGGGACCCAGGAGCGGGGACGCGCTATCCGATATACAGCGTCGGCGAAATTCCTCCACCGGTACGTGCGCTAGATCTCGATGTGTCCTTTCCTGCTGACATCTCCGTTATGAATTGGGCCGACGGGAAGACTTCCAGCTCCGCGACGCTGAGCGTGGAGACGCGGCTCTCCAAACTTTACGACCATCTGTTTGCGGCGTTAGGGGAATTGGCAGCTTCGATCAAGTTCTGGCTTGTTGTGGGTATCGTTGTGCTGGGCATTTTCGTGGCGATAGCGATATACATTGGCACCGGGCTTACGCGATCGGTCACGGGCGCGGTCGCCCAAATCTATCAGGCAACCACCCACGTAAATCGTGGGGACTTCAGCCACCGCATTTCAATCACATCCAATGACCAGATCGCGGCCCTGGCGAGTTCCTTCAACCTGATGACCGAGTCCATCGAGAAGCTGATTCTTGAACAGAAAGAGAAGCACCGCCTGGAAAACGAGATCACTATCGCGCAGGAAGTACAGGCGCAACTGTTTCCGCGCCACATCTCGCAACTGCCCAGCCTCGAGGTATACGGCTTCTGCCGTCCGGCGCGCAGTGTGAGCGGCGACTACTACGATTTCCTTACCATCGGTTCCGAAAAGCTCATTCTTGCAGTGGGCGATGTCAGCGGCAAGGGAATTTCGGCCGCCCTGCTGATGGCCACTATTCACTCCGCGGTCCGCGCCTATTCGATGGAAGGAATTCCGATCCTGCGCCAGGCCCAGGCGGTGGGCGCTGGACCGGCGCTGGCCGCGAAGTATGACCCAATCATTCCGGGCGCTGAAGTTTCACCCGGCAAATTATTATCGCTGCTCAATCATCAGCTCTACCACAGCACCCCGATGGAAAAGTACGCCACCTTGTTTCTGGCGGCTTACGATGGCGAAGATCGTAGGCTGACTTTCAGCAATGCCGGACATCTTCCGCCAATGCTATTGGGAGAAAATGGTTCCATTCAGCGATTAGAAGATGGCGGCACCGTAGTCGGGCTATTCGACGACATCAGCTATGACGAAGGCTCGGTGCAGCTTCGTCGCGGGGATATTTTTCTCGCCTACAGCGACGGCGTCACCGAACCGGAAAATGATTTTGGAGAGTTCGGCGAGCCGCGGCTGATCGAACTGGTGCAGGAAAACCGTGACCTGCCTCTCGATCGCGTCACAGAAATCGTGACCGCCGCAGTGGATGACTGGATCGGATCCGCTGAGCAGCCCGACGATGTCACCCTGGTCCTGGCGCGAGCGCGCTGACTAACCCAGATCACTTCCCCTTCGGAAGGATCGCGGTTGTCCCAACCACCTTCTGTCCCTTCGCCATGCCGCCGATCACTACCAGCCCGTCCGAGGTCACAACCAGTCCGCGATGGTCCATGGTCGCATTCGGAGTGTTCTCCTTTGTCGTTTCCCATGCATCATTTTTCAAGTTCAGCGAAAAGATCAGGGGAGACGGCTCCGCCGGCTTGCCGTCAGGGCCTAAGCCGGTGAAGTCATAAACGGTGTCGCTCCCCCCGGCAAAGTAAATTCTCTGCTCTTTCTCGGACCCTCCGGCGGCGATGCGATAGCGCGCCATGCCGGGGTGCGCCGGCAATTTCTTCCACTCGATCTTTCTGGGATCATGGTGATCAATTCTCCCTAGCCAGCATTCGTCCGATGGGACATATGCGAGGCCACCCGCGGTCGGGTTCTTCTGGGCTCCATCTACATATACGAGGGCATCCCCGGTCACGGTTCCGGCGTGCCCAAAAACGGGACCGCCAGGAGACGCGGTCCCCTGCAACCACTTCTTGTCCTCGGTGTCGTAGATCTGCACCTGATTGGTCGGGCCGGTCTTGGAAAGTCCGCCAATCACGTAAATGTAGCGATCACGATAGACGCCCGCCACCGCGTCTCGCACCGCCACCGGCATGTCCGGTCCGTTATGCCAGCGCAACCCGCTGGGATCGTAAATGGAAAGATCGGGAATGATTTGCTCCAGGCCGCTCGGGTCGAGAACGAATCCACCGAAAAGGAAAATCTGATCCGCCGCACCTACCGCAACCGTTCCCAGCCGCCCTGAGCCTGGGGCCGGTCGGATCACCGTCCACTTATCGTACTTCACGTTCAGCGCATAGGCGGCATTCGTAACCGAGCTCCAGTTCTTCTGCTGGCCAAGCCCCATGAGCGAATACACCAGCAACTGGCCCTTGATTCGGACCGCTGCAACCGCATTGTTTGTAACCGGCACCGGCAAGGGCTGAAACTGCTCCTCCGCCCCCGCAGCGATAGTCATTAGAAAAACCCCTGAAATCAGCAAAGTGTTTTTCATGGATGGTTACAAAATACCACGGTCGCAGCGCCAGGCCCTGAGTAAGGAAATTGCTATAATTCGTATCTGCCTTGCGTGCGGCGCTATCGTCTAGGGGTTAGGACGGAAGATTCTCAATCTTCAAACCCGGGTTCGATTCCCGGTAGCGCTACCAACTCTCTTTCAATCACTTACAGCATTTCCTGACACGGTTGCCTCAGGCGACTGTGGCCACTTTTGTGGCCAGCTTTTGAACAGCTTCCACAGGCTTCGTTGACAACTGGTTCCGCCGCTCGATCGCTTCCCTGATCTGCTGCACATTAGAGTGGGTGTAGATGCGTGTGGTATTCACCGACCCATGCCCCATAGCATCCATCACCGCCATCACGTTACCTGTGCCCTCCATCGCATCTGTGGAGAAGCGATGACGCGCACAGTACAGAACCACAGACTCAGGAACGCCCGCCAACCGTTTGGCTTCGAGCCATTGTTTTGAAACCTCACGATCGGTGATATAGCCGGACCGGGCTCGCTTCGAGGGAAAGATCCATCCTTCGTTCATGCCTTCTTTGCGATCCAGCAGGGCTACGTTAACGCGCTCGGTTAGCGGAACGTAACGCCGGGATTTCCGGGACTTGCCGCGGGGGTTGAAGATCAACCCTTTGTCCCAATAGATGTTTTCCCAGCGCATGCGGAAGATCTCGCCTGGACGAAGCCCGGAAGAGGGGATGGAACTTGCCGAAGGTCTTGGCGAATCCCTCTGGCGGGTGCGCGGTGATTTTGCCGAAGTGCTTCGCATGATGCAACGGACCCGAGACCGGCAAAGAGTACTGGCTGCCCATGGAGCCTTGATTTCTGACGAACGGCTACCCTTGGCAATGACAGACTTCCGGGAATTGACTCATCTTGAGGGCCGCGTCCTCGCCCATGGCCAGGAAGAATTTAGCGACCGGATGTACGTCATGCTTGAAGGGGTAGACGGAAAGGTGCATTTCCTGCACCAGACCGGCGAGATCCAGGAAGCACGTCGGCGAGGGCAGCTGCGGGTGAATACGTTTGCTCGAATCGAGAAACAATTCTCCGAGGAAGGCCGACCATTCCTTCATATAGAGGATCTAGGAGATGCCTTCGAGTTGCTGCATAACAACACGCATTTCGGAAAGATTGCACTGCAGTTGGTTCACCAAGGCATGACCCAAGTCGAGAGAACTTGGGGAGGATGGTTGGGACAATATCAGGATGCGATTAATAAGCGTCTTTCTTGGGCGAGACCGCGAGAACGTGAGGGGCGAGGGCGAGGGCTTGCACGCTGAGGAGTAGTAAATCGGTAGGTGATTGCGAAATTGATCCGCAGCGGCGGTCGGACTCACAGCGACGAGTAATAGTCACCGTGCAGCGAGAGCTGAACAGAGAAATGGAATGGGGGCAGCCGCCGAGAAAAATAATGCCTAGAGCCCAACCACGAACAGGGGAGTGTAATGCCTAAACCTCCTTCAAGCAGGGCTGTCGGGGTTCGCCTCCTTCACACAGTAGACGCCTACCTGCGAAAGAAGCAACGCGGCAAAGGCGACCTGTCGAAGCTGATCATGGAGGCCCTGAGCCGGACCGATCTGCGTTTAGTACCTCTCATCACGATCCATGGCAGGCGGCAGCCGACGGTGGCCAAAGTGACACAGATTGTCATGCCCAATGAAATCCGGCAGCTGATTGAGCATTGGTCAGAAAATCGACGCTGTTCGATGAATGAATTGCTGAACAGCGCGC
>WNGK01001247.1_pt1 | contig 32652 bp, 21 predicted proteins | sample 5400601 | NCBI WGS metagenome assembly WNGK01 (sample SAMN13153376, study PRJNA577476) | soil metagenome | isolation source: 60 cm soil or saprolite under Garry oak tree replicate 1 | place: USA:California | collected 2016-06-15 | reverse complement strand
CTTTACCAGCGACCGCAGTTGTCTCAGCACAAACGACCACCATCGATTTCAACAGTGACAAAGTTGGTGAGGCGCCGAGCGGTTTCTCCACTGCACTCACAGGCAGAGGCAGACCGGGCAAGTGGGTGGTGATGAAAGACCCCGCTGCGCCTAATCAGGGCAACGTCCTCGCGCAGACTGACGCCGATACTACAGGCTATCGATTTCCGGTGTGCGTCTATGATGGCCTGACCGCAAAAGATGTCGATACCAGTGTGAAGTTTAAGCCTGTCTCTGGCAAAGGTGACCAGGGAGCAGGCATTGTCTGGCGCTACCAGGACAAGGACAACTACTACATCGTCCGCGCCAACGCCCTTGAGGGCAATGTCGTGCTCTACAAAGTCGAGAACGGCAAGCGCACCGATCTGCCGCTTGTAGGAAAAGGTCGCACGTACGGGATGAAAGAGAGAGTTCCTTCGGGAGAGTGGGGCACGCTGCGCGTGGTTGCTACGGGCAATCACTTTGAGGTCTATCACAACGACAAGAAACTTTACGAAGTGAAGGACGAGACATTCAAGGAAGCCGGCAAGGTCGGATTGTGGACCAAGGCCGACTCGGTGATCTATTTCGATGATTTGCAAGTGACCGTGAAGTAAAAAATTAGGGGAGGGTCCAGAAATAAAAACTCTATGGATCGCGACGGGAAGTCTGACAGAGAGATCGGTGAAGATCACCAGATGCCTTCTTGGCGTGACGTATTTCTGTACTTTCTCTTTTTAGGCTTCGTCAACGTTGGTGGGCCAGTCGCTCAGATCACGATGATGTACAACCACATGGTCGAGAAACGGCATTGGCTGACGAAGGACCGCTTCGTGAAGATCATGGCCTTTTGCCACATGCTGCCCGGCCCCGAAGCGATCCAGTTAGCCATCTACGTCGGATACTTGAAACGCAAACTTCTGGGCGGAATCCTCGCCGGCTTAACCTTCATCATTCCCGGCGCGGTGGTAATGATTATTTTAAGCTGGCTCTACGTTACTTACGGCAGCCTGCCGCAGGTTAATAACTTTCTCTATGTGCTCAAACCCGCCGTGCTCGGCATCATCGGTGCGGGAATCATCAAGCTTGGCCGCGCGGCCATCCGCAACTGGTTCCTTGCCGTGCTCCTGGGGGGCGCATTTGTGGGAATGCGATTTGTCGGGATCAATTTCCTGCTGATCCTGCTGCTCGCCGGTCTCTTGAATCTGCTTGTCGAGGGGTGGCCGCTGCTGCGAAGAAAGGCCGCGACGCTACCGGTGGTGATAGTCGGGCTGGGCTCAATTTTTCCCTTCGCAAGTTCGCGCTGGTTTCAGATGGTCTGGCTTTTCCTCGAGACTGGACTGTTCAGTTTCGGCGGCGCATATGCCTCACTGGTCTTTGTGCAACGTGGCGCGGTTGCTCAATATCACTGGCTCTCAGACGGGCAGTTGCTTGATGGCGTGGCGTTAAGTGTGGCCACGCCGGGACCGTTCATGCTGTTTACTACATTCGCCGGTTTTCTTGCTGGAGGCGTGCGCGGCGCTTTGATCGCGACGTTCTTTGTTTTTCTACCTTCTTTTGTATTCGTGCTCGGCGGCGCGCGCTATGTTGAATTAGTTCGCGACAACCGTTGGCTCCAGGCATTTCTCGCAGGCGTCAGCGCCGCGGTCGTGGGCGTAATCATCGTAGTTTCGATTGACTTGATTCCGTCAGCGCTCGTTAGTTGGGTAAGCATCGCGATTGCGACAATAGCTTTTCTCCTCATCGTACTCTTAAAGATCGACGTAGCCTTCGTCGCTCTCGGGACGATGGCTGCGGGAATCCTATACACGATTGTTCGAGCGTTTTTGTAGAGAGTTAGATGAACCACGCCGCGATAACAAGTAGGTCGAGCACTTGGCGTGAGAGAGTAGTGGATTATCTCAGCCTTGAGCGGAACGTCGCCATCGCGTCGGCGGCAGTCTTCCTGCTCGGCTTTGGCGAAGAGCTATGGAAGAAATTTCTGCCAAAGTATCTGGAAGCCCTGGGCGCGAGCACTCCAATCATCGGCCTATTTGGCACTGCCGAAGATTTCTTCGACGCCGTTTATCAATATCCCGGCGGATGGATTGCTGATCATCTCGGTCGCCAACGCGCCTTTCTGATTTTCATTGCGTTGAGTTCAGCCGGATATCTCGTTTACTTGTTCAGCCGGTGGTGGCCCTTACTGTTTGTCGCGCTGGCTTTGGTGATGGCCTGGCAGAGCATGGCTTCGCCCGCGATCTTTGCAGTGATCGGCGATTCGCTGCCGCGCGAGCGGCGTGCCATGGGCTTCACGCTGCAATCGATTCTGAAAAGATTGCCGATTGTCATCGCGCCGATCCTTGGCGGAGCCTTGATAGCCGCGTTTGGCATCTTCAAAGGCGTTCACACGGGACTTTTGATCACACTCGTTCTGGCAGCTATTACCGTTTTACTAGTATTGAAGCTCAACGTCACCGTCACCCCGCCTGAGACTACAAATATGCGCGGCGTATGGCGCTCCTTTCACAGCGCGCTTAAGCGACTACTGATCTCAGACATCATCATCCGCACCTGCGAAGGCATGACCGGCGTGCTGACAATCTTATATGTGACCAACGTCGCAGGTTTCAGCGTTGCGCGTTACGGAACCTTGATCGCAATTCAGATGGTAACTTCAATCCTGGTTTATATCCCTGCCGGGAAGATCGCTGACCGCATTGGACGCAAGCCGTTCGTCATCGCCACATTTTTAAGCTTTGCCTTGTTTCCGCTGGCGATTATCGTCGCTTCAAGTTCCATCCTGATTGTCCTTGCGTTTGTCATCGGAGGGCTGCGCGAGATTGGCGAGCCCGCGCGCAAAGCGATGATCGTGGACTTTGCCAAAGAGAACGTCCGCGCCCGCTCGGTCGGACTTTATTACCTAGTGCGAAGTCTGTCGATCACACCAGCGGCGGCGATTGGTGGTCTGCTGTGGAAGATAACGCCGCAAGTACCTTTTATCACTGCTGGAATCATCGGCGTCCTGGGAACACTCGTTTTCGCCGCGACGGTTGAAGAACGATACGCAAGCTAAACGGAAGGGGTCGCCATGAAGTGGATCACACGCGAGCGAATTCTAGTTAACCGCACAGCGACCTGCTGGCTCATTCGGCGGTTTCTCGATAAGGAAGCCGAGTTTCTTTTTGTAGCACCGGACAAGGTTGCGCCCATGCAAACCCAACTTGGCGCAACTGGCTTCGATGCGCCGGGCGCAACTTATCCTCACCAAAATTCACAAGGGTTATGTTCCTTCGCCGCGCTGGTGCGCGAGAGGCTGGCGCGCGATCCAGTCTTACTCGAGATGGCCCGCATCGTCCAGGCAGCGGACATCAAAGGCCAACTAGATGACCATTCCGCAGCTCGGGGCTTACAGTTGATCAGCCGAGGATTCCCTCTAGTGACGAATGACGATGCTGAGACCGCCGAGCGTGCTGGATTCGTGTACGACGCGCTTTACGCCAGCATCGAGCAAGACCAGCCCCTAAGTAGCAACCAATGATCTATCTGACAACATGGAAAGGCAGGACGGAAAATGAAATACGGTAGAGGAATTATGCGGAAGGGATCATTCTCGTTATTTTTCCCAGGCCACACCAGGCGAATTGTTTTTAGTGTCACCTCGTTTGCCGTGGCAACTCTGTTCGTGCTGGTAGCTTGTTCTGCGCCGCAGAACCAGTCCGGACAATCGAACAACCAGCAACAAGCCGCATCAGAAGATTGGAAGCCAGTCGAGCAGGCGCTGGGCAAAGCAGGCTCAATGCAGCCAGGTGATGTGTACAAGGTCAGTTTGCCGCGTAGCGATCTGAAGGTTGTGGTTGGCGGTGTTCAACTCAAGCCAGCCCTGGCTCTCGGCTCTTGGGTCGCTTTCAAGAAAGCAGGCAACATGACAATGGTGATGGGCGATCTGGTGCTCACGGAAGATGAAGTAACACCAGTCATGACCAAACTGGAAGAAGGCGGAGTCGAGCCGACGGCTTTGCACAACCATGTGCTGCATGAATCTCCACGCGTGATGTACATGCACATCCACGCGATGGGTGACGCTGCGAAGATCGCCAAAGCGATCCACGATGCCTTGGCACTGAGCAAGACGCCGTTTGCCGCCCCCGCTGCGAGCACTCAGAGTCAGGAAATAGGAATCGATACTAAACAGATCGATCAAATCCTGGGACAGAGCGGCAAAGTAAACGGCGGCGTCTATCAGTACAGCGTCGCGCGCGCTGATGAGATCAATGACGGACCGACGACGCTTGATACTAAGGGGCCAACCGTCCCGCCTTCAATGGGCGTCGCGCAAGCGATCAACTTCGAGCCGACCGGCGGAGGCAAAGCAGCCATCACGGGCGACTTCGTGCTGATCGCCAGCGAAGTGAACCCGGTGATCAAGGCATTGCGGGACAACGGCATCGAGGTGACCGCGCTGCACAGCCACATGCTCATCGAATCACCGCGCCTGTTCTTCATGCACTTCTGGGCCAATGATGACGCGCAAAAGCTGGCCCGCGGCCTGCGCGCTGCACTCGACAAGGTGAATGTAGCAAAGGCTAGTTTATAGGAGGGCTTCAGAAAGGATTGTCGTTCATGTTCGTCTCAAAGAATGAAAGGCTTCCTGGCTTCTTTCGCCCCGGAACTCCCGCTCGTCATCGACTGTCAGCCTCCGGAGTTTATTCTAAGCGCTTTCTTCCGCCTGCTTTCGCTTGCTGGAAAAACTATGAAGCGCGCAGGGCGGTTATCTTCATCCGCAGAGTTGTCGTCCCTGCGCTTATGGTCCCGGCTCTCGCTTTCGCTCTCGATGCCTGCGCGCAATTGGGGAGTAATAGCTCGTCGGTTAACACCGTCGCCTCAGCGGACAATTCCGCACCACAAAGCACGCTGTTGGCACATCATGAGATCAAGCCGTCCAATCTTCCACCGCCGAAACTGGAGAACGATGTAGATAATCCGCCGCGCGTCGTCGCCCAACCGCAAGGTGCGAACCTGAACCTACCGCCAGGCTTTGAGACCAGCACGTTCGCCGAAGGCGGATTTCAAAGACCGCGATGGATGGCCCTGGCGCCAAACGGCGACGTGTTTCTGGCTGACGCCGATTTGGGAAAGATTTTCATCCTGCGGGACACGAATGGCGACGGCGTATCAGACCAGCGTTTCACGTTTGCTGAGGGCTTGAACAAGCCGTTCGGCATGGCCTTCTGGCGCGATTACTTTTACGTCGGCAACACGAACGGTATTGTGCGCTTTCACTACAAGTCAGGACAGACCAAGGCCGATGGACCACCAGAACATTCTGTTCAGCGTAGACGGCGAAAAGATGTATGTCACGGTCGGCTCAGAATCAAACGTCAGTGTCGAGACTGATCCCATGCGCGCGTCGATTCTCGAATTCAATCCTGACGGCACAGGTAAACGAACATTTGCCAGCGGCACGCGTAATCCGATCGGGCTGGCGTGGCTTCCCGGCACGCGGACTTTATGGGCAGCCGTGCAGGAACGCGATCGCATGGGCGACGATCTGCCGCCTGATTTCGTCACCGAAATCAAAGATGGCGGCTTCTATGGCTGGCCTTACGCCTACATTGGTCCAAACGTGGATCCGCGCCACAAAGATGAGCGCCCCGATCTGGTCAGTAAGGCAATTACGCCCGATGTTCTGATCCAGGCGCACTCGGCCATCCTCGGACTCGTGTTCTATGAAGGTAAGATGTTTCCGAAAGAGTATCGCGGCGATGCATTTGTCGCGTTGCACGGATCCTGGAACCGCACGAAGCGCACCGGCTATAAGATCATTCGGATCCGTTTTAAGAACGGAAAGCCCATCGGCGGCTATGACGATTTCATTACTGGCTGGATGCTCGACGAGAACAGGCGTGAAGTTTGGGGTCGCCCGGTCGGTGTGCTTGTCTTGCCGGACGGCTCGATGCTGATCACCGATGATGGCGCCAATAAGATCTGGCGAGTCACATATCGCGGAACGAAATAAGACTTGAATATTCGTAGCTCTCATTTGACTCTTGGATTCGCTTGTCTGGTTTTCCTTGCCTGCTATTCATTCCCTTCGAAAGTTCAGTCAAGGTCGCCCCAGACCGGAAGTATAGAAGGCGTCGTGATCGATCAGAACGGTGCGGCCATTGCTGGCGCAGACGTTACGATCTCGGCGTCGTCCTTCAGCTCGCAAGTTAAGACTGACTCAGCCGGGCATTTCCGCTTCGACTCGGTTCGGGCCTCTCTAGTTACAGTTACGATCACCGCCAAAGGCTTTGCTCAGGTTGCGCGGAAGCTAAATCCAAGCGATGAAGACGCGGCTCGATTGCGGATCGTGCTCGCTCCTGCGCTACTTTCAGCCCAAGTCACGGTCACCGCAGCCCGCACCGAGACACGCATGAGTGAAACGGCGGCCAGCATCGCCGTACTTGGCCCGGAAGATCTCAAAACCACGGCGGCAATTACTTTGGATGACACATTGCGCCAGGTGCCAGGCTTCAGTCTGTTTCGTCGCAGTGGCAGCCGCACGGCCAATCCGACTTCGCAAGGTGTTTCCCTTCGCGGTCTGGGTGCGAGTGGGGCGAGTCGCGCCCTTGTTCTTTCCGATGGCATGCCACTCAACGATCCGTTTGGTGGATGGATTTACTGGGATCGTGTGCCACGCACAGCAGTGACGCAGGTTGACGTGTTGCGAGGCGGCGCGTCGGATCTCTACGGCAGTGCTGCGCTGGGTGGGGTCGTGAACATCATAACCAGTCGGCCAAAAGTGAATGCGCTTTCCCTCGAAGCTTCCTACGGCAATGAACTGACGCCCGACTTGTCTGTAAGTCTCTCAGGCCGGAAAGGAGAGTGGGGCGCCAGCCTCGTCGCAGAATCGTTTCGCACCAATGGCTACATCCTAATCGATCCAAACGAACGCGGCGCCGTCGATACTGCGGCAGGTTCGCGCCATACCGTGATCAACCTCAATGTGGAACGACGCTTCGGTGACCATCGAAGACTGTTTGTCGGCGCTTCGTTCTTTGGCGAGGCGCGCGCTAACGGAACGCTGCTGCAGACGAACCGCACGCACGTTAGGCAATTCACGTTTGGAGGCGACTGGCAACACAGCAGCATCGGTTCGGTTTCCGCGCGCGCTTACGGTGGCACGCAGGTGTTCGATCAAAAGTTCTCTGCGGTGAGCGCTGACAGAAATAGTGAAGCGCTCACCCGCGTGCAACGCGTACCGGTACAGGTCTTTGGTCTAACGGCGCAATGGTCGCGTGCGTTTGGCTCCAGGCAGACACTTGTCGCCGGTCTGGAAGCGCATGAGGTGCGCGGCGCCAGCGATGAGACCGTTTTTGTAGGAGGCCGGGCAAACTCGTTAGTCGGAGCAGGTGGGCGCGAGCGTGCAGCGGCTATATATTTTGAAGATCTGCTCCGAGCCGGCCAGCATCTGTTCATCAACGTCGGCGCGCGCGTTGACCACTGGCGCGAATATGCGGCGCTCTCCACCTCGAGGCCGTTGACCTCAGCCGGTTCAACCACAGTCACTCTCTTTCCGGATCGCTCAGAGACTGCCTTTAGCCCACAACTTTCCGTGCTCTACAAACTGACAGCGAACGTCTCTCTGGCCGCGTCAGTCACACGCGCCTTCCGGGCGCCGTCGCTCAACGAGCTGTACCGTTCGTTTCGTGTCGGCGAAGTGCTTACACTGGCGAATGAGCAACTGCGCGCCGAACGGCTGACGGGCGGTGAGGCAGGATTGAGAGTCACGCCTTTCCACGAGAAGCTTGTCGTTCGAGGCACGGTTTTCTGGGACGAAATCATGCGACCGATCGCTAACGTCACGTTGAGAACCACGCCTACACTGATAACTCGTCAGCGCCAGAATCTGGGCCAGACACGGTCGCGCGGAGTCGAGCTCGAAGCCGAGGCCAGGTTCAGTCAATTTTGGGATCTGTCTGCAGGATACCTGTTTGTCGATGTGACCGTCGTGAGATATCCGGCAAACACCGCGCTTGAAGGACTGATGATTCCCCAAGTCGCGCGGCATCAGCTCACCTTTCAGGCGCGGTATGCGAACCCGTCCCTTGTTACGGTCGGCTTGCAGGGCCGCGCGTCGAGCTCGCAGTTCGACGACGATCAGAATTTGTTTCGACTTGGTAGATACTTCACGCTTGACGTGATCATCTTGCGTCGAGTCGCCCGCGGTCTGGAGGTCTTCGCGGCAGCGGAGAATCTATTCAATCAGCGTTACGAAGTTGGCAAGACACCGGTCACATCGCTTGGCCCACCACTGCTTGTTCGCGCGGGCTTCAGAGTTTATCTTCCGTCGCGCTGAATTTCAGGAATAGGATGATGAGCTCATCTGAAAGGGGGTTTATGTAGTCTAGAGAATTGAGTTGACTCGCCGCTCGATTGGTGTAGAAAGCGCCTGCTCAACAAATCACTTTGCATCGTTGACTACTTTCATTAGAAAGGGGCGCACGGTATTCGCGCCGCACTCGACAAGACCAATTCGGCAAAGGGCTGAGTAGATATTCGTAACCTAAGGAACTGTGTCCTCGTCTTTTCCTGCGAGACTTTCTGGAACAATACTGCGCGCAGCTCGATGCTTTAGGAACGATAGTTATGAAGCACATCTTCTGGCTTTTGCTGCTTCTCTTTGCTTCCTCCTCCGCATGGGCACAGACCAGCTCGCTACGCGGTAAGGTTACGGATCAAAACGGTGCTGCGGTTGTTGGTGTGAAGGTTACCGTGAGTGGTCCGTCGGGACTAACCAAGAGCACAAAGACTGACAACAACGGATCGTATTCATTCACTGGATTGCCGCTCGGAGATTGTGAAGTGCAGGCGTCCGCGCCGAATCTTGAACTTGCCGAACCAGTGAAGGTTAATTTGAAGGCTGGCCCGCAAACGCTGAACCTGCAATTGAAAGTTGTCCTCGCGCCGGAGAAAGTCACGGTTGAAGAAAATGCCGCCCCGAGCGTCACGACTGATCCGAGCAATAACGCCAGCGCGCAAGTGCTCCGCGGTAACGACCTGGATTCGCTGCCCGACAGTCCAGAAGATCTCCAGGCGGCGCTGTTAGCTCTCGCCGGGCCGTCCGCAGGACCGAGCGGTGGTCAAATCTTCATCGATGGCTTCAGCGGCGGCCAGCTTCCGTCGAAGGAATCGATTCGCGAGATCCGCATCAATCAGAATCCTTTCACCCCGGAATACGATAAGCTCGGCTTCGGCCGCATCGAGATCTTCACCAAGCCAGGCACGGATAAGGTGAAGGGGTCAATCTATTTCAACTTTGCCAACCAATTTTGGAACACGCGCAATCCTTACGCGGAGCAGAAGGCGCCATTCCTTTTGAAAGAGTACGGCGGCAGTGTGAGCGGTGCGCTCAACAGACGCACTTCGTTCTTTGTAGACACCCGACGTGACGAGGTCGACAACGGCTCGATCATAAATGCGATCACTCTTGATCCGCAGACACTCGCAATCATCAATCCATTCACGGACGTGTTTCGGACACGGCAGCGCCGCTTCGGAATTAATCCGCGCATCGATTATCAACTCACTCCGAAGAACACGTTAACGGTGCGCTATGGCTTTACCGTTGCTGATATTCGTGACGCAGGTATCGGGGGATTCAATCTGGTTTCTCGTGGGACTCATCCCGAAAATAGAAATCACACGCTACAGATCGTAGAGACGGCGGTGTTGGGGAAGAACACGATTAACGAAACGCGCTTCCAGTTTTTCCGCACTTATGGTCCAACGACCGCTAACGACTTGAGCCCGGCTATCCAGGTATTGGGATCTTTCAACGGAGGCGGCGCGCAGGTCGGTCGTTCCTTCGACGCGCGCAACAGTTACGAGTTACAGAACTATACTTCGATCATCAACGGCTCGCATTCTTGGAAGTTCGGCGTGCGCCTGCGCAGGGAAACAGATGATAACATCTCACCGCAGAATTTCGGCGGCACGTTTAGTTTTGGCGGTAGTGATCGGCAACCTTCCTTAGATGCGAACGGTCGTCCAATCTGCGCGGGTACACCGGTACTAACGCCGGTTACCTCCATCGAGCGATATCGCTTCACTCTGTTGATGCAACAGATTGGCTGCTTGTCTGCGGACATTCGAAGGTTGGGAGGTGGCGCCACACAGTTCAGCATCAACGCCGGGAATCCGGAGATCTCAGGAAGTCAATTCGATGTCGGCTTCTTCATTGGCGACGACTGGCGCGTACGGCCCAACCTTACGCTGAGTTTCGGTCTTCGTTACGAAACACAGAGCAACATTCATGACAGGCGCAATGTTTCTCCGCGCCTCACGGTTGCATGGGCGCCTGGATCATCAAAGAGGAATCCGCGTCCAAAAACAGTGCTGCGCGCCGGGTTCGGAGTTTTCTACGATCGCTTCAGTCTTTCAAACACGCTCACAGCGTTTCGCTATAACGGCATCGTTCAACAGCAGTACGTGGTTACAAATCCAGATTTCTTTCCCACCATACCTTCAATCTCCTCTTTGGCTGGTGTCCAGACGACGCAGACCATCCAGCAGATCAGCCCGACGATGCGCGCGCCATACATCATGCAGTCTGCCGTGAGTCTCGAACGCCAGTTGCCGTTCAATACTACGATTGCGATCACCTATGCGAACGCGCACGGGCTGCACCTGCTGCGATCCCAGGACATCAACGCTCCATTGCCCGGCACGTTCAACACGTCAGTACCGGGAAGCGGCGTGTTTCCGCTGGGCGAGCCCGGTCCGGTTTTCCTCATGGAGTCTTCCGGTCTCTACAACCAGAACCAGTTGATCACGTATGTTAATTCCCGACTTAATAAGGACGTTTCTTTGACTTTCTCATACGTTCTGAATCGCGCAATGAGCAACACCGACGGTCTCGGCACCTTTCCCGCAAAGCCTTACAATTTCACCGGCGAGTACGGACCGGCAGCGACCGACGTGCGTCATCGTTTCACGTTCACCGGCTCGATCAACACAAAATGGAGCGTGCGGTTCAACCCGTTTGTGGTAGTGCAGTCCGGTCCGCCGTTTGATATCACCGTCGGTCACGATCTTTATGGCACTACGTTGTTCAATGGCCGGCCCGGAATTGCGACCGATCTAACAAAGCCTGGTCTGATTCAGACAAAGTACGGGTTGCTCGACCCTAATCCGACGCCGGATGAAAGAACGCTGTCACGTAACTTTGGCCGTGCTCCGGAACGGTCACTGTGAATCTGCGCCTGACCAAGACAATCGAATTAGGACGCGAAGGATCTGGATCTGGCGGAGGCCCACCATCGAGCGGTCCGGGCAGTGGCGGGCCAGATCGTCGCGGCACGCCCGGCGTCTTCAATCCCGGAACACCGCAAGGATCTTCAGCTTCGCGAGTAAGTCGTCGTTACAATCTGAGCATCGCCATGTCGATTAACAACATTTTGAATCACACCAACCCTGGACCAATCATCGGCAACATCACGTCTCCGCTCTTCGGCCACGCGAACCAGCCATCGGGCGGCGGCGGCGGTTTTGGTGGAGGTGGTGGCTTAGGTTTCTCAGAAGCCGCTAACAATCGTCGACTCGAACTGCAAATGAGATTTTCTTTCTAGCTGACTCAGATCGAATGGCGACGCCCGAGCTTGCCGACTTGTCGCGCAAGAGTCGAAGTTAGGAACTAGCTTCACTGATGAATAAGATTACGGAGTTGGAAGGCCAACGATTCGATTTGCCACGATTTTGCCACGCTTTGCCTGCGAGTTATACCGTTTATGCGGTTTGTAGTTGACTTCTCTAGCCGCGATGAATAGTTTCTACGCCGAAAAAGAGGAATACGCGTTACGCGCGGTGGCGGACCGCGGATTGACACGGTAGGGGTCTGGGGTTCAAATCCCCCACGCGCCTACCATTTTTATTGAGAAACACTCCCTCCTCGTCACTCTCGGCCATTTTGTCCTGCAATTTGCCCGCAAATTTGAATTGCTTTTTTCCTGGTCACCGGGCGTCTCGCCCTCGGAACGCGACTCTTCTGCCACCGCGGCGAACGAAATGCTGTTCGCTGAGGTCACGCTGACGATTCGAGAGATTGGCGGGTGCCGGAGTCATCTTCGCCAAACCATGGGTAGAAATCAGAGACTCAACCTTATCCAATAAGTTTGCATCTTAGGGGATACTCGCGTGTCTACTTTTCAAGTTCGGTTAACTTTTGAATTTTTTGTTCCCGTCTTAACTAACGATGGAGCTCAAACTCAAAGCAGGCCAGTTTTACGGCACCACGTCGCAGGCTCTTTCTGCGAACGGACTTCGCTTTACGGAAAAGGCCTACTCATCGCGCGCCACGCTTCCTACTCACGCGCATGAACTTTCGCATTTCTGTTTTGTGTTGGCGGGAAGTTATCAGGAACACATTGCCGGTAAACTTTTTGAACGCTGGCCTACGGCTCTTGTTTTTTATCCGCCCGATGTTAGCCACGGAGAAGAACACTTTACCCGGGGGCGACACTTCTTAGTCGAGATCGATTTCAAAGGCCTGGAGAAAGTTAGAGATTACGGTGCCCGTCTCTCTGAGTCAGTGCTTGTGGGTAGCGATTCGTCGCTTTGGCTGGCAGCCAGAATGTACCGGGAATTCAGCGAGCGAGACGGATTCTCTGCGTTAGCGCTGGAAAGTATTACGGCGGAACTTTTGATTGCCGCCTCGCGACAAGATACGCGAAGGCCAGAACGAAAACCGCCGCCATGGTTGGAGCGAGTCAAAGAGTTTCTGCGTGAGAATTTTTCGGAACCCCCAACGCTGGACGAATTAGCCAGCGCAGCCGGCGTTCACCCAACTCACCTCACACGCGTCTTTCGCCAGTTTGAGCGTTGCACGGTTGGTGACTATGTTCGTGAAGCCCGCATCAAATACGCGCGCCAGAGGATGCTCAGATCGAAAGAGCCTTTAGTGGAAATCGCCCTGGCCGCGGGCTTTGCGGACCAAACACATTTCACTCGCTCTTTTAAACGCATAACGGGAATGACTCCGACTGAATTTCGCGGCGTATTCGCTGCACGCTAATCTCATTCCAGTATGCTTGTTTGAGTCAAGACCTCTTTCCGCAAACCGGCTAAGATAAACTCTGCCCAGCCTACTCGCGATCGCCTTTCGAATGATTTCTGTAGAGGTATGTTCTGATGAACAAAACTAGATATTTCATTTTCGCATCGTGTTTGTTCTTATTGTTATTATCGCGAACTGTTTTTGCCCAGTCTGATAAAGCCAAGAAGATTGATGAATTCATCAAACCGTTTGCCGAAGCCAGCCAATTTTCAGGTGTGGTTCTGGCTTCGGAAAACGGCAAAGTGATTTATGAAAGGGCATTTGGTCTGGCAAATGCAGACTATAAGATTCCGAATCAACTGAACACGCGTATTGGAATCGCTTCGATTACAAAATACATGACCAGTGTCATCTTAAGCCGCTTGATTGAAACCAATAAGATTACACTTTCGGACAAGCTCAACAAGTACATTCCCGATTTTCAAAATGGCGACAAGATCACGATCGAGATGCTGGCTCGTCATCGTTCCGGCATTCCGCACCGTGTGATGCCGCCCGAAGCGGAGTCTCTGGCTTACACTTCCGCGGAGTTTGTCGGGAAGGTAAAACAGGCGAAGCTGGCATTCGAACCCGGTACTGGCCGTCTTTACAGTTCCGCGGGATATGCGGTTCTGGCGCGTGTATTGGAAATCGTTTCGGGCAAAACCTATTCACAACTCTTACAGGAATATGTTTTCACGCCGGCGGGCATGACAGACTCAGTCGATTTTGACGGCGACGCCGTTATGGAACGTCGTGCGCAGGACTATTACCTTTCGCCGAACGGCTTCGTGAATGTTCCACTAAAAAATTATTCATTTCTGGTCGGCGCGGGTTCTGTCTTCGGCACGGCCCGCGATGTTTACAGATTCGGCGAAGCCGTGCTGGATGGAAAATATGGTGAAGGTGTAAAAGCGTCACTCCTGGGACAGACTACATTTAGCGGCAGCGGAAGCACGAACGGGCATCGCTCGTATTTTGAGATCGCGCGCGACAAAAAATACGGCTATGTCATCCTGGCAAATTCCGCCGGCGCCTTCGATCTGATTTCTCAAGGTCTGCTAGAGATCCTCCAGGGAAAAGAAGCGACCGTAAAGAGCTTTACTATCCCGAAGATTATTGCCAACCCAAACAAAAACCTCGCCGAATTCCTGGGACACTACAAGCGCAGCGATGGCAGCGAAACAGACATCGTTATCAGAAACGGGTTTCTGTATTCAAGTGACATTAAACTTTATCCGACCAAAGCGGATTGCTTCTTTGAATATAGATTCTTTGGCGAGGCCTGTTTTATCCGCGACGAATCAGCAAAGATTAAAGAGATAAAATGGAAGGGATACAATTTCGATTTAACCTGGGTGAGACAGTAGGTCAGTACCACCCGCGTAGCGGGTGGGTAACTCCGCTCATCGCAAAACAGGCCAAACAAACGATCAAGGTCGTGCTAGAAGTTTGCCATCCAAATATTTACTGCATTTTCATTCGGCAGTGGCGAAGCTGCTTTGCCTGCACGTTATTATGCTATGTCCATTAAAGGCGAGCGAAGCGAGGCGTGTTCAGTGCGAAGAGTGCTTACAGCCCTTGCCGTTCGAGCGCTCGCAGGCCTGGGTGCTTCGCTCTTGAAGACTGTTAACCGGTCCGCCTAACACTGATCAGGCACGGGCACCAGCGGCGAGACTCGCAACATGCGCGCATGGCCCAGATCCTGTCCTAATGGGTCGGGAGGAAGGGGATCGGTGAAGAGTTCGACCGCCAATGTTGTTAGCGGCGTATCCTCAGGGAGTCCGAGTCGTTGCAGTAGATTATGGACATCCGGAACCTCGAAGAAGCCTTCGCCGAATAGCGCGCGCGCATCGGCCTCAAGCACCATTAATTCCTGGGCAGGCGACATCCTCGCCCGTGCGAGCAACAAATTCCGCCACGATGCCGCATCGGTCTGCTGGACGCGCGCGTAAAGCACTGCCCACATCGAAGTGCGCGGAAATCGGCGGCGAACATTGCGACCGTTATGGACCGCGGTGGCGAATGGCGCCCGCACACGGATTCTGCGTTTGTTGCGTGCGGCCTGGCAGACAAGCGGAGGGATCGGATGTTGCACGCCTGCAACTCGAAGGGCCGGCCCGTAACGCCCCTGGGCCGAAGACCAGCGACTGTTGGTGTGGCCCACCCGGATTTCATAGGTAAACATTCCAAAAAGTTCGAGTGACGTTTCATCCAGACCCTTTGGAAGTGGAACCAGGTAGTGCGAGCCGGCCTCGGCTTGTTGATCCAGAAGGTCCATAGCACGCAGGCCGCTGTCATCACGCGGCTGATCTTGTTCGATGAGACGCATCCACTCCGGCTCGATTGGCAGTGGAGGCTCGATCACCTCCGGAATCACTTCATCGATGGCAATCAGCATCGGATCGGGTGCATTGGCCAGCACGCGTACGAAGTACGCATCATCCGGATCGAGCGGAGGCAACTCAAACTCGAGCCAAAGGCTGCGTTGACGCTGGTTGGTAGAAGAGTAGTCATCCGCCGGCACGTACCGGGAGAGGGCAATGCCGGCCGAAACCAATTTCGGAACCTGCACCGGGGGCGTGGTAATGGGTAGCAGAATCTCTTCTGTAAATGGCTCGGGCGGCGGCGCCTCGCCCTTAAAGGCGGGCGCCATTTCATATTCGATCGTGATCTCAGTAGGAAATTCGCCGGGCTCCGGCTCCGGATTCGGCTTAGGCTTGGGATCGAAAGCGTCGAAAAAGAGAATCTCGGTTGATTGTCGGATGGGATCGCGCGGGTCGCCAGAAACCCCCGACGTTGCCGCGCGCGCCAGAGCATGCGGAAGTCGGACAGTACCGGCAAGCTCAACCATGTCCGGCTTCCCGGGACGCTTAACCCGTCGCTGAACGGCTATACCTTCCTCGGCCAGACCGTCCCAGGTCCAGTCACGCGCTAGCTCAAACCGCAAAACATTTATCCAACGCTGAATCACGTCTGCGCCGGACGAGATCGTAATTGACGCGCGTTCAGGGGAAAGGGTGTGACGCAGAGCTGATGAGCAGGCGAAAACGGAGCGGTGGCCTTTCCGGGCGGCGAGAGTGAGTCCGGAATGATCCAAATCCAATTCCACCGCGAGGCGTTCTGCAGGAGTGGCAACACTGCCGTCCGGCGGAGGCAGCTGAAAGAAGAAACTGCGTAGAGGAGATTCAACCGCATTAAAAAGCGGCGCCTCGTCCTGTGCGGGAGCGCGGAGTTCGACGGTAATCGGCAAACCGCGACGCAAGTCGGCTGATGCGAAGTAGCCAGGGTCTTCGCGACCCAGGCCCACCAGCGTGAGACGTATGTCGCGCGCAGTGGGAATGACTAGCGGTCCATTGTCGGGTTGCGCACCCGCCAGAAGGTCCAAAGTTGCCAGATCCTGAGGCTCGAGATCGAGATCAATTTCATCTTCATCAAACGCGCGCGTCGTGGTGTAGAGCGGAAGATAGATTGCAACATCGCCTTCGAGAGCTCGCACTTCTACCAGAATCTCGACGGTAAGCACATCGGGATCCGGAACGCTCATCTCCCGCTCCCGGTTTACCAGAATGTCTGCGTCGAGTTCTGCCTCAAGATCTGCAAAACTTACAGCGCCAGTAAACAGCGCTTCGGGATAGCCTATTCGCGGCTTCTCTATTGTGACAAACGTTTCGCCGCGCGTAGGCCGATGAGTCACGTTAATCTGGGCCGGGCGATTGCGGCGTTGAAAGTGAATTGTAGTGGTAGCTTGAGGCAGGGGCGGCGTATCGTCAGTCGAGGGTGGACCACCGAGCGTAAGGTCGGCAAGACGAACCCGGAAATCATAAGTTTCGCCATAAACTAGTGGTACCAGCTTGTCATCGACCGCCACGAAGGTTTTTTCGCGGTTCAAAAGCAGTGGAGCGGCATCCGCGTTCGCGAGGAGTTTTGGATGTTCATGCAAGAGAGTGAGATCGCCGTCTGTCAGCACCAGGGAACTGCCGTGCCAGGTCGCAAAGTAAGGAGGCATCCAAAACTCACCTACGCGAGCCGGAGCGATTTGTGCGGGCATTACCTCTACCACCGATTCACCGGCATAGGGCCCGAGAACATGCGGCCCCAGCATTAGATCGGCATTGCTTTCAATCCGAACCAACGAATTCCAGTCACCCCCTTCTGTCCGAACGTCCACCCGATAACCGGCAGTGCCCATCGGCGCTTCTGTCGTTGGCTTAACCTGGCGGTTAAGCCATTCTGCAATTTGTTCGTCGTCCCAGGCCAGGCGAATTGCGTCACCACGATCCTGGATTTGTGCGCCGTGGACCATACGTGCGAAACCCAGATCGTAGCGTTCAGCTTCGCGGAACACGTCGTCTGCTACTGCTGTTCCATCCACAGGGAAGAGCACGGCGGCGTACAGTGATCGTTCTTCATTGAGAGGTGGAATCCGCGCAGCATAGAGAGCCTTGAATGGCGGCGGCACATTCGAGTAATCGCTGGTAGCGTGGAGGCTGATGTAGAGCCAGCCTCCTTTTTCGAAGACGGTTGGATCATCAAGATCGATCGTTGCTTCTCCGATTAGACCGAGCGCCATCGCCAGTTTCGGTTGGCGAAGGGCGAAAGCCATGAGTTGTCCCCAGGTAACGTCGCTCTTCAACACCTCTGGTTCGGGCGGCTGGCTCAACTGAGCATCATGAAGGGCACACTCAAAGTCTTTTTCGCTGGTTAGATAATCTGAAAGTTGTCGGCGGCCGGTGAGCGCGAGATAGCTTTCAGTAATTGGTTTCAAGAACTTCGGTGCCGACGCGGCCCCGGGCACTCGCGGCTTAATCTCGAACTGCTGATCGAGTTCAGTGAACAATGCCTCCTTGTTAGTAGGCGGCTCGCTGAGCATAAGGGTCCCAAGTCCGGTAGCGTCTGCGGCTCGGGGCAAACGATCCAGGCCCGAAATGACATTCGCTTCAAAAACGAGACTGGCATTTGCAAAAGTTGGCTGACCCGCTTCGAGTGGCTCGAGAGGACTGATCTTGGGAAGACAGAGGAAGCGGACCCGTAGACTGTTTGGTTCCCAACGCTGTGGGAAAGTGAGTATGCCTAATCGAGATGGACCGACGAGTGGCATTAGATGTCCTCATAACAAGGCCGCGGCAGGAGCCAGCGCAGGGAAGAACGCGGCGGCCGCGATAAACGAAAGCGGGATCTTCTGTTCAAACTGGGTTTTCACGTCAATATCCTCTTCGACAAGCCAGGCGACCTGAACGCTGGCACAAACGCGGATCTGAGCCCAAATTCTGACCTCGTTAGCCGTTGGAGCGATGCGTTTGATGCGAGCCATCGCTTCTACCGAGAAGGAAAAACCAACCAGGCCACCGAGCAGTTTTGCTCGCGCTTCCAGGCCAAGGAGTACGCCGGGCTCGAGAGTCTGAGGGATCAGCGTGTAGCCATATTTGACAGTTACCTCCACTTCGACCAGGTTTTTGATCAGGTCGCCGCCAATCGAGGCGACAGTTGCTAATCCGAGTTCGATGGTGGGCTTGCCGGTCTCACGAATCTGTATGGCGAAACGGAAGAAGCCGCCCGCATAAATCGCCGGAGGAATAATTCCTTGTTGCACATCACCTTGAAATTCAGCAGAGAGCAGGCCCCGCGCTTTGCCACTCAACCCGGTCTCCAGTTCACCGCGGATTATGAACTCGCCGTAGAACTTACCGACTCCAATATCGATCCGCTCGTTTGGTCCCTCACCGATGCGAAACTTCAGCCTGATGCCGACGATGAAAGAGGGGCTTGGTCCGCTGCCGGCAGTGACGTCGACGTCAACGTGGAAGTTCGCCAGACCCTTGAAGTGATCCAATGCGCTGACGACCTCTTTCACGGCAGCGAGTGGTGGACCAAAATCGAGCGTGGGCTTGTCGAGTTTGGGCAAGGCGCCGCTTAGCGCGCTGTAGTTCGTATGAATCGTGAACACCTTGCCGATTCCGTCGATGTTGATGTCCAGATCGTTTGGAGTAGCTGAAATCTCCCAGGGCTTGTTTTGAATCGCCGAATCGAGAAGGACGTTGACTCCTTGCGCTGGATCGAAGGCCCTCGTGATTGCCCACTCGCCACCTTTCGCGAGATCCGGCGCGGGTTTGTCGAAGGTGAAGTTGGGACTCGCTAAGCGCCACTCATTATCAGCAGAGATATGGAAACGAGGTGTTTCCTTGCAACGCAACGCGTAATTAGGTCGAGGGAAAGCGCTCGTAGATTGCACCAGCGAATAAGGATCAGCGACGTTGGCCTTGTCAGTTGCGAGTACGCCTGGCTGGTTCGGATCGATTGAAGGCTTTGGAAAAAGAACCCGGCTTGTGGGTGTAGACATCAGTAAGCCGAATTCGTCAGGCTTCGAACGTTTGGCATCACCAGGATCCTGGAAAATGTAAGCTGGCTGACCGGTGCGCCTGATTAATGGCACGCCGTGTCGAGGATCAACCGGTGAGGCCTCCGAAGTTGAACTGTTGATCCGCACGGCACTCCACTGGCCGGCGCGCGGCAGTTTAGGCAATCCAAATGCTGCCAGCATGAGGGCTGGATTAAGTCCGCCGTCGTCTGGCGCCTCATCGGCGAAGATACCGGAGAGGTGCATCTCGAGAGTTCCGCCGACTCGAATCTTGCAGTCGATTCCTCCACCTACTGGGTTTCCAATCCGCTTCAGAAGGTCTTCGATCCGCGTGCGTGTTACTTCGGAACCGGGGCCTGTAGGGGCCAGTTGAATGTAGCCGGGATGATCATGGATTGGTACCAGTCCGCCCGCGCCTCCAGCGACAACATTTTCGAGATGTGCGTCCGCATCGAAGATCACCGGTTGCCATTTCGATTCGGACAGATCCAACGTCGGGCTGGAAAGCACTCTTATGCGGCGGATATTTCGGAACGCCTTAATGACACCTTTTTCAAACTCGAAGTTCTTCTTGACATCAAAAGGATCATCCTGGAATACAACTCTGAATTCCCCATCGTTTACCGGCTTCCAACCGCTATCGAAACGGAGCACTTTCCCGGAGTTCCGACGTTCCATGATGATTGTTCGCACCGCGTAACACATCGGAAACGCGAGTATTGTTTTAACCTGGATCACTTCATACGAAGTACGGCCGGTCACCACGTCGAAACGCACCTTTGTCACGCCGGTGGGCACGTCTCGGTGCCAATCGCTGAACGTACTTAGTCCGTAGCCCGAGAGATCAGCGTGGTGCAGTGGAAGGTATTCCTTAAACTCGTTTAGGAAGTCCTCTATTCCCTTAATCACCTCTCCTTTGTCGTCGATCCCGCCTGACAACACGCTGCCCAGCTTATTTTTTCCAGACTCGAGGTTATTAAGCTGGACCATTGCTCCGGTCATTGCCCGGGCGGCTGGGTCCTTTCGCGGATCGGGATTGAGAGCGCCGGTTGCTACGAGACGCAGCTGACGCGCTGAGACAAGATCGGCAAAGCGCGGCTGGTGCAAACTTGCCTGAACGGCTGGACGGGCGAACGGTTCGAAAACCGGATCTATGAACGCTAACGCCCGCAGTCCAAACGGCAATGAGAAGAGCGCAGCACACCGTGATCCCTGGCGAGCCGCTGAGGCGATTCGGCCGCAAACCACTCCGGGCAGGATCGGAACTAGTTTCACCGATGCAGCACCCGCGAGCGTTCGTGATCCGTTTGATTTGGAGGTGACTATCTCGGAAAACTGCGCGCCGGCGTCCGGGTTTAGCACCACCTCAACAGGTTCCCATTGCACCTGTGGTTGCATCAGCAAGCGCACATTGCGCAGCTCTACCGTCAGACGATTCTGATCGAGATCAACCCGCCGATCAGCAAGACTTTCAAGCGCCACCCCGAGGTGATGCTCGTTAGTGGACAGATCGAGCAGGTTGAGAGATTCAGGCTGCGCATCCAGAAGTCCATAAAACCTGTCACGAAGTTCGGGCGGCTCATCCGCGGGAAGGTTGCGGGATTCAGGAAAGGGCACAACTCGCTCGAGGCGTGCGTTAAGGCCAGGCGTTTGCGAATTGGACCATCCGAGCGAGATGGAGAGTGCAGATTCGGCCACAAAGAGTTCGCCTGGCAAGCTCCAGTTTGCGACGTAGGGATCTGGCAGCGATGGTTGCGCGAGCATCACATCAAAGAAGAGTACAGCGAAACCATCTGTGACAGCGGATACGCCGTCGAAATTTCCGGTGAACCCCAGCTTTCGCGGAGCTCGAATGACCAGGTACAAGTTTTCCAGTGCTACTCCGTGTGCTCTGATTTCGGGTTGCTGAATTGACGAGCCCGCAATGCGAAATAGACCGGTTGCTTCCGCAATCACCGCAAACAGTTCAATCCTGCCTTTGTAAGGAAAAGGCTTGCTCGCGGAAGTGAGCGGCAGATCCCATTGATTCCGTATTTCGCCACCATTCACCAGGGCGATGTCGCGGCCATCTCGAAGACTGGTGAAAAGAAGCCGTTCAATACTCTGTTGGTTGAAGACCAGATCGGTGTGGGCCGGAATCCAGAGATCAAGTTCGCTGCGCGCTGAGGAGGCTGCTTGTTGAGCATCAAGTGAAACGCCTGCTCCATTTGCGGTCAGTATGGTGTCAAACCAAGTGAAGGTACCGCTGGCGCCGCGCATCCGACTTTCGAGTCCACCGCGAAGCCTTAGTCTGAGCGAGCCTCCGTGTACTGCTTCACCAAATGTGTTGAGTGGTAATTTGTTAAGGGACAATGTCCAGGCTGCCGACATCACGCGACATTCACCGGTGAATTGCCCGGCGGTGGAGAGATTACCGTCGATGGACCACGGCGCGTTACCGGCGTTGTAAGGAAATGTGATGGAGTCTGGATCTGCAAAAGGTGCGCCCTGAGGGTCGGGAAATTCGAGGTCAGTTCCAAAGCCACTGATCACCATTCTGCCGTTGACCTGCGACTCTCCGGTCGAAAGCACTGTAAAACGTCTCGGCAATCGCACCGTAAGTCCGTTTGCGTCCGAACCGTTGCCGTCAGGTTCCGGCGGCTGTTCCGGTTCCAGCGTTAGAGACCACTGAGCGCTCGTCGGCATACCGATGCGGTTGCCTGGCCTGGGCTGAGCTGCTCGATCAAGGTTCAGCGTTCCTCCTTTTACACACAGCCCTACGTAACCTGCGGTGTTACCGACTACGAATCGAGCGCGAAGCCATACGGTGCCCGGCGGAATTGAGAAGGTTCGGTTGCCGTCATTGCTGGAGGACTCAGCTGGAAGGAGCATCAGCACGTCGGTGACCAACGGAAACGGCGCCGGCAATGTGAGCTGCACAGTTAGAAAACGGGCACTCTCAAAAACGGCGAACTGAACCAGGCTCCCGTCGGCGTCCACGAATGGACCGAAGACATGAGTAGGTCGATCGGGTCTGATCGCAGGAGTAACGTAGCTATCTCGAAGCACCCGAACGCCAGTGGCTGTTTCTGCGAGCTTGGCTGCAAGTACCGAACCCCTGGCGGCCGCCTCGTTGATGGCTGCGTCAACGGTTGAATCGGGCTGAATAGGTAAAGCGCCTGGGTTTTCCTGGATCAGGCTGGCTGAGAGAAAAACGCGAAGCGAGGCGAGGGAGCTTTCCGGTGCACCGGAGGGGGTTTCCAGGCGGCCGGAAATGGCGAGTAATTGATCCAGGACAACGTTCAAGGCCTACCTCCTCGGATGAATCGATCCGAGTTAGCAATAGGGGTTCGTAAGATCCTGACTAGCGCTGAATGTTAACGTTCCACTTCGTTCGGTGAACGCTTGCTCAGGTTCTTTTTCGAGCTAACCGGACCGCACAGTATCACAAGTAAATGGACTTGATCACGAGATTAAAACGAACTTTCGGAAGGTCTGAATAAAGTCAGGGCGCTAAGCATCCGTAAAGTATGGCGACGTGCAGAGTCTATTTACATTCTCGCCTATTCTCCACACAAAGAATTTTGGCAGACTTTTGGCAGACTACGCCTGGAACTTAGTCAATTTATACAGAGTGAGCGTGACTTCTCTAGCCGCTCCAGTTAGTGTTTATCGGCGTAAGAACGATTACGTGATACACGCGGTGTCATGCGACGGCGTTGACACGGTAGGGGTCTGGGGTTCAAATCCCCACGCGCCTACCAATCGTTTCAATAACTTAACTTGGATACCACGTTTTGCGTTATGCCAAATTACGCCACTAAGAATTCTTAAATTGTCACTGTTGGTTTCACGCGACGCCACCCAACGCTCATCTGGACCTCTTCGCTGCAGCTCTTCCAATTTCAACCGCTACTTTTACCCTCAGCTCGGCATAGATAGTAATGAGATCGCTTAATAAGGGTCCGGCGCCAGGGAAGCCGGCATATCCACGTCCTAACAGATAAGATTGCAAAGGAAGGCGTAACACGCGCCGTTGGATCAAAGCGCAGGGCGGCGTTGAAATAGGCTCGACTGATCGCGGGCTGAATACTTCTGCAACCAAAATTAGGCGGTGGTCACTTACTCATTAAGCAAACAAGCCGGCGCACCCTCCAGGAATTCTGACGTTCGGCGGAACTTCCTGGATTGACGTGCGTCTAACCGGTTCATGAAACGAATGCTTCTTCTGGCCGTCACCGTCACCCTCGCCGGATGCGCTCGACCAGGCGACCATCCCGTCACCTCGAATTGCGAATGGACCGAAGAGGACAACCGTTCACTAAACCTGGAAAATGCTGCAGACCGGCGTCATCTGCGTTACGACGCTATCACCGCCGAAGACGTGGCGATACGCTGGGCCGATAAGTACGCGGGAGTTGGGTCGGGGGAGTTCAAAGGGTTCCCAGAGTACGGACGTCGACGGGATAAATGCATGGAGGCTCTGTTCAATGGCGTCGCGAGCCATCATGGTGTAGATGTCGCTCTCGTTCGTCAGTATCGCCTGGACCGAGACCCCGTTCTGGATTCAGCCGTGATCCTCGGCTTCGGTGTCATTTACGCGCTTGTGGCGTACGGCCTTGCCGGTCTGATCCGTCGACGATTTCCGCCGGACGAATGGCCTGCCTTCTTGATAGCGACAGTCGCCATGTCGGTGGTTGTAAGTCTTATAGGAGTACTGCTTGGTGACTTCTGGTCCGTGGTGATGGAGAATCTCCGACTGAACAGCGGGCACCTGAGCTACCGGCTCGCACGGATCCCGTGGAGGCAGCACTGGGCAGCGCTGTTTGTCTGTGGGCTTGTCGTCTTCTGGTTGGCTGCGGCGGTTCGTTCCCGAGTTGCTATTCGCGACAATAGCCGGCCTTCGTTTCGAGGTTAGAAATCGGTCTACCAGCTAATTCCAGACACTTCTTTGCGAGTTGTGCTCCAGGTCGAAACTGGGCAAGGATGAAGACCATCGAGAATGCTTCTCGCCTCCGCCGCGATTGCGTGTGCTGTGAGGATTTCTGGGACGACGATTGGCTGAAACTCTTATGGCTGATCTGCCACTTACTAATTGGATTATGGGATCACTCTCGCAAATTGGGGGAACCCTTGCAGTTCTGGCTTCACGGAAGGATATATGATCAGTAAGGCGATCCTTGTAACTGCGACCCTGCTTTGCCTGGCGACACCTGCCCTTGGACAAGTCTTCAAACCGTTGCTAATCGCCGCGCCCGGTTTCAACCGTTGGGGTGCTTCGTTAACCGGGCGAACCATTTATTCTCGCTTATCACGTATCCACAAATTTGCAACAAAACCGGGCCGGCGGTGTTTATAAGGTTAAGTCATCTCGGCGGATGGAGGACTTGAGATGAAACGTAAACAGCAGAGCCTAATCATTCTTGTGACTTCGCTTAGTTTGGTTTTATTTTCGAGTAGCGCATCGGCGCAAACTCAAAACCGAAGTCTTAACGCAGCAACAGATCTGAAAAGTTCTCGTGGCCCTGCGCTCTCAGTTGAAGTAGTTGATCTCACGCCACGATTCTTCAAGTTCTACGAAACTGCGACCGCCGAAAAAGCTGACCCCGAACAGCGCTGGCAACTCTGGCAAAAACTTTATGGGTTTGCCGCCGTTCCGCCAACTCCGGAGGGAAAGACTATGGCACGCACCTTACTTGATAAAGCGTGGTCACAGTACCCGAAGGTCATAGCGCGCATCCGCCAGGGCGCGGCGATACTGAAACCGTCTCTGCAGAGCACCTTAGAATCGGTAGCTAAATTGCTTCACGGCACTCAATATCCGATCAAGGTGCGGGTAATCGTTTTTGTCGGAGGACTAGAGAACAACGCCTTCACCTGTTAATCCCAGGGAAGACGGCTGAGTTCTATACAAGCTGCCACGGAGTTCGATGAACGCAGTGATAAATGGTGCGATCAATACTTTGATCAAAGCTAAAAGGTAGAACGCCAAAACATGAGTGTCGCCTCTTTCACGGCGCTCCGTTCACGCAATGAAATCACCTTGATCTGTTCCAGCAACAGGCAGCCCAACAAGTTGAAGTCATCAGTCAATCTCAGCAGATTATTAAGCCTATCTATCGTTTGCAGCGTATTTGGGTTCGCATCAGTTTGTTCTGCACAAACTACGATGCCTTCCGCTGTGAATGTGCGCCTCGTCACCGATGAAGCAGTGGCAGTGCTGGCCATTCTTGCGAAGAGAAGAGCGAACCAGCCGATTACCGAAACGGATTGGCAGCGAGTTTTTTCCAGCGAAGGGTATGTGCGGCTCAAGCAGCGCGAACTTTCGTTGAAACGATCCTTTGAAGATAACGATTTTAGAACCTTCGTGCTTTCCGACCAGCTTGCTCAACGGGCACACGCTCTCGAAGAAACGCTTACCAGGTGGAGCAGGGCGGATATTACGGGCGCGGCGCGTTTGGCATTAGCATATCTGCCGAAAGATGCTCGGATCAGGGCGAAGATCTATCCTGTCATTAAGCCACGAGAAAATAGTTTCGTCTTTGATGTAAGAAACGATCCGGCTATCTTCCTTTACCTTGACCCGACTGTGACCCGCGAGAAGTTCGAGAATACTCTTGCACACGAGCTTCATCATATCGGCTACGGCAGTAGTTGTCCCACAACACAAGTATCCGACGAAATTGCAAAATTGCCGTCGAACAAGCAGACGGTTGTTAAATTGATTGGCGCTTTCGGTGAGGGCTTTGCGATGCTCGCGGCAGCGGGTGGTCCAGACGTTCATCCACATGCAGTGAGCAGCCCGGAAGAACGCGCGCGCTGGGACAAGGACTTGGCGAACTTCAACAGCGACTTGAAGAAAGTAGAAGAGTTTTTCATAGACGTACTGGAAAATCGGTTGACCGAAGATGAAATACAGAAGACAGGCTCTTCGTTCTTCGGCATTCAAGGGCCGTGGTACACGGTCGGCTGGAAAATGTCAGTGCTGATTGAAAAAACGTACGGACGGAGCAAACTTATCGAATGTATTTGCGACCAGCGGAAATTGCTTCCAACCTATGACAGAGCAGCAGCGAAACACAACCGCGCATCTCACGAGCGGCTCGCACTATGGTCAACATCCGTCATCAACGGAATTGAGCGCCGCAAATCTTAACGCGAGTTGTTGTTCGACTGGGGAGCACAGGCTGCGCGTTCTCAACTTGTCCATTGGGATGGCGAAACATTCGCATCCTCGCTCTGGGAATGGCAATAATGCTGAGCAAGCTGGCCTGCGCCGGCTCGTTCCTGGAAAATCATCAGAATCGCGGTCTCGCTCAGACCCGGTCAACCCGCGTTGAGCCTGACGAAACGACGACCAGCATGAAAAACAACCTGACAAACTATCCGATACTGTGGCGAAGACTTGATCACCCGGGCCATGAAGCCGCTCTACTTTTCTTTCAAACTGAATCCTGGCAGTTACAAGGAACCGCTGTCTTCTCCTACAACCAGCTTCCCTGCCGACTCGATTATCGCATCGTCTGCGATTTGCACTGGCACACCCTGTCTGCAAAAGTTGCTGGTTGGGTTGGAAATGACCTAATAGAGATCGGGCTCGCTGTTAGTCCTAATCACAATTGGCTACTAAACGAAAAGGATTCTCCAGAAGTGGCAGGATGTGTTGATCTGGACCTGAACTTCAGTCCGTCAACGAACCTGCTGCCGATTCGTCGGCTGGACCTGGCTGTGGGGCAGGAAATGGAAGTGCGAGCAGCCTGGCTTCGATTCCCGAGTTTCAGACTTGAACAGTTAGTACAGCTATATCGGCGGATCGATGAAACGAGCTATCGGTATGAAAGCGCTGGAGGTAAGTTCGTGACAGAGCTGTTTGTGAACGCAGAGGGGTTCGTGACGAAATATCCAAACATCTGGGAGATAGAAGAGGCCATCTAATAGAGGTCGTGCAAGGCGTGTTGGAAGAACGCTTTCCCAAATCACAGGGCGCAGACATTCTCAGAGGTGGGACATTTGTGGCCGAGGAATTGGGACCAGGGGCCTGCGGCCCGATTAAGGCGTTCCTGAAAGCCAATCCTTAGTTGGGAGAAACAACGATGAAGATACCGTTAACTCTGACAGAGCCAACAAGCACTAGAGAGCAAGCAGCCGCACAAAGGGATAACGCTCCGGTGCGAACCCGCGCCGGGCGGCTCAACGAAATCTTCGCTCGCTGGATCAGTAACAGTACACTGGGCGCGAGATTCGCCCACTGGCTCAGTAGGACGATCTCGTTACCCCAACTCAGGCGACTTACAGTCGGCGAGATTCCCTGGACACCGCTACGAAAACCTTTGTCGGAAAGCACCGTAGTGCTGATCTCGACCGGTGGCGTTCATCTGCGCAGCGACACGCCGTTCAATCTAAATGGCGATTCAACGTTCCGTGTGATCCCGAGAAATGCGCAGCCAGGCGATCTTGCAATTTCACACCAGGCCTACGACCGAACCGATGCGCTTCGAGACATTAACCTGGTGTTTCCGATCGAGCGTCTGCGCGAGCTTGAAGCCGAGCATGTCATCGGCCGCTTGGCCGAGAATCACTACGGCTTCGGCTTAATGGGGAGTGCCAAAAAGCTCATGCCGTCGATCAAAGAAGTCGCGCGGCGCATCAGCGAGTCGGGCGTCGATCTGGCTCTCCTGGTGCCTGCGTGACCGATCTGCACGCGGTCCGTAGGACTGATCGCAAGAGAAATCGAAGCCAGCGGAGTGACGACCACAGCTTTGGCTCTCGTGAAAGAAGTGGCGGTTGCGGCTCATGCGCCACGCTTCTTGTATCTGCACTGGCCGTTCGGCCACGCCCTTGGCGAACCGGGCAATTTCGCGCAGCAGCGAACCGTGCTCCACGACATGCTTTCAATGGCAACGAGCGCGCCTCATCGAGGATTAGTCGTCGAGCTTCCATATCGGTGGCGACGCGAGACGTATCCACCGGTAGCTGACTGGAAGACGCCAAGCCAAGCTGTCATATCAGCATTGTCTAAGTTGTGATATCGAACGGGAGACACAATGGAGGAAGCCTAAGAAGCTCACGGTCTTCGCAGCAACCGGAAGCATTGACGTGTGAGCGCCAGTCCGCCTTTGCGAATAATTTAGTGTCAAGGTAGTGGTCAATCAAGTCGGCAACGAGGATCGATTGCTCGCGCTCGCGATTTCGCCTCTTGTTGATTTGCATTCGAAGACCATTCACCGCTGTTTGAGCCAGTTCTTCAGTCGGATACTGTTCAGCAGTTCCAATTACCGCGGTGCGATGCACGCGTTTACCTGATGCCTCTTGTTCCCGCCGCCGCGGCGGTAGCTTTTATGCTGATCGCCTTAATGCTTTCGCTGCCCGCTGTCACCGGAACGAGTTCTGTTCTGCAGTCTGGTGTTTCTGAACAGGTGCCCGTACCGACTCCGGAACCCCCTGTCCCTACCGAAAATCTCATCCGGCGTTTAAATCCCTACACTTAGAGCTAAGACTTAAGATAGGCTGCAGCTGCTCGTAGATTCCATTTCTAGCTGCTTGTGACGCACCTATGTCTGTTTGCTCCGCGCTCTATCAACTACTCCGCGCTCTGCTTAAGCGGCGGCTTTCACTGGTGACGGAAAATCTCGCTCTGCGCCAACAATTGGTGATCCTACGGCGTAACACGAGTCGACCTGGGCTTCGTAACCGAGATCGCTTGTTTTGGGTTGTCTTGTCGCATCTGTGGCGCGACTGGCGCTCCATCCTGGTCATCGTCAAGCCAGAGACAGTTATTAAGTGGCATCGGCAGGGCTTCAAGTGCTATTGGCGCTGGAAGTCCAGAGCTGGTCGTGTCGGACGCCCGAGGATTGGTCTGGAGATTCGTGACTTGATCAGACGCATATCATGTGAGAATCCGACCTGGGGAGTGCCGCGCATCCAGGCAGAACTTAATTTGCTTGGTACAAAGTGGCAGAATCCATATGCTGAAAGGCTGATCGGCAGTATTCGGCGCGAATGTCTGGACCATCTGATCGTGTTCAATGAAAGGCAGCTACGACGCATCCTGCGAGAGTACTTTGCCTACTATAATGAAGTGCGGCCGCATCAATCGTTGGAAATGAACGCGCCGGTGGCTCGAGTGGTCGAGCCGCCAGCAAAAGGCAAAATCATTTCTCTCCCGCAAGTTGGCGGATTGCATGATCGCTATTTGCGGGCAGCATAAGGTGATTGGTAAATGTAGAGCCCGGAGTTGCCGGCCCAATGTAACTGATCGGCCTCGAAGTAGCGGGAGCATGTTTTGACGAGCTGGGGCGCGAACCGAACAGGCAAACGAATAGCTCGGGGCAGGGAACTGTAAGGTTGATCCAAGCCGCCGCGTGTCAGATTGAATTTTCGGGATGGACAGGTCTTGAATTCGACGTCTGATTTGAAGCGATGACGCTCGCAACAGGGACCAAACTCGGTCGTTACGAAATCCGCTCGAAGATCGGTGAAGGCGGAATGGGTGAGGTCTATTTAGCACATGACGCGACGCTCGATCGCAAAGTTGCGTTGAAGATTCTGCCACCAGACCTCGCGAGCAATCAGAATCGGATGCGCCGATTCGCACAGGAAGCAAAGGCGGCCGCCGCATTAAATCACCCGAACATCGCGCACATCTACGAGATTGGCGAGCACGAAAGTCTGCACTTCATCGCCATGGAATATATTGACGGCTTGACACTGCGAGAGACGATCCATCGCGAACGAGCTGGGATCCCAAAACTGCTCCGTTATCTTCAGCAGGTAGCAGAAGGTTTAACTAAAGCTCATGCTGCTGGAATAGTGCATCGCGATCTCAAACCAGACAACGTGATGATCACTCGCGATGGCTACGCGAAGATTCTTGACTTTGGATTGGCCAAGCTCATTGAACCAATCACGGCCCAACCTATCGCCTCGCCGGAGGAAGCAACAACCGCTCTGTTGCGGCGCCCATTGTCTGCGCCCGGACTAGTTATGGGCACTGTGGGGTACATGTCTCCTGAACAAGCCCAGGGCCATACCGTTGATCATCGCTCTGACATTTTCGCGTTCGGCTGCCTGCTGTATGAAGCAGCTACAGGACAACGGGCCTTCGAAACTGAATCAACCATCGACACGCTGCACAAAATCGTTCATACACCAGCCCGATTGGTGAAAGATATGAACCCTTCCGCGCCTGCCGACCTGACGCGTATCGTCCGTCGTTGTTTGGCAAAAGATCCAGATGAGCGGTACCAGTCGATCAGAGAAGCCGCCATTGAGCTGCGCGACGTGCGGCGCGAACTTGAGGGCGCGATGGAGATGGAAACGACAGTTCCGCCACCTTCGGTCAGTGCGAGTCGTATCTCGGCGACGAGTGCGGCCACGGTAGCCGGCACTCCAGTTTCGACATCGCCATCAAGCGCCGAATACATCTTTGCCGGAATCAAACGTCACAAGCTCGCTACAACCATATTCTTGGCAGCGCTCGTTCTGGGAAGCGTCGCGCTCGCCGCTTACTTATACGCACGCAGCACCGAAGTCACCATCGATTCGATCGCCGTCTTACCGTTCGTAAATCAGAATCGCGATTCAGATAGCGAGTATCTTTCCGACGGTTTAACCGAAAGCATCACCAACAGTCTGTCACAGCTCTCTAATTTGCGGGTGATCCCCAGTCCGTCTGTCTCTCGCTATAAAACACAGGAGATCGACGCAATCACGGCGGGCAAAGATTTGGGCGTGCGTGCGATCGTAACAGGCAGAATTCTGCAACGCGGAGACAATCTGACGCTGAACGTTGCGCTGGTTGACGTGCGCGACAACAAACAGCTCTGGGGAGAGCAGTACAATCGCAAAATAGCTGACGCGCTCGGTGTGCAGCAGGAGATTTCGCGCGAGATATCCGAACGTCTTCGTACTAGGCTCAGCGGCGAAGAACAGAAGCAGTTGAAGAAGCGCGACACCAGCAATCCGGAAGCTTATCAAGCCTATTTAAGAGGCCGTTATTACTGGAACAAGCGCACTGCGGAGAACATCCAGAAGGCGATGAAGCAGTTTCAGCAGGCGGCTGACAAGGACCCGAATTACGCTCTGGCTTATGTCGGACTCGCCGATTGCTACTCACTGCTCGTCGAGTACGCGGGGACTTCTGCAAGTGACACCATACCAAAGTCCCTGGCTTCTGCAGAGCGTGCCCTCCAGCTCGACCCTTCACTGGGCGAAGCTCACGCGTCGCTGGCTTGGTCTTATTCCTTTTTATGGCAGTGGGAAAGAGCGGAGAGCGAGTTCAAACGGGCGATCGAGCTAAATCCGAACTATCCCACAACGCATCAATGGTACGGTCTGCTCCTTCGTGACGAGGGCCGATTTGATGAGGCAATGTTCGAAATGAAACGCGCTCAAGAGCTCGATCCTCTTTCCCTCATCATCGGACAGAGCGTCGCTCAGAGTTATCTCCTGCTTAAAGGCGATGTCACTCGTGCACTCGAAGAAGCCCGAAGAGTTGTCGATCTCGATCCAAATTATCCAAGAGGTCTTGAGGTGCTGGGTTGGGTCTATCTCAAGCAAGGGCGCAACTCTGAAGCAATCGCCGAACTACAGAAGGCTGTAGCCGCTGGTGGGGATCGCAGGATTTTCACCAGTCTCGGATACGCTCTGGCAATTTCTGGGAAAACGGCGGAAGCCTTGAGGCTACTCAAAGATATTAAAGCGAAATACGAAAGACACGAAAGCCTCGGCAAGGACGTGGCTGGCGTTTACGCCGGACTTGGGGACAAGGATCAAGTTTTTGTCTGGCTTGAAAAGGACTTTCAGGCCCGCGTTGGGCCGTTGTCTAGAATCAGATGGGAGTTACCTTTTGAATCTGTGCGCAGCGACCCGCGTTACACCGACCTGCGGCGTCGCATGGGCCTACAACCCTAAAATGTCGCAGATGGTTAACGTTGACTTCCGCCACTGTCGGGGTGACTGATGAGTATTGAGACGGGAACAAAGCTCGGTCGTTACGAAATCCGCTCGAAAATCGGTGCGGGTGGAATGGGCGAAGTCTATCAGGCTCGCGATATGGAGCGCGGGGCGTGTTTCGTAACGTGATTCGTCCGCCAGAATTCGCGCCGCGTCAACTTCTATGAAGCCGGGTCGGGTCAAGAGCGCGATTCGGGGTTGATTGGTTCACCCTTCTATTCGAGTTTCCACGAACAACTTTGACAGTCGGTTTCCTCGTGGTCTCATTCAACGGTGCGACGAAGCT
>WNGK01004236.1_pt1 | contig 32697 bp, 40 predicted proteins | sample 5400601 | NCBI WGS metagenome assembly WNGK01 (sample SAMN13153376, study PRJNA577476) | soil metagenome | isolation source: 60 cm soil or saprolite under Garry oak tree replicate 1 | place: USA:California | collected 2016-06-15 | reverse complement strand
TCGTAGGAAGTCTTGAAGTGGTCCGACGCAAGTTTGCGAACTGTCAATCTATCGGGGGTGCCAGCGCCTTTATGATGCACCAGCATCTTAGCCTCCCTTCTACCAACGACCGGATTGGTCTTCTCCTCAAGGATCTCGAAGCTCATTCCTTCTCCTCCCCTGCTGCTGGCTTCTCAGCCATCTCAACCTTCTCCAGTTCGCCGCTGACAAGCACACTGTTTACCTGAAGTGTATCTTCAGCTACTGTTCTCCCCCTAACCAGACGCCTCACTCTCTCGCCCTTGGCCTCAGGCTTGAAACCGACCCCTCCCGAGAGCACTGCTCTTTTCTTCGCACTACCCTGGATGTCAAATCTCATCGGAATCCCATCTTTGTCAGTCCCACCCGTGATTTTGACTCTGAGGTTGCCAATCCCTAAAAGCTTGCCATCAACTTCTTCACCAATGCTCTTTCCCAAAAGCGCCTGAGCTTTCGGCCCTTCAAGTATAGTAGCTTTTGAAATCCTATTCTTGGGATCTGATACTACGAGCTGAAATTTTGCCATACTCGTCTAGCCTATCCGGATTCCGGTCAACCTTTCTGGCATTTAATAAAGGCGCGAACCGGACCTTATGTGGAGGTTACAACCTTCTTTCCGAGGGCGGTTAGTTCTTCCAAGAGCCTTAGTTCTCGAGGCGATATGTGATCCTTGAACTTGGTCATGAGCACCCTTACGTGTTGCGGTGGGACATCTACATAGAGAACGTCCCCCTCGAAGATATGACGGCCAACCATTGGTTTGTCAATAGAGACCGCGACTTGCTTCCCAGATTCTGCCTCGCCAACATCTTTTCCTTGGTCTTGAATTCGTTGAATGACCCCAATGCGCTTCCCCTCGCTGTTGACAAGAGGATACTTCGCCTTGATGATTCCCTCCAAGACCTCGACGCCTACAATAGCGGGATCGCTTCGCCGAAACACGAAACCCTTCAGCAGTCTAACCTTGCCCGGCCGGGTAAGCAGACTCATCTCTGCTTTCACTCCGGCCGATTTCTGCTCTTCGACCCAGCGAGTGTACTCTTCGAGAACGTGGTAGATGATGTCTCCGCGAAAGGTTGGGATGTTTGAGGTCCTTACTTCTTCTTCCGCGTCAGGTAGAAGTTTCGTGTTGAACCCAATCACTACTCCGAGGTAACGGTCCTTCGCCCGCACGGCCTCAGCCTCGACTATGTCTCGACGCGATACATCTCCAATGTCCGCGAGTCTGACTGGAATTTTGGACGCTGCGAGAGATGTCGTCAGTGCCTCCAGAGACCCCAAGGCGTCGGCTTTGAGAATGATCCCTGTCTGGTCTGTTCTGACCTTTACGGTCTCAACCTCTTCAAGAATCTTCTTCTCAAGATCGTCCCGAGTCACCTTTCCCCCAAGAGCGTAGACCGGCGAACCTGCAACCGCGTTATCAAGGTCTGACGCAGCGATCTTAACCCCAGCGGCCGCATCGACATAGTCGGCTCTTGTGAATTTGTCCCTTGGGTCTCGAATCTCGTCTAGGGGCTTTGGCAGTAGTAGGGCTCTCACCCGACTGGAGATAATACCATTCCGACCTGCCAACAATATCTGGTCATCGACTGAGAGCCGACCATTGTAGATCATTGCGTCAATCGTAATGCCTAGACCGGGTTCTTCTTTTACTTCAAGGACCGTTCCCTCGGCTGGGCCAGAGCTCGTAGCTAGTTCGCTGCGCATGTACCCTTGGGTCAGGCCGATGAGCATTGCCATGAGTTCTGGCAGACCCTCCCCGGTTTTCGCGCTCGCTGGGACAAGCGCTACCGTCTTCGTGAACTCAGTTATCCGGTCAAATCTCTCTGCTCTGATACCGAGACGTGAAAGGGCGCCCATCATAGTGTAGAGTCGATTGTCAAGGTCCGTCATCACCTCCGGCCTTTGCTTGTCCATGTTGGCAAGAAACGAGCCTTCAGGTGCTGAACGCCAACCTGGTAAGGCGTCAATCTTGTTGCAGCAGACCAAGAATGGGGTTTTCCGTGCCTTTAGAATGTTGATGGATTCGACGGTCTGGGGCTCTACGCCCTTGGTCAGGTCGATTACCAATACTGCGACATCGGCGGTGGAGCCTCCTCTCTTCCTGAGATTGCTAAAGGTCTCATGTCCCGGAGTATCGATGAACAGGATTCCCGGGACCTCTATTTTCAGCCTGAACTTGTCAAGAAGTGGCCCACAGATTTCGCTTATTGTTTTTGCAGGGATGAAGCTAGCTCCAATCCACTGCGTGATTTGGCCTGGCTCTCGCGCCGCGACAGAAGTGCCCCTGATTCGGTCCAGAAGCGTTGTCTTTCCATGGTCTACATGGCCGAGGACGACAGCGATGGGTTGGCGAATGGGCATGGCAGGCTAGTCGCATCTAAGTGGTTCAGCCTGTATCCTCGTAATAAACCCTGATTGAGACTGGGAATTATCTTAGTCTAGATTGGGAAAGAAGATTGACGCTTCCTTTTTCACGCTTTCCGCACTGTCAGAGGCATGAATGGAATTCGCTGTTATTGACAAAGAGAGATCCCCCCGAATTGTTCCAGGAAGCGCCTCCAGTGGGTTTGTCGCCCCTACCATACGGCGCACGGTGTCCACCGCGTTGGTACCGTCAAGTACAATTAGGACAACTGGACCAGAGGTCACGTGATCCACAAGTTCTTGGAAGAACGGTTTAGAACGATGGACAGCATAGAGTCTCTCTGCTTCGCTCTTCGTGATATGGTGAAGCTTCAGTTCTCGAAAGTGGAATCCTTTTCGCTCGAATCTTGCCAAGACCTCTCCGACGGCTCCCCGCTTCACTGTTTCTGGCTTTAGGAACGAGAACGTGGTCTGGGGTTTCGCGGAGCTCAACGGCCTTTTTCTCTTCGTCCGTAGTACTCTGTCCACTTTAGCTTCCGTGAGTCTCTCTTGAACGAGACGCTGCTCACTCTGCACCTTCTGGAGCAGAAGTAGACTAGAGTGCCGTCGTTCTTCACGTGCATTAGTCCGGTTGTGCTGGAAAATGTTTTTCCGCAGAAGCTGCATTTGAAAGTCTTGGGCATGAGCGGCCCTCCGTCTTACCTGATCTTTTTGGCTTCTCTCTCGGTTTCTCGAAGCATGAGAATGTCGCTTAATCTGATGGGGCCTTTGACGTTACGGGTGATAATTCGTCCCTTGTCACGGCCTTCCAAGACTCTTACCCTCACCTGAATTACTTCTCCCGTGACTCCAGTTCTGCCGATGATTTGTGTTACTTCTGCTGGCGTAAGCGGCTCGTCAGTCTTTTCTCGGGCCCTGCTCACTTCCCTGCACCAGTCTTTCTAAGGCCCTCAAACACATTTACGAGTTCCTTCAGGGACTGGGCAGCCTCGCCTGGCTCGACCACGGAGATCGCCGCGGATCCAACGTCCAGACCGGCCGACTTGCCTAGTTCTAGCTTACTTGGAACATAGAGATACGGTATCTTTCTCTCGTCACATAGGATTGGCAGGTGGGCAACGACTTGCGGAGGTTCAACGTCCTCTGCGATCAAAACCAGCTTTGCAATTCCCCGCTCTATCGCCTTGGTAGATTCGTTTGTTCCCTTGCGCAGTTTTCCTGTATCCTTGGCAACTTGCAGGAGTTGGTATGCTTTGTCAGCTGCCTCCTTGGGAACCTGGAATCTTATGTAAACAGATTTTTGTGCCATCAAGCTACACTCTCATCGGCGTCGTAGCCACCGAGCGACACTCGGCTTTTATCAAGGTTTCGATTAGCAAATGAAAATCAAGACTAAATACCGGCCGAAAGCCGGGACGCTTCACGATGTCGAAACCGCAGCCACAGCAGCCACCAGCACAGAAGAAGAAGAAGCAACGAATGAGAAGCGAACTATACGAAGTGTCGGCAACGGCCGCGAAGTTGAAGAACCGCAAGTGTCCCCGCTGCGGTGCTGTCATGGCAGCTCATTCTAAGCCTGTTCAAAGGTGGGTTTGCGGCGCATGCAGCTTTACAGACTACAGCGGCAGAGCATAAGCCCCAAGTCTGGCTCTATCTTACTCGGATTGCAAATCTTCCTGGTACTTTGATTCCCATTAGTTTAGCTACCTCCGAAGTCGCTGGTTCTAGAACCACGACAAAACCAGTCCAGTCATCACTGAAGTTGGTTGATTTACAATTAGGGCAAACAGGACCGTTGCTGATCATGCGACAGTTCTTGCACGCCTTCTCTGTCATGCCTTGTGTTCCACCTTGACGGGCTTGCCTTTCAACTCCTCCTGGATCCATTCCAGGCGACCAAGGAAAGGCTGTCTCAGAGTTATCCCGATTTTTCCTCCAGATCCTCCCCGGGGAAAGCTCACGGCGATTATTCGACCTCTCACCATGTTGCCCTTCCCAAGCTTACGCTGACTCTCCCGGCCAGAGAGGACCCCGTGCTTCTCATCATACGTGATGAAATCATCAAGCACTTGGGAAACATGGAGAAGAGCGTCCTCCGGGCCAATTCGTACGAACGCACCGAAGTCTGTAACCTCAACCACTTCTCCCTCAACGACCTCATGAAGCTCGGGATAGAATGTCAACAGTTTGAACGTGGACCTGTGATGAGTTGACCCATCGCCAGGAAGAATCTTCCCCGTCGTCTCAACATCAACATCAGTAACCAGTATTACGTATCCAAGCTCTTCATCAACATAGTTCTCATACTTGAGTTTGATCTGCTCTAAAGCGACTTGGTCGACTGGCTCGCCAAACTTCTGCGGGGGAATCCTGACAACATCCTCCACGGTTACAATTCTGAACATGTCCTCGCGCCTTTTGCGAGGCTTATTTTAGGACTCCGCTGTTTCACTAAGCCGTCCGCGTTTTGTTGGCGGGGTCAACCACATTCCAAGTTGTCTGAACGCTTTCTGTCTGTGCGACCGCCTGTTCTTTTCTGCCTCACTCAATTCGCCAAAGGTCCTGACCTCCCCCGTCGGGATGAATATTGGGTCAAACCCAAATCCATTATCTCCTCTCTTTGAGTGTGCTATTCTTCCCCGAATCTCTCCAGTGAATATCTTGACCGTATGGCCAGACCTTGAGACGGCAACAGCTGCCCTGAAGCGGGCTCTTCTTCGGGAAGATGTTCCTAAAAGTCTGAGGATGCCATTTGGACCAATCGCCCGGTATGCATACGAACTGAAGGGGCCCGGGAATCCTTTCAGAGAGTCCACAAACAGACCTGAGTCTTCTACTGCAACAACGCCTGAGTGTCGTCTCGACAGCTCGTCTGAGGCGAAGCTCGCAATTTCAACGATATCATCACTTTGAATTTCGACCTTAGGGCTTTCAACGCGGCGAACCCGGACCCGAAACTCAGCGAGAATCGCGGCAGCCTCCTTGACCTTATGCAGATTGCCAGTGGCTAAGAATAGTATTCTATCTGATGGCAAAGTACCGGCCTCTCCGTGAGATTTCTTTCTGTCTAAGGAAGCTGATGCTTGCCTGCCTATCACCGAACTCGCGGCGGTATCCTTCGCGAATCAGTTTCTCGGATCGTCTTGAGTCTAGAGCGTGGCTGGTTGAGATTGAACGTTGCAAGAGGTGGAGGTCTGTCCCTCTATCCTCTGGATCAGAGGAGTGTGACGACATTCCAAAGTCGAGCATGAATGGAAGGCCATTTCTCGAAATGATGATATTGGACGTAGTCATATCGCCGTGGACCAATCCGGCCTCGTGGAGTGCGCCAATTTGCTGTCCAATCTCATAGAGTACTCTAGATTGCTCGCGGCGCGGCAGTTGGTCGAGACAGGACCTAGCTATTTCACCATCTACAAAGGACATCGCGATCGCAAAGTCCTCTATGTCAACGCTTAGAACACTTGGAGCTCTCACACCCGCTCTCTTTGCATCGCTTAGAGCATTGGCCTCGCGAATTGTTCTCTCGCTTCTGATGCGTTGGTCAAGCTGCGGAATCCTGTATTTCTTCCGCACTCGGCGTTTGACAACTGCCTTCCAAGGACCGATCTCGGTGAGGAACAGATCCGCCTCTGCGCCTCTGTGGAAACGCTGCATGTCTAGCTGAGTGGTATCCACGGCACATCGACCTCATCTAGGCGCCAGCGAGGAACCACAATACTTTCTGAGATTGATATCTCGCCGCCGTATGAATATGCGAGCTGGCCAGAGCAAGCGATTTGGGCACCGCAATCTCCAGATAATGAGATCGGAACGGCGTGGAACGAGGCTCCGTGATCCTTAGCGACCTCGCTTATCATCACTTTCAGCCTATTGTTCGCCGCGACTCCTCCAGCCAAAAGGACCTCCCGTTTTTGAGTTTGAACAAGGCTTCTCTCAACAACCTCCGCCAGCATAGAGAAAGCAACTTCCTGCATTGAATAGCAAACGTCTGAGACGCGATTTCCCATTTTGACAAGTCTGATCGAGGCGGTAAGTAGGCCGGAAAGTGAGACATCGTTTCCCTTCACTGTATAGGGCAGTGGGAGAAGCCGCTTGCTCCTCGCGGCTTCGGATTCGACAGAACGTCCTCCTGGAGTAGGAAGCTTCGTCTCCCGGGCAAACATGTCCAATAGGTTTCCAAGAGTGATGTCCTGAGTTTCACCGTAAAACAGCCATTTCCTTCCAACATGGACAAGGATCGCAGTGTGACCGCCCGACACCAATACCGCAAGAGGATCACGAGCCTTGGTCGAGGCCATTGCTAAGTCAAGATGGCCGACTCCGTGGTGCACTTGCACCAAAGGAAGCGAGAGATATGTTGCTATGGATCGGGCTAGAGTGGCCCCGATTCTCAGACACGGACCCAAACCAGGCCCGGCCGAGTATGATACTATGTCAGGAGCAAGCTTCTTGTCTCCCGATCCTGAAAGAGCTTGCTGAACCACTTGTCCAGCGACCTCGGCATGGTGCTCAGCTGCTTTGCGAGGATGAATACCAATTCCGACAGGGGGGCTGTAGGTGGAATTCACATTCGTAAGTATGGTTCCTTTCGCGTCCACCACACTAGCTCCAAACGTGTGGGCCGTCGACTCAATTCCGAGACAAAGACGAGCACTTTTCCCCAATCGACTGGTCGGCTCGAAAGGTTAAATTTCGCCTAATACAGTCATCGCTATTCTCTCGATGGAGTGTCACACTCATACAGCCTGAAGTCAATATCGGAACTCTTGGTCACGTTGACAACGGGAAGAGTACGATAGTACAGGCTTTGACTGGCGTTTGGACTGCGCGGCACTCAGAGGAGCTCCGAAGAGGAATCACGATAAGAATCGGATACGCAGACGCAACTTTCTACGAATGCCCTTCATGCGAGCCTCCCTCCAACTATTCAACCGCGAAGAAATGCCCCAACTGCGGAAGCGAGGGCAAATTCCTCCGGACTGTCAGTTTCGTAGACTGCCCGGGTCACCATAGTCTAATGGTCACAATGCTCTCGGGTGCCGCGATAATGGACGGAGCCCTTTTTGTCGTATCGGCCAACGTAAAATGCCCTCAAGCACAAGACCGGGAACACATGTTGGCTGCGGACATGGTTGGATTACGACGGCTGGTTATGGTCCAGAACAAGGTTGACGTCGTTGATCGAGCCCGTGCTAAGGAAAATTATGGAGAAATTCTCAAGTTCACGAAGGGCACTGTTGCGGAGGGAGCTCCGGTGATTCCGATTTCCGCCCAGCACAAGTTGAACATGGACGTTCTTATAGGTGCCATTCAGGATCGAATTCCAACCCCAAAGAGGGACACCGCACTCCCTCCACGACTCTCAATACTTAGATCATTCGACGTCAACAGGCCCGGAACCGAGGTCGAAGACCTCTCAGGCGGAGTGGTGGGAGGCTCGGTGGTTCAAGGATTATTCAAGCTAGGAGATGAGGTGGAGATCAGGCCAGGGATAAAGTCGGACGAGGGAAGCAAGGTCAAATACGAAAAGCTGCTAGCAACCGTGCAGAGCCTTCAGGCAGGAGGCAGCGGTGCAAAGATTGCCAGCCCAGGCGGACTTATCGCTATGGGAACAGACCTAGACCCCTCCGTGACCAAATCCGACGGGCTCGTTGGAAACGTAGTCGGCAAAGCTGGATCTCTCCCGCCGAGCCTCGAGAAGCCCAGCCTCGACGTAGAACTATTCGATCAAGCAGTCGGTACCGAACAACTTGTCCCCGTTCAGAAGATCAAGATGAACGAACCCCTCGTGCTCAACGTGGGAACAGCAGTCACATCCGGAGTGGTGGCATCTGTCAGAGACATGATAGCAGATGTCGCCCTAAAGAAACCGATCTGTGCGGACCCTGGCTCCAAAGTCGCTCTGAGTCGAAGGATAGGCGAGAGCTGGAGACTCATCGGGTTCGGGACCCTTCGGTGAGTCGTGCATATTCACGGACCGTTCTCTTGGACACGAGCTTCATACTTGCCTTAGCGCGAAGCCACAGGCAACTGGTCAATGAGATTCGCGATGCCTCAATTGGACGAGTTAGACTGGCGACCTCTGATGGAGTAGTCTTGGAGTTGGAAAGGCTAGCGAGAAGCGGAAAATTCCCGTCGAAGGCACTGGCTAAGCTGGCTCTAACCCGTCTCAAAGATCAGGGCGTTGAGATCCGGGAGACATTCCCAGCTGTTCCAAACGCTGATACTGGAATGTTGGTCTCGGCCCTTGGAGATAGAGACCGACTGGATGTAGCAACAGTTGACTATTCGCTGGGGGAGACGCTTTCGAAACTCGGCATTAATGTCATCAGTCCGCGAAAGAAAGGAGGCCTTACTGTCAAACCAGGCCTCGAGTCCCTTAAATAAAAGGGCACACTTGCAGAAAATCAGAAGATACATGGCCCGACTCTACTCTGGCAAGCGGGGAAGCTCCGGATCAACAAGGCCCGTCAGCCACCGCCCTCCGTCGTGGTTCAAGTACGAGCCAGAAGAGGTAGAGGCGTTAGTAGTAAAACTGGGAAAGGAAGGTAACTCGCCCAGCATAATTGGTCAGATATTGAGAGATCGACATGGAGTACCTCTCGTGTCACAGGTCTCATCCAAAAGACTAGAGCAGATGCTTCCACCGGATCTGAAACCGAAAATTCCAGAGGATCTCGAAACCTTACTGCGCAAGGCAACAAGTGCGCGTAGACACCTTGAGAAGAACCGCAAGGACTATCCAAACAAGAGGGACCTCGCGCTCATCGAGTCGAAGATTCACAGGCTTGCAACCTACTACCATTCCAAAGGGAGACTGCCGGCCGAATGGGAGTACAAGCCTGTTGCTGCCTCACTCAAATGATCAAGAGCACAGGGCGCCTCGACGAGCTAACGCGGTTAGGCAAAGAAGCCAGCCAAATAATAAGATCGGTCGCAGAGGGACGCGGCTCAATAGTTGTGGTCAACCATTTTGACGCCGACGGAATCAGCGCTGGAAGCATTGTTCTAGCCGCTCTAAATCGGATTCAAGCATCTACTCACCTGCGGATCGTTGAGACCCTATCGGAAAAGATCGTCGAGGAGGTCGAAGGCATCGAATCAGATCTCGTGATCTTTGCAGACATCGGAAGCGGATATCTCGATCTCATTTCAAAAGGACTCCCAAACCGGCAAGTAATCATCTCCGACCATCATCAGGCACTCGGCAAGCAGACCTCCGGGATCACGCACTTCAATCCCCACCTCTTCGGCTACGACGGATCCACAGACATCAGTGGGGCAGGCACTTCCTACCTTCTAGTCAAATCGCTCGACCAGAAAAACCGGGACCTGGCCGCAATGGCCATGGTTGGATGCGTGGGAGACCAGCAAGACAAGGGTCCAAGGAGAACGGTCAAGGGACTAAACAAGCTCATCCTAGATGATGCGGTTGGAACTGGTTCAATAGAGGAGAGCCAAGACCTAGTTTTTTTCGGAAGACAAACTCGACCAGTACACCGGGCAATCGCCTCAACAACCAGCCCATTCATCCCAGGATTGAGCAATGAAGAAGACAAGTGCCTGGCCATCCTCGACAAGGCCAAGATACAGACAAAGGTGGAGGATCGCTGGAGAACCATATCCGACCTAACTCTTGAAGAAAAGAGACGCCTAGTGGACGTAATCATTCAACACATGATTTCTCTCGGATTGAGCGGTGAGACAGCCCTTGAACTCATTGGCTCCGTTTACACCCTAACCAGAGAAGATCCTTGGACGCCATTAAGAGATGCGAGAGAGTTCGCCACCCTCCTCAACGCGTGCGGACGAATGGGAAGACCATCGCTCGGGGTCGCCCTCGGAGTCGGTGACAGGGGCGCCTCGTTTGAGGAGGCCCAGGAAGTATATGCGAACTACAAGAAATTCTTGGCGAAGTACATGAATTGGCTGGCCAAAGAGCCGTCCGCCCTGAAGCAACTTGGCAGTCTAGTAATCGTGAGAGGGGACGGTGTCATCGACGAGAACATGACCGGAGCTGTGTCATCATTAGTGTCCGCCTCCAGCCTCTTTGGAGACAAGGTGACACTTGTGGTGACCCAAACGAAGGATGGTGCGGCGAAAGTATCAGCTCGGGCGACAGATCCTCTAGTCGAAAAGGGAGTCAATCTGGGACGCATTCTTCAATCCCTTGCTCCAAGCTATGGAGGGAATGGGGGTGGCCACGCAATTGCTGCTGGGGCCACCGTTGCCAGAGAACGCCTTGACGGTTTTCTCGAAGAGTTCAGAAGAATAGTCAGTTCTGTAGTGACATGATTCGGGCCCGACTAAAGATCGCGGTGAAGAATCATCAAATCGCCTATTCCCTCATGAAAGCGGTCGAACCCGATAATCAAGTCCCACATCTCCAAATAACAGGACAACTAGAACCAGGTTCCCTTGCCATAGACATACGGTTCGAGGGAACAGTTGAAACCTTCATATTCACCTTGGACGACATGCTCGCCTGTCTTCAGGTGGCAATGGAGACGCTGAATAACATAAAGGAACAGTTGAAACCTTCATATTCACCTTGGACGACATGCTCGCCTGTCTTCAGGTGGCAATGGAGACGCTGAATAACATAAAGACGGGAGATATGGACTGATGTCGAAGGCCACCAAGAAAGTCAGGGACAAGTGGAGAGCAAAAGAGTGGTACTCAGTATTCACTCCATCCTACTTCGGCGAACAAAGTGTCGCCGTCATACCATCTGAAGACCCAAAGAAGCTGATCGGCAGAGTCGTAGAAACGACCCTGTATGACATTACCAACGATTTTTCCCACCAGTCAACCAAGTTGTATTTTCTAGTCGTTTCCATAACCGGCGAAAAATGCGAGACGATTCTGAAAAATCATGAGTATTCCACCGATTACCTCAGAAGTCTCGTCAGAAGAGGAAGTACACGCATGGATGGCATCTTTACGGCTAGAACTCTGGACAACTACCTGACAAGGGTATACGTCATTGCGTTCAGCCACGGAAGAATACAAGGATCACAAGAACACGCCGTCCGACGAGTCATGGGAAAGATCGTTGCTGAAAAGGCGTCTAAACTAACATATTCCCAGCTCAGTCACGAGATGGTTTTGGGAAAGATGGGCTCTGACGTCTACAACGAAGCAAAGAAGGTCTGTCCTCTCCGACACGTAGGCGTTCGCAAGTCCAAGCTCCTCTCCATGCCTCTGACTGCAACGACAGAACCTGTCCCGATCGGCATTGTTGTTACACCGGAAGCATTCATTTCGACTGCAGAGCCAAGCGCCTAGTCAGAAGTAAGGATTGACGCTTCTTTTCGGAAGCTCGGGCATCCGGGGAAAATACCCGCGTAGCGTAAATCCATCCGTCGCCCGAGAACTAGCCCTCAATGTCACGATGGGCCTTGGAAACAAACTCGCAATCGGACACGACTCTCGATGGTCGGGGGCGTCATTGAAAACAGTCCTAGCCAGCACAGCCCTCGAAACCGGTGCCGAGCTCAAGGACTTTGGTTTTCTGCCAACTCCAGCCTTGTCCTACGAGACGAGCGCTCGGAACCTAGATTGCGGAATCATGATTACAGCTAGCCACAATCCCCCAGAGTACAATGGTTTCAAGGTATTCAATTCCTTAGGCGAAGCATTTGACGAGGAGAGCAGCCTTGCTAAGCCGAGCAACATCAAAAGGCCAAGCTCGAGCGGGACTGGGAGCATCGAGAAATGCGACTGTCGCCAATACGAAAACGCTATGTCGAGTGTTCACTTTAGAAAGAAATGGAGAATTGTCATTGACCCTGGGAACGGGGCCACCTGTGATCTAGCCCCCCGGGTCTATGCCAAGGCGCTTTCAGATGTGACTTCGATAAACTGCGTTAGAGAGTCTGATTTTTCTGGAAGAGGGTCCGAGCCTACGTCTGAAAGCATGAGGCTGCTTAGCTCAGCAGTGAGGGGCAGCAAGTCTGATGCTGGGGTCGGGTTCGATGGAGATGGGGACAGAATGTACATTGTTGACGAAAAGGGAACATGCCCTCTACAAGACAGAGTCTTAGGAGTCTTCATAGCTTCGTTATCAAAGCTCTCCAAGGGCCCCTTTGTTGTGCCAGTTGACACTTCAATGGCAGTCGACGAGATAGCTCATGAGCGAAACGCGAAGATAGTCAGAGGACCGGTCGGCGATGCCAAACTCCTGCGAGAGATGAAACACGTAGGAGGCGCATTCGCGGGAGAGCCTTCTGGTGCATGGATCCATCCGAAGTTCAACCCCTGCCCTGATGGAATACTATCAGGCCTTTCATTCTTGCAAGCGGTTGAGAAAGATGGCAGGACCGTTTCAGAAATGATAGAGGACGTTCCCGAGTATCACATGTTGCGCGACAGCGTTCCTCTTAGGAAGGAATCTAAGATCCAAGAAGAACCGTTGAGCAGAGAAATCGGAAGAGCTATCGGCCAAGACGCCAACACAACCAGGAAGTTCGGTCTTCGAGTCATCTCGGACCAGTCTTGGGTGTTGGTTCGTCAGAGCGGAACCGAACCAGTCTTACGAATAACGGTCGAGTCAAGAATTCGAAAAGAGGCCTCAAGACTAATGCGCGATACCGTAAGAGTACTACATCGAACCTTGAAGAGCGTCTGCTAGATTGAAGGCCGTCGTGTTCGCTGCCGGCAAAGGCGAAAGGCTGTGGCCTCTGACCGACACGACACCAAAGCCCTTGCTACCAGTGGCTGGGCGACCAATACTCGAGCGGACACTGAAGGGTTTGGTCAAAGCAGGCGTTCGGGAGATCGCCCTCGTAACCAGCCACAAGGAGGAGAGAATCAAGGAATTTGTGGGCAATGGCAGTAAAATCGGCTTCCGGGCCTCATTCGTTCACCAAGAACGCCCTAAGGGAACAGCAGACGCACTGAGATCATGCAAAACCTGGCTACACGGAGAGTCGAGGTTCATTGTAATCTACGGCGACGATTACTACTCTACAAGTAGCATCGCAAAGTTTGTGAACACCGCTAATCGGTCAAATGACACAGCGGTCGCGGCAGCAGAATCAGACGACCCCTCAAGATTTGGCAGACTTGAAATCCAACGAGGAAAGATTAGGGCCATCCAAGAAAAGGTAAACTCGAATGCTCCTGCTAGAGTCAATGCAGGCCTCTACATTCTAAACGATTCGATTTTCAAGATAATCGAACGTGTCGAAATCTCCGAACGCGGTGAGTACGAACTCACAGATGCCGTTAACCGACTTATCCAATCCAATCTAAGCGTCCTCGCTCTTCCCTTGGGGAAGGATGATTGGCAGGGCATCACATATCCTTGGGACTTGCTCGAGGCAAACCATCGCGAGCTCCAAACTATCCCACATTCTATCGGAAAGGGAATAGTGGACAAGGGAGCAACGCTCACAAAGCCGATTATCGTAGGTAAGGGCGCAGTCATAAAGGCCGGGTCACACCTGGAGGGGCCTGCTATTATCGGAGAAGACTCTACGATAGGGCCTAACGCGTACATTCGTCCCTTCACCTCGATCGGTCGGGACTGCAAGGTTGGAGCCAGTTCCGAGGTGAAAGCCTCCATTCTAATGGACGGTGCAAAGGTGCCTCATCTCTCATATGTCGGAGACAGCATTCTCGGACAGGGCTCATCTCTTGGGGCGGGCACAATCACCGCGAATCTCCGATTCGACGACTCTTACGTCCCCTCGATGGTCAGAGGACAACGAATCGACAGTCAAAGAAGGAAGCTCGGTGCCATCTTGGGCGATGGTGTCCGAACCGGCATCAATGTTTCCCTCTTTCCGGGCGTTAAGATCGGTGCAGAGGCCTGGATTTGGCCTGGGGTAGCGGTTAGCCGAGACGTGGTTGCGGGCGAACGAGTAAAGCAGAGCACATTGTAGGTCTTTTCGAGCAACTCCCATAACCAGATGAGGTACTCGTGATCCAAGATGTCAGTAAGATCTGAGACTAGAAATTCTACCGGCGCTGCGAAGTGCTAACAAGGCTCACCACGTCGCCGTTCTTCAAAAGGTAAGACTCGCCAAGTCGCATGCTATTGCGAGCGTTAACTCCGTAGAGAAGGCCTTCGCCAAGTTCGGAATGTATCCTTAAGGCCAACTCCCGAAGTGTTGTCCCCTTCGGGACCAGTAATGCGTCAGGCAAGACGTTCCCGGAATGGTCGGTGAAGTGCTCTGGGTCCTCTACAGGAAAGACTACTATCATATCGAGCAAACGGAAAAATGCCGAGTTTATGCACTCTTGGACCCCAGTAGTTCCGAATTGGGATAACACCTTCTCGCTTATGACCGTCAGAGCTGCTTTCTGCTCCGGCGTAATAGCGAAAGTGTCCTCAGTTAAGAACGCGGAATCTCCTGGCTTGTAGTGGATCATCCCCTTCTCAGATGCTCTGCGAAGAGCAAGCTCAGCTTCAGCACTCACTGGAATGGTCAAAGGATCGATCCTTCTAAGGTTCTGAAAGTTGGCAGAAGCGGAGGGCATGTCGATCTTGTTCGCGGCTAGCAACACCGGCTTCGCTTTCTTGCGAAGGAAACCGACGAGGCGAGTCAGATCTTCCTTTTGCCAATCCACAGGTTTTCCTGCCATTCCAGCGATCTTTAGGCTGTCTTCAATATCCAGTTTCCTCACACCTAGACCACTTAGCCGATCGGCGAGCGCAGAGATTATTTCGTCCAAGCTAATGTTTGGTCGGCGAACAATCTTTTCCCAATCTTTCGTTATCAAGTGAAGCATCCACGTCTCGAGCTCCCTCTCAAGGAATACAACGTCGATTTGGGGATCGTGAGACCCGGTGGGAACAAGCTTGCCCTCGGAGTCGGTGGAGCCTGAGGCGTCAACCACATGTATCAGAGCATCTGCCCGTCTCACGTCATCGAGAAACTGGTTTCCTAGTCCCTTTCCCTGGGCTGCACCTGGGACTAGCCCCGGCAGATCGACTAAGTCGACAGGGATGAATCTCTCCCCGTCTATGCACTTTGAATTCTTTGGATTGTCTTCCAACCCAAGGTCTTTGCAAATGCACTTCGTGCGGAGGTAGGAGATACCGTGATTGGGCTTAATGGTCGTAAAGGGATAGTTCGCAATCGGTACCATTGTCAGCGTCGCGGCGCTGAAGAATGTGCTCTTTCCCGCGTTAGGTTTGCCAATAATTCCGACCTGCACAGTAACCACGGGATTAGGTGATTGGGAGGCCCGTTACTCGGATGCCTGCGCTGCGAACTCCATATCTGAGGTTCAAGCCGACAAGAAGCGCCGTAACCTGCTCGATCGTTCGAGAGTTCTCTAGAGGACCTGCATCAACGCCTCTAGCACCGGGGATAGAGGATACAAGTTCCATGACCGTTTTCTTTCCTTCGCGGTCATCTCCGCAGACGAGAACATCGCAATCGATTTTCTGTGAAAGATCACTCAAGGGCTCAGCACTCACATTGTTGAAAGCTGTTACCACAATGACGCCCTTCGGAACAGCACTCGAGGCAACCTCGGCAGCTGAGCCCACCCAAAGACCCAGCGTTCTCGTGGGCTTGCCACCAACTGCCGTTTCGAGCGGAACTGTGACATTAACTAGGATCTTGCCCGGGGTAAGCGAGGGCCTAACCGTCTTCAGCGTTTCGGCGAGCGCAGCGAACGGCACGGTCACAACCACTACTTCGGCGGCCGTGCAAGCTTGGTCATTCAACAGCCCCGAAACCTTGCTATTGGGGCCTACTGCTTTCTGAATTGCTAGAGCCGCGGTTTTCGCCCTCTCTATGCTTCGAGACCCGATGAATACTTGATGTCCGGCGGCTGCCCATCTAAGAGCTAGTCCGTATCCTTCGTCTCCAGTTCCGCCGAGAACTGCTAGTTTGTGTGACGGCGTCGGTAAGCACCAGACTTGGGGCGATCGGGAAGGCTCTTGATTAACCCCCGTCGCATTAGCATTTCCGCCAATTTTTGGGAGTGATTAATGATTGAGCTGGCTCTCTCGTAAAGCTGGCTCTTGGAGAATTTCAGTCTTGCAATTCCCTGTTTGATGGCCTCCATCCCAACGGCGGCGGCCTCTCTCGGGAAAACTTCCTTGTCGCTCATGGATGGGATTATGTGCTCATCGCTCAGCCCCTTTTCCTCTGCGACCTTCGCGATCTCCCTTGCCGCTGCTATGCACATTTCATCCGTAATCATTTTCGCTCTTACGTCAAGCGTGCCGCGGAAGATGGCCGGGAATCCAATGGAGTTGTTCACTTGGTTAGGAAAGTCGGATCGTCCAGTGGCAACAATTTTTGCGCCTGCCGATTTTGCTTCCCAAGGCCAGATCTCGGGGACCGGGTTTGCGCATGCGAAGACAATCGAGTCAGTATTCATGAGCCCAATGAGCTCCTTTTTGATCACTCCGGGTCCTGATGATGACATGGCGATAAGAACATCCGCCCCTTTGATCGCTTGTTCAATGCCTCCAACTCGGCCCTCCCTGTTGGTCTTCTCGCAAATATCCCACTTAGCCTGGAATTTTTCCCTCAACTCAGTCCTGTTCCTGCCAAGTGTGCCGGTTTTGTCGACCATCACGATATTGCCTGGAGTGACTCCTGCCTCCATAATGATTCTCGCAATCGCAATGTTGGCTGCTCCAGCCCCGACCATGCAAATATTTGCTTGACCGAGCTTTTTTCCGACAACCTTCAGCGCGTTTATCAAGCCAGCACAAACCACGGTCCCCGTCCCTTGCTGGTCATCGTGCCATACCGGAATATGGAGTTCGCCCCTCAACGTGTCAAGGATCTCAAAGCATTTCGGTTGAGAAATGTCCTCTAGGTTCACCCCTCCAAATGACGGCTGCAGCCACCTTACCGCGTTCTTGATATCCTCAGGGGCCGAAGTGCCTAAGCAAATGGGAAATGCGTCAACTCCTCCAAGATACTTGAAGAGCAGGCTTTTCCCCTCCATCACGGGAAGTCCTGCTTCTGGACCAATGTCTCCCAACCCGAGAACTCTAGTGCCATCTGTCACTATGGCAACGTTATTCCACTTGTTGGTGAAATCGAAGACCTTCTCGGGATTCTTCTGAATCTCTTTGCATGGATCCGCGACCCCAGGGGTATACCAAACGGCAAAGTCGTCGTAGGAGTCAACAGGAACCTTCGGAGCAATCTCGATTTTTCCATGGTAGAGGGGATGATACTTCATAGCTAATTTGGCCGGCGCATATGCCCTTTTCAGGAGCTTCGTGTCTTGGGCCATTGGCGATGAAACCTTTTGCGAGAGGGTCGGATCGACACATCCCTGATTTAACGATGTTGCACAACGCGTAATCCTTATCAGGATTGGTTCCGCGTGAGATCCGATAGTGCATTGACAGCCTATCAATACCTCGGGGAGCAATGGACCAAACGAGGACCCGAATTCGCTCAATGGCTCAGACAAAGCGCGATGTCATGGAGAAGAGAGCCCACCATTAAGCGTGTAATTCGCCCAACCAGGCTGGACCGAGCCCGCAGGATCGGATACAAGGCTAAGCCGGGCGTTTTGGTTGTTAGAATCAGACTGCGTAGAGGCGGGGCAAGAAAACAAAGGCCGGCTTCAGGACGTCGTCCGAAGGCAATGGGAGTCGTAAAGTTTCGGAGGGCGATTGGCCTTCAGGAAATTGCCGAGCGACGGGTCGCCAACAAGTATCCCAACCTTACCGTGAGGGACTCTTACTATGTTTACTCGGACGGGAGGAATCATTGGTACGAAGTAGTTCTCTTCGATCCATCCAAGCGTCTATGACCGAAGGACGATTCTGAAGTCTTGTGAAGGCTCGATCTTATCATGATACGTGGGCCTAAAGCTTGGCCGGCAGGCGCCTTCCAGCCAATCCACAATCGCTCGGACCAGTCCCAACCCCGTCAGAAATTTGATTAGTAAGTCCTCTCGGATCGAGAATCTTCGACCATGAAGGCGCGCGCCTTGTCGCTCGAACAATTAACTGTTCTGGGTCGAAAGTCAGATCCGGTGATCCTTGCTGCCCTCTCGCAAGGAAATGCGACTGATTTTCTCCCGTCTCTGAGATACCACTTTCGAATCGGTGGGAAGAGAATGAGAGCTGCAATGGTCATCTTGAGTTGTTTGGCAGCAGGAGGCGAAATAGCAAAGTCGATACCGCCCGCCGCCGCCGTGGAAATGATCCACAACTATTCACTTGTCATGGATGACGTAATTGACGAAGGTGATGTGCGAAGAGGAGTGCCTACCGTACGCCGAAAGTTCGGCGAATCCATCTCAATCCTAATCGCCATGTCTTACAGAGAAACCCTAGATGACATAATTCAAGCGTGTAATCATAGAGAAGTGATTCGACCGCTTTGCGTTCAGGCTATGAAGGAAATAATTGATGGGGAGAGACTCGACCTCCAGTTCGAGCAGGTAGGCCGAGATGAGCCATTCCTGCAGGACCATAGACTCTCACAGCCTGTTTTCCAGACATACTTGAGAATGATCGGAAAGAAAACCGCGTCCCTGTTCCGGGCAGCTTCAATGATCGGAGCGCACTCGGCAAACGCGAGTGCTAAGGTCGTCGACCAATTTGGGGCGTTCGGGTGGAAATCCGGATTGGCGTTCCAAATCATGGATGACGTGCTGGACATCTTCGGGAGGGGGACCGGGAAGCAGAAAGCAAAGGATATCATTGAACATAAGCTCGGAAACGCACCTGTCCTTGTTGCAATCAAGTATCTTCCCAAGAGACAAGGTGATGAGCTTATGCGCATCCTCAAGTCGCCGCAAGTCTCGCAAGACAAGGCATCGAGGGCTGTTGAGCTAATCTCTAAAACACCAGCTGAGATCGAGTGCAAGGAAGTCGCAAACAGATATCTTCAAGAAGCCAAGGAGCATCTTAGTTCGGTCCGGGATTCGAAGTACACAGCCTCCTTGTCCGATCTCGCGGACCGTGTGGTGTCGCGTTCTTTCTAGTTGGTCCAAGGTGGGAATGATGTGCCGGATTCAAAGTCTCCGGCAAGTGCCTTGGCCAACATTCCTTTCTTCTTCAGGTTAAAGATGAAGCTAGCACGCCCCCTTCTCGCGAGCACAAGGGCCTCTCTCACCTTGCCGTACATGCCACCAGTAACATCTTTCCCAGCGCTCTTTCTCAGACTCGTCAAGACCTGGCTAGCATTGTTCTTGTCAACAACATCGATTGTCTCCCTTGGCCCTGAGCTCATCCTGTATTCCTTGAAAACGCCATCAACATCGCACCCGAAGAGAACCCGGGACCCATTGAATTCCGTCCCAATTCTAGATGCCAATTGATCTGCCGATATTACGGAGACTCCTTTTTTCGAGTCAAATGCGAGATCCCCATGAATAACGGGTATTAGTCCGGCTTTTATTGCTCTTCTCACAGGCTCGATGAAAAAGCATTCAACCCGGCCAACTTTCATGGTTAGGAAACTTATGGCTCTTAGGGGCACGAATCGAATGTTCTCCCGAAGAAGTGACACTTGAACAATCCTTGCGAGTTGGTCAAGACACAACTCCGTCTCGCCGATAGCTGTCAGTTGGGACTTTTTTCGTAGTCCTTCCTCAAGTTGAGCTCTCTTGACAATAGGATGGCCGTAGGACCCAGCACCATGAAGCAGGACTAGGGGTTTGTTGAAGAAGGATAGCTGGCGAACGCTCGACCTGATAGTTGCTAGGTCAGGCGTGCACCCCACGGTTTTGTTGGTTATTGCTGATCCTCCGAGTTTCACGATAGTGACTGGAGTCATTAGGACCAAGAATGAATGTGTCCTTTTTAGCTACTATGTAGGTGACTATCAACAAGCCTTCATGGTAACATCCAACTTATGCAACAAGAATCCCCTGCCAGTTCGGCAGCCTTGGCATCAATTGACGATGAGGCAGTGAGAAATGACTACCCTTGGGGAACCAATCCTCAGGTTGTTACAGCGATTCAACGCAGATTTTCGACACCTGCTCGACTGGCGGGAAAACACTCCGAGCCGAATGTGTCATTAACTGGGCAAAACCAGCGGCTAATCTTTGGGCCCACGGTCTCGCTCAGTCAGAGGGGTCGACTTCCTGGGGAGACAGTTTGATGGAAGTTAGAAAGCCTCTTTCTCAGTCAGATCTCCAAGTTACTAGGGAGCGGGTCCCCACTGGTATCACTAGTCTTGACAAGATCATCGAAGGGGGACTTTGCAAAGGGGATACCATCGTAATTGCGGGGCAGCCTGGAACAGGTAAGACGACACTGGGATTACAGTTTCTCTACCATGGGGCAACAAAGTGTGGGGAGAACGGCGTCTACGCGTCTGTGATTGAGAGCGGCGACAAACTCAAGAGGAACGCTCAAAGGTTTGGGTGGGACCTGGGACAACTAGAGCGAGAGGGAAAACTGGAACTAGTGTCTCTTCAATCGACAATGAAGGCCGGAGTCAGTACCGCCTTAGAGACTGTGCTTGAATCGCTTCATGCGATTCGTGCAAAGAGACTTGTCTTCGACTCCTTGAGCGCCCTCATGACCGCGTTTGAGAGCAATGCCGAGGCGAGGAGCTTTCTCCACATAATGATCAAGTTCCTGGAGGGCGCAAATTGCACGACGCTCATGATTAGTGAAATCCCCTGGGGCAAGCAGCAGCTTGGAACTAACTTTGAAGAGTTTCTCGGCGATGGATTAATCATACTAGACTCTAGCTTTGACAATTCTCGGGTCCGAAGGCGAATTTACATTCCCAAGATGCGAGGAACAGAGCATAGGCTAGAGGGCTACGACTACTACATAACAAGAGAGGGCTTCTCGCTTGCACCGACACCGATACCGCCTGATAAGATAAGGTGACCGAGAGACAAGCGTTCGCGCCGTTTCTCGCTCTCACTATCCAAAATGGTGATCTGAGAGATTGAAAACGGATCTTCTGGAAAAGCTCATCGGTTCCGAAACCAAAGCCGAGCTTCTAATGTATTTTCACAACAATCCAGATGCAGCAAATACCCTAGATTCGATTGCAACTAAGCTGCATAGGCGGCCCCAGGAGATCGCGCGAGATGTCTCTGATCTGGTCGAAATTGGTCTGTTGGAGGAGGTTCGTTTCATCTCCTTTAACAAGGAACGGGACGAGGAACTCCAACGAGAACTGGCTCTACGATTTAGCTCTAAAGGGGTATTCGAGGATCAGGTTCAGGCCCTCTCACGCGAGTCTACAGGGGTAGCGATAATCGACCTCCTGTTGCCTGATGGGTATCCTTCAGCTTCTGCTGTTTTGCTGATGGGCGACCCTGCTACGGGAACGACGACCCTGCTTATGCAACTTGCAATTGAGACTCTGAAGCAGGGAAGAGATGTCGTGTACGCCGCCCTTGACGACTTTCCTGATGACATACGCGACTCGATGATGCAGATGGGTCTCGACCCCCGAGACTATGAGACTGAGGGAAACCGGAGACTTGTGTTCATCGATTGCTACTCGTTCTTGGTTGGTGTCAAAAGCAAGGAGATCTATAGTGAGGATCCACAACGGCTCTCGGATCTCTCTATTACAATTTCCAAGGCTCTGAACGAGTCGCGGAACCCATCGAACGTTCTTCTTGCAATGGACTCTGTTACGACTCTTCTTCAAAGAAGCGGCGTGAGGCCATCATTTGACTTCCTCCACACGCTAATAGCCAAGGTTCGTAATGGTAGAGCAGGCTTCCTCGGATCACTCTCAAGAAAGGCGTTTCATCCTGCCATAATTGCGGCGATGCAGGACAAAATGGACGGAGTGATCGAGCTGAAGGCTGAGGACACCGTGGAGGGAATTTCAAGATATGTTAGAGTCCCGAAGATGAAGGGTGCAGGACACGTTACAGCGTGGACCCCCTATGATAGGGACTCCAAGTCCGGACTCATTCCTCGCCAGTCCATCAGATCTTGACAGGCCGCGACCTCTCGAGTGGAACGTGTCCAAATCTACTGATTGAGTCCGCTGTCGCGTTGCCTCACGTCGTCGGCAATCAACCTGTAACTGCTACAAAAAACTGAAAGTTACGAGAGTTTCATCTTAACGTCGCACTTTGCACGAGCTAAGCTGAACCCAATATGCCACTGAACGTGAGACCAGTGAGGCTCCGCGAAAGCCTCTACCTTCTCATACCAGTAGACATCGCGCGTTTGATCGGAGTGGTCAGTGCTTCTAAGTTCTCCCTGACTCTCAATGAGAACAATGAGAGTGTCAAGCTGGTCTACGAATTGAAGAAAGAGAGTGGGGACCAACCTATCGTCCCTCGTCCTGTCGAGTTGTAGAGTGCAAGGCTTGGCTAACACTCTCGCTGACGCCGTGGCCTTGTTTGCAGGATGCGGAGCCTTGCTCTTTGTCGCGAGAGTTCGAAGAACGTACTTCCTGGACTCTAGGTTTTTCATCGGAACGGCTAACGTCGCATTCAACGTAATACTTGCACAGGATCTAATATCTGACTTAATTCAAGTACCCGTTTCGGAGCTCATTTTTGTCGCCGCAATCGTAGCAACCACGATCTCAATCGGATTTGCCAGCTTTCTCTTGGAGAAGAATCCAGAGCTGTCAGGCATCTCTGAGGTGAGGAGTTTTCTCTCAAAACCACCACGCGCCTTCCTTGCGTACATAGGCGTAATTGGCGTTTGGGGAGCAGCGGGCCTAGCACTTGAACCATGGAGCTTACAGCAGACTGTCAATGACTCTACGATATTCTACTATTCGTATGAGCCATGGTTCCTCGCTCTATGCTCGGTACTTCTTGCAGCCTTTCTGATGTTGCCGGTTGCAAATGTTTACCGTAGGAGCAGGACACTCTCTGATGCTACTGCCGCCCGATCTCTTAGGATCATAAGCATATCGTGGACCGGATTCGGCATCATATCCCTGTTCCAAGTTGCGATGCCATATATTCAAACTGCGGGAGACATTCTAGAGGGAATGCTCTTTGTGTTCGTGGCATTCGCGCTGCGTGAGCCCACCATTCTTAGCCGAATTATTTCGAGTCACCCATCCTTCGAACGATCCACAGTCGCTCCCAGAATCAAATCGAAAGAGGAAGGTTCGGATCAGCTTACACGGCGCAATTTCTTCTCATCGGCCCTCGGACTCGATCACAACGTCGTGGGCAAGTGCAGAGTATTGTTGGAATTTGATCCCTATGCCCCATACGAAGACCTCGTAGGCAAATTCGTTGAAGAATTCCAATCCTATGGAGACTCGGTTGCCGTGTTCACAAACATCGGAAGCCCACTTCGCAGGCGCCTGGTGAGTGAGCCTGGTGTGAACCTGTTCAGTTTTAGCAGCAAGACCTCTACACCCTCAAGACGATCTGACAGGGAAGTACTTCTGCCAGAGAGAGAATCCTCTCTAATGCTTGACGCCGTCGACAAATTATTGCAGGCGAACAAAGGACACAACATAGCTCTCGTCTTCGACATCTTCGGAGAGCTCGCTTTCCTTCAAGGCTTCGAAAAGGCCTACAGTGTGTTGTCGTCCGTCCTAGAGATGGCTGAGTCAGAGTCCGCGACAACCCTTGTTCTGCTAAACCAGACAGCACACGACCTCAGAGTTCTCAGCGGAGTAAGGGGACTCTTCGTATCTCGCATAATTTGTGATGTTAATGGAACCAGGCTGGTCCGATTCCAGCGATCAGAGACCCATGGAGACCTATTCGATGATGAGACTGACCTTGGCGAGTCTCTGGCTAGGGGAGTTGGCGGGAATTGAGCTCACGGCTTATGAGTTTCGATTCGCTCCTGCTCAGGGCTATTGACGAAAGCCTTAGTGTGATGGGGGAAGAGCCTAAGAGGGCATTGTACCAATATTTGTTGTCAATACACACGCTGAAGACTGAGGACATCCCCGCCAAGACAGGGCAATTCGCCCTAGGCATGAGACGGGCACTGGGGACTGCCTCTAAGGTTATTGAGAAGTTGATATTGAAACGTCTTTACGAGAAGATCGGGACATCTTACCAAGAGATTCAAGGCTTTGACTTTGGGGATTATGTCGAGGACGCTCGACAAAAATTCGCTATGCAACCTTCCGGCACGCTAGATTCCCAATCTGAGTACACGCGCTCAAAGAAGGCGCAATTTTCCAGTTAGGATATCGACAGTTTTCACTGGTGCGGGACCAAGACCAAGGCATGTAATAGTCCCCGTTGGCACTTGAGTTAGACCCATGTCACGGACGATGAACGATGGGATTGGAATACCGCGTGCCCGCTTCTCCAGTTCGAGCAGTTGGTCCTCGTCCTTCACTTTTAGCGCGATCTTCGCTTGTCCCTCTCTCATCCATTTGTCGTACCAATCCCGGAACCTGGTCCTAGCAAGCTCGGCTGAAGAAACAGCCGCATGAGAGCATTGCACCGCCATCTTGCCTCGTCCCATACCTAGGTCCGTTCTGACGACTAGGACCTGCTTGATCTCAAAGTTCTCGGTCAAGAGTATCACCATTCTCGGCACCACTGTATTTAATGGTCGACAAGGCAAGAACAGCATATGGAATCCGCGTCAGTCCGCTCGGTTACGATTTCGACCTTATCCCATGCAACTGAGGACCTGGAGAAGGTCCTCAAGGCTATGAGAGAGCTGTATTCAGGTACACTCTCGAAAGAATTCCCAGGGGGGAAGGCTAAGGGCCACTATGGTAATGAAATAGTGACATTGAGAACCACGATTACGTCGGGCCGTGAGGCGGAAAAGTTCTTCATTGAACTGTGGCGTCGACTCGGCGAATTCGAAAGGGAGCAGATCCTGTCTAGACTTGGCGACCACATTGACCAGTTCGGAACTCTCTTCTTGCGAATTGACAAGGAGGAGTGCTTTCGAGGCCGAATCAGGATCGGAACAATGGACACCATAAGAGTGGAAGTTCACTTCTCTGTCAACAGTTCTTCTCCCGGCGGAGTCACTTGGAGCATTGAACAACGAATAGACACAATCGTCTAACAGGTCTCCTACCCGGAAGCGTCTCTTGGAATGAAATGCGTTTTAACCAGTCGAGCATTTATCCTTCGGGGGATGAAGAAGCCAGTCCCAGCTTGACCATGAGGATGATATTCTCTGCGACGGGCCGACCCCAAATTACCCTATGCTTGACCCAGTAACAAGAAAGGTTTTTAGTAGCGGGGCCAGCGGCTTCGCGATTAATAGGTGTAGAATTTGTCAATGTTTGCAGTCCCCGGCGCATACGACCGGGCGATAACGGTATTCTCTCCCGACGGGAGACTATTCCAAGTAGAATATGCGAGCGAAACCGTGAAGAGAGGAGCCACCGTTCTCGGTATAGCCTGCCCTGAAGGTGTAATTTTGGCTGCAGAGGAACGAGCAGGCTCCAAGCTTCAAGATCTCTCATTCATGTGGAAGATATTCCAGATAGACGAGCACGTTGGAACCGCGGTCGCCGGGTTGAGCTGTGACGCTCATATCCTCGTTGATCAAGCTCGTATCTACGCGCAAAGCAACAAGCTCATGTACGATGAGCCTATAGACATCGAAATTCTCACTCGACGAATTGGAGAGATTAAGCAGCTCTATACCCAGCATGCCGGAGTCAGACCGTTTGGGATCTCGATGCTCTTCGGAGGGGTAGACAAGAAGGGAAGCCGTCTGTTCTGGACCGACCCGAGCGGCGCTTTCTTCGCCTACAGAGCATGGGCCATAGGTGCGGGAGGAGATGCCGCAAACGAGATTCTCGAAGCTGAATACAGGGACAACATGAGCATGGATGACGCCCTGCTGCTTGGAATGAAGTGCATGACTAAGGTGTTAGAGGGAAAAGCCGAACCGCAAAAAATACGAGTTGCCGTCGTAACACGCGAATCCGGCAAGTTTGATGCTAGCAAAAAGGCCCCTGCCGGCAAATGAGTGACAAGTTTTCAACAGCTAGACTGGCGAAAGGACAGGACAAGTTCGAGATTCTCGTGAAGCCCCAGCAGGCGCTTGACTACAAGCTCGGCAAGCAAGTAACCGTAGCCCAATTACTCATGATCGAGGAAGTGTACGCGGACTCGAGTAAGGGTACAAGGGCTTCCGCTGACAAGCTCCAGAAGCATTTTGGAACAACCGATCCTCTGAAGGTCGCAGAGGAGATCATGAAGACCGGAGAGCTCCAGCTTACGACCGAACAGCGCCGCCAACTCGTCGAAGAAAAGCGGCGCCAGATAGTTTCGATTATCACGAGAAACGCAATCGATCCCCGCACGGGAGCGCCTCACCCGCCCATGCGCATCGAGCAAGCCATGGAACAGATCCGTCTCTCAATTGACCCTTACAAGAGCGCTGAAGAACAGGCTAGGCTGGTAATTGAAGAGCTGCGCCCAATTCTTCCCCTGAAAATGGAACAGATGAAGGTAGCCGTGAAGGTCTTCCCCGAGCATGCCGCACGGGCCTACAACGCGCTCAAGGGCTTTGGAACCGTAAGTAGAGAAGAATGGGGGCCCGACGGGTCGTTGGTGGCAGTCGTGGAGATGCCGGCAGGACTTTACGGATCATTTCTAGACAGAGTAGGCAAATTGACTCAAGGAACGATTCAGACAAAGGTCCTAACCTAGGAGAGAGAAAGTTGACACTGCTGGTGGAGGCTAATCAGGTGGTGGCTCCGGGGGAACTGCTGGCGGATGGGGATCACATTCTCGGAGAGAACGCGTACAGGATTGGAACCCAAATCTTCTCGGCATGTGTAGGCCTACTCGAGATCGACGGAAACAGGGTCCTAGTCGTACCCTTCAAAGGAGGATATCTTCCCCACGAGGGCGACTTAGTAGTAGGCAGAATCATCGACATCGGGCTTTCCGGTTGGTCGATCGACATACTGGCTCCGTATCAATCGATGCTTCCCGCCTCGGAGACCCCTGGTTCACGCGGACCACGGCGCAGAGACTTGTCCGAGATTCTGGAAGTGGGAGACATGGTACTAGCACAAGTGCTGGCGTTCGACAGGACCAGAGATCCCCTTCTAACAATCAAGGGTCCGGGGCTCGGCAAGATCTCCAATGGCAGAGTCGTTCAGATCGCTGCAGCAAAGATACCACGCTTGATCGGGAGGAAAGGATCCATGATTAGCATGCTAAAGCGCGAGACAGGATGTCAAATCACCGTTGGACAGAATGGGATAGCCCTGGTCTGGGGAAAATCGCCTGAAGCTGAAGAGCTCGCAGTAGAAGCCATATACATGATTGAAAGGGAGGCTCATACTCGCGGACTAACTGACAGGATTAGAGAAATGATAGCGAAAAATAATGTGGTTGGAGAAGTTGCCGGAACATAAGACTGAACTCATTGACAGCAAAGGAGTACGCGCTGACGGCCGCAAGCTCGACCAGCTCAGACCCATAAAACTCGAGGTCGGGATTCTCGACAAGGCTGATGGCTCCGCATATATTGAACAGGGCAAGAACAAAATCCTGGTCGCGGTCTACGGCCCGAGGGAGGCTCACCCCAAACACATTGCTCTACCCGATAGGGCTGTGATCCGATGCCGTTACCATATGGCCCCATTCTCGGTAGATGAGCGGAAAAACCCCGCACCCTCGAGGAGGGAGCACGAACTCTCTAAGGTAATCAGAGAGTCCCTCGAGCCTGTTGTCCTAACAGACCTCTACCCGAGGACCGTCATTGACTTGTTTGTGGAGATCCTCCAGTCAGACGGGGGTTCAAGATGCGCAGGAATAACTGGCGCATCACTGGCTCTAGCTGACGCTGGCATCCCCATGAGAGAGCTCGTCGCCGCTTGCGCAATCGGAAAGATCGAGGGCAAACTAGCGTTGGACCTTTCGGATTCAGAAGACAAGTATGGTGAAGCTGACCTTCCCGTGGCATACGTGCCAAATGCCAACCTGGTCACCCTGCTCCAAATGGATGGCGAACTAACGATCGAGGAGTTCAACAAGGGACTGGAAATGGCTGTTGAGGCGTGCAAGACCATACATACAATGCAGCGCGAAGCCTTGAAGAAGAAATTTAGAGAGATCAAAGAGAGCGTAATTGAGAAGGAAGAGACGGAGGTTGTCGCCTAGTGTCGGCAACACCTCAGCTTCCGCCGGTTGCAAAGCTTGAGCAGAAAACGATCGTTGACATGATCTCCCGAGGCAAGAGAATTGACGATAGAGGAATCGAGAATTATCGAACGATAACAATCGAGGCGGGTCTAATCGAGAAAGCCAACGGCTCTGCTGATGTCCATCTCGGCAAGTCAAGAGTGCTGGTCGGGGTAAAGGTGCAGACCGGGCCACCCTTCCCTGATACTCCAGACGAGGGCGTTCTCACTGTCAATGCGGAACTAGTACCACTGGCATCCCCCTCGTTTGAGGCGGGACCCCCGAGTGAAGAGGCAATTGAGCTCGCGAGAGTCGTCGACCGCGGAATACGTGAATCGAAAGCGGTGGATGTAAAATCGCTCGTGCTTGAGAAGGGTAAGAAGGTACAGGTCGTTTATGTCGACGTTTACGTTCTTGACCATGACGGGAACCTCATAGACGCGGCCGCGATGGCAGCACTAACCGCACTCATCAACGCGAAGGTTCCGAAAATGGAGATGAAAGGCGACGAGGTCATAGTCAAGTCAAGTCACCATCCACTGCCTCTGAACAACTATCCTGTTGCCGTGACTTTCGCGAAAGTCAACGGGACCATTCTAGTGGATCCATCGCTCGAGGAGGAGCAGGTGATGAACGCACGACTAACGGTTACGATCGACAAGAATGGACGGATCTGCGCAATGCAAAAAGGTGGCCAATACGGTTTCACTGTTGAAGAGCTCAAGAGAGCAGTCGGAGTTGCAGTTCAGAAGGCTGCCGAGAACCGAACCAAGATTCTCGCTGTGGCGAAAGGCTGATGGCAAGACGCCTCGGCATTGGGGGAGGCTTCGGAGCACGATACGGCACCATCACACGAAGACAACACATAGAGATACTGACAGGACTGCGGTCCAAGCATGAATGCCCCAAGTGCAAGTTTAAGACCGTAAAGCGCTGGAGCGTGGGAGTGTGGCTCTGCAAGAAATGCGGGTACAAGTTTGCCGGCGGAGCTTACGCCCCCATAACGAAGGTTGGGGAAATAGCTGCAAGAGCCACGAGAGGTATGATGAGCCCATCAACACTCTCCACCGAGCTTGACAGTCTACGAGCTGGGGCGAGAGTCGCACCATCGGTAGCTCCTATCTCGAAGAGACCGAGAACTCGAAGGAAGAAACAAGTTGAGCCGACAGAGACCACCGTCGAGGAGGATGCCGGACAAGCAAATGAGGGCCAACCAGCAGAGCAAAAATCGCCAGCTGAGGAAGAAAGCCCGGGCCAGTCTGACACTAATAATTGACATGCCCGACCCAAAGACGGCTAAGTCAATACGAGACTCGATAGGGCCTGAGACCGAAGCGGGCAAAGGCTTCAGATCCAAGACAACCGCTACCACGAGGGGAAACAAGTTGCAGATTGGAATAACTGCCAGCGATCTCGTGGCGCTCAGAGCCGCGTCGAACTCGTTCCTTCACTTCGTCTCGGTTGGGCTCAAAGGAGTGTATGCGGTTGCACCCTTTTATAGAGGCGGCCAGAAAAGAGCTTCAAGACGGCGCGTGCCCTAGTTTTGAGCGAAGTCGAACTCCCAGCGCAGGTACAGGAACAGCTTGCCCGGCTCCAACAAATGCAGCAGACCCTACAAGCCGTATCTGGCCAGAAACAGCAGCTAGAAATCGAAGCCTCCGAAACCGATCGGGCCCTGGCCGAGCTCGAGAAGCTAACAGACTCAGCAGTAGTCTACAAGAGCGTTGGAAGCCTTCTCCTAAAGTCCGACCGTCAGACCTTGCTCGCTGAACTCAGGGAGAGAAAGGAGCTACTTGGTACCAGAATAACCGTGCTAGGGAGACAGGAGGAAAGGACGAAGGAGAGGATGAAGGAACTCCAGGAGAAGCTTCAGGAAAAGCTTCGGCCTATAGGCGCGGCTAGCAACTGAGAGACGCCTTCACTGAAGTCCTTTCCGCGAGCTCGCTGGACCGAAGAGCTTGAATTCATACTTGCCCAGATGAAGGAACGCAGTAATGTGTGCATCATCTGCCATCAGAACGCTGATGCTGATGCTGTCTGCTCCGCGTACGCGCTTCAGGTCCTGTTGCGTGGATTGCGTCCGAATTCAAGCGTGACTGTGTCCTGTCCCGAGGGCATCAGCGCATCAGCTAAGCAGCTTCTCGAGAACCTAGGAATTGGTTCCCCAGAGTTCGTGCGAATTGGGGGAGTTGAACTCGCTATTTTGGTAGACACGAATACCTTGGACCAGCTCGGTGACGCAGCGGACGAAATCAAGGCCAACACCATTCCATTTATTGTTGTAGACCATCATCACCCGCATCCAGAAACGGAACGGCTCGCGACAAGAATGATCGTTGATGAATCGGCATCGGCCGCAGCCGAAGTGGTCTACAGACTATTCAGGGCATCTACTCAGCCACTCGATACTCTGACCGCGATGGCGCTGCTTGCAGCCCTTTTCGTTGAAACTAGACACTTTCTGCTGGCAAGAAAATCCACGTTCGAGATCGCTGCCGGCTTGGCCGACGCTGGAGCAGACCCTCGTCGGCTCTCTGAAATGCTGGGAGCGCGAATGAGTAGGTCAGAGCGGATGGCACGACTCAAGGCCGCGGGACGAGTGCAAGTCGTTACGTTCGGTGATTGGATCCTCGCTACTTCCCAGCTCAGCTCGTATCAGTCCTCGGCCGCAAGAGCCCTGTTAGGACTCGGAGCGCATATTGCATTTGTTGGGGGAAAGGCCAAGGAGAAGGTCAGAGTCAACATGAGAGCGACGGAGGAATTCGCCAGCAAGACGGGTGTTCATCTTGGTAGAGATCTCGCGATTCCCCTAGGAGCCGCGCTCGGAGGCGGGGGAGGCGGCCATCCAACGGCGGCCGGCTTCTTCGGAAAAGTGGACATCGATGAGACGCTTGAGAAGACCGTTGCTAGAGGTCGGGAGCTACTTGGGCCCTTCCAGAATTGATATACGACGGCCTCACTGAGCCGAGACAATAGAAGCGTCAACGGTTCACGTGCTCAAACCTTGTCCATAGATGCTAGAGAAGTGATTACTGCGAGGGGGCTAGGCTTCCAATATTCAGGATCATCTCACCCGGTGATCGAGAATGTGAATCTGTCCCTTCGCAGTGGGGAATTTGTGCTGCTAACTGGTCCTAGTGGATGTGGGAAGACAACGTTGTGCCGGTGTCTCAACGGATTGATCCCTAACTTCTACCACGGAGAACTCTTAGGCGAACTCCTCGTCGACGGTAAGAATGTCGCGTCGCAATTGACGAGTGAGGTGTCCCGGAGGGTCGGATATGTGTTTCAGAACCCGGAGAACCAGCTCTTCGCGTTGACCGTTGAGAAGGATATCGCATTTGGTCCGGAGAACTTGGGCTTGTCCAGGGAGGAGATCAGGCGGAGGGTAGACTGGGCGATGGACGCTACTGGGACGCAGGGCTTGAAGGACTTGGCTCCCTACGAGCTTTCGGGGGGTCAGCAGCAGCGTGTTGCCCTGGCCGGGGTCTTGGCAATGGAGCCTAGCGTGATCGTGCTCGATGAGCCGACATCGTTTCTCGACCCGCGTACGGCCGAGGGCGTTGTGAAAGCTGTTGACGATCTTCGGCAGGAGCACGATGTTGCAGTGGTCGTTGTCGAACATAGGCTAGATTTGGTCGCGAGCTTTGCCAATAGAATCGTTGTGATGGACAGGGGAAGGATTGTCGACGATGGAAGGCTCGGGGACGTGCTTGACCGTGACTATGAGCGGTTATCAGCGCTCGGAATCGGAGTCCCGAAGGTGAGCGTTCTCTGGGCCCTTTTGCGCACGGATCATCTAGTTTCGGGTAACTTGCCCACTCACGTTGAAGAGGCGGCCGAGAGGCTGGAGAAGCTGGTGCACTCTTGATTAGCTTGGAAAATGTCAGTTTCAAATATCCTTCAGGAGAGTTTGTTCTTCAAAGCGTAGACTTGTCAATTGACAGCGGCCAGTTTATCGCGATTATGGGTGAGAATGGCGCTGGAAAAACGACTCTTGCGAAGCATCTAAACGGTCTACTGAAACCCACCGAGGGCAGAGTGCTCGTTGACGGAGAGGACACGAGGAAGAAGAGTGTTGCAGCGTTGTCCCGAAAAGTGGGGCTGGTTTTCCAGAATCCAGATCACTTGCTCTTCTCGGAAACTGTAAGAGATGAGGTTGCTTTTGCACTGAGGAACTTTGGGTACTCGAACGAGATTATTCAGAAACAGGTTGCAAAGACATTAGAGGCGCTTGATCTCACGGGATACGCGGACACGTCGCCCTTCTTACTAAGTGGTGGAGAGAGGAAGAGGACGGCTCTGGCCGCTGTCCTG
>WNGK01006627.1_pt1 | contig 32729 bp, 38 predicted proteins | sample 5400601 | NCBI WGS metagenome assembly WNGK01 (sample SAMN13153376, study PRJNA577476) | soil metagenome | isolation source: 60 cm soil or saprolite under Garry oak tree replicate 1 | place: USA:California | collected 2016-06-15 | reverse complement strand
GGGCTTCGACATCTCAAAGATCCCGTTCGTTCCGACCAGCGGGTGGCTGGGCGATAATCTGTCGAAGAAGAGTACGAACACGCCGTGGTACAAGGGGGTTACAGTGTTCGATGCGCTCAACGATTTCATTCCACCACCGCAGCCCTTGGACAAACCTCTTCGAGTCCCCATACAGGACGTGTACACGATTACCGGTGTTGGAACTGTCCCCGTGGGGCGGGTCGAGACGGGTGTCGTGAAAGATGGTGACAAGGTCATCTTCAATCCCTCCGGAAAGCTCGGCGAGGTAAAATCGATCGAGACCCATCATGTTCGGATGACGAGGGCTGAGCCTGGCGACAACATCGGCTTCAACATCAGAGGAGTTGCAAAGAACGAGATCGGACGGGGAGAGGTCATGGGCCACACAGACAAGCCCCCGACGATCGCGAAAGAGTTCATTGGACAGATCATTATCATCTACCACCCAACTGCAATCGCCGCAGGATACACCCCAGTGTTGCATGCGCACACAGCGACGGTCGGGGTGACTTTCGAGGAACTGATCAAGAAGATCGACCCACGTACCGGTCAGGTGGTGGAGGAAAAGCCTAGTTTCCTCAAGGTCGGGGACAGCGCCCTGGTGAAGATGAAACCCTTGCACAACATGGTTTTGGAAGCATTCTCGGATATTCCCGAGCTGGGAAGGTTTGCTATCCGGGACATGGGCAGCACCGTCGGGGTCGGCGTGGTCAAAGAGATCATCACGAAAGGCTAATTCAACACCGCAATAGCTGTCCAGGGATTCTATAGGACCCAACACGGGTCATGGATCTCCAATCTGATCGCAGACCCGTTCTCTTATCGGGATTCGTAACACATTCGCGCTGCTCACAACAGTGTTTGCTGCTAGAGGAGCACGTGAATTCAGGACCGCAGTTTCCGCGAGAGTTTACACCAAGGTTTTTAACCGCACCGGACCCGCCCTGACTCTTCGCTACAAAGGTTGACAATGAAGGTATCCTGGTATGGTTTCCAAAGCTAGAATTCGTCTGTCCAGCACCGACCCCCAGGACATCAACACCATCTGCACCGAGATCAGAGACATCGCCGATAAGACAGGCGTCAAGCTGAAAGGACCAATACCACTGCCGACGAAGAAACTAATCGTCCCCTCAAGAAAATCCCCAGCCGGACAAGGAACTCACACTTTCGACAAGTGGGAGATGAGGATTCACAAGCGCCTCATCGATGTGGACCCGAATGAACGATTCTTGAAGAGATTGATGAGGATAAGAGCGCCTGACGATGTTTTCATCGAAATAGAACTACTCTAGCACGCAACCTATCTTCTTGTTCTTTTTGTGGGCCGAAGCCTGGGCTTTCTAGGCCTTCGCAAGTAGACGGCGAAACCTCCAAGAACGATCGCAGACGAGAAACCTAAAGCAACAAACGGTGCGGAAGCTTCCACGACTACTACTCTGACATGAACACTCACAGCCACCTTATCCCCAGTGGCGGTAATAGCCACGTACCGGACCCCAGAGGTCGCACTCCAAGAAGATGAAACACTTACAGTGGCGGTTTGAGGGCTATTCCTCGGCCCGATGTCCGACGGCCCAGACCCGTATAGCTGAGCGGGAGAATCCGAAGATGGTTGGTCTTGGGTCAAGGGGAAAACACCTATGGACAGTGTCCCAGAGCCCTGAAAGCTGATGCTCACGGAAATGCTCTTTGAGCTTCCTTTCTGGATAGCAACGTCACCTGAAGGCCCTGTAAGAGTCAACGGAACAGGCAAGCTCGCGTTGACATAGCCCACTTCGCCGAGCCCGTTGGCGACAAACCATACGAGATTGTTGGGCCCAGGCCTCGCCCACCAGATCAATGGGAAGACGTTGGGAGTGGAAGAGACAACATATTCTGTCAAGACACCGCTAGAGGGGTCATAACGTCCTACTCTTCCGGCAATGTGTTCCGAGAACCAGACTTCGTTGTGGGAGTCAACAAAAATGGCGTTCGGAAGCCCTGAAACACAAGCGTCCGGGCAATAGCCGATTGGGAAAGTCTTCCAAGTATTCGTTTGTGGGTTAAACACACCGAATTGATTGTCTCCCTCATGATCGGTGAACCAGACGTCGCCTGAGTTGTCGACCGCCACCTGGGTGAGTGCTGCTAGATTGAGGGAGGAAGGCGGAGAAAACTCAGTGATGTTGCAAGTGTCACATGCAAGACGACCAAGCTTCCTCGACCCAGCTTCCGCGAACCATACAGCATTGTCTGGAGCTATGGTGATTCCTTGAATGAACGCGTTGCTCGTGGGAACCAGATAGGTCCGGTTCAAACCATCGATTGGATCGAACATGACAACGCTACTGGAGCCACTAGAACTCAACACCGTCATCCATATCCTCTCCTGATGATCTAGCGCCAAATACTCCAGGCTTTGGTTAGGGAAAGTCATTGTCTTATTTACCGTTAGGCCCTGGCTGTCGTAGTATGCAAGTGTGGAATTGTCCGTGAACCAGACTCTGCCCCCAGAATCGGCAACTAGGGAGCTGACTGTTATGTTTGCGAGATTAACCGCAGCTTTCGAAGTTGTGTTATCAATGAAGTATTCCCTTATCTGAGAGGTCGGCGGCGTCCCCGAAGATATTCCAGCAACCCATACTGTAGTGTCTGTTGGATAAAGGACCCAGGGGCTGGGGCTCGAATCTAGCGGTTTCTGCATGAACGTTACGTAGGTTTGAGGGCTGGATTGAACAATATCCGGCTCGCTAACACTATGAGCGGGTGGTGTTGTGTAGGGCGCGAGTGGAAGGAAGAAAATGAGGATCATGATTGGTGCGATCGCGTATGATAGTCGCATGATAGTTGCCCGTGTGAGATGCTTAGGTTACGTTTAGAAGACCATTCTGCATCAGGATGTGAACAGAGCAATTGATCGTGCAATATATTCTGAATTGTCCAATCCTGGTGGCTTGAAACTGCAATTTCTGATGGTCCCCTCCAACGAGCTCTAAACCAACATTGGAGTAAGATGCAACGGCAAACCCGTGAGATTGAGTGTCATTATTGATCACCGTGAAAACCACAGTATCACAACGCTGAACCGTAACGATCGGCCAGGGCCCAGTTTGAGACTTGCTTCCGTCGTAACCCGTCAAATCTACAATAATCGTGAAAGAACGAATCGCTCCGGTCACGCCCGAACATGGAGATAGGGGAGGGCTGAGTAGAACCGCGAACACGCCTCCCGCTCCGAGAGCAACAGTAACGAGCGCGATTACGACAATCTCACTGGTTCTCAATAGTCTAGCTCTCGAAACGTCTCTAGGGCGGCAAACTCTGCGAATTGCCTGTGTGAAACCGAACTAAAAGTGTCTTGGCCCATATGGTCCTTTCGAGCCAAGGGTCGAAGCTAGTAATCATCATTAGAAAGACGGATACATTCACGCAGACAGATGCGTCTTCCTTTGGAACCAAACTGCTTAAGATCCGTAAGTAAGTACGACGCTATCTGGCACACAGCTTGGGGGCGTGGGCGAGCAATTGTTGGCCCCCGTCTGAGCATTTCTCAGAAAAACGTAGTCCTGAGGGGGGGTCTGAGTGTAATTCTGCCCGTTCACTGTCATGGTCAGGTGATGAGTCGCGTCAGTCTTGAAACCAAATATTTGGCTGGAGTTCAAGATAGCTCTCGCAGGGCTGTTTTCGAAGTGTCCCCAGAGCAAGAACCAGTCGCCTAAAGTATAATCTCGATTCTGGTCTGTTTCCACATGCAATACGCCGTCTGTGGTGTGCGTGTGGATCGGTTGGTTGCATCCCGAGTCAAATGTGACTGGAATCTGAACTCCAACTCCGTTGACTGTAACAGTTACGCTCGGGTGAGAATGGTAGACCTGGCTTGCTGTGACGCAATGGCTCAGATAGTCAGGCAGCGGTACATTGTTCGGGGGCGGACGCAAAAAGACGACTGCGGCTACGATTATCGCAATCAGAACTATCGCGATGGCGAAGGTGGTTAGTGCTCTCTGACGGCGTTTTCTCTTGACATCTCCAAGGATCTTTTGCTTGCGGGTTTGGGTCTGAGACATCGAGAGAGCCCTAGGCAGAGGGGAAAGGGAATTCGAGCAATAATATCTTTGGGGCGGAACTCCAAAATAGCTTGAACAATTGATACCAACGTTCCCTTGGCATGATACGCCTCAAGGCATATTTGACGATCGTTTTGCTAGGTCTCCACGGCGGGGGTACCAGAGTCAGGTCAAAGAGGTCTGACCAGATGGGCGGGTCGCGCCTAGCACGCGCGCGCTACACTCAAGACCCAATACCGCGAAGGCATCAGAACAATTGATGCCCTAGCGGAACGCGGGTGTGCTATCCCGTGGCGTAGGCCTTCGTGGGTTCGAATCCCACCCCCCGCACCATTTTTACCGGTGAATAGAGGGGCGGCTCCCTATTCTTCATAGAGTCCGCGGTATGATTCAACAGCCTCTTTCGCCACGAATGCGAGTATGACTCCAGTCGCTAGATAGTCAGCCCACCAGAGCCCCAAGAAATATTCTGCGAGAAGGCCACCGAGGAGAGCTACGGCCATGAAAACGCAGGTCACCGACTCTATAGCATCAATCGAGAGAGGTAGCGATCGAGTCTCTCTCCCTATCTTTTTCTTCTCAACGTACAGATAAGGCATCACGATAACTGCTCCGATAGCTATCGCGATCCCCAGTAGCGATCCCTCGGGCTTCAACCCCGAAAAATAGGAATAAACCATGCCTAATCCGATGACAGGAATAAGAGCGAAGAGCAGCGCGCTCGTGAATTGTTCCGTCTTCTTGCTGTACATTCCATCACGGGTATTGCCACTTGAGTCCTTCCGCAAGTTTGTCAAGACTGCGATGCCAGAAATCAGTTCAATCAGACTATCCCCCCCAAAAGCCAATAGGGCGAAACTTCCAGCGACCACCCCAAATCCAATCGACCCCAAAACCTCAACCATCATCCACCCAGAGCTGATGTACTCGATCGTGATTCCATTCCTGATTCTCGCTTGTCTCCATGACTGATGAGTCACGTTGCAGCAGCATGAAGCACAATTGGAGCAGTCCGAGGGAGTGTGGCAGCCCTCACATGAGGTTTCTTTACAGCCGCAGGTCACGCATGCTAGTGAAGAAGATACTCCAAGTGCCATAGGTGCACAGCTTGAATTAAGACCTGGGCTTGGACCGTTGAAGTATTAATATCTCCTCCAAGAGGGGAAAGTCTGTGCCGCATAAAATCGAAGTATTCTCCGCGGGCTGCCCACTCTGCGTCGAGGTCGTGAACGAGATTGAGGCAGGTAAATGCAACGGTTGCCATCTGACAATCCACGACGTGTCCGGGAACATGGACGTGGCGAGGAAGTACGGGGTGACGGTGGTCCCGACTGTGATAATTGACGCTGAGGTCAAGATCGAAGGGCGGCCGGACATTCCATTCGTCTGCAGCGACGAGACCTACACCCACTTTCTCAAAAAATACTCCCTGAGAAGAACAACGCGCTAGCGCCAAAAGGTCGGCCCGGGAACGAAGGGAAAGTCGCTCGATTACTAATGTCAAATGGTCGATATTATTGTCTGGAGGCATGATATTTTTCTTCTTTTGAAGCGGAAAGGCTAACTATGTCCTATGAACGTCTCAAGGTGGAAAGACGCGGATGTGACCTAAGGAATGGGAGAAAGGCCTAGGTTAGCAATAGCAGTTATTGGCGCCATCTCGGTGTTCTTGGTTGCCGTAGGTGCTGTATCCTATGCGCAGGTGGCTATGCACTCATCTACCGGCTGGGAAATGATGAGTAACATGATGGGAAATCGCAGCTCTATGCAGGCTTGGTGCCACGCGATGATGGATCAAACTGAAATCTCTCAATGCCAAGCCATGATGGGTTCGAATGATATGTCTCAATGCACGAACATGATGCGGTCATATGATGTGGCACAGTGTCAGGCGATGATGCAACAATACAACATGAATGGATCTTGCTGAAATATCGTGTCGACGGAATCAGTTCTCTACAGCCTTGGTCTAAAATCAAAAATAGCCTAAGCTTCGCGTATCATATTACCAGATTCTCCAAAGGGAAAGCGAAGGGAAATGTCAGATGGGATAGATTGAACCACCAAGGCCATCTCAATTCATCCTCATAGGGCCGGTACCGGTACCACAGCACGCTTCGAGGTCAACGACATGAGCGACCTGTTGTGCAGTGTATCCGTAATTGACAATCAAAATCTTGCCAAGTCCTTCGTGCTGATACCAGCTCCAACACTGGCAACAACACCAATTCTCCTTTGACAAGGTTGCGGCATTTGCGAGGACGGACTGCTGGTAGCTAGTGAGACTCAGTTTTTCCCCAGCAATGTCGGCCTTTGCAACCTGAGATGGGATGTTATATGGGTCTTTAGCAATCAGCGAAGACAAGGACGTATAGTTCGAAAGTTCGGAAATTTGATTCTGGTAGTCCATTGTGACCATAGGGTTACAGCAAGCTCCCTGAAGATAAGTATCGTCTGCCAACCCGTTAATCCAATTCGTGTAACCCGTTTCGTCTCCCATGTTTGCACCCCACAAACAACGACTCACCTGCTGGTTCAAATAACTGAACTGTTCAATAGACCCAGGTGAGGCTGGACCTGGATTTGTTCCTGGCATATTCATATTCTGCGCCGGGGAAGCGAGAAAGGCAATCCCGATAACTGCCAACAGCACCGAAGATAGAATCGCGATGTTTCTCTTTCGATGGGTACGAAAGACAGAATCAGTCTTGGTAGAGTAACTTACCGTCTTGCGCCCGGCCTCGAACGATCCAGACCGTTTGTGATGAACTCTTTCAACATGTCCTCCCAGATTCTCCTCCTTGACGGACTCCCCACAATAGGGGCACTTCTCAGTCTCCAAGAGATTACACGCTACTTCCTTCGACGGCGCCACTTAAGCGCTGTGCCTTACAAAAGTAAAAGCGTTGCGTCTGAATCCGTTGAAGCCTGCCTCCGGCTTGAAACCCCCCCTCTCGGAAAGTTTCATAGTTCAACGTTAACTCTGGCATTCGACCGGCTCACTGCGTGCGAACCTTTGCGAAAGATTGCCGATGAGCCGTTTATGTGTACCAGTAAACTGGTATCCAAATCCCACCCCCGCCCAACTTTTCCCACGATGATGGGGGAAACGCGCGCGCAGAGGTTAGGAAGATCTGGCGAGATGAGCTAATGCTTCAGTCGCAGGGGTCGTTTTGACTTCTCTCCAAGTGATGATCATTACCGGAACGATCACCCCTATCATGAATGCTAGAACTATCAGATTCCCAAAATCCAGCGGAATGGTGTTTTGTATACCGGTCCGGAACAGTACTCCCGCGATGATGAAGATTATGCCGCCGTAAAAGAGGCTGCGTGCCCCTGCTCTTGTGCCGAAGAGCTGGACTCGTTCCGGACCCCACCTCTTGGCGATCTGGAGAACACCGCCGAACACCGAACCGATCGCAAGCAGCACAATCAGCGTTCCAAAGCCGAACGCCGCTCCAGGCGCAAATCCGAGATAAGCAGCCGGCATCGCAGGAACAGCAACCAAATAGATGAACGTGGTGAAAAGTCCAGTGTCGACACCGAAGCCCGCGATGAACCCATGGATTACACACCAGTGTGTGGGAACCCGTCTTGAGACACCTTTCTCGTCGTAATGAGTTCTAGCATGAGTGCGCAGGAATCGAGCCAGGGGATGCCAAGACGGCAATTTCCCAGACAATATCAGGTATCCCGCAAGGGACATAGCGATTCCGACGGCAACATAGACAAGCGCGTTCAAACCTTCGTCGAAGGCGAGGTAGCTAGCGAGGGCAAAATATACGAGTTGAGCCATTATTGCACGTTGGAGTGTGAAGGCCGAGGCGAAGAATATGCCTGAGAGCATTCCTCCTCGCCCTGTAGCTGAACCCACTGAATAGCTGAAAGTAATTGGCCAAGTATGTTCATCCGGAATGACCCCGTGTAACATTCCGAGACCCAGAGAACCTAGCAAGAGAACGATCCATTCCGGGAGAAGAGGGATCACGGCACTTGAGATGGACATGGAATTATTAAGTATTTTCCAGATTTTAATAACCCTAATATAAGCAGTCTGCAGGAAATTATTATTGGCACAGACACATGCCCATCGTTAGCGTCTCGTTACCCAACGAACTAGTCGATTCGATGACAGCGATTCAGGAATCTCAAGGATTCGCCGGAAGATCGGACGTGGTCAGGGCTGCAATTCGTCTCTTGCTCTCTGATTCGAGAGAGAAAGCGTCACTCACTGGCCGAGTATCAGCAATTCTAGTAGTTACACATGATGAATCGAATGAAGAACCAATCACTCGGTTGAAGCATGCCTACGATGACATTGTGCGAACCCATATTCACAATAAGATGGGCCAAAACAATTGCTTCGAACTCTTTCTCCTAGAGGGGGAAGGAAGGAAAGTCGCATCAATGACAAGTGCCTTCCAGAAAGAGAAGAAGCTGAAAACCGTCAGGCTCCTCGTGGTCCGATAGGCTCGACTAAAGGTCCAGAGGTAACCAGCGAGATCAGAGCCTCAGATCTCCGGAGAGCCTTGAAACCCGACACCTCCATCGAACTCACGCCGCTCTCAATCGACGAGCGAAAGGCGATGGCGGCTTGATATTAGCCTGAATGGAATAAGGCAGCGAAATAGATTGTTAGGAGTCCAAGGGTAATGAGCACCGCCATCGTTATCGATTCTTTCGAGCTTGTACGGTTCGAATTGTCGAACATCGGTCCAAAGAGTCTCACCGCGGCATAGATTGCCGTCCCGGTTCCCAAGGCGTAGAAATAGCTGCTGTCGTAGGTTAGGTAATAGCCACTGGCAGCGCCAATGAGCGAGGGAATCGTGAAGACTATGCTAAGAATTGCAAGGTCTCTCAGGCGACCCGTGGTAGTCTCGGCGTGCTGGATTGAGTATGCCCGGTAGCAGGCGCCTACTATCATAGGTTCAAGTGCCTTGTGCAAAACGTATGCTACTCCGCCGGAAACGCCGCCGAATGTGTCGAGAAGGGACGTGCTTGTTGTCAGCGCACCAGTTCCCCCGAAAGCTGCGCCCTCGCCTAGCCCGTGCACTCCCAAGGCCACCGCCACGAGTACCGGTATCGCCAGTCCATATTTTCCAACTGCTAAGTCAGGCGAGAAGATATTCCGATTCCGATCAACTGAAAAGAAGAAAAGTAGGCCAATCACAAAGAGCCCTACTATTGCAAGCTGACCTACACCTCCCGAGAAGCCCGAGTTGACATCGAGGCTTGCCGCCCCGGTTATCGTGTCGACGAAAAACCAGAACAAAATCCCGAAAGCAAACGCCGCAACGTATCTTGCCTGTAATTTCATTCCTATCAACACAATAAGGAGTAACCCTACAAACGCGGGAATCAGCGTCGACGCAGTCCACGGGAGGAAACTCTCAACGAATCCCAGCATGAGCAGATGTATCGACCGGAGTGTTCTAAGGGTTTTTTGGCTCAAATTACGAACAATGCCGAAACCGTTCCTGAGCGTCTGACATGGAATAGTTTCTTGTTCGCAGGTTGAGCCATAACTTTCTTAATCATCGAATTTCAGTCTCTCTATTCTAATATTCGCCGCGTAGCTAGGTTTCCATGCAACGTACCTTGTCGGTCCATTCAGCGGTCGGTAGCAACGGAAAGATAGTCGGGACCTCACGCAAGGAAGAGTCCCCACGCGCAAGACTTTTGCGACTGGTTTTGGTGATCGTGCTAGTCGTCGTAGCAATCACCGGGTTTTTCACGGCGGCCTATACGTTTCACTTCTTTGGGCCCGGAACGACAACTTGCTGGGTTCGTCCTACGAACCTGCCGGCCAGTTCTTCTTACTTCGTCGTCGTGATGGCTAACGAGGGGTTGAATGTCGGGTTCAACGGTAGCAAGTTCCAAAGCGGCTCTTGGCCCATAATGAATGTCACGCTGGGGAGAAGCGTTACGATTCATGTCATAAACAATGACACAGTTCAGTCTCATGGGTTTGCGATACAGAGCTACTTCAGCGGTTTTTCGCTGGGTCCCGGCAATTGTAGTGATGTGAAGTTTACCGCCGATCAACCGGGCTCGTTCTTGGTCTACTGCAACATCTCCTGTTCGATCCATGTGTTCATGCAGAATGGGAGACTTAACGTGAACCCTTAACCCGGTGGAAGGCGCGACGTAATTACCAGAGAGTTGGTCAAGGTAGGCCTCGCTAGAGCCTCGAGTACCAGATGTAACAGATTGTTCCAAGCAAGGCAAAGGCAAGTGAGGGTCCAGCAAGGATCAATATCGATCCAAGGGAATCACCAGCAGGGACTTGTGCGAAGGAAATTGGCGACAATTGCCGGAATGCCTGGATAGCCCATGTCATGGGGTTCGACGATACTATAGGCGCCAGGAAGCTGGGAAACACGCTTACTGGATAGAAGAGAGCGCTGAGAAACGACAGGTAGAGCTGGACTGCGCTTCTTACGGTGACCCACATTTCTATGCTCGAAGAGAACGCAGAGATAGCCATGGAAAGGCCGACTATTCCCAACGAGAAGAGACCTACAATCAGGTATGCTACGAAAACCTTCGGAGTAAAAAGTATCCCGTAGAGATAGCATATGACAAGGGTCCCAGGGAAGGTCGCAATCACGCTTCTAACAACTCCACCCAGGACCCTTGAGAAAGCGAGAACCGGCCGCTGGACAGGAAGAGTCAGAAGGTACGACGTCAGGTCTTTGATATATCTCTCACGCCATACATCTCTGCCCGATTGGAATGCGGCAACCATCGCCGTTATGAGATTCGAACCGGGCGCGATGAAAAGAAAGTAGTTCGCGCCCTGGCCCGTAACTAGCCGGCCGAAGGTCGCTGCTGTCACAAATAGGTCGATCGCAAAGTTTGCGAACATTATCGCGACAAGAAACGCGTCAGAGAAGAGGATCCGAACGTCCCGCTCGATGATCAGCGGGATGAGTCGCGTATTGCTCAACCGTAAATTCCCCCTTCGAGACGGCGGAAATAGAACGCAGCGCCCAACCCGAGGAAGATTACGACGAACGCTACTAGCCCCGCGATCGCGGGAAGGTCCAGAGTGAACCCGACAAGAGAACTCCGTGCAGTGTCAGCGGCAAACGAAACCGGCGAGAAAGGGGCGAACAACGAGACATAGAACGGCATGAAAGCGATTGGGTAGAGAGCCGTGCTTCCCCTTGACACGGCGAGCTCGAGGAGAGCGAGAACCACGTCAAATCTGTTAGCGCTCTTCACGCTCACGGCCACGGTTATCGACATGCCAGTAACGCCGAAGGCCAGGAGGAAGAGCGATACGAGAGCTGTGAAGATCGAGAGCGGCTGATTGAACCCCCAAACAAAAGCGACGATGACAAACATTGGTATGGTGTAGATTATGGCTCTCATCGCCCCGCCAAGCGCTCTTCCAATGATAAACTGCCGTCTTGCAATTGGAAGCGTTAGCAGATAATCGAGTACTCCCTCTTCCGCTTCTTCGAAGATGTCGTAGCCGATGACAAACGAGATGGAAGCGATCGTCGCCACTACGCTTCCGACAGCGTAGTACTCGAAGAAATTGAGCCCTGGAATATGGATGAGTCCACTGATGAGGAAGGCAAAGACAAAGAGTTGTATGATGAAAGAAAGAGCTCGGGTTATGATGATCCAAGGGGTCCTGAACAGGACCGAAACATCTCTTAGAGCCATCTGAAGAATCAGATGAGTGGGCGGTTCTGCGGCTATGGTGGTCTTACTCGAGCCGTTGGCCGGTGTACGTGAGGAAGACATCTTCCAGACTGACCTCCTTCAGTTTGACGCTTTCGATCTTGAAGCCTTGAGTGCTCAGGATGTCGACTATTTTGGGAAGAAGAAGTGTGCCTGAGTTGAGAAAGACCATGATCTTGTTGTCCTGTTTCTTGACATCATGGACCTCTGGGAACTTGGTCAACATGGCACTTCTCCGCCCTTTACAGTTCCCTTCAGCTGCTCCGGAGTTTCACTGGCAACCAGCTTACCCTTGTTGACTATCGCAACTCTCTCGGAGAGACGTTCAGCCTCGTCCATCATGTTCGTAGCGACAATAACGGTCGAGCCCTCGTCCCTCAGCTGCCGGATCATCTTCCAGACCAACAATCTGCTCGGGACGTCGAGGAAGGCGGTGGGTTCGTCGAAGACCGCTATGCTCGGCCGCTGAACCAGTATCTTCGCATCTTCCACTTTCTTCTTCATACCTCCACTCATCAGCCAGGTCCGCTTCTTGCGCGACTCCCAGAGGTCGAGAGCTTTCAGGACGTCCTCCACGCGACGTCGGCGCTCGTCTTTGTCAAAAGTCGTGGTCATCTTGAGGTGCCAGTTCAACACCTCGAACCCGCTCAGGATTCCGTCTACCCGCGGGTCCTGGAAAGCGATTCCGATGAGTCTCCTAACCTCGTTAGGCTGCTTTACAACGTCAAAGCCGTTGACTGTTATCGTCCCGCTGGTGGGGCGATAGACCGTTCCCATCATAAGCATCAGAGTGGTCTTTCCAGCACCGTTCGGACCGAGAAGTCCTAGAATCTCCCCATCCTTGATGGTGATCGAGAAATCCTTGACGGCGTCAAGATCGCCAAATCGTTTTCCAGTTCTCTCAAATGTTATCATGGACAATAATCCTAGATTGTGAAACCGCAGGGAGCACCTGTACGCTGTGCGCTCAGCGAATGGGAGCGAAGCCGGATAAAAACCCGCGACTCGCCTACACACGCTTTTGAAGAGGCCCAGAGAAAGGCCAATCCAAGATGGACTTCGCGAGAACGGTTCTAACCCGTAGAATGATCCGAGCCTTCAAACCAGACCCCGTGCCAAGAGTGAAAGTCGAGCGGATTCTCTCTATTGCTCAACACTATCCTAGCGCTGGGTATAGCCAGGAGGTTGCATTCGTAGTCGTAACCGACAAAGAGAGACGAAAGAGTATACGGGAGCTCAGGGATCTGAGAAGCAACGCCCCTGTTCTATTGATACCCTGCGTCAGCGAGAAGGTTGTCCACGATCGCTATCATGAATCTGACAAGATCCGCGCGGGAGGAAAAGAGATCGACTGGCCCGTCCCGTTCTGGTATTTCGACGTCGGATGTAGCTGCATGCTAGTATTCCTCGCAGCGGCAAACGAGGGGCTTGCCGCATCTTTCGCGGGCAGCGTTGGAATCTTCAAACCCGGAATTCTGAGGAAGGAACTAGGCATACCTGAACACTACGAGCCTGTCGGGGTTCTATCGCTAGGTTACCCGGACCATGCTAGCAACGTTCCCTCGCCGTCGTTGAAACGTGGAAGACGACCCCTGAAAGATTTCGTTCACCACGAAAAATGGTGACATCGAAGTAAATTGTCGACGAGATATTCAGTCAAATGTTGTCCAGAGGGGATCGAAGATCTTCGTTGTGCTGGACGATAGACTTGAGGTTGGTTAGGTAATAGACATTGCTAATTTTCACTTGACGGGGTTTTGTGTATCGTAGTATAGTCTTCTGTTCGTTTTTCCTTTGTTCTCCAGCTTCAGCAGCTGTATCTGTCCGATCTCTTTGAGATGGGACACGTGTAGTCCTCCGTCGGCTTGTCGGTCTATGCCTTCGATCTCGACGATTCTAAGCTGGGCCTCAGCTGGTGGTGCGGCTTCTGCAAGTTTCACCATATCCGGGAGCTTGAGGGCTTCTTCCCGTTTCAAAAAGTACGTTTTGATCGGCGCATCTTTTCTGATCAGTTCATTCGCTTCTGCAACGTATCCTTCGATCTGGGTCCGGTCGAACGATTCCAAGTTGAAGTCCATTCTAGACCGGTCTACGTCGATCTGATTCCCTGTTATTCGGCAGTTGGCCCTCGAATAGAACAGGGAGCTGAGAAGGTGGCCGGCCGTATGCATCTTCATCAGTGTATGTCGTCTTTCCCAATCGACCTGTCCTGTCACTTTGTCTCCAACCTTCAAAGATGCCGGGGATTCCAACGTGTGAAGTATCTTGTCGTCAGCTTTTGTTGTCTCTTGGACCTTTGACGCGTTCAGGGTCCCGGTGTCGCAAGCTACACCGCCACCCCGTGGGTAGAAGAGTGTCTGGTCCAGAACAACTGCTTGCCCTTCGACCGAAACTACCATCCCGACGAAATCCTTGGAATACGGTTCTTCCCAGTATAGCTTCCTCGTAATGGATAATCTCCCCAAACTACTATCGTACAGCAGATGGCCTTACGATTACTGCCTCTTTCGTACTCTTCGACTGGTTGTATACTTCCTGGGCTTCCCTTACAGTCGCGCCTCCGTGCACTATCTCTCGAATTGCTCTGATCATTGGCACGGGGTGATCGGACTGCCAGATGTTCCGACCCATGTCAACTCCTACGGCTCCCTCTTGAATCGCGTCGTAGGCGAGTTGAAACGCGTCCAGCTCTGTCTCCAGCTTGGGTCCTCCAGCGACAACCAAAGGCACTGGACAGCCCTTGACGACTTTTCCGAAATCCTCGCAATAGTAGGTCTTGACAAAATGGGCACCCAGCTCTGCGGCGATTCTACAAGCCAGTGCAAGATAGCGCGCGTCTCGTTTCTCCAGCTCCTTGCCCACCGCCGTAACGGCGAGAACCGGAATACCATGTTCCTCGCCCTCATTCACAAGCCTGCCAAGGTTCGTCAAGGTCTGATGCTCGTGAGCAGACCCTACAAAGATCGAAAGTGCCATTGCCGCAACGTTCAGCCGAACAGCATCGCGCAGAGAAATTGTGATGGCCTCGTTAGTCAATGAATCCCCGATAATGCTCGCTCCACCTGAAACCCGAAGGACAATAGGCACGTTGGATCTCGGGTCAATAGAGGTCCGGAGTACTCCGCGGGTGCACATTATCCCGTCAGAGTATGCCAGGAGAGGCTCGATCGTTTTCCGAGGCTCTTCCAGCTTGTGGGTGGGACCCATGAAGTAGCCATGGTCCACCGCAAGCATTACCGTTCTTCCCGTTTCAGGTTTGATTATTCTTGAAAGCCGGTTTTTCATTCCCCAGTCCGTAATATGTCAGCTCAAACGGTGTTGCGGCGGCAACGGAATATTACGGTTTCTGCCCCAGGAGTCTGGACCTCTTTTCCAGAAGAAATGTCAGATTTGTTGCGAAATCACCAAGTAATAATCTTCGAGTGGAGTCAAGAACTCGATACCTGAATGGGCGGCCCGAGGCTACTAAATCCCTATATCGCTACTGGACGGCGCCTCTCGTCAACGAACAGGCTGCTTGCAAGAGGCTTGTAGATGATCCGACAAGGCTGGCCATACTTTGACGGATGGCCCTTCCCAGAAAGATGGGTTCACCTAGACGGGCTCGCAATCCACTACGTGGACGAGGGCTCCGGTGCTCGTCCAGTTGTGATGGTTCACGGCAACCCAGCTTGGTCCTACATGTGGAGGCGCCTCGTCCCAGCGATTACCGGCTCCGGTCATCGAGCTCTCGCATTCGATCTAATGGGGTTCGGAAAATCAGACAAGCCAAACCCTGACCTCCATGATTTTCCGCATCACGCAAGGATAGTTTCTGGCTACATCGAGTCTCTGGGGCTCAGGAATCTAATCCTGATCCTGCACGACTGGGGAGGACCCCTAGCAATGCAGTACGTGATACGACACCCACAAAACGTCGCAGGTCTAGTCATCATGAACACTTTCCTCACATCCGACTATCGCCTTCCCCCTCAGGTAGCAGCAAAAATCACTCCCGCGATTATCAAGGAATCATCCCTGCATCCCGAGAACATCCCCGAGACCGCCATGAAAGCGTACTGGGCACCTTTCCCGGACGACGAGGCGAAGAAAGCCTACCAAGCATTTCCCAGAATGTTCCCAGACTCGCCCACGCATCCGAGCTTCAAACCGATGAAGGAGATAGAACAGGGTCTCTCTCGGCTGAAGGTTCCAACGCTAATCATCTGGGGAACAGGAAAATCGCCTCCGACATACGCTGAGAGAATATCCAAGATGATTCCAAACGCAAAGTTGACCCAGGTGAAGGCAGGCCACTTCGTCCCGGAGGACGCACCGGACGAAGTTGAGAAGCTCATACTAGGCTTCTTCTCTGATAACCTCATCTAACCAAGAATAGAATGTCTCGACAGAGACTACTGCCGAATGGCAAACCTACTGCCCCCCTAGTACCTCCATCTCGTAGCCAAGAAATAAGTTAAAAGGTTCAATATAGATCACCGGTCGTCGATCCAGATTGAAGAACGACGCGTTACCCATAGAAGGAATAGACTACGTCGAGCTCTACGTTGGAAACGCGAAGCAGGCAAGCTACTTTTACAAAAACGGGTTCGGCTTTTCACCGGTCGCCTACAGCGGACCTGAGACAGGAGTCAAAGACAAGACATCCTATCTCATGCAGCAAGGCGACATCCGACTTCTACTAACCTCCTCTCTCATCCCCGACCACCCTATCTCTAGGTACGTAATCACACACGGAGACGGTGTAGCCGATGTTGCCATGCGAGTCAAGGATGTTGACTGGACGTACAAGGAGGCAGTTCGACGCGGAGCTAAGGGAATACAAGCACCCAAGATACTCAAAGACGACAATGGAACGATCCGAGGCGCAGCCATCGCAGCTTACGGTGACACGGTTCACACGTTCATAGAGCGTCACGACTATCACGGAATATTCGCGCCAGGATACGTACCTTTCCAAGGGAAAGCTGAGCCAGTCGGATTGAAACACGTAGACCATGTCGTCGCTAACGTCGAAGAAGGAAAGATGGATTATTGGGTAGAGTTCTACGGCAACGTTTTCGGTTTCACCCAGCTCATCAGCTTCGACGACAAAGACATCAGCACCGAATACTCCGCCCTACCTCGTGGCCACTGTCGCAAGACTGGCAGAGCGGGGCATCGAATTCCTGCGCACACCCGACAGCTACTACGCAGAGCTTCCTAAGCGCGTCGGAGGAATCTCGGAGAGGATAGATGATCTAAAACGTCTTGGCATACTGGTGGACAAGGATGAGAAGGGCTACATGCTCCAGATATTCACCAAACCCCTCCAAGACCGGCCCACACTCTTCTTCGAACTCATCCAGAGGAAGGGGAGCGAATCGTTTGGAAAGGGCAACTTCAAGGCCCTCTTCCAATCCATAGAAGCTGAACAGGCGAAACGGGGAAACCTCTAGCCCCAGATGAAACTGGTCGCCTACAGCACAAGGAAAGCGCCGACCGAGACTCGTACTGGGCTGCTGTGGGGAGAATGGATACTAGACATCGATCGAGTTACTAGCGTCGCTGAGAAGCTCAATATTCCCGCTCCACGATCAATACGAAACCTACCAGCAGCGGCCACCATCAAACAGATCTTATCGAGGAACCCCAAACTCCTGGATGACCTTCAATCCGTGTCGTGGAGGATCTTCAACAGAGTCCCGCCTGAGCATGTTCACCGATTTATGACTCGGACTGAAGATGCTAGGATCAAGACTCCGATTCCAGATCCTCCCACTCTACGAGATTTTTACGCATTCGAAGACCACGTCAAGTCGGCCCGAGCGCGACGAGGTCTTCCTATGCCACAAGAGTGGTACGAGTTTCCCGCCTTCTATTACTCTAACCCGCATGTGATCTACAGTCCTGAAGACAATCTGCCCTATCCATCCTACACCAAGACCCTCGACTACGAGCTTGAGGTTGCTTGCGTCATCGGACGCGGCGGAATTGACATACCTGAAACGGAAGCCGAAGCCCACATAGCGGGCTACACTATAATGAACGATTGGAGTGCGCGGGACGTGCAGGTAGGCGAGATGAAAATCGGTCTCGGCCCAGCTAAGGCCAAGGACTTTGCTACCTCTCTCGGACCATGGCTCGTCACAGCTGACGAGCTGCAAGACAAGAAGACCGGGCCTGGCAAGTTCAACCTCAAGATGACCGCCAAAGTCAACAACAAACAACTATCATTGGGAAACATGGGGAAAATGCACTGGACCTTCCCCCAGATGATAGCCCGCGCGTCACAATCCGTTCAGCTTCAACCCGGAGAGGTATTTGGATCTGGGGCAGTCGGAACAGGGTCGCTCCTGGAACTCGGACAGGATGTACATCCCTGGCTTAAACCAGGAGATGTCGTGGAGCTTGAGATCGAAAGACTTGGAGTGCTGAGAAACAAAGTTATACGCCCCGAGAAAAGGTCAGAGTGACCGAATTGCCCAGTTACTACAGCCTCGGCAAACTTCCAGCCAAGAGGCATACACAGTTCCGGAAACCGGACGGCTCGTTGTATCAGGAAGAGGTTTTCGGGACAGAAGCATTCTCGGGCGTCTACTCAACCCTCTATCACATCAATCCTCCGACGAGAGTGTCTCACATCAAGAAGCTGAAAGAGCTGGCGATAACTCGCTGGCACCCCGACCTCCACCGTCATCATCACGTCCGCACCAAGAACTCGGAGCTAGCTAAGGACCCGGTCGAAGGACGCCAGCCCCTCTTCTACAATGATGACGTTTTCGTCTCAACCGTCCGACCCTCCCATGGCATGGACTGGTTCTTCAGAAACGCCCAGGGAGACGAGCTATACTTCATCCATGAGGGAAAGGGAAGCTTGGAATCTGTCTTCGGAACCCTGCCCTTCCACGAGGGGGACTTCGTTGTCGTCCCCCGAGGGACTACCTATAGAATAAACCTGGACGGAAAAGACAATCGGTTCATGATAACCGAGTCCGCGGGACCCATCGAGATTCCCAAACGATACAGAAACGATTACGGCCAGTTGGTAGAACTCGCACCCTACGCAGACAGAGACTTCCGTCGGCCAGAGAAACTTGTCCCACACAACGATCCGGGAGAATTCGAAGTCCGGGTCAAGATCGACAATTCGCTCATGTCATATGTTTTCGACTACCACCCTATCGATGTTGTCGGATGGGACGGCTATCTCTATCCATGGATCTTCAACGTCAACGACTTTGAGCCCCTGACCGGTCGGGTCCACCAACCGCCGCCGATTCATCAGACGTTCGAAGCACCTGGGTTCGACGTGTTATCTTTCGTCCCGCGAAAACTCGACTACCACCCCCAAGCAATACCTGTCCCGTACAACCATAGCAACATCGACAGCGACGAGGTCCTCTACTACGTCAGCGGAGACTTCAGCAGCCGCCGAGGAATCGAAGTAGGATCTTTCACACTCCACCGGAGAGGCGTACACCACGGACCGCAGCCGGGAGCCGTGGAAGCAAGCCTGGGGAAAGACTCCACGAATGAACTGGCAATTATGATCGAGACTAAGAAGCCGTTGAAGGTGACGTCGATTGCTGAGAAGCTGGACGATCCCAACTATCCTTTCAGCTGGCAGACACCCGCCAAGAAATAGATTGGCCATACTCTTCCGAATCCGAAGCTGACACTCTTGTCCAATTTGGAAGTTGTCAGCGGCGAGTACTCCTACCTGCCAATCGAGAGGGTCTACTTCGGACCTGGCTCGATTGCACGGTTAGCCAAAGAGCTTGACAAAATACCATCACACCGTCCATACATAATAACGGGACAAACTATCGCCGAGAAGACAAGACTAGTAGACGCAGTCGAAAAAGCATCAGGACGAAAGCTCGTAGGTGTTTTTTCCGGTATCAAGCAGCACGCTCCGATAAGTGGCATAAAACAAGCAATCAGTGAAGCACAAAGGGCAAGAGCTGATTCTCTGATTAGCCTCGGAGGCGGTAGCCCCATCGACTCGACAAAGATCGCTGTCAAGGAGCTCTCAGAAAACTTCGCTAAACCGATCATTGCTCACCTCGCGATTCCTACGACCCTCTCAGCCGCTGAATTCTCACACTCAGCAGGAATGACAGATGACACCTCGAAAAGAAAAACCGGGATTCGGGATCCAAGGCTCGTTCCACGCTTTATCTTCCTCGACCCAAAAATCACAGTTGATACTCCATCCTGGCTCTGGGCCTGTACCGGGATCCGAAGTCTCGACCACGCAGTCGAATCAATCTACTCCCCCAAACACCAACCATACGTCGATACTCTCGCACTCGAATCCATTACGCTTCTGTTTCAGAATCTCAAACTCTCCTCCAACAATCCCACCGAAACAGCCGCCCGCCTCGCATGTCAAACCGCGGCTTGGATGTCCTTTGCCGGGGTCCAAAGCGTCGGAACCGGATTGAGCCACGCGATAGGTCGCGTGATCGGTGCCACCTGGAACATACCTCACGGCATCACATCATGTCTGACACTGGCCGAGGTAATGAAACACCAGGCTCGGAAACATCCAGACAGGCTAGCTTTGATCGCGGAAGCAGAGGGACAAAACCCGAAAGGGCTCAGCGAGGGCAAACAGGCACTTTACGCTGCCGAGCGAGTCGAAGACTTAGTCAAAGAGCTCGGACTCTTCAAAAGATTAGGCGACTACGGAATCAAAAGAGAGGACTTACCATCGATTGCAAGAGACGCCTCCGGGACAGACGAATACCCTATGGCCCTAGACGTTCTAAAGGCCATACTCTAGTGGAAGAAAGATGAAACCCTTAACCTCAAGAAATTTCGTCAATCCAGTTCCAAAGTTGCAAGATATCGGGTCCTAACTTCATGCCAGGGTTAACTGAAAGACTTCTCTACCGTGTCGCAAAGAGATGGATTGCAGGATACTCGCTCGAAGACGCGATCAACGTCGCACACGATGCAAACAATAGAAAACTCAGGGCAATCCTCAACCGGCTAGGAGAGCACACTCCAGACGAGAAGCTGATTCAAAGCTACACCGAAGAATACCTCAAACTCCTCGATAGGATTCAAGCAGAGAAAATAGACGGGACAATTTCTGTAAAACCATCCCAGATCGGGCTAGCTGCGAATCCTTCTCTATACAAAACGAATCTCCTGAGGATCATAGAAAGGGCTGAAAACTACCATGAATTTGTCTGGATAGACATGGAAAATTCACCATACACCGAGGCAACGGTAAAGACATACTTAGAAATTCTTCCTAGCCATCGGCGCCTGGGCGTTTGTCTGCAGGCAAACATGAAACGAACCGAGTCTGATCTCCAAGACATCATTGCCCGAGAAGGAATAGTCCGGCTGGTGAAGGGTGCCTACCCTGAGAACACAGAGTTGGCTTACAAGAAGAGAAGCGATGTCGAGGCCAACTATCTCAAGCTCATGGCGATGCTCTTCGAGGACGGAGACCATTTCGGTATCGGGACGCATGACGGAAAACTCATCGATGCAGCTAGAAACCTGGCCAAAGATCACAAACGAGACTTCGAGTTTCAGATGTTGAAAGGGATTCGGGATGACATCAAGCCATCTTTGATCGAGGAAGGATATCGGGTAAGCGAGTACATTCCCTATGGACCAGAATGGTACAATTATAGCAAGCGAAGAATGCGTGAACGAAAGAGGAACATTCTACTCCTCATACGATCCATTACCGGCTAGGCCAAACTGGGAAAACGGAGCAGAGCTTATCTACAGTTTCAGACTGCCCGCTGAACATTCCGCGAGATGAACCTAGAAGACGAAGGATTGGTTATTATGGATCAAGTGGACAAGAACTTTATCGCTGATCTTCTAGTATTACTCGTAATCCTCGTTGTCGTTGTCGGGGGGTTTGCGCTTCTCCACACCCCGGCAATCCTCCTCGGCGGAGGACTGGCACTAGTCGTCGCCGTCGCTGCCGAATTTGCCTGGTCTCATTGACGCTCCCGCATCTCTTGCCGCTCTTTTCCTAGCCCTCGATCTCCTTGCTTGTCTTTCCCGTTTCTTCTTAGAAACTCTCTCCCGCCTCATTCGGGAACGGAGAGAGACGAAGAGCTTTCTCACTTCCCCAGCATAGGAGTCCTTTGGACCTTTAATGTGTCTGTCCGCGAAGACTGCACAGAAGAGGCCCACCCAGGCGATCCAAAGCGGAGGTTGTTCCGAATCCAACGAGTTCCTTTCCTAGCCTCAGATGGTTTGCATAGCACAGCACACCACCCAGAACGATCGTGACTCCACCGATCTGCACGAGTATTGAGAGAATGCCTGCTAGTACCCAGAATACAGTCACGCCGTTTGCAGAGAGGTTCTGGAAAAGAGCAGCCCATGGATTCGATGCGGTGCCTGGCAAAAGGTTCGATAGGACAGGCCTCGTCAAGGTGAGAATAACGCCGGCTACCATGGCAAGGGCGCTGGAGTATCTGTTGTCAATGTTCACAAATGCCATGGAAGGGTCCCGTCAGTTCGGCTTGAATTCTTCCGCTAAAAGGGTACAGATACCCCTCACGGGGATTGTGCGTGGGTTTTCGTTTCAACCCATTCGATACGGAGAAACTTGGGAGTGTTGTCTCTCAGGGTCTGCTCAATATCTGTTCTTAGCCGTCTGATGTCAAGACCTTTGAAATTGTCAAGTTTGCCCAGCTTTTCCATAGCCCTTCCAAGAATTGAGACGCAAACGGCCTTTTCGTTTTTCTGATAATGAACGAGCGCTGCAGCAGTCAGGATCAAGCCTTGAATAATGTCTCGTTCAACGCCCGTTGCGGGATGCCAGATCTCCTCTATGATCTCGTGGGCTTCCCAGAATCTCTCCTGGTTGAATAAATCGATTCCTTCTCGCAATGTCTCTTCTTCCCCTCCGATCGAAACACGGGATTCAAGAGATCTGAGTGTCACCACCTTAGACATCTTGGATTCTAGGAGGTTCTTGGATCTGTTGAGTTCGGTTTGCTCTGCGAAGAGGTCGAACTCGATCGCGCTCGTGCTTATCCTAAGGTTTCCGATCTTATCTGCAGAGCCTAGCAATTCTCGGATTTTCGCTTGAAGCATCTCGACGTCTCTGGGCGTGTAGCCCTGGCTGTTAGCCAGCCTTACGAGATATCTCATCATTCTCCTCCGTATCTCGGATGGTTCGTACTATGCGAACGCTTGTTCGCGGAGGAACTTGATACGAAGAAGTTCCTCGCCCGTCAGTGAAGGTGATTCAGAGGAAGCGAAGTCTTCGTCCACCTGCTCTCGAGTCTTCGTTCCCGGGATTACTGTCGATATGTCCTTGTGGTCTAGGACGAATCTTAACGTTGCCTGTGCGAGGGTTCGCTTGTTCGATTCCAGGAACCGCAACCGATCCGCTGCCAGTGTGAGTTGCGAGATATAGTCGGGGGGAAAGTTGTGGCGAATGTCTCCTTGGGGGAAGGTGGATTCTGACTTCAGTTTGCCGGCAAGGAATCCGTTCGCTAGGGGTTCTCGGGCGATGATTCCGACATTGTTCTTTGTCGCTTCTCGAAAGAGTTGGTTCTTGGCTTCCTGTCGTAGGATGTTGAATGCGACCTGGATGGCTTCTAGTTCGCCTGCTCTCATCGCTAGGAGCCCTTCTTGGGGATCGTGAATCGAGATCCCATAGTGTCTGATTTTTCCCGAGGCCTTGAGCCTCTCAAGGATCTTGAAGACCCTACCGTCCTTGATCAGTTGGATTGGGGGGTTGTGCAGCTGGTAGAGGTCAATGCAGTCAGTGCCCAATCTTTCACAGCTTTTCCCTAGAGCGAACTCTAGATAGTCAGGGTTGAAGTTCATTCGAGGAGTTCCATGATAAAAGTCACCACCCACCTTGGTTGCGATGATGACCTCTGATCGGTGTCCCCTGAGAGCTTGGCCAAGCAGCTCCTCGCTGTGTCCATGCCCATAGACGTCGGCTGTATCGAAGAAGTTGCATCCCAGTTCTAGCGCCCTTCCAATCGCTGCCAAGGACAGTTTGTCGTCCGTAGGTCCGTAACTGTTCCCATAGGCGTTTCCGCCTATGGCCCAGGCGCCGAAGCCTACCTCGCTCACCTTGAGTCCTGTCTTTCCTAGAACTCTGTACTTCATTCTGATTTTCAAGGGTGTCTCTACGAGAGTCAATAGATTAACCTTGAATCAATTGGACGAAGAAGATGAAAAGTCGTCGCCTCCCTAGCATCTACGGGGTCCGCAGAAGATTCGTACACCGGCGCGCCGCCTTGAAGGCCGTCCCCGGCCCGTTTCAAAAAATAAGCATGCTTTTCTCGACCCCCCGGGGTGGTCGATTTTCCCGCGCCCCGCCCTTCGTGAAAGAGCTGGAGTTCCACGTTCACAGGGGTTACAGTTCGTTGATAGTCTACAAGCGTGGATTACCTGTAAGGATGAACTTTGGCAGCAAATACTGCACCAAAGCCAACAGCAGCCTTCGCGCTGTCAGCGCTCGCAGGGCTAATCACCCTGATCAGTGCCTTCATAGCCACCACAGTCAGCTCCTTGCTGATACCAGGCATCGACTCGACTATGATCCTGGTATGGGGTAGCATCGCAGGCATACTGACACTCGTCGGTTCCTGGCTGCTGTACAACAACGCGGCCCAGAGGAAAATAGGATCAATACTAGTGCTCGTCTTCTCCGTGATATCACTGAACTTTGTCGGATTGATCCTAGGCCTCATCGGAGGCTTCCTCGGATACACCTTCAAGGGTGCATCCGTGACCACCTCCAATACCTCAGGCCGTTAGCTTCAATCCGCCCTAGGTAAAGGGCGGAACCCCTTTCTTTGTCTACAAAAATACAGCCATAGGCAAGATCAGATTCTATAATCCTTAAATCAGCTACGAGCAGAGATCAACCCTAGCCTTGACCAGCACGGTCAGCCTCTCCGTTCTAGACCAGTTCGGCGGCAGCAAACTCCTATCCCCCGAAAAGATCCGATGGATAAGACCAACACCCCTCCCCACAAAGCCGGTCGAACTCGCCTTTCGCGAAGCCCTCGCAACCCCGATAGGCGCGAAACCCTTCGAGAGAGAAAAGTGCTGGAGCCCCGCCATCATCTTCTCCGACTTCACACGGAAACACTCCCCCTTCATCTCACAACTCATCAACATGATAGAACCAAAAACAGATGATATCAAAATTATTTGCGCGGGAGGAACCCATATTCCATCCGAGGCAGACTTCATCAAGAAAGTAGTCGGGGAAGACATCTACAAGCGCTACCAGAAGAACATCAGAGTAAGCTCGGTGAAGAACCCCGCGAGCAAGTACGAGTGGATAGGAGTCACGAGCAGAGGCACGCCCGTCGAGCTGAACAAGGAATTGTTCGACAGAGATCTTCTAATCTCAACCCTCAACGTTCAGCCACACTACTTCGCGGGCTACGAGGGAGGGGCGAAGGCTCTCCTTCCCGGCTGCTCAGGCCTCAAGACCATAACAACCAATCATGGATACGTAATCGGAAATCCGAACTGCAGAGAGCTCGCGATCAAAGGCAACCCCACGAGGGAGGACATGAACGAGGTACCTGGTGTTCTTCGAGAGTTCATGAAGATAGAGCATCGAATCCTCGATTTCGTCCTCAACCAAGACGGGACCTTGGTCAAAGCTGCGTACGGAGATGCTAACCTTCCGCATCAACAACTCGCCGAGAACTATTCCCGCAGAGCCCACTCAGTAACCTCGCGACCATCAGCCCTAGTAGTTACCGTTGCAGATGGACCTACAGGAACGAACCTGTATCAGGCCCTCAAAGCCGCAACCTTCGGCGCCGGCCTCGTGATTCCCTCACACCAGCCCAAGTCCACGGTAATGTTACTCGCCTCGCTTGAAACGGGGATAGGAGGAGACGCGTTCAAGGCCGAGATGGAAACCTACGGCAAGATGGAACCCGAGATGGTAATCGAGGACTTGAAGAAGCGAGTTAAGCTTGGAAAGGTCACAGAGGCCTCGCAGAAGCCGAACCGCTTCTCCATGGACGACAAGAAGACAGACTTCATCGTGGTCTCCCCCAGAGCGCCTGCCCCAGTTGAAGAGCTCTTGAGCAAGACAAGGATCAAGTTCTTCAGATCAATAGACGACGCGCTGAGAACCCTCGACCAGAAGCTGCACGAGAAGGATGTCGCAGTGATTCCTTACGGCTCATCCACCGTTCCAGTAGCCACATAGAAAAGACCCCCACGACGAGAGTGCAGCAGACCAACTAGGTTTAACCGCAACCTATCAATCCGACTTTTTCATGATCTACACACAACTAGGAACCGACAAGTATGTCCTAAGGCTTGAATCCGGCGACGACATTCTCCAATCACTACGACAATTCGCCACCGCCAAGAGGTTGAGCGGAAGTCTACTCGAGGGTATCGGCTCTCTGAGCAAGGTCAAGCTCGGCCACTACGACTTCAAGACAAAACAATACAGATACGAAACATTCGAAGATGATCTGGAAGTCCTAAACCTATCCGGTAATATCGCCAGCATGAACCGGCAGCCCCTCGCCCACGTTCATGTGACCCTTGGTCGCAGAGACTTTTCAGTAATTGGCGGTCACTTGGACGAAGGCTCAGCAGCCAACATGGTAGAGATAGGTCTATGGAAGCTCCCCGGAAAGCTGCTCAAGGCCAAGGATGAAGCGGTCGGGTTGAATTTGCTACAGCTAGCGCGAAGAATATAGCTAGTTGCGCGTCAGTCTCAGTCGTCCCCGGCTTTGATCCCAGTTTCTTCGTAATCGCACCAACAGGACCACTTAGCCTATTACACGCTCGACACAGTCCCGAACCAAAGATAGGTGCCTCATTGCCGCGCAAGGTCGGGCTACGAATGGTGCTATACCTGTACGTGGCAGTCTTTCTGACAAGGATTGGATTCGGATCAATAACAATCCTCTTCCCACTCTATCTCCAGGCACCGAGCTACGTAATCGGAGTCATACTCGCACTCTACCCCATGTCCGAGGCAGCCTCGGCCTTGCCTATCGGCCGCCTCGCAGACCGATTCAGCCGTAAGAGACTCCACATCATCGGAATGATAATGATCACTATTCTCACTGCATCGATCGGCTTCACCCGAAACCTGCTGAACGTCTCCATCCTCCATGCAATGATGGGAGTCTCAGCTGCAATCGCCGCGATAACGTCGCTGACACTGTTGGGAGATGCAACGAAACTGACCAATCGAGGGAAGCAGATGGGAGGATTCGACCTCGCAAACCTAGGAGGCTATGGGCTTGGATTCGGAGTCGGGGGGCTACTAGTCAACTCTTTCGCGGATAGGCTCTCCTATGCTTTCTGGGTAACTGCGGGGGTCTTCCTCATCGCGGGAATAATGGCGGCGAGGTTTCTAGTGGAACCGGTGAGGGTCTGGGAACTCAAGCAGCCCAAGATAAGACAGAGAAGAATCGGAAGCAAGATACGTCCCGTGATCCCTGTCTGGATCGCCCAGACCATAATCTTAGGAATGTATTTTCTTCTGCCGAAGGCCTTCAGAGACTCCAATATCGCTCTTACTAGAGATACCTTGATCTTTCTTGGGGTTCTAGGCGGCCTATTCGCACTCGGAGCCATTGTGTTCGGCCATATATCGGATAAGATCGGGAGGACTAGGATAATGGTGGTGGGGGCGTTCGGAGAACTTGGATTTCTGGTTCTCTTCGGGTGGTCCTTTCCCGGCAACGGCTTTGTGAAATACGAGCTATTCCTATGGCCTATGTTCTTCCTCGCATCCTCCATAGCCCCCGCGATTCTCGCCTACATTGGCGATATCTCGGGCAAGGCTAAGAGAGGCTCCGGAAACGCCCTCTACAGCATAGTTCTCAGCATCGGTCTTGCTATCGGGAATATCATCGGCGGGTTCGTCGCTGACCTGGGAATACAATGGATCTTCTACGCGGGAGCAGGAATACTATTCCCTTCAATACTGATGACGTCAACTCTCCTTCGGAGACGCCAGTAGGCAACCGTAAGAATCTTCTAGAAGGCACTCCAGCTCCTACACTGGCCAAGAAATGCCCCTAGAGTATGCATGCATAGTCCCTCATGGGAGCGACATAATACCACAGCTTGCAGTTCGCAAAACCGAGCACCTGTTTGAGAAGACTAGAGAATCTGTACGCGAAATTGCGAGAGACATCACAGATATGAGACCCGATACGATCGTAATCGCGAGCCCGCATAACCTAAGACTTCAAAACAAGATCGGGATCGTGACGTCCGAGAACACTACAGGCCAATTAAATGGTCCAAGAGGAAGAAAAGTCAGCCTGAGCCTAAAGTGCGACCGAGAATTCGCGCAAGATCTCCTCCAAGAATCAACCCGAAAGCATCTACCCGTGGTAGGCGCCAACTACGGAACCGCTGAAGGACCCGGGTCAGACATGCCCATGGATTGGGGGACCCTAGTCCCCATGTGGTTTGTTGCCAAGGAAGAACGGGTCAAGGCACGGACGGTTGTTGTCACACCGTCGAGAGAGATTCCCCTAAAGGAAAATATCGCGCTAGGGACAACAATTGCCGAGATGGCCGAGAAGAGAAAGAAACGCGTCGTGTTCATTGCAAGCGCTGATCAGGCTCACGCACACAAGAAGTCTGGGCCTTATGGATATCATCGGAGCGCTGCAAAATATGACGAGTTCGTCTCACATGCAATCCAAAATAATCGCATCGGATCCGTTTCTCGGCTGAACAAGCGATTCATCGAAGATGCGAAGCCAGACAGCCTCTGGCAGATGGCCATGCTTGCGGGTCTGACTCGAGTAGTCAAGACGAGTAGTCAAGATGCGGGGGAGCCTACTTTCATATGATGTTCCAACGTATTATGGAATGATATGCGCAAGTTTCCGCCGTGGCTGAATCGAGATCTTGCTGGAAGTGTTCTTACTCTTCGGTCACTCGGTTCATCATCTCTCTGACCTCGTGCTTCATAACAGGTGACACTGTCACCACGACAACTCCCTGTGACGGTTGTCCATAGACGATGAAGGACTTGTCAGGAGACTCAAGAATAGCCGGAATAGCCAGCAGGTCTTCTTCGCCATCCACATAGATTACCGCTTCTGTATGTTGCAGGGCCCCTTTGATAGCATCCCACGCCTCTTTTGTCACGATCCCTGCTGGATTTCTGACTCTGTAAACCCGCTCCGCCTTAATCTCGACTGGACTGATGCTCTTTCTGAGAGTCATCTGGTCTACTATTCTCAGGTTGACTTGTATTCCACTTGCTAGTGTCTCTCGGGATACTACGTCACCAACTGTGGTGACTTTAGGGGGCTTGTTCTGCTGAATCAGTGTCCTCAACTTGGGCATAGTTTCCGCGGGCGTCCCTGTGAGGAGTTTTCCCATGGGAGTCTTTAGGCGAACGAGGTCGGATTGAGATGGACGGAAGCTTGTCAATGCCCCGTTTGTTCGCGTCTAGCTTTCTAAACTAATCTATGATATCGTAGACCCGGCTCGAAAGGAAACTCAGCCTCAACGGCAAGAGCTCGCAGTTAGAGTCATTAGAAGTTCCCTATGGCCTGGCTGCTTCTTCGGCAAGCTTCTTGATAGTAATTTCAAGCCGATCAACTTCTGTAAGAATCAAGGAACCATCGGTCCCGTATTGAGGGTTCTTAGAAACCTCTCCAATGAACTCTCGAATACGCTTCAGCAGCGCCATAGCCCCTTCCTCACCAGACAGGATCATAGCTTCACCGCAAGCTGGACAGGCGAAGCCTGTGAGGCTCCTCGGAAGGCTTCCGGTTTGTGCGGTAGGTGGTGAGAAGAAGTTGCCCTCAAAGATGTGCCCGGCCAAGCACTCCCATCGGCTCAACAACAAATCTTTCTCACCAGTGGGCGTGATTCAAAGCTAGCTTTCAAATCAGAGCAACTTATGGAACGGAGTGACGCTCTACCCAGAAATATCGAGAAGGTCGTTGCCGATTTAAGAGTCGCGTACTTTTTTGCGAAACAAAGGGAGGATGATCTTGGCTATGAGAAGCTTCGATAACTGGATTGGTAGTTTGCGTTTAATGCAAATTAGCAAAACTAGGGAGACGGAAATATGTCCAAGCGGTGTGTTAGGCGTTTCTGGAGGGAATTTGCGGGGTGACGGAAGAGCGGTCGACTCGTTGCAATGTGTCAATCAAGCGCATTGAATATGCCCATTCGTTGTCATACCAGGCTAAGATGCGAACCATTCCACCGATAGTTTCGGTTGAGAGCCCGTCTACAACCGCGGAGTGAGGATCCTTCTTGTAATCAACGGACACCAGGGGCTCGTGAGAGACTGCGAGAATTCCCTTCAAGTTTTCAGCTGCCGCATGCTCGTACGCCTCGTTAACTTCGTTCCTGGTCAATTCTCTCTCACACTGGACTACAAGGTCGAGGAGTGAAACGGTTGCAGTAGGTGCCCTTATCGCTGAGCAGGCAATTTTTCCCTTAAGTCGGGGGAGAATCTTGCCTATTGTCTGGCTGGCTCCGGTTCGGGTGGGTATGAGGGATTGGCCTGCTGCTCGGGCCCTTCGAAGATCCTCGTGAGACCCGTCGAGCAGTCTTTGATCGTTAGTGTAAGAGTGGATCGTCGTGGCAAATCCTTGTTTGACCCTGAAATTATCGTCCATGACTTTTAGAGTAGTCGCTAGACAGTTTGTGGTACATGAGCCCATGGAAATGATCTTGTGGTGATTCGGGTCATATGTTTCCAAGTTACAGCCAGGAATTAGTGTGATGTCCGCTTCTTCTGAAGGAGCACTGATCAACACAGTACGCGCCCCATTGGAGACATAGGTCTCGAGTTCGTCGCGTTGAAGTGGTTGTCCGGTGCTTTCAAGCACTACGTCGACTTCGAATTTTTCCCAGCCGATCTTTGCTGATTTCATTTCGCTGAGACACAATACTCTTTTCCCCGCACACGTGATTCCTTCCGAATCCCACTTGACATCAAGCGGCAGCGTTCCGTAGGTTGAATCGTACTTCAAGAGATGCGCAAGTGTTCGAGGTGGAGAAGTCGAGTTTATCACAGCGACTTCCAAGTCAGAGTTTTGATTCTCCAAGAGCGCCCGGTAGAAGCATCTTCCTATTCGGCCAAAACCATTGATCGCTACTCGCAACTAGAGGTTGACCTCCAGAATCATCATGATAGATTCCAGGTGGCTCGATGAACTCTTGCGGATGACTTGTAGTAAGTAGACTTCTGCATGACGAAGCCACCTCATTTCTTCGGGTGGTTCTGTTGGGCGTCGAAGTATTTATTCAATCTTAGGTCTCTGACTATTATGAGGGCGGAAGATATCTCAAGATTTATTTGTCATTACAACGGTTGAAATCGATGATCCTTCCTAGGAAGGGTTAAAACTCGCGAGTCTGCAAGCCCTCCGCAAGGCGGAGTTAGATACGAGCGGAGAAGCCATCTTGAGAACTGATCCTGCAAATCAAGCCCAAACGATCGTGCAAACACGACATGGGTTCAATATCGGGTTGATGAGGCCTATTGTCGATGAGGAGATGATTGAAGCAGGTGTCTCCGCGCTACGAAACGAGAGGCTCGTTATGGGCGAAAGTGTCTACAAGTTCGAGGAGGAGTTTGCACGGTACTGCGGCACGCGTTATGCGGTTTCGACTGCTTCAGGGACTGCTGCGCTGCAAATTGCCTTCGAGTCGATGGGGATTCACGGTGACGATGAGGTTTTGACAACTCCCTTTTCGTTTTTCGCAACGTCTAACGCAATCATTCACGCGGGTGCGCAGCCAAGATTTGCGGACGTTGAGAATTCCGGATTCAACCTGGATCCTGAAAAGGCGTCCAAGAAAATTACATCGAAAACCCGAGCCGTTGAGCCGGTGCATCTCTACGGCCAGCCAGCACGAATGGACGAGTTCCTAGCAATGGCGGAAGAGCGAGGTGTAAGTATTGTTGAAGATTGTTGCCAGGCCCACGGTGCGGAGTATTATGGAAAGAAAGTTGGGTCGCTTGGTCTAGCGGGATGTTTTTCTTTCTACTCGAGCAAGAACATGACTGTCGGGGGGGATGGTGGCATGATAACGACGAACGATGAAGAACTTGCCGATGCTGCTCGATCCTTCAGAGATTGTGGGAGGGCGTCGAAATACGAAATGTCCCGTGTCGGATATACGTCGAGGCTGAATACTGTTAACGCCGCGATCGGCAGGGTCCAGCTGAGAAAGCTCGACAAGTGGAACAGTCTTAGAAGGGGAATTGCCAGCCTCTACCGACGGGATCTCGAAGGCGTAGAAGGAATCACGCTCCCGCCCGAAGAGAATTCGAAAGAGGTCCCCGTGTACCACTTGTTCGTGATCAGAAGCGAGCACCGCGACCGAATCGCGAAGCGGCTCGAGGAGAAGGGAATAGAGTCTGCCATCCACTACCCCATTCCAATTCATCTCCAAGCCCACTACCGCGACCAGTATGGATTCTCAGAAGGGTCCTTCCCCGTATCAGAGAAGCTTGTGAAAGAGGTTCTCAGCCTACCCATGCATCCGATGCTCACAGAGCAAGAGGTCAGTCTGGTCTCTCGAACAGTTCGAGAGGCTGTTCATCAGGACTCCTGAAACCACTAGGAAGGCTTGGAGCGTGGAACCTCTCAGAATCGCCGTCATCGGGGCGGGGTATTGGGGAAAGAAGGTAATCCGTGAGACTCTGGACGTTGGCAGAACTACGGGACGCGTCCAAGTTCACGCGGTAGTTGACAACTCCCCTACCATGCTGTCCCACTGCCAGAACGAGTTTGGTCCCCTAGACTACAAACTAGACTATCACGAACTACTCGCAGACCCGAAACTGTCCGGGGTTCACATCTGCTCCCCGAACGCGACCCACTTCGAGGTTGCTTCCGATTTCCTCAAGGCTGGAAAGAATGTTCTAGTCGAGAAACCCCTCACCCTACGATCGAAAGAGGCGTACCAGCTCGTGCAGCTTGCGAAGGACAATAATCTCGTCCTCTGCACGGGCCACATTCACAGGTT
>WNGK01000793.1_pt1 | contig 32793 bp, 24 predicted proteins | sample 5400601 | NCBI WGS metagenome assembly WNGK01 (sample SAMN13153376, study PRJNA577476) | soil metagenome | isolation source: 60 cm soil or saprolite under Garry oak tree replicate 1 | place: USA:California | collected 2016-06-15 | reverse complement strand
AAGGATGTGCATGGAGCGTTTCAGACTGCTTTCTGTTTGCTCCAGGACGGAGCGGCGCGTTCGCCTGGCGGGCAAATCAGCATTGACTACGGGCAACAGGATGATCTGTCGTCGTAGCTTTGGGAGCAGATAGAAAAAACTATAGCCTGTGAAGATGAGCATCAGGACGAGCAGCAGTATGTTGATCAGCAGCGCTCGTCCATAAGGGTCATTCAACCATTGTGAGGCATCGCTGATGGTTGTCTCGATTAAAAACAGTTCGCTAATGAATAGCACACTGAGCGCAGCCAGCAGCAGGGGCGTATACGAACGCAGTACGTTGACGAGTAATTCGCCGCGGGAATCGGACGCGATGGTCGGCAGCAATGGGAGCAGAACGAATCCCAGGTAAGCTGCTCCTCCAAACCAGGCAGCCTGGGCAAGCAGTTGCAGCCAGATCAGCACAATAGCGCTGATCTGCTGCTGCGCCAATTGCGCTGTATCAGCCGAAAACGCCATGGTGAGCAGGATAAGTCCCGCCAGGATGAGCCAGGCGAGCGTATGCCAGCGCGGTACAGTTGTAGGGGCGCGATTTATCGCGCCCGTGTTGGCGGGTGATTGCATAGAGGAGGGAGCCTCTATGGTCTCTCTATCTGGTTTGGCAACGTCTTCCTGTACGGTACCTTGCTCCTCAGCATCCGCTAAGGCCTCAGCGACTTCCTGACGTAGTTTGCTAAAACGGCTCTTGGACCAGGGCGGGGGCAAGCCCTGACGTAACTTGCTAAAATGTTTGCTGGACCAGGGCGGGGGCAAGCCCAGCCCGTACCCTATACGCCTTTGCAATCCACTTCGTAGTAGGGTACGGGCTGGGCTTGCCCCCGCCCTGGTAGTACGGGCTGGGCTTGCCAAACTTTCCCGCGCCCTGGTTTGTAATGCCGAGAGATGGGCCTTGTTTTGTCCGCGTGTTGTCCACCAGAGGAAGATCAGCGCCAGGCAAATCAGTCCCATACGTATCAACCAGAGATGGCCATAGCTGGTCTCCAACACAAGCTGGCGTATGGCAGCCACGTCAATGCCAGGAAGTGTAAGGGCTGTCGTCAGAAGCGCACTGCGCAAGATGAGATTAATGATTTCCCCCACCAGGAGGGCCGACAGGCATAGCCATTGTAATGGTCGTCCCTGTTTTTTCAGGGTGGGGATTATTCCGCCGTTCGAGTCACCAGGTGATGCACCCGCACCCAGCACGAGCAAACTCTCTATTATCACAATCCCGATCCAGAAGATCAAGGCGAGCGAGGTTAACCATTCCCACATAATGGCCAGGACGCCCTGCTGGTTCAGTTGGGGAAGAATATTGCTGGTAATTGGCCCCAGTGTTGGTGTGCCGGAAAGCCCTGTTACCGAGTATCCCAGGTTGAACCCGATCAGGCCGTGCGTGGCGTGCCCATCATCCGTAGCGATGGCCGTCCATTTGACCTCATAGCTCCCTTGCGGCAATGTGGATGGCGATAGAAGCGGCGTATCCAGTTCTCTGGCGTTGTTGGCGGGGATGGTACTGCGTCCGCCATCCACCAGGCGACCATCGGTCGGGCCGCCAGGAGCAAAGGCATACACGTGAGCAATACTGGCAGGGCTGATATCGGCGTTAAAGAAGATGCGTATGGTGGTCGGTGCTGCGCTGATGGTTGAGCCATCCACCGGATCGGAACCAATGACGAAGGCATGCGCGAGCGCGGCTGGCGCCTGGAAGAAAAATGGCGTCCAGGCCAGGGTGAGTAAAATGCTGAGACTGAGAAGTGATGTCAGCAGCAATCTTAGAAAATGTCTATGTCGCATCATTTGCCTCGATTGTTCGGTTCGTATGTTCACTGAGATTGTACATCTGTGGGGTAGGACAAGCAAGAGGGAGGGATTGGGATGCAGCATCTTAGTGAGGTGCATTATAGTCTTACAAATTTTTACGATGAGTTGTATAATCAGCAGTAACGGTATAGCAACGATGCGTAAGGAAAACGGACCATGCAAAGTATTCAGCAGAGGAATACATCAATACAGGCACGGCGAATTCAACGCGTAGGCAATATCCTGGGGAACTTTCTGGTGAACCATTTTGGTCTCGTCTACACGGTGATCTTCGGGCTTATTTTGCTCATTGCTTTCGTAGACCCCATTTTGTCATACTTTGGCCTGGACGCGATTGCTAAACCAATGTTTTCCTGGATGCACGTCTTATGTGCGCAGACACCCTCGCACTCTTTCTATCTGTATGGGCACCAGGTCTGCCTGTGCGAACGGTGCTGTGCGATTTATAGCTCGATGTTTCTCATTGGCTTCGTCTTCGTATACACCAAAAAACGACTGCCGGGCATACGCTGGTGGGGCCTGGTGCTGTTCAGCATACCGATGGCTGTGGATGGGTTCACCCAGATGTTTGGTCTGCGCGAGAGTAACTGGGAGCTACGCCTGCTCACCGGGGCGCTTTTCGGTATGGCGGTCAGCTGGTTTATTCTGCCACTGATGCAGAGAACTCTGGAGACTGAAGCCGCGCTTTCCAGGCAGTGGTAGGTTAGAGAAGAGTAGAATCGATGAGAAAAAATACCTGGTTAAAATCCTGGCCGCGCTTTCTCCTGTGGTCACATGTGATCGGGGTGGTCGGATTTTATCTTGTAATATGGCTGCGAACAGCCCCCAATAAAGAAGATCGCGTAAAGAAATTGCCGCCCAGGTCTGAAAATCCTCCACAGGTCTTGAAAGGTCCCCTGGTCTCGATAATTGTGCCAGCTCGGAATGAAGAGGGCAATATTCGTCGTTGTGTCGAGTCGCTGCTGGAACAGGATTATGACAACTATGAAGTGATCGTAGTTGACGATGGCTCAACTGATGAAACGCCTGCTATTCTCGATGAACTGGCTACGTCTCATCCACACCGAGATCGCCTGTATGTACTGCGCCTGCGGGATGACTTGCCGGAGGGCTGGGCTGGTAAACCACATGCTATTCAGAAAGGCACGCAGGAGGCTCGCGGGAAGTGGCTGCTGTTTACGGATGCCGATACCTACCATGCACCGAACGCCTTACGTTCATCGCTGGCTCAAGCTATCGAGGAGAAAGCTGATCTGTTTACGATAGGCTCGACGCAAGAACTGCCGGCATTCTGGGATAAAGTTTTAATGCCGATGGTCTATCTCGGTATCAGCATGCTCTATCCGCCGAAACTCGTCAACAATCCGAGGAGCAAAGTAGCAATCGCAAATGGACAGTATATTCTGATCCGGCACGAGGTCTACGACGCGCTAGGCGGTTACGCGCGTCAAGAATTACGGGATACCTTGCTCGATGACCGCGACCTGGCGCAAGTCGTGAAAGATCATGGGTATAAACTGCGTTTCGTCGATGGAAGTGATCTTGTTTCGGTGCATATGTACAAGAGCTTAGGAGAAATCTGGCGCGGCTGGCGCAAGAATGCCTATCTAGGTAATCGCGGTGGAATCGGCTTTTTTATACTCCAACTGATCGGGCTGCCCATGATTTCCATAGTGCCATTTCTCCTCCCGCTGTTGGCACGCCTGACAAGAATCCGACATGGAGAGAGTATTGGCCAGAGAGAAGTACAAGCCGCAACCGCTTTAGAATTAACTTCCCTGCTGGCCTATCGTATGTGGCTTAATCAACGTCTACGCGTCCCCTGGCCTTATGCATTGTTGCACCCCCTGGCCGGGGTTATGCTTGAAGGAATACTGGCTCAGTCTTCCTGGAGAGTCCTGACAGGCACTGGAGTGGATTGGCGAGGTCGGCAATACTACAAGAGAATCTCCAGCGCCTGATGAACAGGTTCTTACCACTCTTTGTACAGGTGGATAGCGTGCATTTGCACGGTTGTGTCGCCATCGTCGGTTGATGTCGATGTAAGGCCGTTGGTGTGGCTCTGCTCTTCCTGTTGGGCGAGCTGGTAAGCTTCTTCGGCTTGCACTAAGCGCTCGTATGCTCCCCGCGCTGATTTTTGCGACTCGACCAGTGCCTTATTGGCCTCGGATTGTTTGCGCAGCAGTTCTTCCATGAGTGTGCCGCTTAGACCGGTCTGAGCCAGAATAGAGATGCTGGCGGCGAGATCATGGGCGCGGTTGCGAGCTTGCTGCACACCTGCCTCAGCCTCTTGCCATGCTTCTCTGGCCTCATTCAAGATTTGAACAGGTGATTTGGCCGGTGGCATGGGCTGCGGGGAGGAAATCCTGTCGCCGGGAGACAGGTTGGCAGAGGAATCATCTGACGTACTCTGCGTCGGCAGCGCTTCCGTTTCGGTCGTTTTCCATAATCCCATGGCCTCGGCCAGCATTGGTGAAGAGCCTGCTTCTTCTTGCGCTATCATGGCTGGCGGAGTTGCAGGGTTCATAGCCGGTGACGGTTCTGGTTCAATGAGTGGGGCAGGCTCGCTCTCCTCCTGACTGCCTCCTCCATCAGTGAGGATGGATTGTGCTTCAACCGGGGGTGTACTGATATCACGCGCGAGTTGTTCTAACAGGGAGGCACCTGGATCGCTCACGATAGGCTCTTCAGTTGGAGTCGCGATTACTACTCCAGCCACCGCTTCTTGCGCCTGGGGTTGCTCGTGTGTGGTATCTCCCACTCGGGTTGCATCTTCTGCGCGAACTTCACGGGCTTCTGAAGTCACGACCACGCCTTCCAGAGATGATGGCTGCTGTGCTGGTTGTGTTTCCTCCAGGTTGGTTGGTTGCGCAACCGGGCTGGTGTCTCCTTCTTGTTTGCTACTTTCTACCACGTCGGCAGGTTCAGCCATATCGGTTGGTTGCGCAACCGGGCTGGTGTCTCCAGCGGCTGGCTCGAATGCAGATACAAATACGGGCGTGACAAAAGGCTCAGGTTCAAAGGTATCGGGTCTGTCCTCCGGTGGCGTGGGTGCAGCAACCTCCAGGTCTGAAGGGGTTGTAGTTGGTGCTATGGCTTCAGTTCTTTCAGAGGAGGATACGGAATGAAGCGCGTCAGCCGGTGGCGGTGAAGCAGCTTCATCAGGAGTAGCCATAAGCTCGCGTACAGGCGGTTCGGGGCTGGCAGATACATGTCCGTTTTGCTGATCTTGACTGTTCAGATTTGATTGGAGGACTGCGAGTTCTTTCCGGGTAAGGGCTAAACGATTTTCCAGGCGCAGCACACGCGCTTTACGCCTTTGCAGTTTAGACTGCACACGCCGGAAACGCTCCAGGGCACGAGCTTCTGCTTCCTGCGCATTATGCAGGTCTGCAAGCAAATGCCGCTCCTTTTTCAGTAAATTATGCGCTAAATCGTCGTCTGGCAGTAGCTGCCGCTCTTCGTCAGTGTAAAACTTTGGATCATCCATGGTGTTCTCCGTTTCAATCGACATTTGCATTACGTTCCTTATATCCTTGAACGAAAATAGGGGCGAGTTCTATCGATATATGAGAATGATGTACTGCTTGTCGAAGATTGACATCCTCCCCACGGGTATGTTCTGAGCGGCATTGAGATCTCTCTCGTGAGAGGTGCCACATTCAGGGCAGATCCATTCACGGATATCAAGCGAAAGTGAGTCGAGGATATGTCCACAGGCAAAGCAACGCTTAGCATGTATGGGCAGATAACAGAAAGGGAGACAACACGGTATAATAAGAGAATGACAAACAAAAAAGGAGCACAGGAGATATGGTTGCTATATCCATACAGATTGAGGGGCAGGATGGCCTGACGTGGCCGCGCTGGAAAAAGCTGGTTGCTGAAGTCGAGGCGCTGGGCTTCGCGGGTCTGTACCGCTCGGATCATTTCACGAATGGCAGGCCACCAGATAAAGCCGCCTTAGAGACGATCGTCTCACTCACCTACCTGGCGGGGAATACGCAGCGCGTTCACTTTGGCCCGCTAGTTGCGCCGCTCTCGTTTCGACATCCTGCGCTGCTTGCGCGGCAGGCTGCGGCACTTGATGATTTGAGCGGAGGGCGTATGATTCTGGGAGTGGGCGCGGGTTGGCAGGAACGCGAACACCAGCTTTTTGGTCTTGACCTGGGGGATATACCAACGCGCATGGCTCGCCTGGAAGAGGGGCTGGAAGTGATTACGCGCCTGCTCAAAAGCGATGAGCCTGTAACGTTTGGTGGTCGTTTCTTTCAGTTGCGCGGGGCAACGCTCCTGCCGCGTCCTCAACGCCCTGGGGGGCCGAGCATTCTGCTGGGCGGCAACGGGGTCAAGCGCACATTACCGCTCGTTGCACGCTACGCCGATATCTGGAATGTACTCTCCCTTACGCCGGAGGGGTTCTGCGAACGTTCAGCTATGCTCGATACCCTGTTGAAGGCCGCTGGACGCGAACCTGCTGAGGTCAGGCGCACTATGATGCTGGCCGTGTTTTTTGGACGCGATATGGACGAAGTTGATCGTCGGCTGAGCTGGCGTCACGATAGATCGGAATTTGCTAATAAACCACTTGACGAAGTGATTGAAGCCATGCGCGCTGAAGGATGGGCCTTAGTTGGTACGCCCAGTATGATTATTGAGCAGATAAAGAGTTATGCCGGCGCCGGGGTTGAGGAGTTGATGCTGCAATGGTTCGAGATGGACGACATCGATGGGTTACGTGCATTCGCGAAGAGCGTCTTGCCCAATCTATGATTTTGACTTCCAGGGCGGCCCTCACGATCGCTTTGGCATAATTCACTGACCCTATTCGTAGACAGGGATGACCTTTTTCGACTATAATATAGAAGAATTAGCGAATAGATATGCATGTAAGGAGACAAGGTGAATGATTCGAGCGCTGTTTCGATTGCTATTTCTCGGTGTCGTGGTTGTGATCGTTCTTGCCTTGTTTGCCCCGCGTTATCTTGAACAGGCGGGGAACTCCCTGATAAGCGCATTTAATAATTCGGCTGCAACCGGGCTGGCACAGTACATTCCCGCAAATGTAAATGATAGTAATAGCCACCTGCAAGTCTCCATACAAGGGCTGCCTGTGAATACAAAATACGAGGTAACGCTGGACCCCGGTAAGTGCAATGGTTCTCCTTATCAGGATATTGGCTCTATTACCTCGGATGCTAACGGCAGCGTGTCGGGTGAGTTTAAATTTGGCACCCTCAATACCGCCCAAACCTGGTTTGTGGATTTACACCAGGGTCCCACGGCTAGTGGGACAACCGTGGCATGCGGGCAGTTAGTAATCAATAAAAGTAGCGCGTCACAGTCGAGCGATACCACGACGCTGAGTACCAACGGCAATACTTTATCCGTCAGCCTCAACCCCAATTCAAATAGCAGCGGACAGCAAACTGGTTCGAATACCGATAATGAGAACAATGAGCCACCTACTACCAGTTCGACTCCCACTACACCAAAGGGCTTTCCGAACACGGGCGTCAATCCAGGGGGGAAGAATAGCTACAACAATACTACGTATCCCCGAAAATTTTAATGGCGCATAATCAAAACCTTAAAATTGCCCATACCGGCGGGGTCGGTCAGTATCGCGGCGGATTGGCGCAGCGTATGCCATCGCAATAAGGCTACCTGTCCCGCATCGCTAGCGCGATCTGTCACCGATGCCGCATAGTCCGATGTGCGTCTTCGTTCGAGTTCATCGAACATACCCATGTTTTCCAACCAACGCGCCTGGGTCGTGAATGCATTCAGGCGCAAGCCGTGCCGCCTGCCCTCATCGATCAGCGCGCTAAAATTCACGTGCGCGGTGATATCCTGCGCTCCAGGATGCGCCAGAGGGTGTTCATTGACCGCGTGTCGATAGTAGCAGAGCAGGGTGCCGCGCTGCCGTGTGCGTGTATATAAAGCTTTCGCCCTGTCGCCGTAGTCAATGGTGAGAATAAAGCCGCCTGGGTAGGGACGCGCTTGCTCGCGTCCGGTTCTGCGTTTTATGAGTGAAGCAGCACGTTCCATCCAGCGCAGCGCATCCAGGTTGATCTCCGCGCGCCATCCATTCTCAAAGCTACGCCAGGGGATGGAGTAACGATCCAGGTACTCGGCGACTGCGGGTGAGCTGGGCATATCCAACACCTCAAACAATCGTCCATCCGCTGTATCGACGTAGATTTCGTAGAGCTTGCCTGCGCGCATCTCCACCAAGTGCACCGGAAATGCGTCGATTAACTCATTTGAGAGCATTACCGATGGCTCAGGCGCATCTGACCCTTCACTTTTCATCTTACCTGTAGAGACGCTATTTAGCGCGTCCTCCCCGGTACGCATATCTGACACACGGTAATCGAGCGCGGTAGAAAAGTCCGGCGCTTCTTTTGCTGCCCATGCGCGCACGCCTGGAGCAAGGTCTCCGCGTCCCGCGCCCTGTTCCAGCGCCAGAAATGGAGTAGGGCGTTTGAGTGATTCCCACATGCGGTATAGTTGTCGCCCCATACAGTTGGCGAAGAGGGTGGATACATCGGTGCTGGTGAAATAATCTCCCTGCCATCCCATTTTAGGCGCACCTATGACGTAATATCCATAGCCAGGCTCGTAGAGCGCCATACGCATGTACTCTGCGAAGGTAAGTGGCCCCTCGTGTTGGATACGTTCAATGATGAGCTGCTGTAGTTCTGAATGTGTCATTTTTCACGTAGGGACGCGATTACTACCTTGCAGCTTGCCTGAGTGCGCAGCACTAGCACGCAGTGCGTTGGCAAGCTGGTTATCAAGGATTATCGCGTCCGTTCAGGTGTTGCCGAAATTGACGACCAATAAGTCTAAGGCCATTTCGGGGGTCATGCGGCTGCGTTTGAGGGCGGCGTCGGTTGCCAGCAACTGGCGATAGGCACCCTCCAACTGGGGCGCTGAAAATTTTCCTATCTGGCGCAGGGCTTTTTCCGCGACAAAGGGAGCCATACCTGTCGCGGCTACAATTTGCTGCACACGCAGGCCATCATCTGCCAGTTCCTTGACGAGCAGGAGTGAACGGACCTGTGAGGTGATGGTGCTGATAAGTTTGAGCGGTGGCTCTCCATCTGCGAGCAGGTCGTGCAGCAAATCGAGCGCCTGTTTGCGATTGCGCTGGGCTAGCGCGTCGGTCAGATCGAAGATACGCGCCTCCTGCACTTGCGCGGAGAGCTTGCGCACGTCGTCTATATCGATGACGGCGCGCTCCCCAACGTAGGTTGCCAGCTTTTCGAGTTCGTTTGCCAGCAGGCGCAACTGGTTACCAATGAGGTTAGCCAGCAGTGATGCTGCTTCAGAGGTAATCTTGACGCCTCTACTCTGCGCCCGCTTGCTAATCCAGCTTTCCAGCGCGGCACCCCTGGGAAGCGTGCATTGGATGACTTTGCCATGTTCCTGCACTGCTTTGAGCAGAGGGCTGCTGGCGGTAAGTTCTTCATCGACCAGCACGATCAGGGTTGTGGTTTCGGGGAGCCGGGGAATATATTCGGCCAGTCCTTTTTCAAAGCCACTGCGAGATTCTGCCTGGCTTTTACCACTTTTTTTGCCTTTTTTCGGCTTTGCCGGGACTGCGACGGCGACGGCGGCCTCCTTTGCTTCTATGTTCTCCGCAGGTTCTGGGAGGGATTCTTCGCCTTTGCGTTTCTTTGGTAATCCTTCAAGCACGACCAGGCGCGCATCGGTGAGGAAAGGGAAAGTATCACAAGTGGCGGTGATAGTTGCCAGTGGCACCTCACCGCCGGTGTAGGTATCGTTATTGTATCCGTAATCCCCCTGCTGTCGCAGCTTCTTCAGTTGTTCTCGACAGGTGAATTCATCGTTGCCGTGCAGGAGATAGAGCATATCTCTCCGTTGCGTAGGGACGCGATGCAGTGCGTCCAGTTCTGTTACGTAGGGACCCGATTGATCGTGCCCGTCAATTATTCGTGGATGGCGGCAGGTCTCCTGTAGTCAGGAGCAGTCAGGCGCGCGACGACCAGATCGGAGAGGATGCCAAAAACCAGACCGAGAGCCGAGTTGATCAGCAGCGAGCCAAAGAAGGTTGAACCGGGATTGGCGCCGGGTAATACGGTATCGTAAATAAGTGTTCCTACCCAGCCCAGGATTACAAGGAAACCAATAAAGCTGCCGACAAATGCGCCAAATACCACGACTCTGCGCCTCTTTACTGCGCTCATCCAGAAAGCCAGGAAGAGCGCGGTGGGGAGTGAGAGAATGAGACCGAAGAGGTCGGCCAGGAATATACCTTGATTATCAACGATCATTAACGCAGGACCGCCCATTATTGTAAAGCCTCCTGAAAGGTGTTTTTTGACTGTGTGCTACATTCATTATACGTCTGGTACCAGGGCGACCGCAAGGGCATTTTCCAGGGCGACCAGGGTCTGTGAATTATTTTCAGGGCGACCGCGAGGGTCGCCCCTACAATACAACGCTTCTGGTCTAAGTAACCTGCGTATATGGTAGGGGCGACCCTCGCGGTCGCCCAATAGGCATCAACCGAAGAACAAGCCCATCAACATCCGTAGGGGCGAGGGCGGCGGACGTGGGGTTGGGAGGGCCTTTATGGTCGCCCGCGTCCTGTTCATCGCGCTGACATTTTGGAGGAACACGAGTACTCCCCCACCCCGCGGGCGACCATAAAGGCCCTCCCAACCCCACATCATCCTCCCTCGCCCCTACGGATCGCCCGGCCTTCTGCCTGATCTGCAGGCTTAGGTTGATGCCTCTTGGGCGACCCTCGCGGTCGCCCTGGCAAAGCCTGCTTCAACTTACGCCTTGAGCGCTTCCAACGCCCCTGTTGCAATCTTTTCTTTGACGGTCTCGTAACTCTTTTGCCAGCCCAGGACAGAGCGGCGCAGCGTCTTGAAGAAGGTCGCGTCCTCCTGGTGGGCTTTGTAGAGCGCCCAGCCGATCTTGGGGAGGGTCAGTGTGTTGGAGAAGACCAGGTAACGGCTTTCCCAGGTTGGCTGGAACTTCTTTTTGAAGTTGAAAAGCGATTGGCTCTTGCTCAAGTTGCCGAAACGATGGGTCAGAAAGTCGATGCTGGTATCCAACAATGTAGTATCATCGTTATTCGCATTGCTTAACGGCGCGAGACCGAGGCTCACCATGGCGGCTCCATTGTTTTTCAGGTACTCGATAGAGCGTGCCAATAGCAACTCGATAGTGCCTGGGGCGCTGTGGTCGGCGCGGCGCAGCAGGTCCAGCCCCCAGCCTTGTCGCCCATAGATGGGGATGAAGGTCACGAAGGCGTGAACGCGATTGGTGCTATCGACTGCCAGCGCGGTGATCTGTTCCGGGTCTCCCTCTGGATCGAATTGTCCCATGCTAAAGCCCATCTCGCTTCCACCTTTTTGCGCCAGCCATTGTTGTGAGATGTGTTCCATTTGCGTGCGCTGCTCGTAGTCCAGTACGATTCCGCGATAGAAGGTGACACTGACTCCATCCTTTTCGGCGCGTTTCGCGCTGGAGCGCACGTTCGCCATCGCTCCACCTTTGAGTGTAAATTTCTGCGTATCGATAACCGCGTCCTCGCCAATTTTTAGCAGATGCAGCCCCAGCGAGCGGTAGACTGAGGCGAGATCATCCCGCACCTGCCAGAGGACGATGGTCCAGTCCTGCTCGCGGCAAAAAGCCATAAATTCCTCGATGGCGGTGATTACCTCGCAATCGGGACCAATCGGATCACCCGCGACAACTGCCACCTGTCCTTCCAGTACGTAACTGATTACGGACTTTCCTGACGATGAAAAGAAGTAGGCTTTCTCTTCACTATATGCGAAGTAGGAGATCGAGTTTTTGCCATAAATGCGCGTGTGTTGCCGCACCTTCCGGCGTGCCTCTGCATCAGGTAACAGGGTAGCGGCAACCGGGCGCAAAATCGAGAACATACCAAAGAGAACCGCGCTGACGCAGAGCAAGGGGAATGCGCGTTCAAGCAAAAAGGCCTGGGTGTCCTGTGGCAGGTGCAGGTGTGTATTGGTAATCAGGCGCAGGAGTACACCATCAATGCCAAAGCGATCGACCAGCGGCTCAAACTGCTTATAAAGGATGATAAAACCGTTGATCGTGTAGAAAACTACAATGCCAAGCCCCAGGATCAGCGCGACATAGCCACGTCTCACCGATGGAGGATCACTGCGCGCCCGGAAGAACCGCACCAGCAGCAACAGCAGCAGTAGCAGGGCAAGCGCCACGATACTTGCCAGCACTGAGCCGCCGCGCTTGATATGCAGGAAGAAAGACAAGATTAAGAGCGCGGCGGTAATGGCCCATGCTTGCTTCTTACCGCGCATCAGGCCATAGGAGAGCATAATCAGAAAGAAGCCAACGACGACGGTCAGCTTCTGCGGCCCTTGCGGGAAGTCGCTTGTGTACGCGCCCAGCAGAATATCCCAGTTGAGTTTGGGGACGATTGCAGAAAGCATATCGGCTAGCCCTACCAACCCGGTAGCCAGTCCAATGATAAAACGTACAGGTGTACGCGCGTTATCAGCAGAAACGTTACTAAAGAATTTTTGTGGAGATAACATATGTTTATAATCCTTTAATGGTTTTTGTTTATTATGCGCTAACGCCTATAGTTTTAACAGTGGCAAATGACCTATTTTCTTTTGGGCATATCACCCGATACCTGGCCTCTATCATGAAAGACGCTTGAATAGCTCTATTTTAGTCTTCCATCATTAGAGACGCATGAATTACGCAGAGCATTCCCGAAAAAATGTGAAGCTCGTCACACTTGAGGAAAAGGTGCAGTACTTCACACCGCAGTAAACTGCAACCAGATGAAGGCAAATTCGTATACATGTTCAGAAGTACATAGAGCCGCTGGACGTAGTAAACGTGCCTGGGCCACCAACGATGCAGAAAGATTGAGGACTATCATGATGAATAGAGATAGAATAACTAGAGGCAGAACGGCAACACGCAGCAGCGCAACCACGTTTGGTTTAAGTGAGCAGCTGGAGCGTGTTTTGCTCTATCTCATCAACCTGCTTGCAAGCGTATTAGCATTGTTTAGCTGGTTATTGCCGTTTGGCTGGCTTGTGAGCCTGGTTGTCTTCTTTATAGAAAAGAACCGTAATGTGCGCTGGCATGCCCTGCAATCGGCAGTGGTCTTCGGATCGCTATCAATAGTCTATATGCTGGTGGTGTTCTTGAAATGGATACTGGGCGGCATCTGGGTGCTGGGCTTTTTCACAAGCCTGGGGTTAGGGTTGCTTGCCAGTGTACTCGTGTGGGTAATGATTTTGCTGGCTGTCTGGCTGACTATTATGGCATTTTTCCGCCCTGGCTATCGCCTGCCGTTTGTAGGCAGGATGATAGAAGGCACGTTTGGCAGGTGGACGTAGGAGCGCGCTCCTATGTCCAGGCTTCCCCTTACTCTTTGTAGAGTAAACCCAGCGTTAACCCAAAGACCAGGTGACGCACAATGTTCTGGAAAAAAGCGGTCCAGTTGGCGAGTCGAGGTAGTTCCCCGCTCTTAATCATCGGGTGATATTTGTCGGCGAGCGGGGTTAGCCACCACGCCGAGACAATGAACAACTCACCGAAAATAGCCCCCTTCAACCAGTTCGGCCCCGGCAAGAAACGTTTGAAGATCGCCGCGTAGAGTTCGCCCAGCAGCACCCCGTTCAGCAGGTGGATTATCCATGCCAGCAACCACGCGTTGGAACGCGATTGATCGCGTCCTGGGAGAAGCCCTTCAATAAAACGTACATCGCTGAACCGGCTGCCTGTCAGTGACATATCCCCCTCCATAGCAATGCTGTAGGCAACTGTTGCGGCAAGTCCTGCAATGGCAGCACGCTGTGGGCGCCAGGAAGGAGTGATAATATGCTGTATGATCGAACTCATCTGGTTATCCTGTTTTTATCGTAGTCGGTTGAATATCTTCTCTTCTATTATAGTCAAACGCTGCATGGGTAAACATTCAAGCCTCCGCGGGTAGAAAAAGAGTAGTGTGGGTACCCGGTCGTGTCCAGTTTCGCTCAAAGCCCATCCTGTGGCCGCCGCGTCGTCTGAGGTGAGATTTTGGTGTTCGCGTTGCCCTTGTCCACTTTCCCGGCGCGCGAGTGGGTTCTCACAGGCTTCATGACAGGCCGGTATAGTTCTTCCGGATCGATGCCGAGCCGCGCGGCATTTGCCTCGACAAGGGCCAGCCGCGCGACGAGGTGCTTGTTGCGTTCTTCAGCCAGCTTCAATTCTTCACCCCTCCTGTGGAGCTGCTCCCTGGGCGAGTTGAAGGGCGGTTTCCTCGATTCCCGCTGTGCGTTTTCCCTCTGGCGATCGGCCGCCGCGCGGATTTGATCCTGCAGCTGATATTTGTACACAGTTGTCGGGCTCGCGCCCAGCGCCTTTGCCACGCTCCTCACATCGAGCGGATATTCCTCTGGAGTGTGTTTCTCAGCAATGGCAAAATAGGCGCGCAGCGCCGAGGTGAGTTCCTCTTGCTGGCTTTGCCTTGGCATGGCTTTCTCCTCTGCCCGCTTTTAGAGTGGCTGGAAGCGACTGGGGTCCGTCTTGAATGGCTGCACCATCGCCCCGTCGCCGGCTGTTGGATCATCGTCGACAGCCAGCGCGGCCTCCACGCCAGCCAGCGTCTCTTCGTAATGGCGAATCCACGCCTGCGCAGTTTCGCCGTTCCCGGCCGCTACCTGGTCCTGGGCGACTGCAAGAGCCTGTTTCGTTCTGCGTTGGACCTGGATCAGATTCGCGCGTTCCTGCTGATTGCCTTTCGTGCGGAGATAGTCTGGACACCTCCGCGCACAGTTCAGGTAGTAGGGGCAGGGATCAATCGCAAAATCATGGATACAAAGGCCCAGGGGAGTAAAATGGACGGCCTGAATATGGCCTTCGAGAAAGATATCTCGCTCCTCCTCCGGCAAGGCAAAATAGACACTGGCGATCGTTCCACAGATCTCGCCGTTACTGATGCCGTCCTTGACCCACTGCAGCCGCTCCTCGATATTTGCGTGCTGATAGGCCTGAGTATCTCTGGGATTCTCGCGCCCGAACCAGCGCGTCTGCAGTTCAGCGGGGAGCCCGCCTCTGTCAGCGAGGTCATTGAGCCAGTGCCGAAATTGGTGAGAGGTGATTTTACAAAAAGCGCCGTCCTCCTCACGGATGTCAAAGCGTTCGAAGGCAGATTTCTTGCGCCCTCCTCCCACCGTGAAATGCCTCAGGGTATCGGGACCCATTGGCTCCACCAATAAGGGATTTCCCAGGTGCGCAGCATGAAAGCTTCCTGCAAAAGCGATAAACAATGTTTCTGAGAGCAGCTGATACGTGCCATCTCGCCGGTCAAGCGTCCACAGCTGCTCGACTCGCTCGGAGAGCAGATCGCTCTCCAGATCGCTCACACGGTAATAAGTGCGACCGCCCTCCCTATGACGCGGGAGTTTGCTGGAAGGAATGTTGTGCAAACTGTTACGGTGTTGGACCCCAAATAAAGCTGCTATCTCAACTCGGCCCAAGCGGTCAGCCCATTGATGTCCGGGAATGGGCACGCGCTTGGGGTCTTGCTCCAGGATTTTTGCCCGCTCCCGCGCTGGCGAGGTAATCTCGCGGATTTCGGTAACGGCCTTTTGAGCGAGTTCCGCTCCGGTTGCGGTAAGCCAGCGAACATAATACATTCTCTCGCCACCCCTGGTTTTTTCTTTGTAATAGCGTAGTCCGTATCTTTTCTTCCCGTTGGAGATTTCAGTCACCTCACAATCCAACGGGAGCGTGAGTAATTCTCCCAGGCGCAACCCAGTAACAACCAGAATAGCAAGGGCACAGGCACGTAGCCTGTCGGCAGGGCTTTTGGCATACTTGCTGTAGATGTCGGCGACCCCCTCAAGCGCTCTCATGGATGGAAGCCTCGCTCTCCTTGCTTCTTGTCCTGCGATGGTGTGCCTGTTCCCATCATCTGTCCATGGGGTCTGAAGCGCGTAGTATAATGGTCGGCAGATGCCTCTAGCCGCTAGGAAGTTAACCATACCGAGAAGTCGTATTCCTTGATGGTGAACAGTGCCTGGTTCCCAATGTTCCCGCATTAACAACTCTGTTTGACTAATATCCTCTTCACAGAGTTCTTGCCAGCGAAAGGCCGCGGGGTCATTTCCACGCCGGAGTAAAATTGCTTCCCAGAGCAGACGTGCCGCGGCGTTTTTGAGAAGCATTGTTCTGACTGAGCGCCGTTCGAGGACGAGCCAGCTTTTCAGGACCTCAGCGTAGGTCTGCGGAAGAGGCTGGTCCGTGGTCCCATAGCGGGTAAAGTACAGCTTGGCGTGCGTTTGCGTCGCCGGACGATCCTTGAGGTGCCTCACATCCCAGATGCTGGCATCGAAGCAGTGTACTTCTCCTGGAAAATCCCGCGCAAATTTTTCTTGTGCGGCGTGCACCAGTGCTTGAATGGCTGCCGTTGGTGCTGCTCCTGTTCGCTCGTCTTGCATTTGTCGGTCATTCATTCGATGGACTCCTCTGCTCGGTTGCGATTCCCATTGCGTTAGGTGCTGGTAGATCCTCGAGCTGCGCAAGCACTTCTCTAATCGCAATGCAAACATCATCAAGTTGCCTCTTGATGCGCTCATCGACCATGTCCTCTCGTTGTTGAAGAAAAAGCAGGAGCGCGGAGAGCATTTCTCGGTGGGGGCCGTGGCGGGATGCCACAAAGCTGGGGCAGAGGTAACAACTGAGCGGAGGGAGTAACCGGCAGATGCCGTCTGTTTTCCCACAGGAGCCAATGCCGCCCGTATTCAACATCGGAAGGGGTAAATGTGGGGCGAGCGCAGGGATGCGCTGGAAGGATGTCTCTTGAGCGGCGAGTGGTCCAGTGGAGTCGGCGATCTTTCCAAGAAAGCGCTGGACGAGTGGCTGAACAACTGGATCGGTGGCCGCCGCTACCGGATCGGCAATGGATGAAACGGTTTGAGTGTAAACGCCGACTTGTTGTAAATCAGTGTGATCCAGGATTTCGGCGATGTGAAATTTTGAGGCTCCCTGAGCTGCCATATGAGTGGCGAGTGATGTTCGGAAGCGGCGCGGCGTCATCTTGAGCGGTGCCCGGGTGTATGGGGAAACAATGCCCGCGGCTTTCACGAAACGGCGCATGGCCTCATGGATTGCTGCGGTGGAGTTTGAGGGAGCCAGCCAGTGCAGAAGAGGATCTTCTGGTTTCCCTCGTTGCAACTGTTCGAGGAGTTGCCCCAGGACGTTGCTGATCGGCCTCCCCTTCGTCTGGCGATGAACCGTTCGTTTCTTGATGCGGGGAACATCGACTTGATAGGCGGTCAGCTGCTCAGTCTCGTAGCGCCTGAAATCGGCATTGGTAATTTGCGCGCTCGCGTAGGGGTTGAGTCCCAGTTCCAGATGGAGCATCACGAGAGCGCGATCCTGGTCGTTGCCCTTCTTGGCCAGAAGCGCGTTTCTGATGAGCAGCAATTCATCGGGTGAGAAAGGACCCTTGGTGGGATGGCGGAAGCGAACGTGATGCCCTTTCGCATTACCCACTGCATTGGTTGATTGCAGCACGCGCAGCGTGTCCCAGCGAAAGTCATGATAGCCTCGTGCAGCTCCCCATGTGTAAAAGGCACGCAGGCAGGAAAAATAATTTCCTTTTTCTGCAGTTCGTTTCATGCACCATTCCAGAAAGGCACGGGCATGCCCCTCTTCAAAATCTGACCAGTTGAAGCCCTGGAGGTTGGCCCTTACCGGGGAATCAGGAGCGTACATAGCGAGCCATCGAGCGAAATAGAGAAAGCTGGTGTAGTAGCTCCTGACGGTACTGACTGCTTTTTTGGGTATCCGATCTGCCAGATACAATTTCACGAGGTGACGGGCACGCGCTGTGAGAACTGGAGGTGTGCCCACCTGCTCAAGGAGGTCCCAGTTGAGTACGAGTTTTCGGCCGAGTTTTGAAGCCCTGGCGAGTCGCCATACGGAAGAGATCGTATTCACTACCGTGCCCTCACGAGAGAGAATCCTCTGGGGGATAGGAGGAAGATCTGAGTCTGCGTTCGAGTCGTAACGGTGTTCTAAAGCTCTGCTCATGGTTCTTTTTCCTCAGCGTATAACGTTTGTTGGTAGGCTCGTACAAGCTCGGCAGCCTGCCGAGCGACGGTATGTTGAATGTAGTGGTCGGGCGAATGCGGATTGGTCCAGCCTCCTAAATATTGCAGAATATCATTGCCATTGGGGTGTGAGAGCAAGCGGTCCGCCCATTGCTCTGACCAGGTATGCCGCAGGCGATGCCAGGACAAGGGAGTAACTTCGCCGTGGCGGCCAATATCCTGAATCACATCATTCGCTCGATCAAGGGAGAGAGGATACCCTTTTTCAGTCACAAACAGGTAAGGGCTTTTGCCTCGTACGCGGCCGAGAGGGGGTGGAAGAGTAATATAGGCGCGTAGCGCTGAAAGCAGGGGGCGCGAGGCAGGAATGACGCGTTCCGCTGTTTTCACTGCTGGTTCGTTCGTTCGGGAATCGGCAGGATCATCAGGGTGGCGAAGAATACGGATGCCATCGTCACTTCCCCGTGGCAGAGAGTCCAGGCGCAGCTTCAGGAGTTCGCCGCGGCGGATGCCCAATTCAAGCGCCAGCTCGAACATCAGCCAGTTCCGCAGTCGGGTAGCTTCAGAGAAAATCGAATCGGGACACACCCAGGGGTTCTGCCCCTCGCGTTTCGGCCCAATGGCTTCCCTGATGCGTTGGATCTCCTGATCCTCTAATGGTTTCATCCGTTGAGAGGGGCGGGCACCCATGCGCAAAGACCAAAAGAGGTAGTTGAGCTGCGCCCGTTCCGCACTCAGCTGCACCAGACTGAGGCGAGATACGCCTCCGCGATTCATGCTATCAAGGCTCCACAGGAGAAACTGTTCCGTGACGCTGAGAAAGTGATCGTACGTACCGGCGTCGATCGGGGGCGACGAGACATCGAGGGCCTTTGACACGAGTCTCAGGGGAAGAGCATCGGCGTCCATGGCCACTTCGTTCGCCCGAAGTGTGGACGCAAAGGCTTCGATCTGGCGGGGAGTCAGGATATTGCCTTGAGTGAGGTAATCGTCCAGGTCGAAGCCGCCGCGCGTTTTGGCCCATGTATAGAGCGACCCGAGGATGCGTAAATTATCGGCGAGGGTCGAAGATTGCAAGCGATAGCGACGATAGCGCATGGCCCAACGGGTTGCCAGGCGCGCAGGAAGCCAGGTTTCTCGGTCAACGAGGCAGGGAAGGCGTTCGCCGGTGTCGAGGACAAGGCGAAGCACGAAAAATGGTGATAAAACCTCTGCTGGTTGTTTCTTCACGATCCACCTCCGTGTCCCTCTGAATGAGACACCTGGTAAAGCTACACTTTCGAGGGCTCCTCAAGTCGTCTTCGCCCGTGCCCGGTGCGCAAGCACTCTATGAGGGCGCTTTCGATAGCCCAGATAAAGTAAATTGTTTTCTCCTCGCGCCTCAGGATGCCCTTGTTTGTGTCCAGTGCCTGATTGACCCGACTCTGGATGTTCTTCCTGTGATCTTCGCTTGGCAGTACAAACAACGGAAGGAGTTCTCCTACTCAGTCCTCTGCTACAAGCGACGAGAGGAGAGCTATGTCATTCAACATCAGGCGAACGACCCCGGGAGAAACCTCCTTCAGCCCGTTCTCGAAGACGATATACTGCGCCAGCGCGTCCGTGGCGACCAGCAGATCGCCCTTTTCCGAGAGTTGGACAGTGATGATGTCGGTATTCAATTCAGCGCCGCTTCTTTCCGTTGTTTCCCTGAGGTCGCGCTCCCAGGGACGCGGGGCCGGGTGGTATTTCGCCAGATGGATGGCTTCTGCACAACGCTGCGCGCCGGTAATGAGATCGAGCGAGCAGCGTACAGCGCTGTGCCGATGAAAGGCGATGGGAAAGAAGTTCTTCACCTCCAGCAGGATCGCTTCGTGCAGGTCGGGGATGCCCTCTCGAAAGGCCTCAAAGTGCGGCAGCAGGCGTGCAAGATCCTCGTACCGCGGGAGGATCCAGACCAGGGGTGACATGTATATCTCAACTCCGAGCGCGTTGCCGACGCAGGACCTCCAGAACCCGTGCGACTGTTCCGGGCGCTTGCGGCTCTGCTGGACTGGCGTCCCTAAAGACAGGCTAGCCTCGATGGGTGCGATCTCATATTCGAGGTACTTGTCGCCCAATATGGGAAAGCGCAGGACGCGGTCCTCGAGCGTGGAGGCGAACCTTTTGAGCAACCGGCGGAACGCTCCATCCGCGCCCCCTTCTCCGGCTGAGCCACGCAGCGCCGGGGCGAGCCAGAGCCGTTTTCTGGCCAGCTCCTTGCTCTCGCGAGGGCGCAGCACGAAGGAGACGTGCTTGTGGTGTGCGTAGGCAGCGATCTCTTCGCAATACTCGGCGATGGTCTCTCCGACGTACAGAGCGAGCAGATACTCCTGCGCTCCCTTCTGCATGGCCGACAAATACAGCTCGTTCACCGAAGGGCAGGCGATATCGAGTGCGATGTTGCCTGGGGCGGTCGAAAGCTGCGCCAGCAACGAGTCGTAGGAGGAGTGCCACAGGTCAGAGCAGGCCAGATGGACAGCGCTCTCGCTCTCCTTGAGAGGAGCCTCTTCCGGCCCACAGGGCCGGGGGAAGGTACGGACAGGCAGCAGATCCGGTGGGAGCGGAAGTCCGTGCTGCTCCGCAAAGGCTCTCGCCAGCCTGAGGGCGACCGCTGCCTTCTCCTCGGCGTGCTTCCTGGTAAACCAGTCGAGACAGACCAGCATCGCCCAGTCTCGACGGTGCGCAATCTCTGTGCGAATCCACGCGAGCTGGATAGTCGGGGAGAGATGATCGACGCGTACCCAGTCTTCGATGCAAAAACGATCGTTCCACCAGCACCCCAGTTCGGGAAGGTATTCGCCGGGACCAATGATTTCGTCTGCCTCGATAGGCATGGGTTTTCCCTGTTCGTCGATACCGATGCGGGCAACCCGCATGGGAAGTCCACCTGGAACGTGACGCCAGGTCGTGCCTGGGAGCTCTTCAAGTGTCCAGGGCAGCGATGGGTAGGACAGGCTTGCTTTCAGCCCTTTCTTTCGCCGTTGTGCAGCCTCAATGACCTGTGTAGGATCACGTGGTTCAGCAGGGTGAGGGCTGTAGATCGGCGTCTGTTGTGTGCCACTCATAAATGCGCTTTCCTCCCGCGCCGTTTGGCGAGATCCTGTACTTTTTTGAAGGGACGCGTATGGTAAACGCGCTTGCCGTCAATCTCAAGTGTGGGCAGGAAGTCTGTGGTTAAAACGATGGGGTGTTCTGTTTCGTCATTCCGCGGGTGGCGAATCTTTTGTTCCGCAGCGACCGCGAGTGTTTCTTCTAACGTCGGACGCTTTGGATTAGATAACAAGGGAAATTGCTCACGAATGTCAACGACTTTGCGGGACCAACTGGCGCTATATGAGAAATACACTTCCAAAGTACTCAGGACATGGTGATCGCGCCCCTCAGTTTCCCAACCTGATACGATGGAAGCTAAACCATCTGAAGGAAGATCATAGATTTGGACCCCTGGAATGTATGAAGCGCCTTCGCTAGAGCCACGCCCTTCCTTGAGATATCGCTTAAGGAGTTTGGCATCGAATCGCTTGGGGTAGCGTACAGTCACAGTTCTCTTCCGTTCTTAACAACAGAGCAAAACGCAATACAAATTAGAAGCAATATGTCCTGTAGAGTGATAATTCTCGAGTTACTGTTCCCCCTACTCACGTTTGAATGAGAAAACATGCTGTTTCACCTCGGGCAAATAGTGCTCACTATGAGCAAAGTTCAAACCTGTCATTCTGTGGAAGTGTCTGCGTATCTTTGATTCTTCCCTCAGACCTCTAGACTGACTAATCAGGGGTGCTTCGTGGCTAGCTGCTTCTAGGGCTGGCAAAGCTAATACCCCTCGCTATTTCAATTTTCCTTACAATGCAGATTAAACTTTACCTGATGTATCTATCAGTAACCTTGTATTGTTAAGAACAGAGGCAAGTATACCTGTCTCTTTTGAAGAATTCAATTATATTAGTACTTATTGGCCTCAGTTTTTATTATATAAAGGCAGAAATATCCCTAGAAATCGATCACTTATAACAACAAATGTTAGGCTCAGCCTTTCTCTGGCCCCACACCCATTCCTTAAGTAAGCACTTTCAAATGTAGGGAGGGTATCTGGTTGGTGAAAAACTATCCAATGAATTTAGGTCTCTGTTTAGAAAAGAGGACAGCGAACACAACCCAGTCGTCACCGTCGCTGATCTCTCGTATTTCAAAGTCTCCTTCTGCTGCCTGTCTTCTTTTTTCAGCCTCTTGCTTCGCTTCTTCTTCATCTCCGTACACTTCGGCAGAGAACCACCCCTCGGGACACTCGAGGAAAAAATGGGTTGAACAGCCTTCAGGATAATGATCCGCCATCATCCACCAAATACTGCGACAATACATGTCTGTGATTTCAGCCCGCTCTCTTTCACTCAGATCAGGGATTTCGCCTTCAGGGAACGCGGGAGGGATTTTGATGAAGTCATGTACTCGGAATGTGCCCTGCGCACACAAAGAAGCTACTTCTTCGCGGACCGCCATTCTTAGCTGTTGTGCATCCCTCTCAATACGAGCGTCGAAGAGCGACTTCCGAAACCTATCCCGTAGCGATGTGAGAAAATGGTCGAGATAGCGTTCTACGGGAAAGTCTCCGTACACTGGGCTCTCCCCCTGGATCAGCTTCCAGCTCTCATGGAGATCTTCAGGAGAGATCGCATCGAGAGCGCCCAGCCGCTGTTCTAACCGCTCAACGGAGCGTTTGAGGTGTTCCAACCAATCCTCGTCATTCTCCCAGTCCACAAGCGCATCGGATTGTACGTCTGCCACGAAATCCCCATGACTTGCATTTACAAGAGCTTTGACAATGTTCTCCACCTGGGTCATCAGCTCATCTTCATTGACGGCCGGCTGAGAGGTGAATGTCCTGGCTGGTGGCTTTCGATCTCGCGCTCTTTTTGAAACTTTTCGTCTAGCTGCTTTTTTGCGTTGCTTCATGAGTTCTTCCTTCCTCCGCGTCAGTGGGTCATGCCTTAGTTGGTATTTTGCTCTCTACATAAGGGATGGGGCACATGAGCGAGGCGTTACACAAGTACAGTGCTCGATTAAACGTAATCGCCCGATGCCCATGTATGCACTGTCGTTAAGATGCAGTGCATATCTCTGTTGATCACCCAATTTTGAAGCGCCCGGTCATGGGAATAGAGGTTTGTCGCGCTGGCAGAGGCAAAGCAGTCTAGCACGAAATCGGTCGCGAACAGGTACCCCATTTCCTCACGACTCGCTGTTGCATATGCAAGGCCCTCCTGCAAAAGCGCCTGCCCTTTCTCCAAATGCGTCTCTTAGACGCGGAAAGAGCTGTTTCAGGCGACGCTATTCATCTTTTCGACTTATTGATGTTTAGACTGATTCTTCATAAAACAGCCTGAGAAGGGGCTTTATGTAGAGTATTCTTTGCTTCCCTGCACATACAAATACTACAATATCAAAGGTCGGAATCATAATAGTTGCCCATCTCAAAATCGGCAACGAATCATTGTCAGTCCAATTTTCATGTCTCCATTAAAAGTCAGAGATCAAGGTCGACCTTATAAGAATTCGAATGTAGTAGACGAATGCTTGCGCGAGATCTTCTGAAAGAGCTTCTGGAAGAGCCTCTCCCTCCGTATTGAACTTGTTCAGTAACAGCCTCGCATCCTCGCCGCTGAAACCTGGTCGGTCGGCGGCGGTCAGAAATGCTCCAACATCGGCACTGGCACGCTCACGGCTGCTGCGTGCAGAGATGTAGATAAGCCCTTTTCCGATGCATAGCCATCCCTGCCAAAGTTGATCCTGCCGTCTTCGCATCACGCCCGCTACTATTCCCGGTCTGCCTGGGATCAAGCATGATCGTATGCTTTTGAGCAGCTGCCACTCCTGCTCACTGAGTTCTAATGCAGTCATCTTCTTTTCGGTGCCGAAGTACTCTACAGATTTCCGCCTCTTCTTCATAGCCCCGGTCTTTCATCAAGTGAACTCTCTCATCCAATCGGTTTCAACAGGAACGGCGGTAAATTAAGCTAAGCATATGGGCTAGCGAAAGATGCACTACTGTCTCTATTGCCTTGTAAGGCCCCTGCGAGACTCATCCGAGACCTCTTCTAGCAATTCCCCTGGTGAAACCCCCAGGGCTCTAGCCAATTTTCCAAGAGTCTCCGTAGTCGTTATATAGTACGGGTCCTTGAACATCCGCTTTACAGTGTTATAAGCCACATCGGCGTCTCGCTGAAGTTTGCCCATGCTAATGCCTTTCTCTCGAGCGACTTCTTTTACACGTAAACGTACTACCATAAACCACTATCCTTAACTGTAATACAGTAAATTGTATCAATCTTTGTCCCCTGACAACACTAGCCAGCTAGCATCTCACCTATATGTGGGGCCATACGTGGCCTGCGCTAACGTACGCATTCAGTTACACCGGGTGATCTCCTTTTAAGATGAGTTATCATATTTCTGTTTCCTCCAGTTAGAATTAGGAAAGGCCATATATGTCTACTCTTATAGTCAGGACTCCTATTATTGTATCTATTTTATGGGGAGTTCTACTAGACTGACTCTCTTGCTACAATCTCGTCAAATAACAGGTGAGAGCAAGAGAATATGGCAGTACGTTTACGAGTAAAAGAGGTCGCTCAAGAGAAGGGCGTCAGTATGGGCAAGCTCCATAGGGCTGCAGATGTTTCATATAAGACGATCAAGCGTATCTACTCCGACCCTTTTTATGCCACGACAACGATTACCCTTGGGAAACTAGCCAAAGTGCTCGGGGTTCCCCCAGGAGAATTGATCGAGGAAGTATCAGACGAAGTAGAAGAGATATGAGTCATCCTGAATTTAACATTGGGGATGACTCGGCAGTTGAGAGTTGAGCCACCCATAGACGACTCAGCGCCCAGCGCAAGCGATAGAGCGGTGTTGTGGCCTCACGACACCACTTTCCTGTCTGATGACACCAGTAGCGCAGCAGCCAGTCTTTGAGCTTGGCGCACGTGCCATCGAGCAAAGTCAATAAAAAGCTGTAGACCAGGCTGACCATCAACAACAGCTTGAGACGGGTTTCCCATTTCCACAGGCGAGGACTCTCATACGCCAATTCACTCGAGCTTTCGCGCCACTTCATCTCGATCTGCCAGCGCCGAACATACGCAAAGACGATCTTCCACACCTCCTGTTCCCCGGTCCCACGAAATGCGCAACGAGATTGACAGTGATAAAAAGAGGAGCGGATGATCACAACGCTCATTACGCTAAACGATCAGAAAGGAGGTATACTTTTCTGGAGGCGTTCTCATTTGTTCTCGCCCAGGTGGAAGTCGCAGGTGGACGATGCGTTTCCAGTTGATTGAGCGCGCGGAACTCGCTTTGGGCCGCAGTTGTGCGGTTTCGCTGTGATGGGCCTCACGAGGACTGAGATGATGCTGGGGAAGAAGATGTTGCGAAAAGAGAATCCATGTTATAATGCCCTCACCGCAATCGGCCGCGAGCGCGTCGATATGCTCAGGCTGAGCAACTCTTTCCATAAGCACTGGCCATCAGCGGAAAGGTGGTGAGCACCGGACACCTCTGCCACGATAGACAAAACGGGAGAGCGATGCGGTAGAACGAGAAGTGCGGCCCACAGCCATGGGGCGAAGGATGCCCGTGAAAACGTGCAGCATTGGATCATCTGCCGATCGCAAAGTTGGATCGTATACCGTTGCCCGCCTTGTTGGAGACTCATGCTCCTTCGTGGCTGACGGCAACATGTGTGAGCCGTACTCTCACTTACTGGCAATAGAATGGAGCCTGAACAGCAATGTCAAGCGCGAAAGGCGGGAGAAGCCCCATTACCCGCAGCGGTGCGCGGCGCCTCGGCGACGAGTACCAGGACCTGGTTGCCCTCGAGGTACTGGTTGATTGGCTCGAGCATTCCGAGCGGTACGAGTGGGTACAGGTTGAAGCCGACGGGGCCGGGGCGCTTGATGATGTTGTCGCGCGCAAAAGCAATGGTTCCACCATCTACCGCCAGAGCAAGTTCTCCGTGCATCCTGACCGCACTGACGACCCATGGATATGGGAGAAATTGCTCAAGCGGGAAGCCGGTACCCAGGGCAAGCAACTTACCTCGTTGTTGCAGGACTGGGCGGTATCGCTGCGACGTGTCTCGGTCTCAGGGCAGCCTGTCGAAGCCGCACTGTACTCTAACCGCGATGCTGCTGATGAAATTCGCCAGGCCTTTGCGCAGGGCGATCGCACGCTGCTCGACCTGGCAAGGCTCCCTTCTCACACGCGCGCGGAAATCACTTCCCAGTTAGGGGGCGAGGAAAGCGCGCGGTTCTTCTTTCAATGCTTCCACTTTCGCGTCAACGAGCCGGATCTAGCAGTTTTAGAAGAGTCGGTACGGTGGCGATTCTCCCGCCTGGGAGGTACCCACCATGGGTGGCTTTCGCTGAAAGAGTACCTTCGTTTCTGGGTCTGTCATCGTGACGAACCTCCGCCCGACGGATACATCCGGCTGGCAGATGTGCGGCGTGCCGCTCGCTGGCACGAGTTGGAAGGATTGGCGCAGGAATACACGATTCCGGTTGATTATGTACCACCTCAGACCTTTCTGCGAGGCTTCGCGCGATATGTGTTGCAATGTCGCACCGGCTGCATCGTTTTATCTGGCAGCCCGGGCATCGGCAAAAGCACCTTCATCAGCCACCTGTACGAACGTTTTCAGGCGAAGCACCTCCCTGCTGTGCGCCACCACTACTTTCTCGGCACCAATCATCCCACGTCTGGCTTTCGGTTGGATCACTTACGCGCCGCCGAATCGCTGATGCACGATCTCGCCCGCGACCACCCCCAGGCGCTCGGACCGCTTCTGAATGAGAACCCCCGGCCCGCAGACCTGCGTAAATGGCTCGCGGCCTGCGGCGAGTATTATGCGAAGGCGGGCAAAACGCTCACGGTCTTGGTGGACGGCCTGGACCATGTCTGGCGTGAACGCCGCTCCCTTCTCGAATTGACCCAGCTTTTGGAGTACCTTTTACCGCCGCCCGAGGGGGTCGTGCTGCTCTTCGCCTCCCAGCCGGTAGACGATGACCAATTACCCGCCGTCTTGCTCCGCCACGCGCCACGCGATAGTTGGGTAGAGTTGCCCCAGCTCGATCAGCCTGCGGTTGAGCAATGGGCACGCAAGCATGCCCATGACTTCCCAGCGCAAGCCGAGCAATTGCAGTCAACCGTGCTCATTGGCCGCCTTGCGGCTGCACTGTATCGCAAAGGCCACGGTCATCCTTTGCACCTGCGTTACACGTTGAAGGCGATCCAGGAACGCAACCTGGCCTGCACCGAAGAAGCCATTGCTGCCCTGCCGGGATGTCCCCACGAGGGCATTACTGCCTATTACCAAGAACTCTGGCACGCCATCCCTGAGCAGAGCCGAGCAATCATGCACCTGCTGGCTGCCACACAATTCTCCTGGCCGTTGCAGGGCATCCTCGTCTGCCTGGATCCACGGCACGAACAGATCGCGCGCATCCATAACGATTGGCGGCAGGTGGCGCATCTGCTCGTGCATGACGAGTTGGGACTGCGCCCGTTCCATAGCAGTCTCTTCGCCTTCGTGATGCAGTTGCCCGAACACCAGAATTACCGCGATCCCTACCTCCATAAGGCGCTCCTCTGGCTGCAGGAGGAAGCACCGGACTACTGGCGCTGGGCCTACACATGGAAGGTGGAGGCCGCGCTCGGGAATGACGCCCCACTCAACCAGGGCCCGAATCGCCAATGGGTCGTTGAAGCGCTCGCTGCCCGCCGCCCGAGCCGCGATATCATCAGCCTGCTGCACGCCAGTATGGAGGGTGCGCTGCGCCGGGGCGACCTGCCTCGCCTCGTCGAACTCGGTCTGCTGCATGACTACAGCTCTGAGGCGTGTGACTACCACCACGGTATTCGCGCGCAGCTTCTGTACGCGCAACTGAGGTTGGAGGATGACCCCAATCTCCCCGCGTGGCTCCTCGCTGACATGGACGATTTGACCGATGGAGAACTCGTCCTTATCGCGGAACATGCCTTAACGCAGGGGGATGTCGAGGTTTTCAATCGCTGTGGGGATACGGTGGCCGCGCGTTTGCGGCATGATCGCCAGCATCTGGCCGCCGGCTCCTATCCGTCATGGCAACAACGTCATACGCCACAACTTGCTTTCGCTGCGATGAGCGATGATGTCCAGTTCGTCTCTCTTATAGTCGATTTTGCTGCCGCGAACCGGGAGCATGGCATTGCGCAGGAAATCCTGTCATTGTATTGCGAGCATCTCCGCGCGCATCGCAATATCGATCACCTGCGCGCGCTGCTTGTCTTCCCTGTTGCGGATGAGCCAACAGCGCAGGTACAAGGCCAGGGAACAACGCTCACGCTCGAAGAGGCGATAGTGCTGCGGCGCCACACCGCTTTCCATGCGCTGGAAGAGGACCTGGAGGTTGATGAACTCTTGTCTGCCCGTTCCGGGCGCGATCCCTTCGCTGCGCTCTATGCCGCCGTCCGGCATCTGCCGAATTACCAGCCAGGGGTGATCCATCTGCCCGACCGCGCACTGATCGGCTTGCCATGGCATGAGGCCTATGAGCGCGGCTTCGCGCTGCGCGAATTCTTCTATCAGGCATTCTTCGGTTTCCTGGCCAATCATCTCTATGGGCTGGGTGAGCGGAACGGGACCTGGCTGCAAGGAATACGGTCGCGCACGTGGGGAGTGCGTTTCGTGCAGGAATTGAACGCCTGCGCGGCACTTGCCGCCGCCGGGGTCCAGACCTCGGCTCCCATGACGTTCGGAGCCTTCTTTGCCAAACTCGGCCAGGTGCTGCCACCCGACTTCGACGAGGATGAACGCTTCGAGGAGGGAAACCGCACTGCGTCCGAATACTACACCGCTGCCAGCAACGCGGCGGTAGAGATCGGGCTGGACCTGGTGATCCTGGCCGGGGCGATCGGGGGCATTTCCTTGATCACTCAGGACGATCTTCAGCAGGCCCTGTCTTCACAGTACTGCGACGTGGGCACCCTTCTCCGGTGCACTCTTAGCCGCCGGCGAACCATTTTGGAAGACGCAGCGGCGCACTGGCTGCTAGTTGAGCAGAAGACATTCATGGAAACGACAATCGACCACTGCCCCAAGCACGCTGAACGTGGTGCTCTGCTCAGTGCGCTTGCTGTTCTGCACGGCAGGATGGAGGAGGCCCGGTACTGTAGTGCCCTGTGCGCCGAGCACCTGCTCGCCCACGGCGAGCATAAAGATATGCTCTTCTACAATGTGCTGGGTGCGATTGAGCGCTACACCGAGGGGGCTTCAAGGACGACCGCGCGAACGGTCATCTGGCCCTGGCTGGCGCAGCTCGCCCCTGCCATTGCGGCCGTCCTGGGCTACACCGACGGCGATGAGACGCGCAGTCACCCGGAAGATCTCGCTGACGCGTTGGCGTTGGCCGCCCCCGAAAAATTGCCGACCTACTATGACTGGCAGTGCGAGCGCAGCGATCATCACCAGGCGCTGAGCACCCTGCACGCCTTTCTCAAAAGGACCGACCTATCGGAAGCGCTGGCGCAATCTCTGGCGATGACGGCCGTCGATCAGGTGAGCCTGGGCATTATCGCCCGCCGCGCGGCTGAAGGCGACGCTGGCGCGCAAACGGTTCGGGCGCGACAGCAGGCCTACCTGGGGGCGGCGGTGTTCGCTCCGCCCAGTCCCCACAGGGATCAGAACCCCCCTTATGAGAACCATACCGCCCCCTTTGACCCGGCCAGGTATCCGCCGGCCGAGTTTGATCTCTCCCTGCGAGAATCCTCCGGGTACCTCGACAGGCAGCATATGGCGGCCTGGACCGAGTATTGGGTGAGCAACGGGAGCAAAAGCGAGGTGTACCGTGTGCTGGCCGACGCTGACGAAAGGGGGATCGATATTCGGTGTTACGATCAGCTTTTTGCCCTGGCGCTCGCGCTTTACGGGAAGGCGCGGGCCTATCCGTGGCTCGTCAAGGCCCACATTATGGGCAGCGGGTGGAGCTGGCGCATCTCTGAGCAGAACGAGGCGGAACAACGCTGGCAGTTGCTCAAGCGCCATTATCCAGATCGCTGGCAAGCATTCCTTCAGCAGACCCTGGTGCAGGCTCCGACCTGGCTGACAGCGTCGTTTAGCCAGGGAGAATTCCGACGCCTCATCGAGTACTGCCTGCTCATGGGGCAGCGCGATCTGGCGCAACGTCTCGTCGATCAGATGGTGAAGCGGTCCCTGGAGCTCGTCTCCATGCTGCCGCTGCCCACTCCCGCATGGGTGAATGCATCATGACGAAGACCAGCATCCCACCCGAACAGGGCCTCTCCTGGCTGCTTGCGCGCCTGACCTGGCCTTCGATCATGGTCCGCGAGCGGGCCAGTACAGAACTGGCCACGTTGCTGCTCCACCCTCACTTGGGCGACGCCACCCGTGACGCGCTCCTGCGTTGGATAGCCGAACAGCGGCTGAAAAGCGTGGCGGCCCTGGGACTCTTGCCGTTCCTGCGTGCGAGAGCGCAGAGTCAAACGTATTCCATCCCGCTTGCCGAGCTGGTGAACGCGCTCCGTGCGCCATCGATCTTAGCCTGGCTCCTGTTAAATGAGGTGGGGTCGAGGCATTCCCTCCCGTTCGAGGCGGCCTGTCGGCATGCCGAGACAGCGCCGTCGGGCTTTACACCGGACCCGTTCTTCGCGAAGTACGTCAGATATTTCCTGCCGCCGAGCTACGCTGATCTCGTCCGTTCGCTTGAAGCCCGTGAAGGCCTCTTGCTCTACAGGCAGTGGACTTTCGAATGGCAGTGCTTGCTCAAAGACCTGGGGTTGGTGCCCACACGGGACGAGGTGGATGAGTGGTACCGCTACCTGCCGGGCAAGGAGCATTACCTCGGCGTCGATACGCGGCTCGCCGAGGTCTATCGCTCGGCGTTCCTGCGAGCCTTGGCGTGGGCAACCACCCAGGGAGTCGCGCCGGGTGTTGTTCAATTCCTGGCGGCGCATGCGTGCCCGGTCGACCTGGACCTGTGGCGCGTGGCTCCCCAGCCGCGGCCATTCTGGTGGCCGCGGATTTCGCAACCAGGCGGCCAGATCGATACCACGCCTGCAGAGATCTGGCAACAGGTCGAGGCATTATGGGAGGAGTACCGGACGGGCGTACAGGGAAGCACCATCGCGGCGGCAAGTGGCGCTGTGTATCAGCAGGAGATCATGTACGACCTGGAGATCTTGGGCCTGTTTCAGGTCTGTCGTGGCCCGGCGGTGCCCGAATTGGCTGCCATCGCCGCCTGGTATCGCGGCGATGGTGTCCGGGATACCGCGCTCACCTTGCGCCGGCCTTCCCCGCTTCGATGGGGTGGAGCAATTGCCGATCGATCGCCAGAGCAGGCGCTGGGACGGTTCGCCGATTGGGACGTACTGCCTGCTGCAGGTCCCGTTACGCATTATGGGGCAGTTCCGCGCTGGCAGATGTGGCGCATCACACGGGAATTTTGGCTACCGGCGCCCTATCTCGCACGATCTCCGCTCACAGTGACTTGTGATGCGAGAGCCATCGTGGTCCGCGACAGCGATGATGAAATAGGACGCTGGTTGGACTGGACCGATGGATTGGAGGAAACGACGGTTGAGGGCCTGCCCCTCAAGTCCGGTCAGGTCCTCAACATTCCCATCGATGCGATTGAGGAATTCGCCCGGCAAAGGAAAATGACCTTCTGCTGGCTCTGCCAGCTCACGGGTTACCATCGCGAACAGACGAACCAGGAGTTTGCATCGTTTGCGGAGCAGCGCATTTTTGGGGCCTCACATATCCTGCGGCCCTAACATACCACAGTGTCTGATATCGTTTGTTCTCTCTCGTGATCGGCTTGCCCCTCGCCGAGCTGCGTCATCTTACACATAGTTCCTACGAAGCCCAAAAGGAAGGCGAATGCATTCTTCTTCCCTCACCTCTTGTCGCCAGGCGTGGAGAGAGCGATTTCGCGCCGATGGATATACACCGCCTTTCACTAACGGCTGTGTAGTCCCACCTCGTAAGGCCATTTGCCCACCTTTTCGTATCCCATCATCAACTCGGTGAGAGAGACGCACGGAAAGTCCTCGATAAAACAGGAAGCCATCGTTGGGTACAACGTGATCATCGCGATTGCGACACGGTGTGGAGCAATCTGGGTAGCGTCGGCTTTGATCGATGCGAGCGCCTCGCAGATGGAGGGGGTGTTCGCAAGCACCCAGTCTATCTTCTTGCGGAACTTTTTAGCATAGGCCCGACGAGAGTTGACGAATTCGTTGATCTCGTCACGAAAATACCGCGCTTCAAAAGCGCTCTGAACCAATTTGCACTCTACGACAACCAACAACTGCTCGCCTGGAGAATACCCTAGAAAATCGATCTCGCCGACATTGGATGGGATCGTTATCCGCTTCCCGCCTCGTCCGATCCCATCTTTCAAGGACTTTTCGCCGACAATTCCTACTGTTGCTAAGTTGCCCATTACGACGTGTTCAAACCATTTTCCTGCCTTGAGGGAAAGGGCTTCTAACGCCAGGTCTATCGGACTGCTACGCCATTCGGGGGGGAGATGTCTAAATGCAACTCCCCCTTCAAGATGGATCAGGCACTCCCCGGCCATCTCTTTCGACCACATCAGGTGCCTCCCCATCGGATGGGGAAGCGCAAAAAAACCGCGCCGGAACGCTCGGTACTCCTGCTTGGGCTTCCAGACCTCACGGCCTTCGGTTTCCATGTTTTCCTTTGAAAGCGAAAAGCCATCCAAAGCACGCCCAATGGCCTCCTCGGAGAAGCCGAAGAGCTTTGAAAGCTGGA
>WNGK01000791.1_pt1 | contig 32811 bp, 28 predicted proteins | sample 5400601 | NCBI WGS metagenome assembly WNGK01 (sample SAMN13153376, study PRJNA577476) | soil metagenome | isolation source: 60 cm soil or saprolite under Garry oak tree replicate 1 | place: USA:California | collected 2016-06-15 | reverse complement strand
TACTACTCACCATGAGTATGATATTCCGCGCAATCACCAATATCCCATGCCAGGTATCATTAGTGACACCTGGCGGATAGCGCAATGTCTTTTCAACCACTCCGTCACAATACGCAGCTGCTTTTTCAAACATGCCTTGAATTTTCACCAGAGGACGCGCGACAAAGACGCTGAGGAAGGCAAGCGCGTTACCGAGTATTGGAACGCGAATTGCAATCATATACAGGAGTAGAAACACCAGGGCAGCAATGCCCATGTATGCGAGGATTGTTAGCATGAAAACCTCCTAAAACGTTATCTTCTCTGCCTCAGACTCGGCAGGGGAGAAGAACTCAACTGATGAAGCATTCCAGGCGGTAAATTGCTGTGTATAGTACGCTTGAAGCTGGCTACAGGCACTTTGTAGCTGGCACGGCATGAAAATTACTCGAACTTTCGCTCCAAACAAGTTGATGTGCTTACTAAAATTCACATCTATGTTTGACTGAAGGTCGCTGATGTAGAGCAAAAGCTTGTTTCCTTTCGGGAAGTGACTGAACTCACCGGAGGCAGTATCCGCGCAGCCTGGTATGTCAGTACCGCCGACCTCTTGCTTATGGAAAGACCGCAGCGTATCAAGGTAGGGCTTGATATTTGCCCGGACAGAGGCAGCAAGGCTATTGACCTGTGCTACGGTTTTCTTCCAATCCCGCATCGCAAGGCTAAATTTGTACGGATCGTTGCCGCCCGCTTGCGGTTTGGGTGGAATTGCGGGGATCGCGGGCACAGAGAACGTCACAAAGGTGTCTTGTAGGGAATTGGCCTCGATGAGGTTAACATCAACGAGCATACCGCCCATGTTTGGGGTAATGTAGCTGTCAATGCGGTCAGCAATGTTTTGTAATGCTTCATGTTGGAACTGGACAGGGTAGCTTAACGTATTATCCAGGCACACATGCAGCGCAAGAAAGGGCTTGAACACATACGTTTGGTCTGCTGGTGCAGTTGAAGAAGAGGCACCACAGCCAACCAAAAACGAACTACAGAGTATGACACCTATGAGGAACATTGATACAACGACAGACGACAGGCTCGTAGGTTTTTGTGATGCGGGGGAACGCATGAGAGGCAACTCCTTTACTTCAACAGCCAATACCAAATTGTGAGAATGCTGATAACAGAACCCGCTATCAGCCCCACCAGGAACGCAATCATAAGCGGTACTGTGGCACAAGCGATCAGCAGCACGAATGCGATGAGGGTAATGTGCAAAAGTGATGCACGACGTTGTTTGTTTTGTTCCATGAAAGTCAACTCCTTTCAAGTTGAAAACACAGGAACTTGTAAAGGGGTAGGGCTTCCATAGGTATCCCGCCATTCTACATGTGATGGTATAATGGCATGGAAGCACCTACCCAATGGCTCACCAAAGCTCAAGGTATGAAGGCTTTCACCCGCTAGTCTCACGCGTGCCGTAGTGGACTAGACTATTGGCACAGGTGAGGCTAGCAGCCCATGAATGGGAAAGTAAAAGCCTTGTTTGTTGCACGCCTCGTTACTTTCATCTCCTTTCTATATTTGTTTGAACACAATGGACATTCTACGAAGATGCATAACCATCGGCACTACAAAACCAATTGAGAGCGACTATCGCATGATTGTGGGTTTCGCTAAGATCACTCCCAGGATTAACCCAGACAAAAACGCGCAGAGCAGCAGGATGACAATGACCTCAATACTCATGTGCAACTCCCTTCCTTGTTATAATCAGCAGCTTCTTGTGAAAAAAGCGTAACATGCGAAAGGACTGAAAGGGGAGAGAAATATTACGAAGTTACTTTTCTTTTACGATTTTAGCAGTAAGTTCGTAAACTCGTAGGAGAGAAAGTTTACTTTCTCGGAGACTCCATAGGAGGAGCAGTTAAAACAAACGTGTAGCTTGTTTTGCGCGGTTCAGCACGCAATATTCTTCTATAGAGTGGGCTAGAAACATCGCGGGAGATAACCGCCTCAAGATGGTACCCTGCGAGCTTTGCCTCTTCGACGAAATGCGCGTGCGCCATGACGCGATCATTTACGTGTTCTCTTTTTTCTTGCTTTTTCACTCTCACATCAGGATAGTCTGCCTCAAGATGGTATATTTCTGTAATTGGTCTTTCATAGAGTTCGCCTTTTTCAAGGAGATCGTTTGGAGTCTCACCCTCATGTAATGCCGGAATTGCCGTAATGGGTTTCCACTTTTCACGAAACTTCTCACGTAATTGCGCGGGGGTTTTAGCACCTATTGATACTGATTTGTCTATCCATGCATCAAATACATCTTCATAAAATAAATCTGGTTCATATTCATTGGACATAGATGCGTTTATAGCAGATTGTTATACTTCTTGCAAACGAAATAGTCAGATATAATGAATTGTTGAACTTGCATGTGAAGCCTTTTCTGCATACGATAAAACGTATAAAAGTGAACCATAGTCTACTGAATATTCTCCAAAGGAGAATTATGGAATGAAAGAGCAAGGGGAAGAACAAGAGTCAATAGAAGACGATGGAGAACTTCAAACCTCCGAGGAACCAGAATACATCCCAAACAATCTTGAAAAACTGCGTGAGGAACGAAATTTAGATATAGGTGGATTTGCAGAATTTCTTGGATTTGAATACACCACCTATGTTGGTTGGGAGAATGGTGCCCATCTCCCAGACAAAGGTGATCGCAGCACTATCTGCCAGCGTCTTAAGAAGCAAGATATAGAAATCTGGCCAACGCTCTATGAAATCTTGAGAAAGCGCAAAGAACGAAGACGTTTAACATTACAACGAAAGAAAACCGCAGTAACAAGGACTCCACAAGCGCCTGTGCCATCGCCCGTACCAGAAACACAATTGCCAGACAAGATAGTAGAGCAGAGTTCAGAAGCACAAACTCAAGTACCACCTGGGCAACAAAAAACACCTGAGCAATCAGAAGAACCTAAGCCAGAAGATGAGAGCACAATCAACAATCCGACTCAATCAGTACCGCCTTCCCCTTTTAATCGTCGTCAGTTCATTACCTACACAGGAATTGGAGCAGCAGCAGTCTTCATGCTAGGCGGAGGCATTGTTTACTGTGCAACCCACCGGCCTATGCCACCGACCTCAACTCCGAGGACAACTCCCACAGCAACACGACTGACAACCCCTACCCCTTTACCGCCCATTGGAACGCTCCTCTATACATATCATGGTCACCCTATCGGTACACCTGTATCATGGTCTCCTGATAGCGCACGTATTGCTTCAGGAAACTCAAATGGGGTAGAAGTTTGGTATGCTGCCACTGGCAATCTCATTCGGACCTACCGCGGCTATTCAGGAGATGTTACAGACTGTTTAGCATGGTCACCAAATAGTTCACTTGTTGCTTCGGGCACAGGCAGATCGGGAGTCCATGTCTGGGATGGGAACAGTGGAACTCACCTTTTCACATACAAAGGTCATTCAAGTTTTGTTAGTACCGTAGCTTGGTCGCCTGATGCTAAGCAAATCGCATCAGGCGGCAACGACAAAACCGTGCAGATATGGGATGCCCAAAAAGGCATTCTTCTTCATATCTATCATGGTCATTCTGATGAGGTAACGTCCGTGGCATGGTCGCCTAACGGCACTCAGATCGTCTCAGGGAGCCATGACAAAACCGTGCAGATATGGGATGTCGAAACGGGAATTACTCTTCACACCTATCATGGTCATACCAAATTGGTGGTTGCTGTAGCCTGGTCGCCTGATGGAAAATACATTGCTTCTGGAAGTTTTGATAATACTGTTCAGATATGGGATGCTAAGACCGGTTTCCATGTTTTCACTTATACCGGCCACTCTTCTTATGTAGATGGGGTGGCGTGGTCACCCAACAGTAAGCGCATCGCTTCTGTGAGCTTTGATGAGACAGTACAAATGTGGGATGCTATTTCAGGGAAAAACGCTTTAAAGTTATACGGTCATTCTGATGTGGTAAATTCGGTGGCGTGGTCAAGAGATGGTAGTCGTATCGCCTCTGGAAGTTATGATGGAATAGTAAAAGTATGGCAGGCATCATAATCCGTGCTGTGAATTGCGGATTTCAGAATGTGAATATTAACCCTAATCAACGTATTACTTTCTTCTACACTGGTTGAGTTTTGAGAACGCTAAGCCCAATAGTTCCGCCTTCGTTCATATTTAGGACACCTATTCTATAGATAAACCTTCCATATTTTTTACATTTCTCTCCAAACTTTGTTGTACTCGCCTCTTAATTCATTGACTTTCAGATGATTGTATGGCATTATCTCTGAGGAACCAAATTTTTTTCGGGGTGTATGTATGACCATTGAAGAGTTTCGTATTGAAGTCGGCTGGACAAAGGCAAAGCTAGCGCGTGAAGCAGAGGTAGACGAGAACACATTGAATAGGGCAATACGGGGAGAGCCAATTTACCGATCTACCGCGTCACGCATAGCAAAAGCTTTAAGCCGAGGGCTAGGACGGGACATACCATACACCAGCATTGATGGGTTGCAATTTAGCGATTGAGACCTTGAAAGGCGGTGATGCCAAGAAACGCGAAAGCAAAAGCTCTCGCGTTCCCTGTTAGACCTTTTTCCTCGATGTTGAGAACTGCCAGCCAACCAAGCCCAAGCAGTTCAAAACATAAAACTGACCGTCCCTTGTAGTGTGTTGTTGTCACAACGGCAGCAGAGCGGCTTATCATGCCGTTTTTGCTGCCAGGACAGGCTAAAGGTCTAGGTACAGTATAAATTGTCTAGCCTTGCCTGTCAATCAAAGAGAGGAAGTAATGCAAGGCAGCACACCGTTTCACTTACCACTGACGGAGTACCCGCTCCTATCGCCGCAGGTAACGGATACCGCAAGACCTGTCCAGACCATACCCGTGTACTATTTCCATTCCTTAGAACAGCCTTTTTGCCATGACACGACCTGTCAATGTCACTCAAGACAGCAGGAAGTAAAGCGGCTGCTAGGAAATGTCCTTGAGGGAATTGTAACGCTGAGAGAAGCGGCCAACTTCATTGATGAAGAGGGAAGAGAGGTATAGTCATGCCACACTACGAACCGCCTTTCCCACCTGTCACGAAACGACGAAGCGCAACCGCCGAAGAACTTGCTACCAGACAGACACAAGATTATCCTCCGGCAAGCCCGCACCGAGTAGGGCATACCCCAGGTTTACACGGCGAAGACGCGCCGTATCTGTCCCAACAGATCATTCGACCAGGAAAACGCCAAACGGTTGAGGAAGTTGAACTAGACTATCCCGACGACCCGCCCAGGCGCAGAACAACGGTAGTAGTACGCGCACCTGTACAGCCAACCCGACGCCTCAAGAGAACCCGCTTTCACTGGTCAGTGTTTGTGGGACTTGGCTTGTTTGCCATGATACTTGGCTGGTTGTCTTTTAGTGCGTTATCTTCCTGGTGGAGTGTGACGCAAGACGACTGGCATTATGGCAGACCGCGCACCTACCAGACCGACGCTGTTGTCGGTCATGAGGATAGCGCACGTCACCCAAGCCACTTCATCGCTCTCAACCTGAACGGGAAAATAAGCGTGGTTGAGATACCAGGGGGAGACACCGCCCACTCGCAAATCTATAACGCTCCTACCTTGTTTGGCGCAGGGCAAGACCTGGTACCAGTAACGCTTTCTTTTGACGACTGTAACGGAGATGGGAAACCCGATCTGAACATCCACATTGCAGGGTCGGACAAGATTATCTGTTTCACCAACGATGGAACCAAGTTCAACACGCAGATGCAGCAACATTGACCGTATGACAGAGGCGGCAGCAATGCCGCTTCTCGTCTTGCAGGAGAGGCACCCATGCACGTAGACGAGAAAGAAGCCAAACCAGCAGTCATACCTACAGAGCCAGTCAGCGAACCATTACACTTTGCTCATTCAGAGAGTGAGCCACTTTCAAAAGCTGAGGCAGACGAGATATTTTTTGAAGCGGTTTCTGAAATTCCGACCCAACCGCTACCGAAACTGACGACGAGGGAAGAGATACATGCTCTTCTTTTCCTCTCTATTCTGGTATTGTCTTTCATTGCCGGTTCGCTCATAGCTCTTACAACTTACCCAACTGTCACGATTGACCTTGTGCCCATTTCAAAACACGCCGTCTTCACAACACCGCTTGCAATTCCAACCAGAACGCTACCGCCGGTAACACTTTCAAAATCATTCACCGCTACTACCACTGGACACGGCCACCAGGACGCCAGAAATGCGACAGGAACTTTAACCTTTTACAATGGATTATTTACTCAGCAGACACTACCCATTGGAACAGTTTTTACAGGTAGTGATGATGTCAAGGTATCAGCAGATCAAACAGTCACCATACCAGCAGCTTCCCCGCCTCAATTCGCAGAGGCAACTGTAACCGCCCAAGCAATAACCCCAGGTGCAGCAGGAAACATTCAAGCAGGAGATATTAACGCGACCATTGCTAATGGTGTCCTGGTCAAAAATACCAGTTCGTTTCATGGGGGGAGAGACGCGAGAGACTTTCAAGCAGTTTCACAAATCGATCTTGATCGCTTGACCGCACAGTTACAACAACAGCTTACCCAGGCTATACCACACCTCTTTCTCTTGCGCTCTGGTGAAGCACTCCAAACTACCAACTGTATTTTCAGAGATACACCGAACCACCAGACAGGCGAAGAAGCGCGAGAGGTGACAGTCAAAGCCTCTGAGACATGCGAGGCAATAGCCTACAACCAGGACGAGCTAACCAAAAGAGCAATAGCCGCTTTCCACATGACGAGCCCAGGTGTCAATTATGAGCTTGTCGGCAACGTCACAACGAATATAGTGAACTTCTCACCATTGACCGTTTCCTTACATGGTCTATGGGTCTACCATGTGAGCCAGGACGACGAGCAGTTTCTTGCAGAACACGTTCAAGGAGATACACCAGCGCAGGCAAGAGCGTATCTTTTGAAAACCGGTTTTGTATCCCACGTAACGATAACGCCAACACAGAGCCTACCAGACCCGTACCACATCAAATTTCAAGTGCTTATTAGTTTGTAGCGCGTCATTTTTAGAACTAGCGGCAGAGGCTTGCATGAAGACCATGTTTCAGTGTATAGTAATTATAAGGTATACTCACTTGTGGGTGATGCAACGCATACATCACCACCGCTCACCACGCCTCTTTACTTTTCCGAAACAGTTACTATGCAAGTGTCCCATTCAGAGCATCCCAAACCTCATACTGTGCTGCAACCAAGCAGTACTACCACACCACCTTGTGTTTTTAATGCAGCGTTCTTATCACCTTTTGAAATTGAGAGGTGATGAGCAATGTTACCCCAAGAGTACCACGAAGAAGCCTGCAAGTTGTTTTGCATTTGGCTGAGAAGACTTGAAGAAAGGGATAGAAGAAATGGTCGCAGACCAATACTCGAAAATGCGAAGGGGCATGAGAACCCCGATACTGGACTCACGGATAGAGTTACCAATACACCTTCCTTGTCAAGTGTATCCGCGTGTCAGCTCACCGGAGCAGAAGAAAAACGTCAGCGCCGAAATGCAGCAAGATAAATCCTTTGCCATTAAGTGCGGGTGGAAAGACCAGGATGACGGGATTATTGTTGATGATAGGGATTTAGGGGTTTCAGGGCAGCTGCGCATGGAAGAGCGCCTTGCGTTTCGGGATATGCTCAGGCGTATGCAAGGCCGTGATGGTTTTGCGAAAATAGGAGCGGTAATCGTGCGAGACGTTGCGCGGCTGTTTCGTAATAAGTGGGGAGATGAGCCAGGGAAGTTTATGGAGATATGCCATGCCCATAATATCCTGGTTGTCACCGCAGACTTTGTGTATGACTTTCGTATTAGCTGGCACATAGACAAATTCAAGCGGAAGTGTGAAGAAGCATGGAGCCATATAGAAAATCATGTTTTTGGTGTCATGCTTCCGGCAATGGATGAGCAAGGCCATGCGGGTTTTTGGATCGGTGGCAATTTGCCAATGGGCTTTATTGTTGATAGGCGAGAGAAGATAAACGGGGAAGATAACCCCAACTACAACAGGTACATTGTCTATGAACCCCATGCGCGGGTTATCCGATGGTTGTTTGTTCGGTTCAAGGAACTAGGGAGCGTTCGGGCACTGCTGCGTGAAATAGAACGTTTGCCCCTTTTGTTCCCTGATTTTGATGAGAGCGTACCAGAGGAAATTATCGGACAATTTAAGCACCACAAAAAAGTGCCTGGCGGCTACACTATTGCCAGTGAGACAGGGCTGAAAAAAATTCTTATCAACCGCGTGTACATTGGTTACTGGATATATCTCGGCGAGGTATGCCAGACAGCAAACCATGAACCAATCGTTGATCTGAACACCTTTGTCTATGCGTACAACCGCCTTTCCCTCACGAAAATTGATGGAACGCCAAATGAAGACGCGCTTGAGAGACAGCGAAGAAGGCTGAGAAAGTTCATCGCCAGAGAGGGTCTTTTGAGTGAATGCATTGCAGCAGATGATCAGTCCCTTCGCATCTATCCGAAGACCCTGGAAAACAAGAGCGGCCCAACCGTATACTACGGCTTTTACCGCAGAGGGTCAGCAAGCACGTGCGGCAATGCACAAAGTCTCCTACCGGCAGTAGAAATCGACGCTATCGTGTTTACCAAACTGCTTGAACGCATGAGGACGCCCCAGGCTGAAAGTGATTTCAGCGACTTCACCAGGGTTGAAGTTCAGGCAGTCAAAGAGGTAAGCGAAACACTGCAAGACATTGATCGGGATATTGCCGCAACAAGAGCATTCATCGAACGGCTGAAAAAGCAAGCAAAACTAGGGCTTCTCACTGATGAAGACTTGCAGCAAGCAGCCAATGAGAGTATGGTCGGTGCGAAAGCAGAACTTGAACGGCTTGAAACGCGAAAAAGGGACACGACGCAAATAGCCCAGGAAGATGAAGAACGCCGCACCTACAAAAAGCTGATGCAAGATGTCGGCGATGCGTGGAATGAGATTGTCATGCCCGAAGAACATCCCAGGCTGGTTTACCTGTTTATCAAACGGGTAACGCTCAACCACCTCTCACCACGGTTTTTTACCGTCACAATCGTATGGCGCGATCCATCATGGGATATAGACCAGGTTACGTGTTATAAATATGGCAACCCGTCCCTAAAATGGAAAGCGGAAGAGGAAGCTATCTTACGAGAACACTATGCAAAGGCACCACGCAAGGAGCTTTTAGAAATGCTTCCCAGGAGAACCTATGTGGCTATCCGCTCCCGTGGGGAATATCGCGGCCTGTCGCGGCTTGAGTATATGTCGGTAGCAGAGCCAGACTTACCGCACCGCACCTGTTGGCAAGACTGGCAGCTGATGCAGGAGTATGGGTTAACCGAAGAACAGTTACGCTCAGAAGAAGGTGTTAAAATCGTGTCATGGGCAAGCCGATGAGTATTGCTGTATGTGATGAGGACGGGGTGCTCAAGGCTTTTCGCCGCATGGATGGGGCCGCGCTCTTGAGCGTGCAAATTGCGCAGGACAAAGCTTACACCGCTATCAGCTTTGGCGGCATGGCAACGCATGAATGGTTTGACTTCATCAAGAATGATCTGCCCTTGCTCCATGGTATCGTGAAAACCGACCGTTTAATCGTATTTGGCGGTGGCTACGCTATCAAGACCGAGGCAGGGATAATCGGCGGAATTGGGGTAAGCGGTGGTCATTATACAGACGATATGAAAGTAGCTCAAGCCGGTTTAGAAGCGCTTTAAGGAAAGCTCGATTATTTCACGCCAGCGCCCCACCATGTGGGGCGCTGTTTCATTTTAGTTTTGAACTTTGTAACGGCGTTCTAGTTCCTGAATGTCAGGGAGACCGATATGTTGCATGAATTGAGCGAACGTCACCATCTGCGAGCTAAAGGAGGTCGGCGTTTCTCCCTGTTTCAGGAGTTCCAGCAACTTCAGCATCGCAGAGGTGGCGGCAAACAGCATACTCACGGGGAAAATGACGAGTTTGAAGCCCAGGACGTGAATCTCATCTAAAGACAGCAGGGGAGTCTTTCCGCTCTCGGCCCAGTTGTACAGGAGGGGTACACCAGGAAAAGCTTGAACGATGGCCTGGAGTTCTTCCATTGAGCGAGGAGCCTCGATAAAAATAACATCTGCTCCTGCCTCTCGATACGCCTGCCCCCTGCGCAGCGCATCTTCGAGGCCATCTACGGCGTTGGCATCGGTGCGCGCAATGATGACGAAATCGGGGTCTTGACGGGTATCAACGGCGGCGCGGATTTTCTGCACCATTTCGTCCATAGGGATGACCTGTTTCCCCTCCATATGGCCGCACTTCTTGGGCCAGACCTGGTCTTCAAGGTGTAGGCCTGCGACTCCGGCACGCTCATATTCACGGATGGTGCGTCGTACATTGATGGGGTTGCCATAGCCAGTATCGGCATCGGCGATCAGTGGCAGATCACCGACAACGGCTGCCAGTGCGGAGGCGTGGCTGACCATCTCACTCATCGTCAACAGTCCGACGTCGGGCTGACCAAGCACACTGGCGGCGGTGCCAAAGCCGGTCATATAGACAGCGCTAAATCCGGCCTGGGCAATCAAGCGCGCGCTCAAAGCATCGTATGCACCCGGAGCAACTAGCAGGTCTGGGCCAGCCAGCAATTCATGTAAACGTGTCGTGGCGCGCATTGCAATGTCCTTCACTGACAGGAAGCAAGATGATTAGATGTCTGGTTGCTCTCAGTGTATGCCATTCCGGTTATTATAGCAAGAGGTGAGATTTTTTTACGGGCTATTGACAATATAACATCAGTCCAATATGATACTTCTCAACATTCACAATACGGGAGAGCTGCATGCACATTATTCATGGAACCTGGATTCCTGAGGACTCACACGCGTTCATCCAGAGCGGGGCATTCTATCTGTGGGTAGAGACGGATACGCCAACAGGCACATCTCGACGTCGAGGCGACGCTGTTCACCCCAGGCACCTCGTGTCTACAACTCTGGCCACGTTTCTTACGGAGAAACTGGGCCTGCGGGAATCTATGCCTGGTACATTGGCCCGTACCCTGTCCATGAAATATTTTCTGCTCCCGACGGCTAAGGGTAAGCCATCGCCCTCCTTCGAATTGCTGCGCTATGCGGATGAGGAGGAGCCTTTGGAATTTGACCTGGCGCCCTGGCAGGTCTCTTGCTACCAGGTGTCAGATATCTTCTCAACGCTGAACGACATCCATTTTATCGCCCTCAATGCAGCTGAGGATTTCCAACTGGGAGCAGATCTCCTGTTCTGGCATCAGTACTCCCAGGCGCTCAAAGGCATTATCGCCAAAGACCAGTACATCCCCGCCCTGAAGTATCAGGCGCTCCCGTCCGCTCCGGCAAAAGGCAAGCGGGCGAAGAACATCGACAGTTTCGAGCTTCACCCAGGATGGGAGCTGCTGTCCGACACCTATGAGACCACCATCCAGCGTTATGTTGCCGCCATGCCAGAAGTGTGTACCGCGGGGCTGAACAGCCCGGACGGCGCTGCATTGTATGACAAAGAGTCCTTGCTCCGCCACTTCTCAGAGTGCCTCTTAAACAACGTTGTCACCGGGACACCCTTTACGGCGAAATTCGACCAGCAGATCGCGGATACGCTCCTGTACGGGTGTGTCTATCCGTACCGACCGGTCTTGCAGCCCTCGGCTAGCACACTGGAGGACTACAAACATTGGCTGGCCTGGCGCGCTAACTTAACGAGGGCGCACACGGGAGCAAGTTTCACCCTCTGTTTCCGGTTGGAGGAGGCGTCCCCTACCGATTTGGATAACTGGCAACTGCACTTTCTCGTCGCGGCCAGGCACGACCCTTCGCTGAAATTGAGCCTGGACGAGTATTGGCATCTCAATCCCAAGGCCCGTGCTGAGGCTGCCCGGCCTTTTGGCCAGGACTTCGAGAAAAATCTGTTGCTGGCCCTGGGGTATGCCGCGCGCATCTATCCCACGATCTGGAATGGGCTGGCCACTGACCAGCCAACCGGGTGCCGCCTCAATCTGGATGAAGCTTTCGCATTCTTGAAGGAGAGCGCCTGGGTGCTCGGAGACGCGGGCTATACTGTCATCGTCCCGGCGTGGTGGACACCCCAGGGACGGCGGCGCGCGAAGGTCCGCCTCAAAACATCGCTGCGTTCGCCCAAGGGGTCAACTGCAGCCAGTAATGGCTATTTCAGTCTCGGTGCGATCATCTCTTACGAGTACCAGTTGTCGATTGGAGGTCAGGTAGTCTCGGCAGAGGAATGGCAGCAGCTCGTTAACGCGAAAACACCCCTGGTGCAGTTCCGGGGTCAATGGATGGAACTGGATCGCGACAAGATGCAGCAACTCCTCGAGTTCTGGCAGACGCACCAGCACGAGGAGCAAGAGATCACGCTCCTGGATATGCTGAAGATTGGGGCCGAGTCCGAGGATGACCTGGAATGGGACCATGACCAGACCTTGCGGGAGATGCTGTCCCGGCTCAATGATAAGAATGCGTTCGCGCCCATTGAGGATCCGCTAAACTTGCAGGGAACTTTGCGCGACTACCAGAAGCGCGGCGTTGGCTGGCTGCAATATCTGGAAAACCTGGGCTTGAATCCCTGCCTTGCCGACGACATGGGCCTGGGCAAAACCCTGGAAGTTATTGCTCGCCTGCTCAAGGAGCGTGAGGAGGCCGGTAACATACCACCAACCCTCGTCATCGCGCCGACATCCGTGCTGGGCAACTGGCGCAAGGAGATCGAGCGCTTCGCGCCGCAACTGCGCACGCTGGTGCATCAAGGCATCACGCGGCTGAAAGACAAGCAGAACTTCGCAGAGACATCTTCGAAGTACGATGTCGTCCTGACCTCATTCGCGCTGGCCCGCCTGGACGAAAAGCTCTTGCAAAGCATAGAGTGGCATCGCGTGGTGGTCGACGAGGCGCAGAACATCAAGAATCCACATGCTGCCCAGACGCGCGCGATTCTCAAGCTTGCCGCTCCGCACCGGCTCGCCCTGACCGGCACGCCCGTCGAGAACCGCTTGCGCGATCTGTGGTCCATCTTTAACTTCCTCAGTCCAGGCTACCTGGGCAAGGAAGCGCAGTTCCGCAAGACCTTCGAGTTACCCATCCAGAAAGACAATGACATGGCCAGGTCGGCGGCCTTAAAGAAATTGGTAGAGCCGTTTATCCTGCGGCGTGTCAAGACCGACAAACGCATTATCGACGACCTGCCGGATAAGATCGAGCAGAAGATGTATTGCACGCTCTCGTCTGAGCAAGCCTCGCTCTACGAGGCTGTTGTCAAAGATGTCGAGGAGCAACTGAACGAGGCCGAGGGCATCCAGCGTAAGGGCTTGATCTTATCCACGCTGCTGAAACTCAAGCAGATCTGCAACCACCCGGCGCAGTTCCTGCAGGATGGCAGCGCTTTTACCACCGAGCGTTCCCATAAGCTCCAGCGGCTTGGGGAGATGGTCGAAGAGGTGATTGACAGCGGCGAGAGCGCGCTTATCTTCACCCAGTTTACAGAAATCGGAGGCGAGCTGGAGCGGTATCTCGAGCACACCCTGCATTACAACACGTATTATTTGCACGGCGGAACCAGCGTGGCACGGCGGGAGCGCATGATCACCGAGTTTCAAGATCCCGAGACCGAACCGTCGTTGTTTATTCTCTCGCTGCGGGCAGGTGGTGTCGGCCTGAATCTGACCAAAGCCAATCATGTCTTCCACTTCGACCGCTGGTGGAACCCCTCGGTCGAAGATCAGGCCACCGACCGCGCCTTCCGCATCGGCCAGCGCAAGAACGTCTTCGTGCATAAGTTTGTGGCTATGGGTACGATGGAAGAACGCATCGATGCCATGATCGAGGACAAGAAACGGCTCTCCTCGCTGGTCGTGGGCTCCGATGAGTCCTGGCTGACGGAACTCGACAACGATACTTTCAAAGAGCTGATCGCGCTGCGTCGCAGCGCGGTACTGGAGTGAAGACGATGGCACAGTTCAGTCGCACCTGGTGGGGCCAGCGCTTTATCGAGGCCCTGGAACAATTTACCGATCCGGCCCGGCTCGGACGTGGGCGGTCCTACGCGAGCGGAGGGCGCATCCTCGAATACAAGATCGCCAACGGCACTGTCACGGCCAGGGTGCGCGGCTCAATCAACCCGTACTTTGGCGTCTACAAAGAACCTATCTACAAGACCACTATCACGATCAAAGCGATCTCCTCCGCCGATTGGAAGAAGGCTATTCGTCACATTGCATCACGGGCGGACCTGGTCACAAAACTGCTGATGAACGAGATGCCCGATACGATTGAGGATGCCTTCTCCGGGCTGGGTCTGCATCTCCTGCCGCACAGCGAGAGCGATTTCGTAACCAACTGTTCATGCCCGGACTGGGCGAACCCCTGCAAGCACATCGCCGGGGTCTACTACCTCCTGGCGTCCGCCCTGGACCGCGATCCTTTCTTGATGTTCGAGCTACGGGGTTTGTCCAGAGACGACTTGCATGCCGAACTGGTCCGCTCGCCGCTGGGACAAATCCTGTCGTCGGCCCTGAAGTCAGAAGAGGTTCCCGAGGTGGAGCCGGTTGAGTCCTACTACACTCGCCCGGCCAGGGAGCCAGATGCGGCAGTAGCCAGTCACAAAGAATTCTGGACCGGTGCGAAGAGGCTGCCTGCACCGCAAGCCAGCGCCTCGCAAGCCAGCGTCCCGGCGCTGCTGATCAAGAAGCAAGGGGATTATCCACCATTCTGGCACAAAGATGTGTCGTTCATCAGCGTGATGGAAGAGCTGTATGACCGCGTACGGACAAAAAACAGGCAGATGAAGTGAGACAAGGCTCATTCGGCCCTGAGCACGAAAGTCGTGCCTACGCTGTTCGGGATGAATGCCTTATGGATTTTCACCCCAAACCGTGAGGTAGATTTCCATACCGGTGAACGACTCTGACAGAAACTCGCCCTGGAATTGCTGGTAGAGTTTGTCGAACTCTGCTTCCGTCATCACTCCCGCGTTGACGACGAATGGTTTCAAGAGCTTGTTAACGATAGAGTAGTTTTTATACCATCCCTCCCAGGCAGGAGTATTTGCGCTGTGTTCTATCGCATGAGCCTTCATCTGCACATACTTGAAGCCTGCTTCACGAAACAGGCGGGGGAGCTGATTGATAATGCCGATGTGGCGACCATCTGGATCGAAGCTCCGCCTGGTGACCGAGAGGGCTTTTGAGTAAAACCCCCAAAACGTTCCTGCCGCGGCACTATTGGTCAGACCCTCACTAAACTCCGTGATACGGCAAATACCACCAGGGCGGAGAATACGCCGGCACTCTCCGAGCAATTTTGGCCACAGCTCGGGATTCATAAAGCCCACAATGGTCCTGGCATTAACCATGTCAAAGGATCCGTTGGCAAAATCAAGAGGCTGGGTCGCATCCATGACGCGGAAGTGGGCGTTCTCGTATCCTCGTGCTTTAGCGTGTGACGCCGCTTCTTCGAGCACTGTTTTGCTTACATCGATGCCGGTGACCTGTATGTCTGGATACGTTGCAGCCACAGCAAGCACCCACTCACCGGGACCGCAACCGAGGTCGAGGATATCTTTGATACCTGAAAGATTGTCGCGCTCCGAAAACAACCCTCCCATTCCCTCGGTCAAGAGCGGGCCAATCAGCCTGAGCCACTCCACTTCTGTGGCGCTTTCTTCGATGACGAAGCGGTTTCCTGGTGATGGTTGATTCGTGCTCATCAGAATGTTCCTTCTATCTGCTAGAGAGAAGAGGAGTAACCTACTCGGTACTCTGCATAAGGAGACCGAGAAATTCCTCTTCCAATTGTTGCCACACCAATCGTTCTGCCTGTACAATATTGATCACCTGCCCCGTGCGGCTGGCGTCAAGGATCATCTGAGAAAGACGCTGCCTGAAATTGGCGGCTCTTTCGCGCTGTACGTCGTGGGAGGGCATGATCACAAGCTGGATGTCTCGCAGATCATAAAAATCTTCCGGCTCAAATGCCAGTGCCATCAGCATAGCATATCGTTCAATGAGTGCCTGCCGAAACGGCACAAAGTAACCCGGCTGTGTGCTGGAGGCGATGAAACAACCGACGAAGCGGCCCTCTCTCATAATGGGACAGGCTACTGCGCTTTCTTCCCATTCTTCCCATCGAACAGCAAGAAACTCTGATCGCTCTGATCGATCCTCAGCTACATATGTTCTGCCTTTTTGGAGAGCAAACCCTGCAAGGGATTCTATTCCTAGAAACAGCGCTTCTTGAAAAAGCGTCGATGGCCAGGGCGGGTTGCCACGCCCTACCACCTCGCGCAGGCTTCGAACTTTCTGGCCTGGCAAAGGAGGAAGACACTGGGCAATGCTCAGGGCCATTCCCAGGTTATTGGGGTCGAGCTGTCCAAGAGCCTGAGTGAGAACGCGATTGCTTACTGTAAAGAAGATCTGGTCCTTGCCGGTGCTTGCAATCGCCTCCAGCACGCTTGCATAGAAGTCGGAGGGGATCTTTCCAACCGCATCATCGAGTTCAGCCCCTTTGAGATCAGACATACTCTCGGGAAATGCTTGTAGGAGCAACTCAGACATCTGGTCCCGGTACTCGGCTGGAAGTAGTCTGAGAAGTGTATAAAGATTTTGTGGGCGAGGGTTCGATTCACCTTTTGCCCAGCGTATCAAGGTTACCGCATTGATGCCGAGAGCGGTGGCAAGTCGCGCTCTTTCCTGACTATCAGCGATAATTTTCCCCAGTAACTCTCGCCAGGGTTGTAGCGCCATCTCCTACATCCTTTATTTGTGGATTTTGCTACTTTTATCTGTAACACCGTTATCCTGCACTCTACCATGTTTAGCATAACATTAAGAGAGAGCAAAGTCAACAATTCAATTCCACCGATCTTCCAGCTAATAGCTCATCGTCTCTAAAGTTCAGAACACACTCTAATGGAAAAAGAACAAACGTCCACAAATATGCACCTTAGATGGTTACGTGTTGTATACTACGCATCAGTTATGCTTGTGCCATAGGATGAATGACAGCTTGTTGAGTTGAGAGGACAGAACGTGCAAAGCCGTGTGCGTGATTACTGGTCAATCTGGAAACAGTTTGTACTGCATGGTGTAATGCAGGAAAGTATACTTCCTCCGGCGCTCATGCAATCGTGGCGGCGTTGCGCTGCGCTTGGCCTTGATCCCTACGGCGATCCCAGCCTGGAAGATAGCACTCAAGCTACCGTGTCCAGCGTTTCGCAAAAGCTGCTTTCCCTGGTCCGTCCTGTGATGGAGGATTTACACCAGTTCGTGGAGGAATCTCCTTGTGTGGTGGTGTTTGCGGATGTCGAAGCGCGCATCATGGATTACTTCGGCGACCGTGTCATACAAGAGGAGTTGGAGCACCTGAATCTGAGCATAGGCGCATCCTGGAAGGAGGAGCGCCAGGGAGCCAATGCGCTTGCCCTGGCTTTGCAAGAGTCCTTTCCCATTCAGCTTGATGGTGCCATGCACTATCGGGCCGCGCTCCATCCGCTCTATACCTCAGCTGCGCCGGTGCACGATCTCCTGGGACGTGCCGTGGGCGTCCTGGGGGTTATTGGCCGCCACGAAACCTGCCATCCTCACACGCTGGGTATGATCACCGCAGCTGCCCAGGCCATTAGCAATCAGCTACAAATGCAGGTGTGGTTGAGCAATGCCAATGATCTCTTAGCTGAATTGAAAACCATCCTCGAAACCCTGCCCGAAGGGATTCTCTTATTGCGGCGTGATGGTGTTATTTCTCAAATGAATGCCCCTGCTGGCTCTATGCTTGGACTGATGCCCGCGAAGGTGACAGGGAGACGACTGAGCGATGTGTTACCCCTGCCTGCCGTACTGGCACAGGCTATACTTCGCCAGCAGCAACTTGCGGACGAAGAACTGGTTTTTGATACCGTGCATGGACGTGCGCCCTGCCTTTGCTCTCTGAAAGCCATCTCAAGTTATCGACCTGAAACTGGCCTGGAAACTATTGTTAGCTCGCCTGGCCTGCTTCTTTCAGAACCGGTGGCAGCCGATGGCTTTGTGATGATCTTGCGCAGCATCGAACGAGTGCAAAAACTGGTGAACCGTATGACTGGTGCGCACGCGCGTTTGACCTTTGCCAACGTGGTGGGTGAGAGTCCGGCACTGAAAGAGGCTATGAGGCTGGCGCGGCTGGCGGCGAATAGTAACTCTACCGTGTTGTTGCACGGAGAGACCGGGACAGGCAAGGAAATTTTCGCGCAGAGCATTCACAATAGCAGCGCGCGTACTGATGGGCCATTTGTGGCGGTCAACTGCGCCGCCATCCCGCGCGAGTTGATAAACACCGAGCTATTTGGCTATGAAGGGGGTTCTTTCACGGGCGCGGATCGCCAGGGACGTTCCGGCAAATTTGAGCAGGCACACCGGGGCACGCTGTTTCTCGATGAGATTGGGGATATGCCGCTTGATTTGCAAACGGCTCTGCTGCGTGCCATCGAAACACATACGATTGTGCGCGTCGGTGGTCAAAGGGTGATCCCGGTTGATGTGCGTATCATTGCCGCAACGCATAAAGACCTGCGAGAAGAAGCGCGGCGTGGCAATTTTCGCTCTGACTTATTCTATCGTTTGAATGTCTTGACCATCCATATCCCCGCTTTGCGGGAACGCGCCGACGATCTGCCCTTACTCGTGCAACATTTCCTACAGCGTCAAAGCCGGGCTATGGGTCGTGCGCTCACCATCACCCAGGAAGCGATGGCAAGCATCCAGGCCTACAACTGGCCTGGAAATATCCGCGAACTTGAGAACATGCTGGAACGTGTGACGTATCTCATGCCGAAATCTTCTATTGCCGTCGATGATCTCCCACTTGAGCTACAGCAAATCGGTGGGCATGTCGAACTCTCCAGGCAATCCACCTCAGGGCGCTCTGTGGATACTAAAAAGAATCATCAGTCGCTACAGCAGTTGACTCCTGACGTAGACACGGCGGGCGCCTTGAAAGAGCGCAGTAGCAATGCGGAGATACAGGCTATCGTGCAAGCTCTGGATGCCAGTGATGGTCAGATCACGCGCGCAGCGGTGCTGCTGGGGATCAGTCGCACGACATTGTGGCGCAAGATGGCGAAATATGATCTGACGTCGTCGCATGGAGGCGGGAGTAAATACTGATTTTTTGTTGTTTGAAATGAGTAATGGCTGCATCTAACGTCAGGGTGAACTTGACGAACAAAGACTATAACTCTATAACTGAGAAAGAGTGTTGCAATGAAAAGAAGGAGTCAACCATGACAGACCCCTCCATCCCAGCCGAGACCCGCATCGGACACGTCCACCTCAAGGTCGCTGACCTGGAGCGCGCTCTAGGCTTCTACCGCGACTACCTGGGCTTCGACCTGCTCTTCAACATGGGGAGCGCGGCCTTCCTCTCGGCGGGGGGCTACCATCACCACATTGGCCTCAACACCTGGGAGAGCAAGGACGGGTCGCCTCCCGCCCCCGGTACGACGGGCCTGTACCACTTCGCTATCAACTATCCGGCGCGCAAAGATCTGGCCATTGCGCTCAAACGCGTGCTCGATCATGGCTGGTCGATCGACGGGGCCTCCGATCACGGCACCCACGAGGCCATCTATCTGCATGATCCGGATTTCAATGGCATCGAGTTTGCCTGGGACCGTCACCCCAGCCAGTGGCCGCGCAGGGACGGTGCGATTACGTTCAGTCGGCAACCGCTCGATTTCGCGAGCCTGCTCGCAGAACTTGGGGAGCCGGACGAGGCAGGATACCTCGCGGTCTTGTCGGAATACAAGTAGGGAGGGAAAGCAACACCTCCACACTACAAGCAGGAGAAACCATGACACGCAAGGGCTGGCTGCTGTTCACCGCGATGTCGGTGTTTTGGGGCATTCCATATCTATTTATCAAAATCGCGGTGCGGGAACTTGATCCCAGCGTGGTGGTATTCGCTCGCGCCGGGATTGCGGCGACTGTTCTCCTTCCTGTGGCGGCCAACCGCCGAGTGTTGCGAAAGCTCCGCGGGGCGTGGCTCGCGATTGCTGCGCTTGCCTGCGTGCAGATCGTGGGTCCGTTTCTATTGATCAGCTACGGTGAGCAGCACATCGCGTCGTCGCTCACCAGCTTGCTCATCGCCGCCGATCCACTCCTGGTCGCCCTGTTCGCGCTGCGCTTCGATCCAGGTGAACGTGTAGGTGGCCTGCGTCTGGTCGGACTGCTGATCGGTATGGGAGGCGTAGTTGTGTTGTTGGGTCTCGACGTTGGCGGAGATGGGCAAAAGCTACTCGGGGCGGCTTTGGTTCTGCTTGCCGCTGCGGGTTACGCGGCATCTGCCCTGCTCATCAAGCGACCAACCATCGCTGCCCTACCCAGTCTCGGCGTAGTGGCCTTGCAGTGCACCATTGCCGCTGTTGTGGTGCTGCCTCTGGCTGTGACGAGACTTCCCAGTAAGGTACCAGGTCTAGAGGTGATGGCGAGCCTGCTGGTACTCGGTGTAATCTGCACAGCGCTGGCCTATCTGACCTTCTTCGCGCTCGTGGCCGAGGTCGGGGCCAGCCGCGCCACCGTCATCACCTACGTCAATCCGGCTGTCTCCGTCCTTCTGGGTGTTACGGCGCTCGGTGAATCGCTCACCGCAGCCATTATCGTCGGATTCCTGCTGATCATCCTCGGGTCCTGGTTGTCCACCGGTGGTACCCTACCACCGCCGCTGGGACACCGTCTGCGGACACGTCTTCAGCAAACAGGCCCAGAATGAGCGGCAAGGGTCTCGCGCCGCTATCACCTTCTGCGCAGCAGTAATGAGCAAAGAATATGTCCGTTCTAAGAATATTTAATCATGTCAAATGACAAATTTGACGTTGCAACAATGAAACATATTTATTATGTTGCAACGATGAAACGTCCCAAACGTTTCATCGTTGCAACATAATAAATATGTCACTAATGTTCATAACTTTCACTAACAGGTATTCCCACAATTTCTTCATGCCCGAAAATTGCTTCGTTCCCCTTTCCAGGCTGATTGACGGCAATAAGAGTGACTCGTTTCTCCCGGCGTGTTTCAGATTTGGCACGATTATTGCTATCTCATAAGTAGGAGGCAATTAGAGATTTACAGACCGATCAATCAACGGGAGAGGAGGTACGAAAGCGTCTGGTTATAGCGTCAGCGTAAGCTTTGTACGCGAAGTCTTTTTTACAGATGTTATGTTGTGTCACCAGGTCATCTCATTACAACAGTCGAACATTTCGATTCGAAAGGAGGGTGTCTGCCACTTTCGGTAGACAGCTAAAGCATGGACAGAACACCGACACTTACACAGAAGTTTGTAGCTGAATTGCTTGGAACTTCCTTCCTCACATGGATTGGAGCAGGCTCCATTACGGCAGCGGTTTTTCTACTCAATGGTGCCAAACCTCCAACTGCATTTACCATGGCCGACCTTGGTATGATCGCCCTGGCATTCGCATTTGCCATCGCTGCGATGGTCTACACCATCGGCCACATCTCCGGTTGTCACATTAACCCGGCAGTCACGTTCTCGCTGGCCGTTACCCGGCGCATCAGTTGGAGCGAGGCAGGGGTATACTGGATTGCGCAAATCCTGGGCGGAATTTTAGGCGCGATATTCATTGCACTCGGCTTTGGTTGGACGGCCGCGGCGCAGGGTGCCGGACTTGGTGCGACGGACTTTGGTAACGCGATAACCTTGTACGGAACAGGTGGTGGTTGGGTTGTAGCCATTGCAATGGAGGCGATTGGCACCTTCTTCCTGCTTATGGTCATTATGGGAACGGCTGTAGATGGTCGGGCACCCTCAGGCTGGGCAGGCTTTATTATTGGCCTGATGGTCGCAGGTGAGATTTTCGCATTTGGCCCAGTCACCAATGTGGCTCTCAATCCCGCGCGTGCGCTCGGTCCGGCCCTGCTGCAAGTTCTACTCGGCGGTAAATATGACCTTTCCCATTTGATTGTCTATTTTGTAGGCCCACTCTTAGGCGGTGTACTCGGTGTAATCGTCTATGACTTCTTGTCGCGCGGGCGTCAGGTAGCGGGTAGCCCTGAACTTGGCGGTGTTTCAGAATCCGCAGTCGAATCCCCGCGTTAGTATTGGCTTGAGCTTTTAACGTCGGAAATACCTTACAAATCCCTCAAGAAGGAGATAGACATGAAGAAACTCATCAACCGGCCAGAAGATGTGGTAACAGAGGCGCTGGCTGGTATGGAAGCGCTGCATCCCGAATTACTGCGTGTCGATTACAAAAACCAGATTATTGTGCGTGCCGATGCTCCGGTGCGGGGCAAGGTGGGCATCATCTCTGGTGGTGGAAGTGGTCATGAGCCAATGCACGGCGGCTTTGTTGGTCACGGTATGCTCGATGCAGCTTGCCCTGGAGCCGTTTTTACCTCTCCGGTACCCGATCAGATGCTTGCCGCAACCCAGGCTGTGAATGGCGGCGCAGGTGTGCTGCATGTCGTCAAGAATTACACGGGTGATGTACTGAACTTCGAGATGGCGGCTGAATTGGCTGCGGCTGAAGGGATCGAGGTAGAAAGCGTCGTGACCAATGACGACGTAGCTGTGCAGAATAGCACCTGGACGGCTGGGCGACGCGGTGTAGGCGTTACCGTGTTGTTGGAAAAGATCGTGGGCGGCCTGGCCGAGGCGGGCGCACCACTGGCGCAGGTCGCGCAACTGGCGCGTAAGGTGAATGATCAGGGCCGCAGCATGGGTATGGCTTTGACATCCTGCACCGTTCCTGCGGCGGGCAAGCCAACCTTTGAGCTTGGTGAAGACGAAATGGAGATTGGCATCGGCATTCATGGGGAGCCTGGCCGTCGTCGTGTCAAGCTCGCTTCCGCCGCCGAGGTCACAGAAATGCTCGCCAACCCGATTATTGAGGATCTTGGCCTGAAAGCCGGCGAGCGAGTGCTGGCCTTCGTCAATGGCATGGGCGGTACTCCTTTGATCGAGCTGTACGTTGTTGCTGGAGAACTTGCTAAAATTTTGCGCGGCAGGGATATCACGATCTCCCGCTCGCTCATTGGCAGCTATATCACCTCGCTCGAAATGGCTGGTTGCTCGATTACCCTGTTGCGGCTCGATGATGAATTGACCCGCTACTGGGATGCGCCTGTGCATACTCCCGCGCTGCGTTGGGGTATGTAAGTGCATGAGGCAGGTGTGAACCTTGTGCTTACATATGATTCGTAGGGACGCGATATATCGCGTCCTCATCCGGTAGCCAATCCAGGTAGCAGGACGTGATAATTCGTGTCCCTACGAATAGATTGCATAGTACAATGTATCGGGACAGGTAGTGGACGCCAGCCCCTTTCAAGAGCAGCTTGTTTCTCAGGGAACAGCAACCCTTGAGGGTACCTTTCGAGATGAAATTGTGCTATTAGCATATAGATGAGTACAGGGTTCACCCCTGAGCATCATGGAGGAGACTATGCCAATTACAACAGAGGATACCGTGCGCTGGATTAACCAGGTCGCACTGGTGCTGCACGAAAATCGTGAGTTTCTCACGCAACTTGACTCTCCCATTGGGGATGCCGATCATGGCATCAATATGGATCGTGGTTTTAAGGCGGTGCTTGAAAAATTGCCTACGGTAGCGGCTATAGATATTGGCTCAATCCTCAAAACGGTCGGTACCACCCTGGTTTCGACGGTCGGCGGTGCAAGTGGACCGCTGTATGGAACGGCTTTCTTACGCGCAGGTATGGCAACCTCCGGCAAGCACGAACTCTACGAAGCGGATGTCGTCAATCTGCTGGAAGTTGCTCTAGAGGGCGTCAAGGCGCGCGGAAAAGCTCAGCCCGGCGAGAAGACCATGGTTGATGCGCTTACCCCCGCCCTGGCTGCCGCGAAAGAAGCAGAGGCGCAAAATCTTGGCCTCTCAGAACTTTTGCGTCGCGCCAGTGAAGCCGCCGAAAAGGGTATGAAGGCTACGATTCCCATGCTTGCGACCAAGGGGCGCGCCAGCTATCTTGGTGAGCGCAGTATTGGACACCAGGATCCGGGAGCGACCTCTAGCTGGTTGATACTGAAAGCGTTAGCGGATACCTGTGGGTGAGGGTAAACAAAGGAGACACGTCCATGCCGGTTGGCTTAGTAATCGTATCGCATAGCGCTCGCCTGGCCGAGGGTGTGGCTGAACTGGCGGAGCAGATGGCCCAGGGGAAAGTAGGCATCGCAGTGGCTGGTGGTAGTTCAGACGGGAGGTTAGGCACCTCTGTCGAGAGGATTACTGCTGCCCTGCACCAGGTGGATGGGCCTGATGGCATCCTGGTATTGCTCGACCTGGGGAGCGCGGTCATGGCAACTGAGATGGCTGTTGAAGCGTTTCGACAAGATTCGCCGCATCCCGTCTTGATCAGTCCCGCACCGCTTGTCGAGGGAGCAGTGATCGCGGCGGTGGAGGCTTCTATTGGGAACAGTTTGCAAGAGGTAGCTGAGGCGGCGGCCAGCGCGTATACCCTACCGAAGTCACACACTTCCAACGTATAGCAAAGGACTAAGAACGTGTCAATAGTGGAGACCAGTCTCGTCATTACCAATAAAGTTGGCCTGCACGCACGACCTGCCCGCCTGCTGGTACAGACCGCTGCGCAGTTTCAGGCGCGGATTTCGGTACAGTGCGGTGAGAAAACTGCCAATGCGAAGAGCATCCTGGGAGTACTCAAACTAGGAGCAGCGCTTGGTGACACGCTTGTATTGCATGCTGAGGGGGAGGACGCCGAGCAGGCGGTAGAAACGTTGACCAGCCTTGCACGCCGCAAGTTTGATGAAGAGGAGTGAGTTCAGGTATGCCGAGTGAGCCTCCACCATCAAATAGCGCTCTACATGTAATGCCTATTTCGCCAGGTATCGCTATTGGCCCTGTACGCATCCACAGAACCAGCATATCGAACCTGGAAATAACGAAGATTCATCCCCAGCAGGTTGAAGTTGAACGGCAGAGTTTGCGCGAAGCTCTAGATGAAGCGATAGATGAGTTAGGCGAACTGAGCGCGCATGTGGCAAAGACAGTAGGACAACAAGAGGCGGATATATTTGAAGCGCAACAACTGATGCTGCAAGATCCAGAACTTTTAACCGAAATCGAGCATCTTATTACTTCGCAGCATTTCACTGCCGCCGCGGCGCTGCAAGAGGTTGCAGAACAGCAGGCGCGGGAGCTTGAGGCGCTAGAGAATGAGACCCTGTCTGCTCGCGCTGCCGATGTTCGCGATGTTGTCTCCCGTGTGATACGCCATCTCTGTGCTGAAGGCGTTGCCGCTTTGCATGGGGATGATACTCCTGTCTTGATTGTCGCGCATGATCTCACTCCTTCAGATACAGCCGGTTTTCGCCCCGATACTATTCTCGGCATCTGTACCGTTGTTGGTGGACCAACAACGCACGCGGCCATTCTTGCTCGCGCCCTGGAAATTCCATCCGTCGCGGGCTGCGATCCGCGTCTCTTAGAGACGCTCAGCGATGGTCAGCAGCTCGCTATTGATGGCACGCAGGGATTGATCTATGCTCAACCGGATGACGAGCAGGAGCGTGTATTGCGTTCATCCATGCGGCGACAGCAGCAGGAGCGTAAGGCGCGCAGGACACAGAACGAGACGCGCTGGCGTAATCGTCCCGGTTCAACGGCTGATGGCCAGGAAGTGCAGGTTTTTGCCAATGTTGGTGATGTGGAGGGGGCGCGTGCCGCTGTCGAACTGGGGGCCGAAGGTATTGGCCTGCTGCGCACGGAGTTTCTTTTTGGTGGACGGCAGGTCTTTCCCGGTGAGCAGGAGCAATTCGCCAGCTATGCGGAACTTTTCCAGGCGTTTGCAGAGCAGGCGAAATTCAGCAAAACCATAATAGCGCGTACCCTTGATGCCGGGGCCGATAAACCCTTTCCCGCGTTGGAACCGCTCATTGGTGTGTTGCAGGAGGCGAACCCGGCGCTTGGGTTGCGTGGGGCGCGCATTCACCTGGCGCATGAAGAACTTTTGCGCCAGCAACTACGCGCGCTTCTGCGGGCAGGCGTCGCAACTGGTGTAGACCTGGCGATCATGTTTCCGATGATCGCAACGGTTGAAGAAGTACGTCGCCTGCGCGCTATTTATGATGATGTGAGACGGCAACTTGAAGATGAGGATGTGGTGGTTTCGTCGCCTGCGCAGGTAGGGATCATGGTAGAGACACCCGCCGCAGCGCTGATGGCCGATGTATTGGCACGAGAAGTAGATTTTTTCAGTATTGGAGCCAACGATCTCTTTCAATATACGATGGCGGCTGACCGCACCAATAACCGCGTCATGAGTATGTTTGGCACGCTGGAACCGGCGGTATGGCGTTCCATCGATATGGTGGTGCGTGCAGGCCTGTTGCACGGTAAACTGGTGGCTGTCTGCGGCGAACTGGCGGCTGACCCGCGTATCGGGCCGCTACTGGCTGGCCTGGGTGTTAAAGAACTCAGTATGAGTGCGCCAGCCATGCTCAATGTGAAAGCGGCGCTGCACGAACACACAATGGTTTACTGGCAGCAACGGGCGCAGGAACTGCTCAAGGCGGAAACGGCGGCGGAGGTGCAAGTTGTGCTGCGAGACACTGACTTCCATTGAGATTCTACTCATTCCTGGCTGGTTTTCTTCTTCCCCATGGCCCAAACTCCATAATGCCGGTAGATATACATCATCCAAATAGCAATGACGACCGCAGTAATGGCAACGCCCATCCGACAAAGGCTATACCATGATCTGGCGACCAACGAGGGAAGAGTAGACTATTTCGGATCCTCCAGAAGCAAAGCGAACAAACCGGCCTGCCAAACCGAAATTTCCTGTCATTGATAATTCTGTACTCCTTACGTCTATCAATATAGTTGTTGCGTGTAGCTGAAGGAATAGCATTTCCTGGTACTCTCTTGAGGCTACAAATGCAGGTGGTATTCGGTTATACTCTACCTGTAGCGTTTCTTAACTCGTACCTATGTCTCTCGTGAAGAGATGCCGGAAGGATCCAAACATGTCTGCAAAACCGCCGGAAGAGCAGGTGAGGCAGGTAGTCATCCACAAACCAGTGGTTGGTAGTGTCAGATTTGATTGGATCATGCTTCTCCTTTGTAGCTGGCTTATGGTTGGCGTGTATATCGATGGCTGGGCGCATAATCACTTTAATATTATAGATACCTTCTTTACCCCCTGGCATGCCGTCCTCTACTCCGGTTTCCTGGCTGTAGCGATTTTTCTCGTGCTGATGTTCGTACGCAACCTCCGCAAAGGCTACCCCTGGTGGGCTGCTCTTCCTCCAGGGTATGGAATTTCGATCCTGGGTGTCGCAATTTTTGGCATCGGGGGCATTGGTGACTTCTTGTGGCATGCCTTCTTCGGCTTTGAGGTTCAACTGGCGACGCTGCTCAGTCCAACACACCTCCTGCTTGCCACCGGCGGCCTGTTCATTGTCAGTGGCCCGCTGCGGGCGGCCTGGCTGCGTCCAGAGACCACCTTGAAGCCTGGCTGGTTTTCACAACTTCCTATGGTCATCTCAATCACATTCATGCTCTCTGCCCTTGCCTTTATCACTTCGTATGCTCATCCCTTTGTTACGCTTCCAGCTACAACAGGGTACCGGCCAGTAGGGATTGGACCCTATTACGTGTATCTGACTGATCTCGTTGAGTCCTGGGGAGTGATCAGCATTTTGCTACAGACGATGCTGTTGATAGGAATGACTCTGATTATCATACGACGACAAAGGCTGCCACTGGGAGCCTTCACCATAACGTTCGCCGTGAGCCTCTCACTGGCCAGTATACTCGCGGATCTCTATTTCTTGATACCTGCGGCAGTTCTGGGCGGCCTGGCTGCTGAAAGTTTCTACAGGCTCTTAAAGCCGTCAGTAGACCGCCCTGGCCCTCTCCGCCTGTTTGTGTTTGTCGTGCCCATTTGTTTGTTCCTGTTGTACTTTCTCGATCTTCAACTGTTCAAAGGTATCTGGTGGCCGATTCATATCTGGTTGGGGTCTATTCTCATGTCAGGCGCTGCTGGTTTGTTACTCAGCTATGTATTTGTACCGCCGCTGAAGATGACCGAACATCCGGGCCTACTTCCCGCGGCAGATGCCTCTCTCTACGCTAAGCGAGGAGAGGTGGCCCTGCTCTTGAAAGAATATGATCGCGCGCTCGTTGACTTTGAGCGCGCCCTTGAACTTGAACCGGGGAATGAAGATATCCGCGCAAAGCGGGGAGAAGTCCTCTCTGAACTGGCAAAGCAGCCTCAGCCATTTCCTGCATCCCTTCGCCTGTCACGTCGCAACATGCTGTTTGGTTTGCTAGGCCTGGGAGTAGCCGTGGGAGGCCTGATTGTTGGAGGAACTATCGCCCTGCGTCGATCGCGTTTACCAATCGGGACTTTGCCTGATATCCCCATTACAGAACCGGGTTTCTTCCCTCCAGCTTCTTCCCAGGCCTCAGTATACGTGCCTGTTCTACTGCACCCTACCAGTAGTGCAGTGAAGCGTGTTATATGGTCACCCGATGGAAAATTCATCGCCTCTGCCAATGCCGATGGGATTGTGCAACTCTGGTCTGCTACGCGCGTGACACGCGCTTCTATAGAAACTCCGCTCTTGACCTATCAGATGCAAAACACCAGGGTGATTGACCTGGCCTGGTCGCCTGATGGAAAGTATATCGCTTCGGCAAGTGCGGATGGAATGGCCCAGGTATGGAATGCTGCCACCGGACTCCCTCTTCTCACGTATCAAGGGCATACCCGTAAGGTCTTAGCCATCGCCTGGTCGCCCGATGGCAGGCGAGTTGCCACGGCTGGGGAAGATAAAACAGTACAGGTATGGAATGCCTCGACAGGCGTTCATATCCTCACCTACAGAGATCATGCTGACTTCGTGGATGCGGTTGCATGGTCACCAGACGGTCGTCGACTTGCGTCTGCAAGCGTTGATGGAAATATACGAGTGTGGAATGCTATCTCGGCTGCTCTTCTCACCACATTTCAGGTCTTTGAAGAGGATAAAGGTAATCTACTTATTGCCTGGTCACCGAATGGAAAGGATATTGCCTCAGCGAGTAATATGCTGTCAATCTGGAATGCCTCGACAGGCTCTCTCCTCGTCCAATTCGTAGCCCAGAGTAACATGCTGAATGTGGCCTGGGCGCCGGATGGCAGGTATATTGCCGCGAGTCAAGATGACGGAAATGTTTCTATCTGGGACTTTTCCCGGTTAGAAAACACTTCTGCCCTCCCATCTTTTGGAGATGAGCATGTGGGAGCAGGAACCAATAATCCATTGTCGGGAGGCGGTGGAACTCCAGTACTTCTCAGGCTGTCCTGTGAAGGACATAATGGGATAGTAAACGCCGTCGCCTGGTCGTCTGATAGTCGCTATGTTGCCTCTGCGGGGGATGATCAGACCATCCAGGTCTGGGATACCTCTGTGGGAGCCACGTTTGTTACTCACGTGAATGAGTTCTCAAGCACAGTCTGGTCACCCGTTGACAACCGGATTGCCTCTGCGGGCGTGGATGGAAAGGTACAGATTTGGGATGCTGTCACAGGAACCAGGCTCGTTACCTACACAGGGCATCCAGGTACGAGCGGTGTCACGAGCATAGACTGGTCGCCTGATGCAAAGCAAATCGTTTCTGTAAGCAAAGATGGGAAGGTTTTGATCTGGAATGTTGCTACAGGTACAACCATCGCAAGCTACACAGGGCATGATCAGACTATCACCGGTGTAACCTGGCTGCCAGGAGGCAAACGTATAGCTCTAGTGGACTCCAAAGGAATGATACAGATCGGGAATGCAACTAAGGGGCATATCCTGCTCACCCCTCAAAAGCAATTAGCAGGAGTAAACACCATTTCCTGGTCGCCCGATGGTAGACGTGTTGCCGTGGTGGACCTGAGTGGGCAGGTGCAGGTCTGGGATGCTATCACGGGGAAAGTTCTCCTTGCCCCTCTGGCGCAACTACAAGGGGTGCAGGGTATAACGTGGTCACCAGATGGCAGACAAATCGCGTCTGTGGGTAACGGGAAATTCCAGGTGTGGGATGCAGGTACGGGTAAGCTTTTGTTCACCGAGTTGAGTTCAGTCTATCTGATATCTACGATCTCATGGGCTCCCGATGGCAAACATCTTGCCTTTACAAGTGGTAACGGGGTAGAGGTTTGGAATATTATTATAGCGACACTCCTGCTCTCATACCGGGGAGTAAACTGGAACGGGGCTCCCTCGATGGCTTCCGTCTCGTGGTCGCCCGATGGCAAACGCATCGCCTCAACTGATGGCGGCGCGGCTTATGTCTGGTTGGCCCTGACTGAATAGTAGTTCATGAAAAAATTGATGAAGGAGAATAAGATGACCATCATTCACCACTTGAGTCATTTGGAAAACGGCGAACTACGCTGGCAAGATGTGCCTGTTCGCGCTTATGGTCCTGAAAATAGCGGCGCAGATCATGCCACCCGTCAGGTACTCATAGGCACAGACGAACATTCACCCAGCTTCCACATGCGTTATTTCGCGGTGCAGCCCGGTGGGCATACCTCGCTCGATCAACATGCACATGAACATGGGGTCTATGTGCTCCATGGTTGCGCGCACCTGCGCCAGCGTGAGGGGCAGCACGAACTGCACGCGGGTGACGTGGTCTACATTCCGGGCAATGAAATCCATCAATTCTTCACGCTTGGCGACGAGCCGTTTGGTTTCCTGTGCGTCGTCCCGGCTCAACGGTGAACAAGATGTTTGCTGTTGAATACCATAGCAATGATGATATCCGCGTCGTGGAATTGCCCATTCCGGCCATTGGTCCTGGCGAGCTGCTGGTGCAGATGCGCGGCTGTGGATTGTGCGCCAGCGATGTGATGGAATGGTATATGAAACCACGCGCTCCGCTCTATCCTGGGCATGAACCCGTTGGTATTGTGGCGGCAGTGGGTGAGGGCGTCGAGCAATTCGCGGTGGGTCAGCGCGTATTTCTGCATCATCACGTCCCCTGTATGGTCTGCCACTTCTGCCGGCGCGGATCGTTTTCACAATGCCCTACTTTTCGCGCAACTCGTCTCTATCCTGGTGGATTGGCTGAATATATCCGCGTTCCGGCCCTGAATGTACAGCTTGATGTATTGTCCATACCGGATGAGCTCTCCTTTGAGGCGGCTACACTGATTGAGCCGCTGGCCTGCTGCGTGCGTGGTATAGATCGCGCCGCCATCCGGCCAGGCGATAGTGTGCTGGTATTGGGCGCGGGCAGTAATGGCCTGATGCTGGCGCAACTGGCACAACAGCGCGGCGCGGTGCCCGTGATGATTGTCGATCCAATCGCTTATCGTCGCCAACGCGCTCTGGATGTAGGGATAGACTATGCGCTTGATCCGCAAACAGGAACGGTCGTTGATCAAATTCACGCGCTGAACGACCGGCGCAAACCGGATGTTGTAATCGTTACGCCCTCCAGTATCAGCGCAATGCAGCAAGGCATTGAATTGGTAGGGCCAGGCGGGACAGTTCTACTTTTCGCGCCTCCACCACCAGAAGCGTTGTTACCTGTAACTCCCAATACGCTCTTTTTCCAGGAAATTAGCTTGCGTACCAGTTATTCCGCGGGTCCCTACGAAACACGGCATGCGCTAGATTTGCTGCGCAGTGGGCGCATACGGCCAGAGAGCGTGATTACACATCATTTTCCCTTGAAAGATGCGGTTCGGGCTTTTCAATTGGTGGCGAAACCGGGCGATGCGCTGAAAGTCGTCGTTGTTGCCAGGTAATTATTAGCGAATCCAGATGGGCATCTCATCGTGGTCGATACCAAAATGATGAGCCACTTCATGCAGCACGGTATGCCGTACCTGCTCGCGAATGCGGTCGGGGTCTCCGTGACAATAGCTCTCGATGGTGCGCTGGTAGATGGTAATCGTCTCCGGCTGTGAACTATAGCGGGAACCATAGGTAGTCAGGGGAGTACCCTCGTAAAGTCCCAGTAGCGTATACCCTTCTTTTGTGCCGACACGCTTTAACACCTCTACTCCAGGCTCGTATTCTACGCGCACAAACACATTGTCCATGCGCTCTTGAAACTCTTCGGGAATAGTGGAGAGCGCTTCCTGGACGAGCAATTCAAAGGGTGTGAGTTCATCGCCGTCGTCATGATCTTCTTGTTCATTCTCGTGTGCTTCATCTTGCTCGAACTCCAGGGTAATTCCACCCTGGTCGGGATGTCCATTGTGGGCATCGACAGCGTCATCATCGTTGTCATCTTCAAAAGGCTCATCGTATGCATGGTTATCTTCATCCACGAAGTCATCGTCGAACGCGGCACGCCGGTTGACTGTCGGGGTGTAGCTGTGCTGGTAAGCGATTCTGCTGCGTAAAAGGAAAAAGATGCCGATAGCTGCAAAGCCGATCACGCCAAGTTGCAGGAGCGAGCTGTTGATGGAGGGCAGGCGGTTGAGGTACGCGCTCAGGCAGAGCAGGGCAAGTAGAAAGCTCATGGCCGCCAGGAAGTACCGGGAGCGCTGTTCATTATTTCGGATGGTATACGCATCGGGTTCAGGTTCACGAGCATAATCGTATTCTTCTTCGGAAGAGTCGCCGTTCTCTTCCTGCGTGCCGTAATCTTGCTCAGACATAGTTTGCCTCGCATATATGACTTTGATTATTCAATTATTCCACTAGAACTTTTTCGGGAACAAGGCCAGTTGAGTTATACGTTGTTATTGGCATAGTATAGC
>WNGK01001638.1_pt1 | contig 32858 bp, 37 predicted proteins | sample 5400601 | NCBI WGS metagenome assembly WNGK01 (sample SAMN13153376, study PRJNA577476) | soil metagenome | isolation source: 60 cm soil or saprolite under Garry oak tree replicate 1 | place: USA:California | collected 2016-06-15 | reverse complement strand
CAGATCGAAGAGGTTCAGATTGTTTTCTTGCAATGGGGCTCTCCTTGGTTGCCGGCGAGTTTCGGTTCTCGCTTTGCAGTGCAGCGAGGCGGCTGAGGAGAGCGTCTACGAGGGCACGCGCGTGAAGCAAGTCTTCCAGCGTGCCGAGGGTTGCAGTCTGTGCAGAGCGAACTTGCTGAGGTTGAGCAGGCGAGGCAAGATCCGTCCAGTCCATAGGGATCAGAGATTTACTGCCATCGGGCAGGATCAGAACGAGATGCAGTCGACCTTGGCGATGAATCGATCCAAGAACATTGAGTGATCTGCCTTCGAATGGATGGCGAGCACGGATGACGGTAACTCGCTCCGGAAGGTGCTGATGATGGGTAGTGTGTCGTGTTTTCCTTTGATCGAGTCAATCACGACAAATTGCTGGGGCAGGCCGCTAAACGAGTCGAGGACAAGAGGCTGTTGCAGCTCATCCGGGCGTTCTTGAACGCCGGGGTGATGGAGAATGGATTGGTCAGCCCAAGTGTGGAAGGGACTCCCCAGGGAGGTCCACTCACGCCCCGTACACAAAAGGTAATTTCCAGTTCGAACGGACAGTTACGGGATGGCGAACCAGGTACCCCTTGCTTGATCTTCGTCTCAAGAAGTAATACGCTTATGACGCATGGCGCGCTCAACCAAAGCAGAGAAGGCTCAACACTTGAATGCCGCTCGTGTCTTACTCCAGCGTCATGTTGCGCTTCCCGAAGCAGTACGGCGCTTGTCGCGCCAGTTCGATTTGTCAGAGCGTCAAGCATATCGCTACCTGGAGAAAGCCTCGCAGCTCGATCGAGCCGTCGAAGTTCCCGAGGCCACTGTACCGATCACGTTGAAGCTTCCGCCGCGCACGGTGGAAGTGCTACGGAAGTACGCGAGAAGCAGTGGACTGACCATTGGAGCAATCGTGACCGGCGCGTTGAATGCGTTTCTACGCACTCTAAAAAGGCATGGCTGAGCCGCGTCCAAAAAGCGGCCCATTTCAAATCCATGTTTCCTATTCGTTTGATCGCCTGCTCGAGCCGAAGCTCGCTCAGGCCTACGATATTCTGGTGCCCTGTCGCGAGCGCCCCGTCGGCGTGCGCGTAAAGGAGTTCGATGATGAGGATGGCGGCGATTTACGCACGGGTCTCGTCCGAGCAGCAGCGCGAGGAGAACACGATTGCCAGCCAGACGGCATCGCGGATCGAGTTCGCCAGCAGCCACGATCTGGAAGTACCCGGAGAGTGGGTCTTCGAAGATGAAGGCTATAGCGGAGCGATCTTGGAGAGGCCGGGCTTGGAGCGCGTGCGCGATCTCGCCGCTGAAGGGCAGATCCAGGTTGTGCTCGCCCATGCGCCGGACCGCTTGAGCCGGAAGTACGCGTACCAGATTCTGCTGATCGAAGAGTTCGCTCGCTACGGAGTCGAGACGCTGTTTGTGAAGTCGCCGCAAGGCGACAGCGCGGAAGATCAACTGCTGGTGCAGTTCCAAGGCATGATCGCTGAATATGAGCGAGCGCAGATCTTGGAGCGCTCGCGCCGCGGCAAGCGACACCGCGCGCACTCGGGCGAGATCAGCGTGATGAGCAATGCTCCGTTTGGCTACCGTTATATCCGCAAGACTGACGAGGCGCCCGCTGCTTACATCGTCGATGAAGCCGAGGCCCGTGTGGTACGGCGTGTGTATGAGATGTACACAGTGGACGGACTCAGCATCGGCGAGATTACCCGACGGCTCAACGCCGAAGGCATAGCGACTCGCAAGCTGAGCGCTCGCTGGGAACGCTCGACGGTCTGGGGTGTGCTGCGTAATTCTGCCTACCGCGGCATCGCCTGCTTCGGCAAGACCCGAATCTCAGCACGGACGCGCGTTATGCGCCCACAACGTCGGCGGGGTGTCACTACGCCCAGCACAACAGCCGGTCACGAACGCCCGCGCGAAGAGTGGATCGAGATCCCAGTGCCACCTCTGATCACTGAAGAGAGCTTCGCCCGTGCGCAAGAGCTTCTCCGGGAGAACAAGATACGCTCGCGCCGGCGCACCATCGCGGCAAGCGTTGTGCAGGGGCTGGTCAGCTGTGCGAAGTGTGGCTACGCCTTTTCGCGAACATCGACGCAAACGAGCGCACGCAAGATTCACTACTACAAATGCATTGGCTCCGATGGCTGGCGAAAACTGGGCGGCCCGGTTTGCGACAACGGCCGTTTCGTCCGACAAGAGCTCTTGGATCAGATCGTCTGGGCCGAAGTGATCCGATTGCTGGAAGAGCCAGCTCTGATACAGCAGGAACTCGATCGTCGCCTGGCAGCCGCGCGCTCGTCCGATCCAACCAGGAAACGTGAGCAGAGTCTGCAGAGAGAGTTGACCCATGTTGGCAAAGGTATCGAACGACTTCTCAACGCCTATCAAGAAGGACTCTTGTCGATCGAGCAGTTGCGCGAGCGCATGCCTGGGCTGCGTCAGCGCCAACAAGCACTCTGTGCCGAGCTCCAGGCGATCGCCGACCAGACCAACGATGGGGCTGCATTCCTGCGTCTCGCAGAGACTCTCACAGCATTCCTTGCTCGCTTGCGCAGTGCCTCTGAAACGCTTAGCGTCACTGAGCGCCAGCGAATCGTACGGCTTTTGGTTAAGGACGTTCTGGTGGGGGAAGATACCATCACCATTCGTCACAGCATTCCGATCCCTTCGGCCCCGCCGCAAAACGGCGGCTCGCAGTCGCCCGAAGGCCCAAATTACCTTTTGTGTACGGGGCGTGGCTTCGCCACCCTTGGCGTTCGTGAGCTGCCACGAATTGAAAACTTGGGGATCCATATGTCTCCCTGACTAATAATGTGCAATTCATCGTTGAATTGGCTCACACGTCGCGACAAAAACCGTTCAGCATCTTTGAGCGATTGCCAGAATTGGGGCGGTTGCACCGGAAGCATTCGTGTTTTCAATAGATGTTTTCAATAGATTGACTTCGGATAGTAAAGCCGCTATCGTTCCGCTCAAGGGCCGGACGTCGAGGCTTTGTGACGGGAACCGCATCCCAGCCTGTCAGCGAGTTACTGGCCAAATGGCGGGCCGGTGATGAGGAGTCCTTGCGTCGCTTGGTGCCCCTCGTTTACAACGAACTCCATCGGTTAGCTCACTATCACCTTCGCAAAGAACGCCCAGATCATACTTTGCAGACCACCGCTCTTGTGCACGAAGCTTATCTTTCCCTGACAAAACAAGAGCCGATAGATTTTGAGAATCGTGCGCACTTTTTTGCCGTCTGCGCCAACTTAATGCGTCAGATTTTGGTCCAGTATGCTCGTCGCCGCAAGGCGACAAAGCGGGACGCGGGATATAAGCTCACTCTTGACGATGCGATCGCGCTGCCTCAAGGCCGGTGCGTAGATCTCGTAGCGCTCGATGACGCATTGAATGGTCTAGCAGAGCTTGACCCGCGGCAAGCGAGGCTTGTTGAGCTTCGGTTTTTCGGTGGGCTTTCAATTGAGGAAACGGCGAAGGCCTTAGGCATGTCGCCGGCAACTGTTAAGAGGCACTGGACCACGGCAAAACTTTGGCTGCACAAAGAAATCAGCCAATCCGACCGCCATGAAGCCTGAGCAGTGGCAACAAGCGAGAGAAGTGCTGGCCGATGCGCTGGAGCTCAAGCCGGAAGACCGGTCTGCATTCCTCGATCGCGCCTGTTCTTCGGATCATGCACTGCGACAAGAAGTCGAGCGCTTGCTTTCCTCAAGTGATGAGGCGCGCTCCGGCTTCCTGCAAACATCAGCTTTGCGCGTCACGCTCACGCCCGGAACAAAGTTGGGAGACTACGAAGTTAAAGGACTCCTCGGGTCCGGCGGGATGGGCGAAGTCTACCGCGCGCGGGACACGCGCTTAGGGCGCGACGTCGCGATCAAAGTTCTTCCTGGGTACTTGTCACATGATCTCGATCGGCTGCGGCGCTTCGAACAGGAGGCTCGGGCGGCAGCGGCGCTCAACCATCCCAACATTCTTGCTGTGTTTCAAATGGGAACATACGAGGGTGCGCCCTATCTCGTTTCCGAGTTGCTTGAAGGCGGGACTTTGCGGGAGCAACTGCTACGGGGTCCAATGCCATTTCGCAAGGTGATTGATATTGGCGGGCAAATCGCCCGCGGTTTGGCAGCCGCGCATGAGAAAGACATCGTACACCGCGATTCGAAGCCGGAGAATCTCTTCGTAACGAAAAATGGACGAGTCAAGATTCTGGATTTTGGTCTCGCGAAGTTGACGCAGCGTGGAAGCACCTCTGACCACAGCGCACCGACGGCAACCGAGGGAACCGAGGCCGGTGTGGTGATGGGCACTGTGGGATATATGGCCCCGGAGCAGGTCAGAGGAGGACCCGCCGACCATCGGGCGGACATTTTTGCTTTTGGAGCAATCCTGTACGAGATGCTCACGGGCAAGCGCGCGTTTCGGAAGCCGACTTCTGCAGAAACGATGAGCGGCCATCCTGAACGAAGATCCACCCGGTTTGTCGCAGATCGCGCCGAGCCTGCCGCCAGCATTGCAGCGCGTCGTGCATCGCTGCTTGGAAAAGAACCCCGAGCAGCGGTTCCAATCGGCCTCGGATCTGGCACTTGCGCTGGAGGCATTGTCGGATTCTGGAGGACTGTTGGCCAATGCCGGGCTCACGCAGCGGCCAACTCCAGGACGTGTCGCATCCCTCTCGTGGGGCGGCGCTGCATTAATCGTGCTGCTTGCCGCGCTAGGCATTGTCAGGCTGGCAAGCGCCCCGAAGATTCCTGTTGATCCTTCCAGTTGGGTGCAGATCACGAACTTTTCGGACTCGGTGAGCCAGCCCGCACTGTCGCCGGACGGGCACATGATCACTTTCCTTCGCGGCTCGGATACCTTCGCGGCACCGGGTCAAATTTATGTGCAAATGTTGCCGAAGGGAGAGCCCATTCAGCTTACGGAGGACAACTCTCCGAAAATGAGTCCCGTATTCTCACCAGATGGCTCCGAAATCGCTTACACCAGCGTTGCCGCTGAGAACCGATGGGACACATGGACCATTTCGGTCATAAAGGGCGAACCCCGGCTCTGGTTGCGGAATGCGTCTGGCCTGCTGTGGTCGAACAAAGGTGAGGTCCTCTTCTCCGAGATCAAGGACAACGATATCCACATGGGGATCGTAACGGCCGAAGAGAGCAGGTCGGGGCAACGCGATATATATCTGCCGCCGGGTGACCACGCGATGGCACACCGATCATATCCATCGCCCGACGGAAAATGGGTTTTGGTGGTGGAGATGGATCGGGCGATTTGGCTCCCCTGCCGCTTGGTTCCGATGGACGGTACGTCGCCCGGACGTCAGGTTGGCCCCTCGGGTAGTGGATGCACGGCGGCGGCGTGGTCACCCGACGGAAAATGGATGTATTTGAACTCGAGCGCGGGCGGCGTCTTCCACATATGGCGCCAGCGCTTCCCGGACGGTCACCCAGAACAGATTACCTCTGGCCCCACCGAAGAGGAAGGCATCGCGATGGCGCCGGACGGACAATCTCTAATCACTGCGGTCGGACTGAGAAGAAGCGCGGTTTGGCTGCACGATCCGAGGGGTGAGCACCAACTGTCCCAGGAAAGCTACAGCTACGATCCGAAATTCACTCCAGATGGAAAAATGTTGTGCTACAGGGTGCTTAAGGGAGCCTTGCCCTTAGCTGACCCGAGTGAGTTGCGGATAGCAGATCTCGACTCGGGCAGAGACGAACCACTTCTTTCGGAGCTTGCGTTTATGGTGTTGTCGGGGCAGCTTATGACATCTCGCCAGACGGCCAGCAAGTAGTAGCGTCAGTGCTCGGTGCGAAGGGCAAGCGAGGTCTATGGTTGGGACCGCTGAACGGACAGACCCCGCCTCATGAAATCTTGGAAGCGGACGCGCAGCAGCCGAAGTTCGGGCCGAACGGAGAAATATTCTTTCGCGCATTTGACGGGAATTCAGCGTTTATTTTTGGTGTGCGGGAGGACGGAACGGGGCTACGCAAGGTATTCGAAACTCCGGTTGCACGGCTTTCTGCGGTCTCACGAGATGGCCGATGGCTATTGGCGAAGCTTCGGCACAAGGACGGGCCGACCTACGCTGCCCTGTCCCTCACAAGTGGATCGTTAATTCCGATCTTTAGCAGCCAACAATTAAGCGATGTCAACTTGACGTGGTCTCCGACGGGAAGATGCTTTCAGTTTCACTTCCCACAGCGATGTTGTTCGGCAGTGGACGTACCTATATTGTGCCCCTGGCTGCCGGCCGAACATTTCCACGAATTCCGGCAGCAGGGTTCGGGTCGGAAGCGGAAATTGCCAGCTTGCCTGGGGCGCGGTCGATAGATGCGTTCGATACGGCGGTTGGACCCTCTGCACAGGTGTACGCGTTCTCGCGCGACATGGTCGAGCGAAACCTGTTTCGCATTCCTCTCCCTAAGTGACGGAACCACTAAACGGAAGTACTCCTGATTTGCCACAACAGATGAGTACCGAGAGACCCCCGTGTGATCACAAACTGAGCCCGCTTACGGCAGAGGCATCATCGGACTCACCTCGAATGGTGACTTGCCGGTTACGCGCGACGTCGGCAGGGCAAGAAATCTACGCGCTGGATGTGAAGTGGCAATGAGCGACTGGCCATAGCGCCTGAGCAGCGGCGGCAGCAGAGCCAATCTAACTTCATGTTTAGCCAGTACCGAAAGTGCTTGGATTCTTGTGTTTGATGACGACGCTGCAGCGCCTCATCTAGATCCGCTCCAGGCGGCAAACTCCTGTGCGGCACCTCTGGAGGTGATGGCCACTGTTGGATTTGAGCTCAGCGCCTCGATCCGCTTACCAATTGTTCCGTGGCCGACCGATTCCATTATTTTCACTCCCGTGGCGCCCGGCCCTCAATTGAAAACGCGCCAGAGTGTTGGATGAGCATTGCCGCCCACACGCTGGTGCTCAGCCTGGGCGAGTGCACCGGCAACATCTCGATGGCCGAGTGGAAAGAGCAGTGATCTCCATAGCGAACTCAGCTATGATCTAGGGGAGTTCTTCATCGCGAAGAAACACGCGAGTTGCTTCCGTGCGGGTGAAATGGAGGAAACTCGTGAAGCTCTTTAGAAAACCAAAGTCAAAATTTTACTGGTATGACTTCACGGTACGAGGTCGTCGGTACCGTGGGTCAACTCAAGAGTCGAAGTCTGTTAGGGCTTCAAAAGTAGCAAGCCTAAAGCTGGCTTCGGTGATGGAAAACACTGATCCACTTCCAGGTCAGCCCATTGCTCTCAGTGAGTTTGCTGACCGGTTTCTCGAGTGGGTCAGCAGTAGCAGGCTGGAAGAAGAGACCAGGAGGTTCTACCGCAATGGCTGGCGGCTACTGAAGGCGACAGCCGTTGCGGAAATGCGAATAGACCAGATCACAGGCGATTGTGCCGAGCAATTGAAGTTTCCCGGCTCGGCTGCGAACGCCAACTGTGCCTTGCGAACTTTGAGACGAATGTTGCACAAAGCCGAGGAGTGGAAGATGATCGGCCACTCTCCAAAAATCAAACTGATGAAGGAGCATGGGCGGCATTTTCGACTGGACGATGAAACGGAAAGGAAATTACTGGCCGCCGCTTCAGTGTGCAAGTGGCGCCAACGAACGCGGGAAATTTTCCACGATATCGTGATCTTGATGCGCGATACGGGAATGAGAAACCAGAGGGAACTGTACCGTATGCGAATCGAGAACCTCGACTGGGAACATCGCCTGATTTTCGTTCCCGATAGCAAGACGCCCGAGGGACGCCGACTTGTTCCGATGAGCCGGCGGAGTCTCCGAAATCCTGCGAGACCGTTGCAGCATGAGGCATGAAGGTTGGGTGTTCCCCTCTCCGCGCTCGGCGACTGGCCACATAAGCTCGATAGACCGCCTGTTTCGCCAAGCACGAGCTAAAGCGGGCCTTCCGAAAGAGCTGGTGTTGTACTGCGCGCGACATGACTATGGCACTCGGATTCTCACGCGAACCGGGAATCTGGCTGCGGTGATGAAAACCATGGGCCATAGAGATGTAAAGACAGCAATGCACTATCAGCACCCGGAACTGGAGATCGTGCGCGCTGCACTCGACAACACTCCAGGCGCTCCGAACGCTGAAGTGAGGGTGTAGCGGAAGGGGTTACGGCTCATTTTTCGTCACACCAAAAAACAAGAATCCCGGCAAGTTGTTGTAGCTCTCATGATTATGAAGGCGAGATCACCTCTGGCGAACTAATCGGCCGTAATTCGTACATTGCGATGGGTGGTTGATGAACACCACTGCTTCGCCTCATCGACAATGGGATTATGCATGGCGGGCGGCAGAATCTGAAGGCATTCTCAGGAATTCGATCACGCAATCCTGTTCATGCAACTCATCACATGGAAAGCAAGCTGGTTCTGGAGAACTCCACCGGAGTGGATCAACACCGTTTTTCTCAACTCGTGTACACGCGGCAAAGCTGGGTTTGAGGCCGCGATTATGGGAAACGCAGAAGGGGATATACAGCAGCAATAATCTGAAGCGACCCACTTATATGGCTTCGTGCCGTTCGCTTTCTTCGTGATAATGTGATGGTCAAGAGAACGATGAGGTCGTCGGTTCGATCCCGACTAGCTCCACCAAATCTCTCAACAACTTGCCGATTTGAAGAGCCATTTTCGAACATCGCAACCCCCGAACTATTGGACCGTAATGGACCGTGAATTGGACCGTGAATCTATGGCCCCGGGTTTGGCAAACTCTACCAGCTTCCCTAACGCCAGTCTTTGTGAAGCAGGAACAATTTGCGCGTAGATTTGCAAAGTTGTCGTGACACTAGAGTGCCGCATCTGCCCTTGGACATCTTTCGGATTTGCGCCCGCTTGAATCAACCATGTCGCATGCGAGGTCCGCAGGCAACGCCAGTTAACGAACGGCAAACCCAGTTTACGGGCGGCCGGCTGAATGTGACATTTCAGAACGTTTTGGTCATTCATCGGCCGTCCATCTTTCACGCTCTGGAATATAAGTGAATCAGGATCGTCTGATTTGACCAGCTTATATTCGCGTGTTCCGAGCCCTGCCCGAATTTCTACGGTTAGAGTTTTCAGGCGAAGAACGCGAACAATTACTTCAGGTGATACGCCGATGGTCGCGGCGCTGGCAGTGGTTTTTGGTACCGACCAATCTCCGCGGCAAAAACGCTCTTCGATGGTGATGGAGTCGGCGTGAATGCATCGCCATTTAAGGCGATTACTTCACTGACTCGCAGCCCGGTCCACACACTGACGTACAACATCGTTGCGTAGGGTTCGGAAACAAGTTCAATAAGCGCATTGAATTGCTCTGGTGTGATTGTGGGCTTCGGTTGTTTAGGTCGCTTATCCAACGGCAGCCGCAATCCTTCAAGCGGGTTTTTGTTTAGATAGTCGCAATCCACTGCAGAACGGAGAATTGACGATATGGTGTCCCTGATTTTCGAGATGGTGGGATAGGATATTTTTCCCGCCATCGCTGAAAAGTACTGTTGTAGTGTTAGTCGCGTGAGATCCCGGAGACATACACGGCCAAATCTAGGCTCCAGATATTTCGCGATCATACCGCGGTATGAAACCTGTGTGCTGCTCGAAAGCAGTGGCAGGTACGTCGGAATGTAGGTGCTAGTCACAAATTCGCCGAAGTTCATCGCCGAACCGGTCAAAGCCAATCCCTGATTGACGGGCCGGAGTTTCTCTTCGGCGATCTTCTGTACTTCTCGCATCGGCATATCGGCCGGTGCCAGCTTGATTCGTTGACGTTTTCGGCTGCCTGCAGGATTGGTATCCCAAACACGCAACCACCAGAATTGCCCTTCTTGAAATGGTTTCGGACTTTGAAATCGCCGTCTCGCCATCAGTTCTCCTAGATGGCTTGCTGGCGGGAAAGCTGCCTCGGCTGGAACGATACCATCTTCCAGTTCGAGGGGCATCGGATTTTGGCGAGGAACGGACATGATGAGTTACTGAATGTGGGTGAAGTCAGACTCAATACCACAGGCCAAGCACCTGCCATGGCCGCGGTAAAAATCGCGGGTACCGCAGTTGGGACAGCGGACCTCAGGAACGGTTTTGCCGTTCGTTTTTCCGCTCGCCTTTTCTTGCAAAAGCTCATATTCCGGCTTTTGACCGGTTACATCCGTTACAACCTGCGTAAACATTGGCGATTCTTCACTTTTTTGAAACGTAACAGAAGCCTTTTGTAACGGGTCGGAAAAGTGCCTTTCACCCGCATAAACACTGCTTTGTAACGGATGTAACGGGTCAAAGTTGGGGGATAGGCATTCTGCGGGCAGAAAACGGGCAAAAGCATCCTCGAAAGATTCCCGCAAATAACCCTTTGCGGGACCTCCGTCGTCTTGGCGAATGGTGCGCGGCGCAATCTGAAATGACTTGAGCAAGCGAGCGAGCGAGATCGCCGTCAAAGGCTTGCCGTGGTTCCACTCCGCCCACGGGGATGTTTCCTTTTGTACGAGTGCGGCAATCAGATCCCCGGATGACAACCGGTCGCAGTTCTTCTCCTCGAAAATTGACTTGATGTCGCCCAACAGCACGGTCGTGTGCGATTGGTCTTCGGAACAGTCCCCGGTATAAAGTTCGATAAGCGCCTTCCGTGCCTTCTCAGGCCAGTCACCGCCCGCAACATCGGCAATGGCCAGTAGACATTCAGCCCCGTCTTGTTGTCGATCGTTTAACTGTTCGGGAATTCTTGGTTCTGCATCCTTCAGAACTGGTAGCTGCTCTTCCATCCACTTTGAGAGCCGGGCGCGAATCGGCGCAGCTTGAGGCGCTATATGTCGCTCCCGCAGCCGTTCCACCTTCTCGCTTCTAAGTTTTCTCTTCAGCCGAATGTGCAGGGAGCGATCTGCAACAGTGTCGGGAAGAAAACCGATTCCTGAAAGTACCTTCGGGCAAAAGCAGGCGAAATCCTTGGAGTTCATCTCCGTGCCCTTGCCGACTATTCGTGATATGGTGCCTTTGTAATGTGCCCCAGCGTTAAGAATCCCCCGAATCGCTTGAGACATCTCTTTGTCCGCTTTAAATAAGGCATCCACTTCGTCTAGTAGGAGCGTAGGACGCTTTTTTTCAATCTCACGGAAAAGCGCAGCCGCACTAGCGCCAGAAGTCTGCCAAGCTGAGCGAACTAAGTAACTGACAACTTCCAGCACGCGGGATTTTCCGCAGCGTTTTTCGGCAGAAGTCACGGCCAGGTAGGGCGTCCAGATTGCTGCCCTGAATGCGTGGGTGTGCGCTATCCATAGGGTTACGCCTGCGAATTGCGCATCCGTCATCACGAGAAAACGTCGCAGGAAGCTTTCAATGTCATTGAGAATTCCGGCGCCAGACGCGGCAGAATTGGAGTCTCGTCGGAAAAGTGATGGCCCAAAGTCCAAGGCCAAGCCATTGTTATTCACAGTAAGGATTCTCCAATCGCCAAACGCGGCAGTATTCGGACTCCGTCAAGCGCCAGTCCTCGAGCAGCGGTGGAAGAGCAGACCAGTGGTCTTCCGCGTCAGGCCCGAGTTCGTGGAGTTCGCCGTCAACTTGCTGGTAAAGCCGCACGGTTGTGTGCAGTTCACCGCGGAGTTGCAACCGCTCCCGACGCTCAGCTTCGGCCTGTTCAGCCGCACGCTGCCGGTTCCACTCGCGCTCCTGCCGGGCGCGTGTGATCTCTAACCGCTCGTCAGCCGTGACATTGCCACGCCAGGCCCCGAGTGTTTGGCAGGCCGTTTTGAAGCTGCAGCGGTCGCGCCGCATGACAAACGCGATCATGTCGCCACCGAAGCCCCAGCCGTGGCAAAACCAAACTCCCCTCGCGAGATCGACACTGAAGGATCGCCCGCTCTTGCTTTTGTGGAACGGGCAGTTAGCTGTTGCCCTATCGCGGCCAGTCGGACGCAGCGGACGTAGCTCTTGCTCGAAGAAGGTTTGAGCGGGTGGAAGTAACTCGCGAACGAAATTCACGTCCTAAATATAAGGACAAACGATTGTACGTCGCAAGCGAAAACTTCTGGAAAAATTATTTGCTTGACGAAACGTCCGCTTAGACGTACCTTCAAATCGTGGGGTATAGCCGCAATCTGCAGAAATTGGAGTCCAGGAAAATGCCGTTCAAGTGGTTTGAATCCTCAGTTGAACTTAAGAAGCGGCGCGAAGCTCTGGGTCTATCGCAAAATGATCTCGCCCGCGCATCCGGTGTGCCCAAAGGAACAATCGCCACTATCGAATCCAAGGAAAATCGGCCCATCCCCGAGAGGATTCGCCACAAGTTGTGGGAAGCTATCGCCGGGGTCGAAATCGAGCACAAGAAAATGCCTTCTGTGGCCGAAGGGCTGCGCGGCCTTCCCGCAGTTCCGCTCGCATCATTACTCGGGGAACCCCCTGAGCAGCGATTCGAGCGCGAGCTGGCCAGCCTCAAGCGGCGCGCTCGAGACCTGCTGCGCACTCATTCCAGTTTGGCGCAGACGGAAGATCAAATGTGGGAGCTCTACAAACAGGATGAGGCGCGGCTCACGGATTACCAAAAGGAAATCCGGCTGAACACTATCGAAATTCTCGGCAGCACCATGCGTCGGCTTCGAGAAGATTTAGCGAGTCAAGTCAGCACAATCGAAGCTTTAAGCGGAGCTGCTGGAGAAAATCCGATTGAGGCCGAACCCGCAGCACCCGTAGCGGAAGAGGAAAAAGTCAGCGGTGACTGAGATCGCGACCACCCAACCCGAGACCGGCCATGCCAACGGCGCGCCGACCGGATCATCAGAAGCTACCGGCCCTGCGAAATCCGGTTTTCAGAAACGCATTGACAAGTTGGTTAGGGAAAAATTCGAGGCACTGGCCGATTTAGAGCGTGCGTTGAAACTCGTTGAACGATACAAAGTGGCCCTGAGGGCGGCCAGGAGCGCAAACCATGGCTGAAGCAGCACTCAGTGTTAGCAGCACCAGCGATTCGGCTGCGGTGGTTGCGGCTGTCGCCGATAACGACGAGCAGGGCGCCCAGACCGGAGAGTCCAAGTTTGTTTCGGAGAAAGTTGGCGGCTCGAGCTCGACGAGTTTTGAGCATCCGCAAAGTTCCCGCGTGCGTTTGCTCGAAGCCTTGGCTGAAGCCGAAAGCGAATTGTCCACGGAGCGAGTTGTAACCAACGAGCCATCCGAGGAAGCTGAGGTTGAGCAGGAAACGGGAGATATCGACATCGCAGAGGTACGCCGGGTTGCGACTTCGGACGCCATTGAGGCAGCTCGGCGCCAGCAACAGGAACGCGACGACTACTATCGGGCCCAGCAAAATCAGCACTTATCAAATAATCCGCAAGCCGAAATCCAAGCGTTACGAGCGGAGCTCTTACCAGCTTTCCAGGCAAAGCTTCAAGCCCAAATCGCGGACGCTGACGTCGCACAACTCCGCGAGGGTGCGTCCATTCCACTTTCATCGAATCTCCAAGTAGCAGAAAGGCTGAAGGACTGTTTCATAGTACTTCCGGGCGGGGTCGAGGCCGCTGTCTACTTGATGCGCAATCCTCAGGAAGTGCGCCAGATTGCAGCCTTACCGGAACATTTGGCGCAGGCGCGCATCGTGCAATTGGCGAACCGATTCAACCCGGCCGCGCAGAGCCGAATGAGTGCCGCGCCGCCCCCAATTCGGCCGATCGGCGGATCCGCAACAACTTCCGCGGTCCCGCTCGACGAAGCTGACTATCAAGTTTATAAGCGCGAGCGGGAAAAGCAGATCAGAGCGCGAAGGAGATAGAAAATGTACAGCGAAGCCAGCGGACCAAGTCTGAGTCGTGAAATCAAGGGAAAGCGAGCGCTGCACCATCTGAGGTTGCATGGTTCGGCAGCGAGCACTGACACACGGCCCGCATGGGTTGTCAGTCACTTCAAATCGGAGCGAGATCGAACACCGACCGAACACCACTTTAGCGACGGCGCCGAAATGTTGGCACACATCGGGAATAGCGCAGGCGTTCCTGCGCCAGAAAATGAGGGCAACGACTAAATGGGAATTCCACTGGTAGCGTTGGCATTACGTCAGCAGCAGGAGTTGCAACCTGACCCCCTGGAGCAGTACTCCAAAATGCAAATGCTGCAGCAAAAGTTGCGAGAGGGCGAGCAAGACGCCACAACAAAGCAACTGGAATTACAAAAAGCGCGCATGGGCCTGCAACAAGTCGCGAGCATGAACGAGGCCTACCAAAATGCGCTCTCACCATCGGCACCGAATGCGGCGCCGGTGCCTCAGGGCGGGATGGGCGCGGGCCCTTCTGCTCCGGCAGCTACCAGCGCTCCCATCTTTGACCGGCAGAAAGTTTTTAGCTATCTCGCCAATCGCGGACAGGGCAGCTTGATTCCTGGCTTGCAAAAAACTTTTTCGGACTTGGACAAGAGCGCGGGCGACGTTCAAGAACTGAAAGACAAACACGCAGCGGCCGCGACCGACTACCTCGGCGGAGTCGCAGCCGCAATCAAGGCTGCGGACTACAGCCCAACAGCCGTGGGCCTTGGGTTGGCGCATGTGGCGGCCAACGGTTATCCGCAAGAAGCTGAGCAATTGCGGCAGGAATTAGCGCAAAACCCTGGCCAACTGCGGCCCTTCATCGACGCCGTGATATCTCGTAGTCCCAAACAGGCGCAAGCACAAAAAGACCTCGCGCAAGCTGGCGAAGCTACGGCTTCAGTAGGAAAGATCACGGCCGAAGTCGGCAAGATAGGCGCGGAAACAGGCAAAATTGCGGCTGAGGCGCCGGGCGGATCGATGTACTCGCCGTCCGACAACCAGCTTTATGGTTTGGCGACGAATCCACAGACGGCAAACACGCCGCAAGGACGGCTCGCCGCGGCGATGCTTCAAAGGAAGCAGCAAGAGAAACTGCAGCTAACGGGTGCCGAGGCTGGTGCGCGCATAGCTGCAGAAAATTCGCCGCAGGCCATTGCCGGCGCGGTCAACAAAAAGAAAGCGCTGGATGCGGCGAGCGGCGCAGGCGAGCAGGTGTACGCGACTGATCGATCGGGGCGCACAATGCTCATGGAAAAGAGCGCCGCAATTAACGCGGGCTATGGCTATACGAAAGTCGGCTCACATCAAGTCAGCGAAGACCGTCAACTCAACAACCGACTGGCGGATGTTCAGCAAAAAATTAGCCAGTATGCGCAGAGTTTCCAGCAGCCGCTCGACTCTCACGGCTGGTTCTCATCGTCCGACAGGAGCCTGATCGCACAGGTTATTGGCACGGACAAGCTGAAACTAGGTGCATTCGGTGCGGAGCTTCCCGTTGACTGGGCCAATAAGCTAGGCCGGTCGAGCTTATACGCCAACATGTCACCACAGGCGCAACAGCGCGTGATTAGCTATTTCAATGCGAGAGAGGCCATCCAAGGTTACCAACGGGTCCTAACCGGTTCCGGCCGATCCTCAGAGAAAGCAATGGAATTGAATTTGGACACGTTGCCGGCGCCGATCGATCCAGAAAGTTATGCGGGAAATGCGCTGAAGGCATTCAAACAAAATTTGGCAATAGCAGGACAAGGGTTGCCGGTTTTACCCGGCGTGCGAAGTCCGGAAGAAATCGAGCAACAGGTCAATACGCGGTAAAAAGGAGAAACAATGGCAGACAATTACAACCCACACCTACAAGGCAGTGACACGATGCCGAGCTCGAGTTGCGATTCACCTATCGCCAAAGAAACAGCGCAGGCCGTCCAACGAGCTCGCGATGCAGTTCGTCAGCATCAGGAAGTCAATAAGCTCGCGGAAAGAGGCCGGAAGTGAGTTTCCCCGAAGGCGTCGGGGGAAGGGCTCCGGGGCAGGCTGTACTCTCCTTTAGTCTGTTCCAGAGGGAATGTCAGGGATACCCTGAATGACGCATTTTCAGGCGCAGCGTGACGCATTTTCGGGGAAAGGATGAGGAAAACCATCGGCAAACCAGAGTCGAGAGCCTGTACGGGCTGCGGGAGAGATTTCTTGGTCTTGCGTCCCTGGCAGAAGCAATGCGGCGCGCGATGCCGGCAGCGAGCATACGTACACCGACACTCAGAACTTCCGCAGCAGTATTACGGGGCTTGAGATGGCACTGACTAAAAAGCGGCGTCTCGTTCTGGCGAATTACGTAGCCGACCCGAACTGCACTCTGGAGGGCGCTCTTGTCAAGGCGGGATACAGCGAGAAACGGGCGCAAATTACGGCCATCGAATTTCGCAAAGACGCCGAATTTATCGCGGCCATAGAGCGCAGGCAGACGCAAAAGTTAGAGAAACTGGAACGCGGGAAGCTTACCGACGAAGAAGTTGTCAACGGCATTCGGGATATTGACGCAGAATGCGTGCTTGCCGGTCCGGTCGCGGCTTTCTTAGCTCTGCGGCTCAAGGCTCACGAACTGCTCTGCAAAATTCGCGGCATGTTCATCGAAAAAGTTGAGTTTGGTTTCGGTGCGGAACTGGCCAAGGAGATCGCCGCGGCTCGTGAACGGGAGAGGCTTTCAGCACTTCCAAGCCTAGTTATTGAAGGCGGCTTTACTGAGGAAAAGGACAACTGAATGATTACGCCGGCCGATCGCGACCTCACGAATGACATGGCAAAGTTCTATGCTGATCCTCTCGGCTGGGTAATGTACGCCTTTCCTGGGGCAGTCCTGGCCTGTTGGCGCAACATCAAGGTCCGGATACTTGGCAGAAGGACTTTCTCGCCGAACTGGGTGAGGAAGTGAAGTTACGCGGCTTTGATGGGCATACGCCTGTGAATCCGATTCGCATGACTCGCGCCAGTGGCCATGGAATTGGCAAGAGCGCAATGAGCGCTTGGCTGGCACTTTGGATTCTCTCGACGCGACCGCGGGCTAAAGGCACGATCACCGCAAACACTGCCTTTCAACTCTCGACGAAAACCTGGGCGCAACTGCAGTACTGGCACAAACTCTGTATCACCCGGCACTGGTTCGAGTGTTCCACAGAGAAAATGTGGATGCGCGACCAGCGGGAATCGTGGTTCGTTGCGGCTGCGTCCCACGAAGAGAAAAACTCGGAAGCATTCGCTGGCCAGCACGCTTCTGACTCGACCAGCTTCTACATCTTCGATGAATCCAGCGGCATTTCGGACAAGATCTTCGATGTGGCAGAAGGCGGACTCACTGACGGCGAGCCGATGATGTTTCTGTTCGGGAACCCGACGCAGAACTCAGGCAAGTTCTACCGCGTCAATTTCGGCAGTGAACGCAATTTCTGGAACCATCGCGCAATCGATTCCCGCACCTCACGCTTTACCAACAAGGCTTTGATCGCTGAGTGGGCTGAGCGTTACGGCGAGGATTCAGACTGGTTTCGTTATCGCGTAAAGGGCGAGGCCCCTCGGGTGGGTTTCTCCGCTTTCATTCCACCTGATGCGGTGGAAGCCTGTCGCAAGTACAAGGCAGAAGCCTTCGCAACATTGCCCAAGATCATGGCCTGCGACGTGGCGCGCTTTGGTGACGATCGCAGCATCGTGGGCGTTCGCCAGGGGCGTCAGTATCGCATTCTGGGGAAGTATCGCGGCCTGGACCTGGTGCAACTCTCGGACAAACTCATCCGTCACCTTGAAGCCGAAGAGCCTGACGCCTTAGTGGTTGACGGTGATGGTCTCGGCGCGGGTGTGGTTGACATCCTCAAGCATCGCAACTACGGCCGCCACTTGCACGAGTTTCACGGCGGTTCGAATGCGAGCGATTGCGCCATGTACTTCAACCAGCGCACCGAGGTGTGGGGCTGGATGCGCGACTGGCTGAAGGCTGGCGCGGAGATTCCTGACGATCCTGAGCTAGCGGTGGACCTGTGTTCGCCTGGCTACGACACCGCCCGCGGCAAGCGTTTCCACGGCTCCATCCAGCTTGAGAGTAAAGACGACTTGAAGGCCCGCGGAGAAGCTTCGCCTGACGACGGCGACACGCTCGCTATGACGTTCGCGGTTAAGGTCGCACCTAAAGCCCGCCCCAAGTATCAGAACTTGATCTACAGCTTTCCCAGCGAGCTGACCTTGATCTACAGCTTTCCCAGCGAGCTGACGTGGATGCAGTGATGCCTAATTACTGCTTTCGCCTCGTGCGCTGCCGGATTCCGTAACCACTGCTCAGTGGGGTAGGGGAAACCTTATCTCCGTAGCCTCTCTGCCTGCCTGCTTTACGCCTTCCTGATGAAATCCTCAGCCGCCTACAAATGATCGGTTCGGGCTAACATCAAACGTGCATGATTGGCGAAGAGTTTTTCGAGTTCTTGGCGATTATCAGCTTGCTTTATGTCTTGTTGATCGTCATTCGATAGACCTGCCGAAAGTCCTCGTTGCGCCCCCGGGCTCCAGGGTGGGCACCTCCCGGTTGTGTCGCTAAAGCTCAGTTGGCGATAAATCGCGATAGCACTCAAAATGCCCAGGGAGAGACAATCTTACGGAACGTTGCCGCTGCTGCGTGACGGCAATAAACATGCAGCGAAACTAACCGGTCTCGGCTAGTGTTCTATACCTTTTGGTTCTAAAGGGGGGCTAAAAGATGGCAAGCCAGCCAGTTCCGCACCAGCCTATTAAATCAGGGTCACCATATTGTTCTGACCCGAACTGTGAATACTGCAAAAACTTGCGAGAAATGGAAGAGCGAGTCAGCAGGAGCACTGCGGAGTCCGTAAGAAAAGCGATGGAGCGACGGTAGGGCAACGGGCAGAAGCCAGAAAACGCCACTCTGAAAACTTAGATGTGAAAACCCGCGCCGTCCGGCGGGTTCTCCGAACGGCGCGGGCAGTTGGCGGAAGCCGCCCCAGTCGCCATTCCCTCCGGGGGACGGCAACGGAGCAGACGCGACAGCCAATGTCTCGCGCCCGTCAGGCGGCTTGGTGATTCCATCGTTGATCCAACCTCGCCATTTCATCCATCATCAGCTGTTTTTTCCACGTGTGAGCCGTGATCATTGCTGATCTGCCGTGCTCTCCTGCGCATGAGTTCAAGTGCAGCTTCGACTAAGATGGGTTGGTTGTGGGGATCCCCCTCCACCATTGCTGCCAGATAGACAGCAAATAAAACCGCCAGCCCAGTGGGGATGTTAAAGGCCGAGGAATTTGAAACCAGAGATTGCTTGAACCACCGAGCCTAAACCTCTTCGCGTTGGTGAGTAATCGAAGCCTACGCCTAGTCCTACTCTGATTCAACGAGACGGTTCATTTTGGCCCGTGTGAATGCACCTGCCCTGCATCGCAAGCGCGTAAATCGCCACTTTGATTAAGTCCGCTCAAAAGTGGTCGTGGGGGGATCCTCACGCTTACGAGTGCCCACTTTCTTAGCTTTAGCGGCCTTGATCATGTCGAGGACTCGCTTGGATGGCTTCGCTTTCTGTTTTGGCGTTTTCGGGGAAGGCATGTAGAGAGTCTCCCACAGGCGCGGACGGATTCATAGCCCTGTGGATTTCAAACTGCACCACTACCGAAAACTGCCTCAATCATGTGTACCTAAATACGTAGCGAGGACTTTGACGAATTCTTTGCTGAGCGCGTTGACTGAGCCTTTGGCGGTCAAGCGGTTGCTCCTAGTGACGGTGAATAGGACTTTTGCCTCTGGATTCATTACGACGATGTTTCCATGCGCGTAGTTCCAAACGCCTGAACCTTCGGCACTCAGAATGACGCGGTAATCGTAGGCCACAGATTGCTTGTCAACGAAATGAAAATCGATGCCGCGATTTGGGCCTGACTCCCTGCAGACATTTATGAACTTAGGGATAACCGAGGAATCCCCTTCAACGAAAATCGTAATCGGCCTTGGAGCGGCGAACGCCGCGGCGGAGATTAGCAGAAACACGCAAAGCAGCTTCATTGCGAGCACATCATGAATCTAATGAAAACGACTTGTCAATCCTTCGCTGTTCATTTACCTGTGCACAGGGAAAGGGCCAAACTGCTGCCGATTCGCTTACTCGCGCAATTACGTCGTGCGCGCCAAGTCGCGGCAGAAGCCGCAGAACTTGATCTACTCGTTCCCCGACACAGCGACCTGGATGCAGTAACCCGTTCGCTCACTTCCCGCGGCCGTTTCTCCATCGGGGGTAAGGGGGAACTTCGCTTCTCGCCTCTCCCGCTCTGCCTTGCATTCGCGTAAATCGCCACTTTGGGCTAGTGCGCTCAAAAGTAGTCCTGGGGAAGTAACGGCTCATTTCGCCCGAAGGACGGGCAGGTAGGCGCGATATGACAGGCAAGCGTAGGGGGACGCTGGAGAAAAGCGCAAAGGGCAAGAGCGTTGGGGCTAGTGTCTCGCGGATTCCAACGTCCCCACACCATTCATCTGACGCTCAAGGGTAGGGCTGAATCCATCGGGCACAGTATGTAATTGCGCGCTAAGGTTGGAGCGGTTGGCCAAGTTGAACGCTGAGCGGGGAGGGTGATACAGCGCATCAGGCGCGGTGCAAAAACTGTGGAAAGTGTGGAAAAACACCAAAGTAACACATTGCCCGTCAGTTATTTGCAGCCAATCGCACACAGTAGCCTCACACAACAGCCTCTCAAGCCCTTATGAATAGGGCACTTGCGCGTGTATAACAAGCTAGAGGCTAAGCGCTGGGAACACCTCATCCCGGGCGAGGCCGCTTGGACGCTTCGAGGCTAGACCTCGTTCGGGAAATATGCGCTACCGTAACGCACGGTAACGCTGAAACGGACGCTATACCGGACGACTTGTGCGACGTCGCACAGGCTCCATTCGCTGAGGCTGTGAAGTAAACGTTGCTCTTCTGCCGCGGCGCTCGCTGCCGGCATAACACCCACTCATCCTGCGTTCTGCTAATCCATCCGCTTTTACGCAAATCACCGCTGAGGCTAAATTCAGGCTTTGAGGTCGGCTGAGGCTACTCTTTGCCGCGGCTCTCGCTGCGGAACATCCCACACTCTTCGTGCGCCTTTCACCTTTGCTCACCTGTATGCGTATTCTCACTGTCGCTGAAATCAGGCTTTGAGGTCGGTTGAGGCTGAGGTCGGTTGAGGCTCCCCTTTCTTCATCTCGGAGTATAATTTTAGGTTTCGTTCCGCAATGCATAATTCCGCAACGAACGATTCTCGATTACGCGGCGAATCAAAAAACGATAACTACTGGGAGAAAGCGGAAATTTCGGTTCACTAGTGAAAGGTGGCGACTATGAAAATAACACGTGTACAGAACATCATCGGTATTGCGTTCGCGTGTGGGCTTACAGTCACCTCCACAAACCTGTTTGCACAGTCGACGGCCCATGTTCGTGTGCCGGTCGGGCCCCCTGTGTCGGTCCGAAACCAGTCCTACTCGTTGCCGCAGGGTCCTGTGCCGCTCGTCCTCCCCAAAGGCCCCAAGAATGGCGGGGTGCATCTCGGTCAGAGCTACGAAGGTATTGACTTCCTCGGCTCGAGCTGCGGCTGCTTACCGCCCGATACCAATGCGGCCGTGGGCAACAACTTTGTCGTCGAAACGGTCAATGTTCAGATTCGGATTTTCGACAAGGCCACCGGGGCGGTCCTGCTCGATGAGCCCCTCAGCACATTCTTCGGGGCGCCCACCGCCGGCGACCCCTACGTGGTCTACGACGACGCCGACGCCGACCGCTGGTACGTTGTGGCCTTCGACAATGGCTTCTTCATTGGCGCTACATCCGGGCTGTTCTTGTCGGTGTCGTCGGACGGCAACCCGCTTGACGGATTTAAGACATACGACCTTACAAACCTTGGCGGTTTCCCCGACTACCCGAAGCTTGGCTTTAACAAGGATGCCATCTTCATCTCCTATAACGATTTCGGTCCCAACGGTACCGCCGCCGCTACGATTGCCTCGATCGACAAGGCCGCCATCTTGTCTGGGACTCTGAAATATTTCGTCTCACTCCCGAAGTTCCAGTTCCGGGCGATGCCGCCGGCCCAGATGCACGGCGATAAAAAGGGAGGCGTCGAGTGGTTCGTCTCGACCGACGGTACGGATGCAGGCGGTAGCACCATCCGCGTCACCAAGATGACCAACTACCTCACCAGCACGCCGAACTTCAGGTACACGTCGCTGCCAGTCACGCCGTACCGGTACGCCCTCACAGCTGATCAGCCCGGGGGGCCGGGCAGCGTCACCACCTTTCCGAATACGACAACCACTCAAGTTGAGTACCACAAAGGGCGCTTGGTGACGGCCATGGCCTCCAGCACCGCGTCGGATGGGTTCGTTTATCCCAAGGGCCTGTACTACCAAATCGACGTGAACGGGAACGGCGTAGTCAAGCCGAGACTGATAAAGCAGGGCGTGATTGATCCCGGTCCGGGCGTGGCGGTCCAGATGCCGTCCGTGGATGAGGACAAACAGGGCAACCTGGGCTTCACCTGGATGGAGTCGTCGAGCACCGAGTACCTGTCGATGTGGACTGGCAACCTCTACACCAATGGCAATTTCTCAGCCCAAGACGTCGCTCCGGGCGGCGGGTTTTTCTATTACAGTTTCCGGATCGGTGATTACAGCACAATAGTGCTCGATCCGTTCGATGGCAGGACCTTCTGGGCGGCCAATGAATACATCGGGTCCGATGGCCTCAACGACATCTGGCTAACGCATCTCACTTCCTTCAGAGGTAGGTAGGTGTGGGGCAGCCAGTGCACGCTGCTCGGGAACAACTTGCAGCAAGTGCAGCCGTTATGGGTTCAAGTAGCCCTGAATTTGGATCGCCCGAAAAATGGACGGGCGGTAAGTATCCCAAAAATGCGATGGCGAAATTAACGAGAGTAGAGCGATCACGGCGAAAGAAAGTTGCGTCAGATGCTAAAACAGCCACAGCGACGGGAAAAACTGTGAGGCAACTTCCCCCGACAAGCCTGATTTTTTTTATTTGAATTGGACCGTAATGGACCGAACTTGGCTGCTAAGCCCAAGCGGGGTAAAGAGATAATTCGGCAGACGCCATCGTTCGCAACGATGAGGTCGTCGGTTCGATCCCGACTAGCTCCACCAAGTTTTCAATCACTTAGCACCGCAGTTTTTCTCATTACGTTCCACTACTCAGTTGACAGTTACGGGTTGTGTGCGCCGGGACTGCACTATATCCGTCATTTTCGCAACGGCTCTGCGTTGGCTGCTCGGTACGTGTTGCGCGTAGATGTCCATCGTGGTTGAAATGCGTGAGTGCCGCATCTGCCCTTGCACGTCCTTGGGATCGGCGCCTGCTTCGATCATCCAAGTGGCGCGGGAAGTTCGCAGCTAACGCCATGTTGCTTTCTTCGGATCAATTCCCAGCTTGAGAGCCGCCGGGCGAAGGTGACGGCGCAGAATGTTCCCGTCCCTCATGGGAGCACCTTTGCGAAGCGATTGGAAGACCAAGTCCTGGGGTTCATCCGATCGCACCAGCTTGAACCGCTTCCTTGCACCCTTGCCGCCCCAGTTGATCTCAACTTCGAGGATTTTCAACTGGCGAATACGGGAAATGATTGAGGAGGCTACCCCGACACTGCTTGAACTGCCCGTTGTCTTGGTTATACTCCAGTCACCCCGGCAATAGCGTTCGTCGACGGAAAGGGCCTCGTCATGTACATCCTCCCATTTGAGTCCGACCAGCTCACTGACTCGTAGTCCGCTAAAGACCGCGACGGAGATCATCGTGGCGTAGGGTTCGTCCACGAAATTTATCAGCCGCTCGAACTCTTCCGGAGTAATGTGCGGCTTGTGCTTTCTCCTATTCACAACTTTTGATCGTGGAATCGGGCCAAGCGTCAGGGGCCGCCGGGCGCGGTTAATTCCAGAACCCTCACCACCTGTCGTTTTCAATTGTTTTGCTGAACGCGGGCGAGTACCGGCTTCTCGGTGCTGCGAAACGAGCTTGGTCCATCCTTTGAGGTAGAGCTTCTTCGCCTGGCTGAGGCTCATTGTCTTATCCACGCAGACGTTTCGCCAGAGCAGGAGTTCGACTTTGTCCTTAGTGAACGAGCCGAAATTCCCCGCATGTAGTTCGAACCAGATGTTCTTCGGACCGTCCGACCCACCCATCCAGTGCGGAAACCAATGATCGAACTCGCCAGACGATTGCATGCCGCCATTTCGGACTAGGTCACGGAAATGGTGCTCATCCTCCGGACGAATATTACGTGACCGAATCCAAGAATCCGAAAGTGCGAGGCATGAACGGGCCAGTGCGTTCATTCGTTAAATATTTGTACGAAGTCGCCGCGACAAGCAGAATTCCCAACGATACTGACCGTCAAGTCCCGGCTAATTGTTCAAGATTGGCAAGACGGCGGTACTAACAGCCGCTGGATCATCTCGCAGCTTGATGTAGAGTGTCTTCTCTTTCGGCGGCGGGATTGTCAGGTTCGTGCCCATAAAAGCATCCGGGACTCTGACCGCATTGGTGAAGGCCGGGTCGGCACTCACTGCGTCAATCAGAAATAGTTTGTCACCGCTCAACGTGCATTCTTTTTCCCGGACTGGGGCCTTCTCCGACTCGGAACCGCTTTCTGATTCCAAGCCTTTTTCCGAAGCCGAGACTCTTTCCGGAGCGGAAACGCAACGGAAGCCTTTGAGCGTTGGAATGCGCACCAGGGTCACCAGGGGCTGCCAGTCTCCTTCAATCCCCTCCGCGCTCACGGCGCGAAACTTCAGCGGACCGAAAGCAGAAGGACCGAGAAGCCTCATGGGATCAAGCGCCGCGAGAACCGTGGTTGAATCCTGCAACGTAAGGTTCCCGTCCTTGATACTCAACAAAGCGTGAAAGGATTCATCGCCCGTGGCGACCTCGACCTTCTCCGCTGGAGGAAATGCCTCGGGGGTTTGCGTCTTGAGAAAGAATTGCAGGCGAGCATCCTGCGGCAGTTCGTCCGGATTGCCCAGCCGGAGCACAGGCGCAGAACCATTCTCGTCCAGTTGCACGCTCTTGCTTAGCAGGCTCAACTTCGGCCGTGGCGCCTCAACTGTCGTGTTCAAATCCAGCGTTCGTCCATCCTTAAGCATGACTTGCGCAGTGATTGGAACTCCTGCCTGTAATTTCGTGCTCACCACAGGTTCTTTTGTGGTCAGTTTCAATTCGTCCTGCTGATTAGCGCGGGAGAGATTCGCGGGAGTGAAAGTAATACCATTCAATTCTAGCGCCTTGACTTCGTCTAATCGTGTTCCTTTCAACAAACCATCAGCATCGCCGGCATGAATGCTGAAAGCGTCAAGGCGCGCTGCTTCGGCGTAGGTGTACAGGGAAAGTTCGTCCGGCTCACGTAAGCCAAATTTTTTCAGCAGCAATTTGAGGGTCCCCGCGCTTGCATTCTGCAGCGGAACTTTCACCTCAAGCTCATCCGCCTTCGTATGGATCCACTCGACCGGGGTAGTCTTACCATTTTCATTCTTGATCGCGACTTCGCTGACACAGCTTGAATCAGCCGACTGTAGGCGCAACGTGTCCTCGCGCCCAACAATCAGCGCACTCGCATCTTTCGACGCCACAGTCCATTGCTCCGAACGCGATGCGTGCAGCCGAAAATGAGGACCATCGAACGGTCGGAAGCCCCATGATCCATGTAGGGTTCCGCTGAATTCTCCGTCTGGGCCCACGCCTCGCATCGCCTGCGTCTCGACAATGAATGCGCCCCGTGTCGAATCTGGCTTGGCAGGCAAGTCAATTCCGGCACCAGGCTTTGTTTCCACGTGAAGAACAAAGTTGTGCGCCAGTTCTGTTGCAAATACCAAAGGAGCTCCATCTGTCGGCAGCTCCAGCCCGGGCTGGTCAGCACAAAAAATTCGGGCGGCATCTACGGCACGGAGCGGTGGCAGCACCGCCGGACGCACCGGCGGCAATCCAATTACCAGCACCGACTTCGGATTGCGAAACGACGGTGGATTGTTCAGTCGCAGGTTCAGTTGTTCCCGCTTGGGCAACGCCAATGCCGGAATGTACTGATATTGGGCCGTATGGGCGGTGCTCAGGATCCGCGCAACGTCTACTACCGCGCCAATGTAGGGACTGTAATAGCCGCTTCTCGCGGTTGGGGTAGAACTGAGCTGCGCGAGCAGGTCTGTTGGGGCCCCTGTCATCAGTGTCGCTACCATGTCCTGGCTATGCGCGTCATCCAAAACTAGCTGCTCGGTATGTTGAGTAAGGCAAGGCGCCTGCTGCGCACTGGGCTCGTCGAAGCATTGCTGATCGAGACGGATGTTGAGGCTGCGCGCCAGTAGCGTGGTTCGCGCCTTCAATTGCGCAGGATCGGTCGCCGAAGTCTCGCGCACCGCCTCCAAATATTTTTCCAGGCGCAAACGGTCCAGGCTGGCTTGCTCCAAGTCCTGTGCGGCACGCACGAATGCGCCGGGTTTCCCACGGACTGCAGCCCGCAACGTAGAAAAAGCCCCTCCGGTCTCCGGAGCCAGAAGGACTAGGGCCTCCTCGGCTTCGTCAGGCACGGTCACGAAAACTCCCTCTTCGTGAACCGCCTTCGCCCAGGTTTCCGCGCGGGTAAACCACTGCTCTGGCGGTGGGTTAGTCGCTCCGCGAAGAAAGACCACAACCATCAGATAGTGCACTGACTGGTTGTCGGGCAGATCGGGATGCACCCAGAGCCGGTCTCCAGCCTGAAGGTTGGGGACCTCAGCGATGGTAAGAGTCTTTCCCGCCCGTTGTACTTTCACCTGCACCTTCGGACCGATGAGGTCAAAGGCAGCATTCTCTGCATGAATGGGACGCACAAATGCGAGAACAAGACACGCGATGCCAGTAGAGAAGCCCTTCGGAAAACGCTTTTTACTCGTCAAACGCACTACTCCCCTTTCCTGAACAAGAACATGGTGTTTACGTCGGAAGTTGCCTAATGATGTCTATGCTAACGGCTGTAGTGGCCGCGAGCAACCGCCGATAGTCCAGTCTTTTGTGGCACGTCCGGTTCTGCCGCACCGCATAAATCCGGTCCTACCCAAGAAACGTGAAAAACGAGATAAATCGCCGAAATCGCAGCAAGAATTTCGCAGAACAGCCAATTGAATGTCTTGACTGGGGAACATGCGTCGCGCAAAACATCGTTCGCATCAGTAACAAGCGAATTGTCGAGGGATGGGACAACTGGGCCCAGGTGGGAATGTTGAAGCAAGTTGGAGCCTACGCGAGTCCCCAAGCTACTCTCTTGCGATTTCCGGCAGGATTTTCATTTTCGAAATTGTTTCTGAACGCGGGCGAATAGTGCACATCGGCACCCGTACCCGAGGCACTCCCTGAATTTTGGTGTGGACCATTGAGGGCTGAAAAACTGGTTGGCCCATTTTGGGCGTGCAAGTGAAAATTTTGTTCAAAAACATTTGGTTAGAAAACTCTGGGTAAGAGGTGCACCTGCGTTCGGGACAGGGTCGAACCGGACAATTCAGCGAGGCGCACGAAAGGAGTTGCCTTTGGTCTGGCACACGAGAGCTGCCGAAAATGCGGGAATTGGAAATGCTCCGGAGAGTCGGCGCGAAGAGCTCGGCACTGTGCCGACCGGGTTTGTGTCGTAACTTGTGTCGTAACTCGGCTATCCCTACCCGTGGGGTGAACCCACGAGGTGAGACAGATTTGAATGACACACGTGCCATTGGATTGAGTTTGGGTCGTCCATTGCCTAGCCGGGGATGAGGTCTGGAGCAGGGGACGGCGTTTGAGTCCCCTGCTCCAGCAGCCCCGTAGAATCTTCCTCCTCTATGCTTCGGAAAAACTTGACCGTGGGACTACGAAACTGTGTCATGGAATCGGAATGCCTGGCTTGCTGTTCAAATTCTTCGGGAGAACAGTAGCCCAACGCAGAGTGCAATCGCTGCCGATTGTAGTATTTTTCGATGAATTCTTCGATATTGGTGCGTAGGTGTTCTAAGTCGCTGTACTGGTTCGCATAAATTTCCTCCCGCTTTAAAGTTTTCAGGAAGCTTTCGCAGCTTGCATTGTCGTACGGATTTGCCGGGCGGCTCATGCTCGGAATCATCCCATGCTTTTCTAGAACCGCCACATATTCTGCGCTGGCGTATTGCACGCCACGATCGGAGTGATGGACTAGGCCCACGGGAGGTTGCCGGACTACGATTGCCTGCTCCAACGCGGCCCTGGCCAAGCGGCTGGCTAGGTTGCGCTCCAGCGACCAGCCCACCACCTTGCGAGAAAATCCGTCGAGGATTATCGCTAAGTAGACAAACTCGGTTTTCAGCCGAATTAGGTGATGTCGGCCACCCACAGTTGATCCATCCCCGTTAGCTTCATGCGCCGGGCCAGATTGAGATATACCTCCAGTTTGTGATCCGACTTCGTCGTCACTACGAACTGCCGCGGCTGCACCGCTAGCAAGTTATCCTCCCGCATGATCCGCGCTACTCGCTTGTGGTTCACTGGCATACCTCGTCGTCGGAGTTCCGCAGAAATGCGCCGGTAGCCATAGCGCCGCCGATGTTCCATCGCGATCTGCTGAACCGCGGATCGCATTTCCATGTCTCGTTCCACCGGCTGTGGTTCCTGCAACCCGCGGTACAAGCCTGCCCGCCTCACCTGGGCCAGTTGACACATGCGCTCGATCGTCAAGCCGCCTTGCAACGGCATCACTTCCCGGATTTGATCGTAGATGCCTTCTCGCCAGACCTGCTGCCCTGCTGGCGTCGAGCCTCGACTTTTTGCAAGGCACTTCTGAAAAAATCCACTTCCAGCGTCTTCTCCGCCAGAACTCGCTTTAAATGATTCACCTCTTTGCGCAGTGTGGATGCGTGCGACTTTTGCCCGGGTGGTTTCTCCACCACGGGTTCCTCTGGATCCAGTTCATCGCGCCACCGATAGAGCTGACGCCGCGATACCCCTAGCTCCTTTGCGAGTGCCACGATGTTCTCGCATCCTCTTAGTCGCTCCACTGCTACCTGCCGGAAGTGCTCCGAATACCGTCTCTTTGCCACTTGCAGTTCCTTTCCTGCAAAGTGTGTCTTGTCTTACTGTCTCATTTTTGGGGTTCACTCCACCCGCCTCGGGTGCTCTCGCGGCATGTCGCATGGGAACAGGTGTCGGGCCGGGAACAGCGAGCAAATCCGCATGAATACTGGCTCTCAGCATCATTTGGCCTTCTTTGGTGTCGCGTCATTTCGGACAGAGTTGAGAATTCGCAACGATGAGGTCGTCGGTTCGATCCCGACTAGCTCCACCAATAGACTTCCCTGGTATTTACCGCTTCGGATTGCTCCGCAAGGCTTTGGCGCGGTCCGCAGCGCGCTGTGCTTCTTCCTGTTTCCCCAGACTCTTATAACCCTGCGCCAACAGCTCCCAAAATTCCGGATTATTGTCCTGCGAGGTCGATAAGGTATGGAGTTCGTCCATCGCCGCTGCCGCGTTCCCATCGGCGATCTGCGCCTGCGCCAATCCCATTTGCGCGTCCACGCTGTTGGGGTCGAGCAATGAAGCAGCCTCAAACTGGTCGGCAGCCGCTTTCGGATCTTTCAGTCCCAGGTAGACCTTGCCTAATAGAATCCGCGCCTGCAGTTGGCCAGCAGTGAGCTTTAAGCTCGCTTCGAGCGCGTCACGCGCGCCTGGAAGATCGCCCATTTTCTCCCGCGCCTGTCCTTCATAGAGCGCCGCGGTCGCATCCGCGGGCCGGACGTCCCTTGCGCTCTTGAGATGTTCGGCCGCTTTCGAGTAATCGCCCGACTGCAGTTCCAGTTCGCCCAACTGCCGCAATGCCGTCGGCGACTTCGCATCAACCTCAAGGGCTTTTTGCAAAGCCGTCCGAGCATCGTCGGGGCGGTTGTCTTCCGATGCCATCATCGCCAGATGAAGCAGGTTCTGCTCCTGAATCTTGTCCTTCGGGTCGGGCAATGGAGAAGCTCCTGCAATGCTCGGCGGCGCCTTCGCTTTCAAATCCGCCAGCATGGCGCTGAACTTCTGAATTTCATCACCCTGCGGGGCGTACGCGTTCCTCAACTCGCCCGGATCATTCTTCAAGTCATAGAATTCCGGGCGGGGCGCATCAATCAATTTGAATCCCTCGGCACGCACCGACCGCAACGGCGCCCATCCAAAACGTAATGGATAATCAGTCTCCCCGAATGCAGTCCGGTCGGTCTTTACACTTCCAGAGAGATACGCTTTCAGCGATTCTCCATCCAATCCTGCCGGCGGATTGATCTTGAGCAGATCGACTACTGTTGGCACAACGTCAATCGTGCGCACCTGGGCATCCAGGACCTTCGCCGAACCAACATGGCCAGGCGTCTTGATAATCAGCGGCACATGCGTCGTCGAGTCGTAAAGAAAAATGCCGTGCGTATCTTCGCCGTGCTCGCCCAGTCCCTCGCCATGATCTCCGACGATCACGATAATCGCGTTCTCGTACCATCCATGCGCCTTCAAATAGCCAACAAAATTCCCCAGCGCCGAGTCTGCATAAGCAATTTCGCCATCGTACAGACGGTCTTTGTAGATCTGCGAGTAGGGAAGCGGCGGCTCATACGGATCATGCGGATCGTAAAGATGTACCCAAACAAATCGCGGTCCCGAAGGGTGCGCCGATAGCCACTTCTCCGCCCGCCCAACCACGTCCATGCCGCGACGCTCCACTCGCCCCCAGCGGGACTTCGATTCCGAGTGCTCGGGAAAGTTATCGTAAAAATCAAATCCGCGATCAAGTCCTGGCGAAAGCGACTTGCTGTCAAGAATGACGGCCCCAATAAATGCAGCCGTGTAATATCCCTTCGTCTTAAGTAGCTCAGCCCAGGTCGCATGTGTGGACGCAAGCGGCACCGCAAAATCGGTGACCCCATGCGAACTCGGCATCAGGCCCGTCAAAATACTCGTATGCGACGAGTTGGTGATCGGACTGGGAGTGAACGCCTGCGTGAATCGCACTCCGTCCTTTGCTATTGCGTCGATTGCAGGCGTCTCAATATTGGAGTCCCCGTAACAATGCACGTGATCAGCGCGCAACGTGTCAATCGTGATCAAAAACACATTTGGAAGGGTGCCCCGTCCTTGTCCCTCCGTTTTTTGCAGAGACAGGGCGGGGATTTTGTCGGATGTACTGTTTCCCTGGCCAGTGGCACAGCGGGCCACCAATGCCGCGCAACAAAGAACGACAGAGAGACGGCCCACCTTCATCGTAGTTCAGACTAGCATAGCCGTAATGCCAGTTCGTAGCCTGCATCTAACCCTAAGATATTCAGCAAGAGCCTTCTTCCACTGCTGCATCATAACCGCCAGGATCAAACACGTTCGAGCGTCACCGCAGCACGAGCTGCAGGCAAACACCACCCTTATTGTCTACATATTACCGCGACATACATCTATTGTCGGTGCAGTTGCTTCTCTGATTCTCCCGCAAGGACGCCCTGATTTGGCTTGCCTAGCGGAAAGTATCGTGCTTAAATTTGCGGCCTATGAAGCCCCTAATGACAATTGTTGCTCTGACACTTATGGTTGTCTCTGCTCAAGTCGCCACGGGACAGCAAAACTCCAACCCGTTGCTGTATTTTCAGCGCTCGAACGCCTACCTGGAAACCGTGTCCGCAGCACCACATGCCCAAGGGATGTGGGGTGTGACCTTGGGTAATCCTGGGGATGTTAGCCACTATCCAAATACGGTCTCCTGCCTGCTTGTCTATGGCGACGGGCGCTACGTTTTCGAGAAGACAGATGAGAGAACCGTGGGAAAACGTAAGTCGAAACGATCTGAAGGCACGTTCTCGTCGGGGGAACTGCAGCAGCTCAAGTCCATTATCAATGAAGAAAATTTCCGCAAGATCACCACGCAGCCAATGCCCAACATGCCCGATGAAGCGGTGGCCATCAAACAAGTGGAGAGCTGGAGCGCGCAAGTGGATCAAGATGGCACCGCCCAACAGTTCACCATAACTAAACAGCTGTTGAAGACGAATCGCACTTCCGGAATGGATGATTGGCTGGATAATAGCGGGCCCAATGAGAAGCTGTTGTCCCCTGAAGTGGTTCAAGGAAGCTGAGAAGGAAGGCAAGGCGGGAATGAAAGAATCTACGGCTCAATATTGCCGGCCCATGGTGATCGGATAAAAAGAATCGATGCCGAGAGTGCTGCAGTTTCTAGTTCTATCTGTGTTGCTCGTTATTAGCGGATCGAGTTCCGCGCAAACCGGCGCGCAACCGCCGTTCCGACTCTTGTTTTCTGAGGTGAAGCGAGGAAGCATGGTCACCGGCCAACGGTGTGTTCTTGTTTTCCCCGACCGACACTTTCATTTCGAGTTGGCAAACAATAAGGCCGGGCGCGACCTCGACCGAAGGATTTATGAAGGTAAATTCTCTGACCCTGACTGGAGCTATCTATCGGACATTCTAGATCGCCAGGAATTTCGCGATCTCAACGTACGGCAGTTGGCCGCCCCACTGGTGGTGGAAGACCTGCATTTGATCGCCATCAGTGTATGGCGCGATGGCAAATTTCAGAATATGGAGTTCCTCAACAACCGCAGCCGTGCGCCCTACGAAGCCACGCTCAAACCTCTGCTCCAGTGGTGGAAATCATTTTCCAGCAGAAAAATGCCCGAATCGAGGGAGCCCGCTGACAAACATTGTGCTCTCCAGGGTGCGGCGGGCGACTCGGTCTTCGCGCATTAAGGCAGGATTTCGTGCTGCACCTGCTAGGCAATTAGAGGATGTCGGCAGCCGAAACGTGATAGGGGAAGGGAATCACCTCGCTCAATCGGCCTCGGAAGGCCAGAAAAGTTCAAAATTCGTCTGCTAGAGTGTATCGCGTTCCGCTCAATTAGGCCCTTAGAGGCGAAGCCGGAAAAAATAATTGTTGCTGTTCATGCAGGAATCCCTAGTTCGTGGAAAACTCCTCGCATGCTCGCGCGAATGGTTTGATAGTGGATGTCGAGTGAGCTGGGGTTCTGCGGCCGTCG